>Ga0302311_10000832_pt1 | contig 37343 bp, 34 predicted proteins | sample III_Palsa_N1_3_FD_200449 | JGI IMG/M metagenome (GOLD analysis project Ga0302311, IMG submission 200449) | Peat permafrost microbial communities from Stordalen Mire near Abisko, Sweden - III_Palsa_N1_3 | ecosystem: Environmental > Terrestrial > Soil > Palsa > Peat permafrost | place: Sweden... | reverse complement strand
AAAAGGTCGAGGGCCAGGAGAAGGGCACGATCGTGCTCGCCACGGTCAAGGGCGACGTCCATGACATCGGCAAGAACCTGGTCGACATCATCCTGACCAACAACGGCTACAAGGTCGTCAACCTGGGCATCAAGCAGCCGATCCAATCGATCCTGCAGGCGGCGATCGACCACAAGGCCGACGTGGTCGGCATGTCGGGACTGCTGGTCAAATCGACCGTGGTGATGCGCGAGAACCTGGAAGAGATGACGCGCCAGGGCCTGAACGTGCCGGTCGTGCTGGGCGGTGCCGCGCTGACCCGCCGCTATGTCGAGGAGGATTGCGCGCAATCCTATGGCTCCGGCCGGGTCGCCTATGCCGGCGACGCGTTCGACGGGCTCGCGATGATGGAAAAGGTCGTCGGCGGCACCTTCGACACTTACCTGACCGAGCTGCGCGCCAAGCGCGTCGGTCGTCCGGTCAACGACCGGCGCAAGCTGGGCCAGGCGGCCGAGCCGGCGAAGCCGCTGCGTCCGGTCGATGTCGAGGAAATCCGCCTGCGCCGGGCCGAACTGCATCGCGACATGCCGGTGCCGGTGCCGCCGTTCTGGGGCCCGCGCGTCATCGCTCGCGCGCCGGTGAAGGCGCTGGTGCCGTTCCTGAACGAACGGATGCTGTACCAATTCCAATGGGGCTTCCGAAAGGACGGCCGTACGCTCGACGAGTTCAAGGCCTGGGCGCACAAGGAACTACGCCCGACGCTGCAGCGCATGCTGGATATCGTCCAGAAGGACGACATCCTGGTGCCGCAGGCGGCCTATGGCTTCTGGAAGTGCGCTGCCGAGGGCAACGACGTCATCCTGTTCGAGGAAGACGGCAAGCGCGAGATTTCGCGCTTCAGCTTTCCGCGCCAGGCCAAGGACGGCGGCCTCTGCATCTCGGATTTCTTCCGCGACATCGCCGACCCGGACCGTGACGTCATCGGCCTGCAGGTCGTGACCATGGGCGAGCGCGCCTCGACGGTGGCGCGCGAGTGGTTCGCCGAGAATCGCTATCAGGACTATCTCTACCTGCACGGCCTGTCGGTCGAGATGGCCGAGGCGATGGCGGAATATGTCCATAAGCGCATCCGCGCCGAACTGGGCTTCTCCGCCGACGAGCCGCGCGATCTCGATGCCATGCTGAGCCAGAACTACCGCGGCTCACGCTATTCGTTCGGCTATCCGGCCTGTCCGAATGTCGGCGATCAGAAGGTGATCCTGGAGCTGCTGAAGGCCCAGGAGATCGGCCTGAGCCTGACCGACGAGGACCAGCTCGATCCGGAGCAATCGACCAGCGCCATCGTGCTGCATCACCCGCAGGCGAAATATTTCTCGGTCTGATTTCTTAAAACAGAAGGGGCGGCAGTTTCCTGCCGCCCCTTCGCCGTTTCGGACGAACCGAGATCGAGGCTTACGACGGCCCGGGCAGCTTGTTCTGGCTGGTGGTGTTGCCGAGCCCGCCGGCGCCCAGAGTTTCGACGTTGCTCGGCTGGCCGGCCGCGGGCGACAGATGGCTGCCGGTCGTAACGTAGCTTTTGTTGCTGGCCGACGACGGCAGCTCGCCATAGGGCGAATCGCAGGCCGCGAGTGCAAAGGCGGACAAACCAAGTAAGACGAAGGCGCGCATCGTGACCTTTTCCTCAGCTGAAATTCCCGATGCCCAGTTCACGGGCAGGTTCCCTGCATGATGCACAAGTGACCGGGGAAAAGCAGCTACTATTCCGCTAGTCGATCGTTTCGGCATAATGACAGGCGACGATGTGACCCTCGACCGGGCGCAGTTCCGGGCGTTCGGTGCCGCACCGCTCGGTTGCATAAGGACAGCGCTTATGGAAGGCGCAGCCGCTCGGCGGGTTGAGCGGCGACGGCAGCTCGCCCTTGACCGCGATCGCCGTCTGGCGATGGGCGGGATCGACCGACGGCGTCGCCGCCAGCAGGATCTTGGTATAGGGATGGCGCGGGTTCGAAAAGATCGTCGGCTTCGGCCCCTGTTCGACCGGCCGGCCCAGATACATCACCATCACCTCGTCGGCGATATGGCGCACGACCGACAGGTCGTGGCTGATGAACAGATAGGCGAGGCGGAATTCCTCCTGCAGATCCATCATCAGGTTCAGCACCTGGGCCTGGATCGAGACATCGAGGGCCGAGACCGGCTCGTCGGCCACGACCACGCGCGGCCGCAGCATCAGCGCGCGGGCGATGGCGATGCGCTGGCGCTGGCCGCCCGAGAACATGTGCGGGTAGCGGCCGTAATGGTCCTGGCGGAGCCCGACCTTGGCCATCATCGCCCGCGCGGTCTCCTCGCGCTCGGCCGCGTTGCCGCGGTTGTTGATGGCGAGCGGCTCCTCCAGGATCGAGCCCACGGTCTTGCGCGGGTTGAGCGAGCCGTAGGGGTTCTGGAACACCATCTGGACCGACAGGCGCAAGTGGCGCAGTGCCGCGGCTCCGACGCCCATGGTCGCTTTGCCGTCGATCCAGAGCTCACCCTCGGTCGGGGTCTCCAACAGTGTCGCGACCCGGGCGAGCGTCGACTTGCCGCAGCCGCTCTCGCCGACCACGGCCAGGGTCTTGCCCTCCGACAGGCTGAACGACACGCCGTCGACCGCCTTGACCAGCGCGCGCTTGCCGAACATGCCGCCGCCGATGGTGTAATGGCGGCGGACGTCGCGGGCTTCCATCAGGAGCGCGCTCACGAGGCTGCTCCCGGATAGTCGTTGGTCGGCCGGCCGGCCGTATCCAGCGGGAAATGGCAGCGGGCGCGGACACCGGCGCCACCGGCGAGCGCGGGCTGATAGGCGATGCAGGCCTCGACCTGGAACCTGCAGCGCGGATTGAACAGACAGCCGTCCGGCCGGTCGTCGATGCCGGGCACCACGCCCGGAATGGTCGGCAGCCGGCGTTTGCCGATCGCGCGTTCCGGCAGGGCATCGAGCAAGGCCGCGGTATAGGGGTGCAAGGGGGCGGCGAACAGATGCTCGGTCGATTGTTCCTCGACCATCTGGCCGGCATACATGACCTGGACCCGCTCGGCCGTCTCGGCGACCACGCCCATGTCATGGGTGATCAGGATCAGGCCCATGCCGCGCTCGCGCTGCAACGACACCAGCAGATCCAGGATCTGCTTCTGGATGGTGACGTCGAGCGCCGTGGTCGGCTCGTCCGCGATCAGCAGGCGCGGATTGCAGGCGATCGCCATGGCGATCATCACGCGCTGGTTCATGCCGCCCGACAGCTGGTGCGGGAAGGATTTGAGCCGGGCTTCCGGCGCCGGAATGCCGACCTGGTGCAACAGCTCGATCACCCGGTCGCGCACCTGCTTCTTCGGCACCACCCCATGGGTCGTCAGCGCCTCGCCGATCTGCCAGCCGATCGGGAAGCAGGGGTTGAGCGACGACATCGGCTCCTGGAACACCATGGCGATGTCCTTGCCGACCAGCCGCCGCCGTTCGCGGGGGCTGATGCCGAGGAGATCGATGCCGTCGAACTTCATGACGTCGGCGGTGACCTTGCCCGGATAGCCGATCAGGCCCATCAGCGCCAGCATCGACACGCTTTTCCCTGAGCCGCTTTCGCCGACGACGCACAGGATCTCGCCCGGGTCGAGCGTCATGTCGAGCCGGTCGACCGCGCGGAACACCCCGCGCGAGGTCGAGAATTCGACGGTGAGATTGCGGATTTCGAGGGCGGACATCAGCGCTTCAGCTTCGGATCGAGGGCGTCGCGCAACCCGTCGCCGAACAGGTTGAAGGCGAGCACGGTGATGAGGATGGCGAGGCCGGGGAAAGTGAGCATCCACCAGGCGCGCTGATAATATTGGAGCGCACCGGCCAGCATGGTGCCCCATTCCGGCGTCGGTGGCTGGGCGCCCAGGCCCAAGAAGCTCAAGGCCGCCTCGTCCAGGATGGCGCTGGAAAAGCCCAGCGTCGCCTGCACGATCAACGGCGCCACGCAATTCGGCAGCACGGTGATCAGCATCAGCCGGAGCGTGCCGGCCCCGGCGCAGCGGGTCGCCGTCACATAGTCGCGCGCCAGTTCCGACAGGGCCGCCGCGCGCACCAGGCGGGTGTAGTGCGGCAGGGTCACGATCGAGACCGCGAACATGGCGTTCAATAGGCTCGGATGGCCGAGGATCGCCACGATGACCACGGCCAGCACCAGGCTCGGGAACACCAGCAGCACGTCCATCAGCCGCATCAGCGCGATATCGACCAGGCCGCCGGCAAACGCGGCCGACAGGCCCAAGAGCGTGCCGACGGCCAGCGACAGGGTCACCACCACGGCGCCGATGATCAGCGACAGGCGGGCGCCATAGATCAGGCGGGACAGGATATCCCGGCCCAGATCGTCGGTGCCAAGCAGGAATTCCCCGGTGCCGCCCTCGGCCCAGACCGGCGGGGCGAGGAACGAGGACCGGAACTGCTCGATCGGCGAATGGGGCGCCACCACCTCGGCAGCGGTCGCGACCACAATCAGCAAGACCATGATCACGAGCCCGACGATGGCCCCGCGATTTTCGGCAAAGGAACGCCAGAAGGCGGCAAAGCGCCCCGGCGGCGGGCGCACGATGGCGCCGCTGTCGATCGTCACCATCAGCGTCGGATCCTGGGATTGAGAAAGCCATAGGTGAGGTCGACGCCGAAATTCACCAGCATGACCAGGCTGGCAACCAAGAGAACGCCGCCCTGCAGCACCGGATAGTCGCGGCGCTGCACGGACTCGACCAGCCAATGGCCGACGCCGGGCCAAGAGAAGATCGTCTCGGTCAGGATAGCGCCGCCCAGGAGCGTGCCGACCTGCAGCCCGATCACGGTCACGACCGGGATGAGGGCATTGCGCAGCGCATGGACGAGCACGACCCGCATGCCGCCCAGGCCCTTGGCGCGCGCGGTGCGGATATAGTCCTCGTTCAGCACTTCCAGCATGGCGGAGCGGGTCATGCGCGCGACGGTGGCGAGCGGGATGGTGCCGAGCACGATCGCCGGCAGGATCAGGTGGCTGATCGCCGACAGCACCGCGCCGTCATCGTCGGAGAACCAGCTGTCGATCAGCATGAAGCCGGTCCAGGGCTCGATATAGAAGGCGTCGGCGATCCGGCCCGACACCGGCGTCCAGCCGAGCCCGACCGAAAAGATCAGGATCATCATCAATCCCCACCAGGGGATCGGCATCGAGGCGCCGGTGACCGACAGGCCCATCAGGCCATAGTCGAACGGCGAGCCGCGCTTGACCGCGGCGATGATGCCCAGCGGCAGCCCGATCAGGATGGCGAAGGTGATGGCGCAGACCGACAGCTCGACCGTCGCCGGGAACAGCTCGGTGAACTCGGTCCAGACCGGCTGCTTGGTCACGACCGAGATGCCGAGATCGCCGGAGGCAACCTGTTCCTCGTAATCCAGGAACTGCTTCCACAGCGGCTGGTCCAGGCCTGCCTCGTGGCGCAGCTCCGCCAGCCGCTCGGGCGCGATGCCGCGCTCGCCGAAGCGCACCTCGATCGGATCGCCCGGCACCAGCCGGATCAGCGCGAAGGTCAAGAGCGTCACGCCGACGAAGGTCGGGATGATCAGACTGACCCGTCGGAGGATGAATTGGAGCAAGGTGTGGCGGTACTCGAAAGGGGGAAAGAAAACGGGGACGGGCGGCGCTTTTGCGCCAGCCGTCCCCGCCCTGGGCTCGTTACTTCAGGTCGACCTGGTCGAACTGATGCTTGCCGAGCGGGCTCATGACATAGCCGGTCACGTTGGACCGCATCGGCATGAACACGACCGAATGCGCGATCAGGAAGAACGGCGCCTCCTCATGCATGATCACCTGGGCCTGCAGGTAGAGTTTCTTGCGCTCGGCCTGGTCGGTGATGGTCGCGGCCTTGTTGATCAGGTCGTCGAACTGCTGGTTGCACCATTTGGCGATGTTGCCGCCGCCGGCTCGCGCCGCGACGCAACCGGCGAGCGGCACGAAGAAATTGTCCGGATCGCCATTGTCGCCGGTCCAGCCCAGTTCCGCCGCCTGATGCTCGCCCTGCTGGGCCCGCTTGCGGTATTCGCCCCATTCGTAGCTGACCACGCTGGCCTTGACGCCGATCTTGGCCAGATCCGCCTGCATCAGTTCGGCGATGCGCTTGGCGTCCGGGTTATACGGGCGCTGCACGGGCATGGCCCAGAGGTCGGTCTCGAACCCGTCGGGATAGCCCGCTTCCGCCAGCTTCTTCTTGGCATCGGCCGGATCGTATTTGAAGTCCTGGATATCGGTGTTATAGGCCCACATGGTCGGTGGGATCAGGTTCTTGGCCGGCTGGCCGGCGCCCTGATAGACCGCGTCCAGGATTGCCTTCTTGTCGATCGCCTCGTTGATGGCGATGCGGACCAGCTTGTTGTCGAACGGCTTCTTCTGGGTGTTGAGCGCCAGATAACCGATGTTCAGGCCCGGCTGCTCCTGCAGGATCAGCGACTTGTCGGCCTTGATCGACGGCAGATCGGCGACGTTCGGGAACGAGATGATCTGGCATTCATTGGCGCGCAGCTTGGCGAGACGCACCGCCGGATCCTTGTTGATCGAGAACACCAGATTGTCGATCTTGGGCTTGGCGCCGAAATATTCCTTGAACGCCCGGTAGCGGATCGTCGAATCCTTGGTGTAGGCCACGAACTCGAACGGACCGGTGCCGATCGGCGCCTGGTCGATCTGGTCCATCTTGCCCTTCTTGGCCAGCACGTCGGCATATTCCTTGGACTGGATCGACATGAAATCCATGGCCATGTCGGGCAGGAACGGCGCGTTCGGACCGGTGAGCGTGATCTTGACCGTCAGCGGATCGACCTTCTCCACCGACTTCAGCAGCTTCGGAAAGCTCATGTCGCTGAAGTAGTCGTAACTGCCGCCCGAGACCTTGTGATAGGCGTTGTCGTCCTTCCATTGCCGTTCGAACGAGAAGATCACGTCGTCGGCGTTGAAATCGCGCGTCGGCTTGAAATCGGCATTGGAATGCCACTTCACGCCCTTTTTCAGATGGAACGTATAGACGGTGCCGTCGGCCGAGACGTCCCACTTCTCCGCGAGGCCCGGCTGGATCTCGGTCGTGCCGGGCTTGAACTCGACCAGCTTGCTATAGATCTGCAGGGTGGCGTCGAAGGTCGTGCCGGTCGTGTTGATCTGCGGGTTGAAGTTCTCGGGCGAGCCTTCCGAGCAATAGACCAGCGTCTTGGCGGCCTGCGCCTGGCTCGTCGCCCCCATGAATCCGAATGCCGCCAGCGCACAGGCTGCGGCCATGGCCTTGTAGGTCATCCTAACGTGATCTCCTCTGTCGATTTTTATCTGACAATTTTTTGAAAGGCGTCCTGGCGGTGATGTCCCTAGGGCACCTGCCGTCGCTCTCTTGGGGGCTGCATTAGAACACCTTTGCGTTGCCTGTCAAACCGCACCTCCCGACTTCACCCGACCGGCGAAGTGTCGCGTGCCGAACGATTTTCCATCGTTGCCATTCCGGCCGGCCGGCCATCCGGCGTATAGTCCCGCGCACCATGGATTTCCCGACGCCCCTCGCCACCCATGCCGAAACGGTCCGTCCGGAATGGATCGACTATAACGGCCACATGAACGTCGCCTACTATGTGCTGGTGTTCGATCATGCGACCGACGTGCTGTTCGACGCGCTGGGGCTGGATGAGGCCTATCGGGCTCGGACCAACCACAGCCTGTTCGCGGTCGAGCAGCATATCCTCTACGAGGGTGAAGTGGGCTTGGGCGCACCGCTCCGGGTCGAAAGCCGGGTGCTGGGCGTCGACGGCAAACGCCTGCATTTCGGCCATGAGATGTTCCACGCGACCGAGGGCCGCCGCGCCGCCACGATCGAACTGATGGCGGTCCATATCGATCTCGGCATCCGCCGCAGCGCGCCGTTTCCGCCGGACCGGCGCCGGGTGCTCGATATCGCGGCGGCGGCCCATGCGCGGCTGCCCGCCGCCGATTGGGCCGGCCGCCGCATCTCGTTCGCGCCGCGGCCGCGCTGATGCCGCACGATACCGCCGCCATCGGCTTCTTCGCCACCCGGCGGCGCTGGCTCGGCCTGCGCTGGAAGCTGCTGCAGCGCGCGCTGCAGCACAGCGCCTTTCGCGACGATGAACTGGCGTTCCTCGGCATCGCCGCCCTGGTCGGCGTGCTGGCGTCCCTGGGCGTCGTGCTGTTGCGCCTCGCCGTGACCATGATCCATACCGCCACCTTCCGCATTCCGATCGATGAACATCTGAGCGTCGGCGGCGTCGGCGGCGTCGGTGACTGGCGGCTGGTGCTGATCGTGCCGGTGGTGGGCGGGTTGGTCATCGGCGGCGTCGCCTGGGTGATCCGCCGCTGGCGGGCCCACGACATCGTCGATGCGATCGAGGCGAACGCGCTCTACGGCGGCCGCATGTCGCTGCGCGACAGCATCAATCTGGCGCTGCTAAGCGTGCTTTCGTCCGGCGTCGGCGCCTCGGTCGGGCTCGAGGCCGCCTATACCCAGTTCGGCTCCGGCATGGGCTCGCGCCTGGCCGGCATCCTGAAGCTCCGGCGCGACGACCGCCGCATGCTGGTCGGGTGCGGGGCCGCCGCCGCCATCGCCGCCGCCTTCAATGCGCCGCTGACCGGTGCCTTCTACGCGTTCGAGCTGATCCTCGGCAGCTATACGCTGTCGGGCCTGGCGCCGGTGACGATCGCGGCGCTGGCCGGCACCTTCACCGCGCGCTGGGTGTTCGGTGCCGATCCGATCTTCACCGCCACCCATGCCGTCCATATCGGCGGCTGGGACTATGCCGCCTTTCTGATGCTGGGGCTGGTGTCGGCGGGCCTGGGCATCGTCGTCATGCGCGGCGTGACCGCGACCGAGGGCTGGTTCCGCCGGCGGGCGATCCCGCTCTGGCTGCGTCCGGCGATCGGCGCCATTCCGGTCGGGCTGGTGGCGCTGGTCTGGCCCCAGGTGCTGGGCAGCGGCCATGGCGGCATCGAGCTCGACCTGCATGTGGCGCTGGCGCTGCCGTTCATGATCGGCCTGGTGCTGGCCAAGATCGTGGCGTCGGCCATCTCGATCGGCGCCGGCTTCCGCGGCGGCCTGTTCTCCTCCGCGCTCTTCATCGGCAGCCTGATGGGGGGTGCCGTCGCCATGCTGATCGACCGGCTGATCCCGTCGGCCCTGCTCGATCCCTTGGCCTATTCGCTGGTCGGCATGGGCACGGTCGGTGCCGCGATCGTGGGGGCGCCGACCGCCATGATCCTCCTGGTGCTGGAGACGACGGGCGATTTCTCGGCCACGGTCGGCGTCATGGTCGGCGTGGTGGCCGCCTCGGTCGCCACCCGGCATTGGTTCGGCTATTCGTTTGCGACCTGGCGCTTCCATCTCCGGGGCCTGAAGATCCGCAGCCCGGAGGATGTCGGCTGGTTCGACGAGATCAAGGTCGGCCGCCTGATGCGCGGCGATCCCAAGATCGTGCCGGTCGAAATCACCATCACCGCGCTTAGGCGCGCCTATCCGCTCGGCAGCACCAAGCAGGTGTTCGCGGCCGACGGCGGCAAGCTCGTCGGTATGATCGACCTGTCCGAGGTCCATGGGCCGGATGTCGAGGGCGATCCCGACACGCTGACCGCCCAGGGCCTCGTCCATCAGGCGCCGTTCCTGCTGCCGGGCGACGGCGTGCGCCAGGCGCTGGCCCGCTTCAGCGAGGCGCGGCTCGAAACCCTGCCGGTGGTCGACGATCCGGACGGGCTGCAGATCATCGGCTATCTGACCGAAGCCTATGCGCTGCGCCGCTATACCCAGGAGCTGGAACGCCGCCGCGGCGAGGCGGGCGAGGGCTCCAGCCTGTTCTCCGCCGCGGCACCGCCCGGGGCCGGCGGCTAATCCTCGATCGGCAGCAGTAGCTCCGTCACCAGCCGGTCCGGCGGCGTCCGGTCCGGCCCATTGATATAGATTTCGAGCGGCGGTGCTGAACGCAGGGCTCGTCCGCTCTGCGGCAGCCATAGCCCATAGAGCCGGCCGAACGCCTCGCCGATCAGCGTATAGGGTCCGATATGGCGATAGACGGCATAGCGGCCGCCGGGGATGTCGAGCCAGCGGACCTCGTCGTCCGGCAGGGCCGGTTCCGCGCCCGCCTCCAGGCCGAAGCAGGCGTCGTAGCGGATCTGGCCGGCCGGCACCTGGTCGGGATCGTCATAGGGGATGCCGATACAATGGTTGATCCGGCGGGTCAGTTCGCGCTGGCGCATCCAAAGCCAGAGGGCGTCCCACACCCGAGGCACTTCCGGATAGGGGCCGAGCTTGCGCATCGCCAGCACGCGTGTTGCCGGCAGATCCCTGATTTCCACATCCATGGCCATACCTCGCTTCGTGTCTTGTCCGATCCGGGCCTGCTGACGGCGATAGTCCGATGGCGTCATGCCCAGAAAACTGTCGAACGCCCGGCTGAAGCCGCGGCCGCTGTCGAAGCCGGCTTCGAGCGCCACATCGAGGATCGGGCGGTCGCTGGTGCCGACCGCGGTGGCCGCCCGCAACAGGCGCAGCCGCCGCACCGTATCGGCGATGGTCTCGCCGACCATGCCGCGATAGATCCGGTGGAAATGGAACGGCGAGAAACAGGCGATCTCCGCCAGCTGCTCGAACGACAGCGGCTCGTCCAGATGCGTGCGCAAATGGTCGATCACCTTCAGAATGCGCCGCCGATAGTCCCGTTCCGTGGTCTGCCGCATCGCCCCCGACCGATCCTTGATCCCGAGCGGCACCATGCCACGGCGGCCGGGTGCCGGCGCGACCGGGATTGCTGGGTTAGTCTTCGCCCGGATGCGGCAGCGGGATCAAGGCGGACGGGTGGCGATGATCGGAGCGCAGTCGTCCAGCCAGACGGGCGAGTGCCAGATGGACGACCGGCGTCGTGTAGAGCGTCAGAAACTGCGAGATCATCAGGCCGCCGACGATGGCGATGCCGAGCGGGCGTCTGAGCTCGAACCCGGTGCCGGAGCCGAGCGCCAGGGGCAGGGCGCCGATCAGGGCGGCGAGCGTGGTCATCATGATCGGCCGGAAGCGCACGCGCGCCGCCTCGAAGATCGCGTCGTCGGGCGCCATGCCCTGCTCGCGCTCCGCCTGCAGGGCGAAGTCGATCATCATGATGGCGTTCTTCTTGACGATGCCGATCAGCAGGATGATGCCGATCATGGCGATGACGCTCAGGTCGTAGCCCATCGCCATCAGCATGGCGAGCGCACCCAGGCCGGCGGACGGCAGCGACGACAGGATCGTCAGCGGATGCACCAGGCTCTGATAGAGGATGCCCAGCACGATATAGACGACCAGGATGGCCGCCCCGATCAGCCAGGGCTGCGAGGCGAGCGAGCGCTCGAACTCGCCGGCGTTGCCGTCGAACGAGGTCTGCAGGCCCGGCGGCTTGCCGACCTGGTTTTCCATCCGGTGGATGGCCTCGACCGCCTGGCCCAGGGCCACGCCGGGGGCGGTCGAGAAATTGACGATGGCGGACGGCAGCTGGCCGCGGTGCCGAATGACGAGCGGCGCGCTGCCGGTCTCGATGTGGCCGACCGCGCTCAACGGCACCAGCGCGCCGCCGTCGGCGGTGACATAGAGTGTCTCCAGCGAGCGCTCGTCCAGGCGGAAGTCCTTGTCGGCCTCCAGGATCACGTAGCTCTGGTAGGAATCGCCATAGACCTCGAGCACCTTGCGCTGGCCGAACGCGTCATAGAGCGTGTTGTCGATTGCCTGGACGTGCACGCCGAGGCGTGCCGCCGTCGGCCGGTCGATCACCAGCTTGACCGTAGGGGTGCGCCGGCCGCTGTCGGAGGTGACTTCGCGCAGCTGCGGCAGCTGCTTCAGCGCTGCGGTCAGCACCGGCGCCCATTGATCCAGTTCGCCGGCCGAGGGATCGGTGAGCTGGTAGGAATAGTCGGCGGTGCTGGGCGTGGCGCCGACGATCAGCTCGCTCTGCGCCCGGACCGAGGTCACGACGCCGCTGATCGCGGCGGTCGCCTGGCGCAGCCGGGCCACGACCTCCCGCGTACCGGGCCGCTCGTCGGCCGGTTTCAGGATGACCCACGAGGCGGCATTGTTGGCCGAGTTCGGATAGGTCCAGACCATCGCGACCGCGGGATCGGCCCGCACGACGGCATCGATCCGTTTCGCCAGTTCGATCATGCTCGCCGGCGCCGTATCGGGTGCCGCATCCATGTTGATGTCGAGCCGGCCGTTGTCCTGCTGCGGAAAGAAGCCCTTCGGGATGGTGTAGAACAGCCAGCCGGTCATCAGCATGGTGCCGAAGAACACGAGCAGCATCATGCCGCTGTGCCTGAGCGCCCAGGCGAGGCTGCGCTCGTAGCCATGTGTCAGGGCCGTGACGCCCCGCTCGCAAGCCCGGACGAATGTGTTCGTCCGTTCGGGCCCGTGCGGGCGGATGAACCGGGCGCACATGGCGGGCGTGAGCGTCAGCGACACCAGGGCCGAAATCAGGATGGCGGCGCTGACCGCCACGCCGAACTCGCGGAACAGGCGCCCGACGAACCCGCCCATGAACAGGATCGGGATGAACACGGCGACCAGCGACAGGGTCATCGATGCGATGGTGAACGCGACCTGCTTCGTCCCGCGGATGGTCGCGGTCAGCGGCGCCTCACCGGCCTCGACATGGCGCGAGACATTTTCGATCACGACGATGGCATCGTCGACCACGAACCCGACCGCGACGATCAGCGCCATCAGCGACAGATTGTCGAGCGAGTAGTGGCAGGCGTACAGCACGATGAAGGTGCCGAGGATCGAGAGCGGGATCGTGATGGCCGGGATGATGGTCGCCGCCAGCCGCCGCAGGAAAACGAAGATGACCAGCACGACCAGGCCGGTGGTCAGCAGCAGGGTAAATTGCACGTCGGCGACGGCGGAGCGGATGATGTCGGCCCGGTCGCCCAGCACGAACAGCTTGATCCCAGGCGGTAAGGCCGCGGCGATCCGGGGCAGGGCCGCGCGGATCGCGTCGACCGTGCGCACGATATTGGCGCCCGAGGTCTTCTTGAAGCCCAGCGCGTGGCCGGGCTTGCCGTTCAAGAGTGACAGCGACAGCTGGTCTTCCGGCCCATCCTCGACTGTGGCCACGTCGCGCAAATGCACGGCGGCATTGTTGCGATAGGCCACGACCAGGTCGCGGAATTCTTCGGCGTCCTTGATCTGATCGTTGGTGTCGACCTGGGCGGTCGCGACGCCATTGTCGAAATTGCCCTTGGGTCGGTTCTGGCTCGCCTGCAGCAGGGCTTGGCGCACGTCCTCCATGGTCAGCTGGCGGCCGGCAAGTGCCGTGGGATTGACCCGCACGCGGATTGCGGTGTTCAGATCTTCCTGATTCTGGCCGCGCCGGACGCCGGGGATGAGCGACGCCCGCCGCGACACGATGACGTCGGTATAGCGGCCGACCTCGGTCAGCGGCAGCGTGTCGGACGTCAGGCCGACATAGAGCACCGAATAGTCGCTGGGGTTGCCCTTGTAGGTATAGGGCGGGTTCGGCAGATCGGCCGGCAGGTCGCCCAATGCCTGCTCGATATTGTGCTGCACGTCGGCAAAGGCGACGTTGATGTCGGTCTCGAGCGACATCTCGATCCGGATCGAGGTATGGCCTTGCTGGTTGTTCGAGGTCAGCTGGCGGATGCCCTCGGTATAGATCAGTTGCTGTTCGAGCGGGGTCGCGACGTTCGACGCCATCACCTCGGGGCTGGCGCCGGGCCAGGAGACCTCGACCCCGATGGTCGGATAATCGACGTCGGGCAGCGCCGCGATCGGCAGCAGCGCCCAGGCGGCGGTGCCGAACACCAGCAGGCCCAGAATGGCCAGCAAGGCGGCCACCGGGCGCGTGACGAAATAATCGATCATGAGCCGCTGCCGGCCGGCTGCGGCTCGACCGCACTATCCTCGGCCAGCCCTTCCTGCCGCTCGACCACGACGCGATCGCCGGGCTGGATGCCGCCCTCGACCGTGATCAGGTCGTGGGCCTTTTCCGCCGTCTTGACCGGCCGGACATGCACGCGGTTCTGCCCATCCACGACATAGGCGACCGACCCCGACGGACCCGGCCGGATGCAGGTGATCGGCAGCACGATCGCGTCCTTACGGACGCGCAGCACCAGGCGGGCATTGACGAACTGGCCGGGCCACAATTGCCGGTCTTCGTTGGTGAAGACGGCCTTCAGCGCGATCGTCCCGGTCGCGCGGTCGATGGCATTGCCGATCAGCTTCAGCTCGCCCATGCCCAGCACATGCTGATCGTCGGCGGTGCGCGCCTCGACCGCCAGCACGCCTGCCATCGCCTCGCGCTGGATGTCCGGCAGCTGGTCCTGGGGCACGGTGAAGCTGACCGCGATCGGCTGGATCTGGCTGAGGTCGACCAGCGGCGTGTCGTCGGCGGTATGGATGACGTTGCCGACATCGACCAGCCGCTTGCCGACCCGGCCGGCGATCGGCGCGCGGACGGTGGCATAGTCCAGCTGCAGCTGCGCGCTGGCCATTGCCGCCTCGTCGGCGCGGACCGACGCCTGCAACTGCCCGACCGTGGCTTTCTGCGTGTCGAAATCCTGCTGGGACACGAAATTATGCTGCAACAGGCTGGTCGATCGTGCCAATTGCGCCTGTGCTGCCACCAGCTGGGCCTGGTCCTTGCCGCGGTTGGCGGTGGCCAGTTCCAGCTGATGCTCGAACGGGCGCGGATCGACGGTGAACAGTGGATCGCCGGCGCGAACCATCTGGCCCTCGTCGAAATGCATGGCGGTGATCTGGCCGTCGACCAGGCTCTTGATCGTGACTTCCTGGAACGGCTCCACCGTGCCGGTGCCGCGCACATAGACCGGCATGTCGCGGACCAAAGCGGTGGCGACGGTGACCTTGGGCACCGGTCTGGCGGCCGGTGCGACATCGGCGGTGGCCGATCCGGCCCGCAGCCACAGGCCGCCGGCCGTGCACAAGAGAATGGCGAAGCCCGCGAGCGCGAGCGGCATTCTCCTAGCCATCTACCAAACCCCCTGGCACGCGACGAAACGCCGCCACCTTAGGGTTCGGATCTGACCGGTACAATCCTAAGCTTCAGCATCGCAGACAACGATTTGAGGCGCTGGTTATTTCGCCTCGGACGCGAGCCGCTTCAGCGCCTCGCCGTCGATGCGGTAGGGCAGCCAATCCGCGCGATGTTCGATGCCGAGCCGCTGGTAGAAACCGCGGGCCGGGTTCCATTCCAGCACCGACAGGTCGAGCCGCTGGGCGTCGTGGCGCACGGCCACCTGGGCCATGTCGACGATCAACCGGCGGCCGAGACCATGGCCGCGTGCCCGCTCGGCGACATAGAGATCCTCCAGATAGATGCCGGCGCGGCCGAGCCAGGTCGAATAGCTGAAGAACCACAGCGCGAATCCCATGACGCGGCCATCGAGTTCGGCCACGCGGCAGCCGAAACGCTTGTCCGGTCCGAAGCCGTCGCGCAGCAGGTCGGCCTCGGTCGCGACCACGGCGTCGGGCTCGCGCTCGAAGCTCGCCAGCTCCTTGATCAGGGCCAGGATGGTCGGCACGTCCGCAGGAACGGCGTCTCGGAGGGTGATCTTGGCCATGGGCTCAGGGATCCAGCAGCGCGCCGGTGCGGGTCGGCAACGGCGTGGCGCCGGCGACCTTGCCGATCGCCTGGCCGGGGCGCGCCAGCCGCTCGATCTTGCGGGCGAAGAACAGCCCGTCGGCGATGGTCTTGACCGGGGTGCGCACGGAGGCGGGGTCGTCGGCCAGCGGATCGATGATCTCGGCCACGATCTGGCCGGCACTGACCCGTTCGCCCAGCGCCACCTTATAGACGACCATGCCGCCGACCGGGGCTCGGAGCGCGTCGACGCCGGACAAGGGCGTGCCGTCGCACAAGGCCGCGGGCAACGGCCCCGGATCGCCCGCGACCAGCCCGCGGCGCTGCAGGAAGCGCAGCAGGGCCGCCGCATCCTCGGCACCCAACTCGTCGGAGACGTCGCCCTGGCCGCGGAATTCGACCGTGCCGGCGAGGCACGCATCGGGGATCGGCGTGCCGCCGCCGAGCCGACGCCTAAGCTCCGCCCAGAGATTGCTGAAGGTCTCGTCGAACGGCGTGCCGCCCGATTCGGCGGCAAGCAGGGTGGCATGGCTGCCGAGGTCGGCCGACAGGTCCGCGCCATCGGGCCAGCGCGCCTCGCCCAGATAGAGATGCAGCAGCGCATCATTGTCGCAATGCAGGTCGAGCACGTAATCCGCGTCGATCGCCTCGCGCATCAGGATCTGGCGCAGGCTGGCGAGTTCGGTCACCGCTTGCCGCTCGTCGAGCAACGCCACCAGGGTCGCCCGGATGGTGCGGACGTTCTGGTCGGCATCGGGGCCGAGCTTGCCCGCCAGCCGGTCGGCTGCGATCGCCGCCAGGTCGGGGAAGGAGCGGTTGAAATTCTCGCCGGAGGTCAGGTCGTAGCGCCCCATATGCACGCCGTCGATGACCTGGGCGAGGCCGATCGGGTTGGCGACCGGCACCAGCACGATCTCGCCCAGGATCCGGCCCTGGGCCTCGGCCGCGTCCAGCAAGCCCATCAGATGGTGGGCCGCGATCATGCCCGGCAACTCGTCGGCATGGAGCGACGCCTGCAGATAGGCCTTGGGCGAGGCACCCGGTTGGCCGTAGCGCAGGATCTTCACATGGCGATGCGTGCCCGGGCTGTTGGGCTTCAGGCGTTTCAGTTCGACGGATTTCATCTCAATTCACCGCTTCGGTCACCGGCAGCCACGGCATGATGCCGGTGATATAGAGCCAGAACACGCCGACCGCCATCGAGGCGAGCGTGATCGGAATGCCGGCGCGGGCGAATTCATTGGCGCGCAGCTTGACGCCCCGCTCCAGCGCGCGCTCGACGATGATCAGGTTCGACAGGCTGCCGATCAGCAGCAGGTTGCCGGCGAGCGACGACAGGAGCGCCAGCCCGTAGAGTGCGCCCGGCGGCGGGTCGAGCCAGACCTGCAGCAGCAGCACCGCCGACGGCACGTTGCCGATCGTGTTCGACAGGAACAGGGTCAAAGGCGCCAGGATGATCAGGCTGTCCGGCAGCAGATGGGCCGACTGCAGCCCGTCGATCAGCAGCCCCGGCAGCGCCGTGCTGCCCAAAGCGCCGGTGACGCCGAATAGGCAGGCGAACAGCAGCAACAGCGGCCAATCGATCGCGGCGATCATCGCGGTCGAGGTGAATTTGCGATTGAGCAGCAGCAGGGCCGCGATCGACAGCGCGAACACGTCGCGCGGCAGGTCGGTCAGAAACAGCGCCAACAGGCAGACGACGGCGGCGATACCCTTGTTGGTCTGGGTCTTGTCATGGGGCCGGATCGGCATCGGCGCCGGCACCGCCTCGGCAAAGGCGTCGGTCGGCGCCTCCAACTTGCCGCGCCACAGGAACGCCACCACGGCGAACACGATGCCGAGGCTGATGATCGCGGGCACGCCGCAGGCCCAGAGGTACGTGGGCAGATGCAGATTGCCCAGCTGGCCGACCAGGATGGTCTGGGGCGCGCCGATGATGGTGGCGGCGGATCCCGCATTGTCGGCGGCGATCATGGCGATCAGATAGGGACGGGGATCGAGGTTGCGGGCGCGCAGCACGTCGACCAGCAGCGGCGTCATGCAATAGACCAGCATGTCGTTGGCGAGGAACGCCGACAGGCCGCCGCAGCAAGCGACGGTCAGGCCCAGGATGCGAAGCGGGCTGCCGGGCGCCTTGCCGATGCGCTCGATCACCGAGTCGCAGAAGCCCGACGCGATGAATTGCGCCGAAATGATCATGATCGCGAACAGCAGCACCAGCGTCGGCATGTCGATGCGCGCGCCGACCTCGTCGAGGTTCAGCGCCTCGGTGCCCAACAGCGCGATCAGGCCCAGCAGCGCGATGCCGGTCCGGTCGACCCGCAGCCACGGCAGCCGTCCGGCCGCCATGCCGCCATAGGTCAGCAGAAAAATGACGTAGATCTTGACGGCGGTCATCGCGATCCGAAGACGAAAAATCCAACAGCGGCAGAGCGTGGCCGAACTCGAGGGCCAGCGGAAGGCGCTAAACGGTCCCAAGCCGCCCGCATAGGCGACCTGATGCGGGATCGTGGCACTTTGAACACGGGTTGCCTGCCGGTAAGGTGGTTTCATGTCCCTGATGTCAGAACGCCCGGGCGAGCCGGCCTATTTCGCCAATCTGAACCCGCCGCAGCGCCAGGCGGTCAAAACCCTGGACGGCCCGGTCCTGGTGCTGGCCGGCGCCGGCACCGGCAAGACGCGTGTGCTGACCACGCGCCTCGGCCATATCCTGATGACCGGCCGGGCGTATCCGAGCCAGGTCCTGGCCGTCACCTTCACCAACAAGGCCGCGCGCGAGATGCGCGACCGGCTGGAACGGCTGATCGGCGCCGACAGCGAGGGCATGTGGCTGGGCACGTTCCACGCCATCGCCGCGCGGATCCTCCGGCGCAATGCCGAGGCGGTGGGCTTGAAGTCCAACTTCACCATCCTCGATACCGACGATCAGATCCGGCTGATCAAACAGCTGCTTGCGGCCGAGGGTCTCGACGACAAGCGCTCGCCGGCCCGCGCCGTGCTGGCGACGATCGAGCGCTGGAAGGACCGCGGCCTGACGCCGGACAAGGTCGACAGCGAGGATGCCGGCGATCTGGCCGAGGGCCGCATGCAGGCACTCTATCGCCAATACCAGGAGCGGCTGCGCGTGTTGAACGCGACCGATTTCGGCGATCTCTTGCTGCATAACCTCACCATCTTCACCACCCAGCCGGCGATCCTGGCCGAATATCAGCGCAAGTTCCGGTACCTACTCGTTGACGAGTACCAGGACACCAACGTGGCACAGTACCTGTGGCTGCGGCTGCTGGCCCAGGCGCACAAGAACATCTGCTGCGTCGGCGACGACGATCAGTCGATCTACGGCTGGCGTGGCGCCGAGGTCGGCAACATCCTGCGCTTCGAAGCGGATTTCCCCGGCGCCACCATCATCCGGCTGGAGCAGAACTACCGCTCGACGCCGGAGATCCTGGCTGCCGCCGGTCATCTGATCGCGCATAACGCCGGGCGGCTCGGCAAGACGCTGTGGACCGCAGGCGAAGCGGGCGAGCGCGTGCGCGCCAAGGGCATGTGGGACGGCGAGGAAGAGGCGCGCTGGGTCGCCGACGAGATCGAGACCGAACAGCGCCGCGGCACCAAGCTCGCCGAGATCGCGATCCTGGTCCGCGCCAGTTTCCAGATGCGCGAGTTCGAAGAGCGCTTCATCACCACCGGCATTCCCTACCGGGTCATCGGCGGCCCGCGCTTCTACGAGCGCCAGGAGATCCGCGATGCGCTGGCCTATCTCAGGCTGATCTACCAGCCCGACGACGATCTGGCGTTCGAGCGCATCGTCAATGTGCCGCGCCGGGGCATCGGCAATGCCACGATGCAGGTCCTGCATCAGCTGGGTCGGGCCACCGGCGTCTCGCTGATGGAAGCGTCGCACCGGGTGATCGAGACCGACGAGCTCAAACCCGCGGCGCGTAAGGCGGTGGCCCTGCTGGTCCGCGACTTCGAGCGCTGGCGCCGCTCATCCGACCGCATCCTGCATACCGAGCTCGCCCAGATCGTGCTCGACGAGTCGGGCTACACCGCCATGTGGCAGGCCGACAAGACGCCGGAGGCGCCGGGGCGGCTCGAGAACCTCAAGGAACTGATCGTCGGCATGGCCGAGTTCGAGACGCTCGCGGGCTTCCTCGAACATGTCAGTCTGGTCATGGACAATGCCGCCGACACCAGCGGCGATCTGGTCAGCCTGATGACGCTGCATGCCGCCAAGGGCCTGGAATTCGGCCATGTCTTCCTGCCCGGTTGGGAGGAAGGGCTGTTCCCGCACCAGCGCGCCATGGACGAAAGCGGCCAGGCGGGGCTGGAGGAGGAACGCCGGCTCGCCTATGTCGGCCTGACCCGGGCGAAACTGCGCGCCAACGTCAGCTATGCCGCCAACCGGCGCATCCATGGCCAATGGCAGAGCAGCCTGCCCTCGCGCTTCGTCGAGGAATTGCCGCAGGACCAGATCGAGGCGGAGAGTGCGACCGGCATGTACGGCATGCGGGCGCCCCAGGGCCGCGGCGCGTTCGACGATATTGCGACCTCCAGCTTCGGCGGCTATCGCCGGATCGTGCAGCCCGTAGGCGGCGGCCCGCGCGAGGGCCGCGAGATCCGCGCCGTCGGCGGCTTTGCCGCGGGCGACCGCGTGTTCCATCAGAAATTCGGCACCGGCACGGTGCGCGAGGTCGAGGATGCCAAGCTGACCATCGATTTCGACCATGCCGGCGAAAAGCGGGTCATGGACAGCTTCGTCCAAAAGGCCTGAGACAAAGGATATTGCGGTAATGATTCCTTCTGCGACCTGGCCCAAGGGCGGCGAGCCCTTGTGGCGTGTGCTGCTCGAAGCGCCGGACGAATTCTCGGCCGAAAGCTTCGCCGAAGTGCTGGAAGCGCTGGGCGGCGCCATCAGCGCGTTCGAGACCGAGCCGCAGGGCCCGTGGAAGGTCGAAAGCTTCGTTCAGGGCAAGCCCGACCTGTCCCAGGTCGAAGGCGGGCTGGCGCTGGTGGCGCTGCAGTTCGGGCTGGAGCCGCCGGCGGTCACGCTCGAACAGCTGCCGGACGTCGATTGGGTGCGCGAGAACCAGGAGAGCTTTCCGCCGCTCCGCATCGGCCGCTATTTCGTTTATGGCTCGCATATTGCGGACGCGCCGCCGGCCGGCACGATCGGGCTCAAGATCGATGCCGCCAGCGCCTTCGGCACGGGCGAGCATGCGACCACGGCCGGTTGCCTGTTGGCCTTGAGCCGGATCGCCAAACGCGGCAAGCGCCGGCATGTGCTGGATATGGGATCGGGCACCGGCATCCTGGCGATCGCGGCGGCCAAGACCTGGGGCGTGCCGGTGCTGGCCTGCGACATCGACCGCAATTCGGTCCGGGTCGCGGCCGAAAACATGGTGGCGAATGGCGTGCAGCATCTGGTGACCAGCCGCGAGAGCGACGGCTACCAGGCCGAAATCGTCCGCAAGCACGGCCCCTATGATCTGATCTTCGCCAATATCCTGGCGCGGCCGCTGGCCAAGATGGCCCCGGATCTGGCGCACCATCTGGCGCCGGGCGGCATCGCCATCCTGTCGGGATTGCTGGCGTCCCAGGAAACCTATGTGGCATCCGCCCATCGCAACGCCGGGCTGACGTTCACGGGCCGCGTGCCGCGTGCCGGCTGGCACACGCTGGTGTTCGAAAAGGCAAGGTAGGAGAAGGGCTGCTACCACCCGGGCCGACGCAGGGGCGATCTTTGGAGATCGCCAGGGCGCCGGCGGGTGGCTTGGCAAAGGAAACGGCTTAGCCGTTTCCGACCTGTCCCTTAGCGGAACAGCTTCGCGATGTCGCGACGGGCAAGGCCCATGTCGGCGAGCAGGCGGTCGTCGAGGCCGGCCAGATGTTCGGTCATGCGCGCACGCTGGATGTGCGCCTTGACGGCGACATAGGCCGTGTGCAGCAGGTGGATCGGGCCGCCGGACTGGGCGGGCAGCGTCGCGGTCAAAGCAGATGCGGTACTCATCGGATCATCCCCCCTTGGGATGAGTGTCGAACCTGTCGGGGCCGCAAGGGCCGGACAGGGCGTCGCTTGTTACGCGGCGCGCTGTTCGACGCTGTTGTTGGCGGCGACATGGCCGGCATGGGTGAAGACCGGACGGGCTTCGACGGCGAGGTCGGCCTGGGCGGTGATCGCGAACGGGATGTCGGCGCGACGCAGGCCGATGTCGGCGAGCGAGCGGTCATCCATCGAATAAAGCTCGTTCAGAACGCGCTGGCGTTCCTGCCAAGCACGGAAGCCGCGGACGGCCGACGAAAGGATCGTGAACATTGAAGGTCTCCAAGCAGAAATTTGCGAACTCATTTGTGTCGCAACGCACAAAATAGGAGCGTTCCTTGGGAACGGCAGGGGTGCTACTGCACGCCAGCTGTCGGGTCCGCGCATAACGCGGCGCGAAAAAATGTCAAGAATCACGCCCCTTGTGCTGCAATCCTGCGGGCTCTAGCCTCCTGCGGCCGGTAATCGTCCGGCATGTCGCAAAGTCTACGGTGCTATGATGCAGAAGATGGATTGTCGCCTGACCTATCAGGGTGATGCGGTTTTGGCAGGTCTGCTCTCCAAATCCGGCTCGCTTTACTCGGTCGGGGAAGTCCGCTCGCTGATTTCGGGGGTCTTGGGATCGGCCGAAGCGCGCGATCCGGAAGCCTGGTGCGTGCTGGTCGCGAGCGACCCGTCGCCGGCGCTCATCGCCCAGCTGCAGGCGCTCAAAGACCAGATCGCCCATGACGAGGCGCCGGCGCCGATCGAGGGCGGCACCTACAAGGCGCGCCTGGCCGCGGTCCGCGCGGGGCTCTCGAAGCTCGGCATCGACGGGTTCCTGGTGCCGCGCGCCGACGAATTCCAGAATGAATATGTTCCGGCCGGCAACGAGCGCCTGCAATGGCTGACCGGCTTCAAGGGCTCGGCCGGCGCCGCCATCGTGCTGGCCGACCGCGCCGCGATCTTCGTCGACGGCCGCTATACCGTGCAGGTCCGGGCCGAGGTCGACAACAGCCTGTTCGACTATCGCCATCTGATCACCGAGCCGCCGGAAGACTGGGTCGCGACCGCGCTCAAACCCGGGCAGCGCTTCGGCTATGATCCCTGGCTGCTGACGCCGGCCCAGGTCGACAAGCTGCGCACCGGCGTCGCCAAGGCCGGCGCCGAACTGGTGCCGGTTGCCTTCAATCCGCTCGATGCCGCCTGGGAGCGGCGTCCGTCCGCCCCGCTGGGGCCGGTGCGCGCGCATGATCTCGAATTCTCCGGCAAGTCTTCGACCGACAAGCGCCGCGAGATCGGCGAGGCGCTTGGCGCCGACAAGCGCGATGCGACCGTGCTGACCATGGCCGACAGCCTCGCCTGGCTCTTGAACATCCGCGGCTCCGACGTGCCGCACACGCCGCTGGCGCTGGGCTTGGCCATTCTCGACAAGGACGGCCAGCTCGACCTGTTCATCGACCGGCGCAAGCTGGCACCGGGGCTCGAATCGCATCTCGGCAACAGCGTCGCCGTGCGCGACATGGCCGAATTCGGCCCCGCGCTCGATGCGCTCGCCGGCAAGACCGTCCAGGTCGATCCGGCGAGTGCCGCGTCCTGGGTGTTCGACCGGCTGGACAAGGCCGGCGCCAAGCTGGTGCGCGCCGTCGATCCGTGCAAGCTGCCGAAGGCGGTCAAGAATTCCGTCGAACTCGACGGCACGCGCCGCGCCCATCGCCGCGACGCCGCCGCCATGGTCAAGTTCCTGGCCTGGCTCGATGCCGAGGCGCCGAAGGGGGCTTTGAAGGAAATTACGGTATCGGATCAGCTCGAAGCCTTCCGGGCCGAGGGCGACCGGTTCCGCGATCTCTCTTTCCCGTCGATCTCCGCCGCCGGGCCGAACGCGGCCCTGCCGCATTATCGCTCAGGCCCCGAGACGGAGCGGGTGCTGGAGCCGGGCACGCTCTATCTGATCGATTCCGGCGCGCAATATCTCGACGGCACGACCGACATCACCCGCACCGTGGCGATCGGCGAGGTCTCGGCCGAGATGAAGGACCGCTACACCCGCGTGCTGAAGGGCCATATCGCGCTGTCGATGGCCAAGTTCCCGAAAGGCACCACCGGCGGCGCGCTCGATGTGCTGGCGCGCCTGCCGCTCTGGATGGCCGGCGTCAATTTCGACCATGGCACCGGCCACGGCGTCGGCAGCTATCTGAGCGTCCACGAGGGCCCGCAGCGCATCGGCGCCTTCGCCGACACCCAGGCGCTGATACCGGGCATGATCCTGTCGAACGAGCCCGGTTATTACAAGGAAGGCCATTACGGCATCCGGATCGAGAACCTGATCGTGGTGACCAAACTCGATATCCCCGGTGCCGAGCGCGAGATGAGCGGGTTCGAGACCATCACCTTCTGCCCGATCGATCGCCGTCCGATCGACCTGTCGCTCCTGACCGACGACGAGATCGCCTGGCTCGACGCCTACCACGCCAAGACGCGCGAGTTGGTGCTGCCGTCGATCGAAGACCCGGCGGCGCGCGCGTGGCTGGAAGCGAACACGGCGCCGCTCCGGGGCTGAAAACAAAGGCCGCCGGACAACCCGGCGGCCTTTTTTTACGACCGCGCCAGCCCCAGCCCCTCGTCGATCCAGCCGGTCAGGCCGCCGATCATTTCCTTCACCGGCCGGCCGAGTTCCGCGAGCTTGATTGCCGCCTTGTTGGCGCCGTTGCAATGCGGGCCGGCGCAATAGACCACGAACAGGGTGTCGGGCGGATATTCCGCCAGCCGCGCGGCACCGATCATGCGGGTCGGCAGGTTGATCGCCCCCGGTACATGGCCGGCGGCGTAGAGCGCCGGCGTGCGCACGTCCAGCAGCACGAAATCGGCCGCCTCCTGGGTCAGGGCGTAGTTCACGTCCGAACAATCCGTCTCGAACGACAGGCGCCGGCCGAAATGGGCGAGCGCGTCGTCGGCAGTGGCGACGGGCGGGCGGGAAACGGCGGTGGGCATCTCGGGATCCTCCTCCTATTAGGGTCGAGGGCGAGCATCGCCGGAAGCGTCGGGCTTGAAAACTGGCGGGAATGACAATTATCGTGAAGATCATGCCAAAGCCCGCACCCCTCCCCAATCGCGACGTCGCCGTGCTGGCCTATGACGGGCTCTGCACCTTCGAATTCGGCATCGCGGTCGAGCTGTTCGGCCTGCCGCGGCCGGAGCTGGCGGACTGGTACCGCTTCCGGATCTGTGCGGTCGAGCCCGGGCCGCTGCGCGCCATCGGCGGCTTTACCGTCGCGGCCGAGGGCGGTCTCGCCGAACTGGAGACGGCGGGGACTATCCTGGTGCCGGGCTGGCGCGATATCGCCGAACCGCCGCCGGCGGATCTGCTGGACAGCCTGCGCCGCGCCCATGGCCGGGGCGCCCGGCTCGTCTCGATCTGCTCCGGTGTGTTCGTGCTGGCGGCGACCGGGCTGCTGTCGGGCCTTCGCGCCACGACCCATTGGCGCTATGTCGACCGGCTGGCGGCCGCCTATCCGGACATCAGGGTCGAACCCGACGTGCTCTATATCGACGAGGGCCAGATCCTGACCTCGGCCGGCAGCGCCGCCGGGCTCGACCTGGGCCTGCATCTGATCCGGCGCGACCATGGGCCGGCGATCGCCAACCAGGTGGCGCGCCGCCTGGTGATCCCGCCGCATCGCGACGGCGGTCAGGCGCAATTCATCGACCGGCCGGTGCAGGCCGAGGGGGCTGCCCTCGCGAGCCTGTTCGACTGGATCCGCGCCAACCTCGCCGACGACTTATCGATCGGGCGGCTCGCCCGGCGGGCGGGGCTGAGCGAACGGACCTTCCTGCGCCGGTTCGGTGCTGCGACCGGGACCACGCCCAACGACTGGGTCGTGGGCGTCCGGCTGGCGCGGGCGCGCGAGCTGCTGGAGGGCACGGATCTGGCGATCGAGCGGGTCGCGACCGACAGCGGCTTCGGCACGGCCGACACGCTGCGCCACCATTTCCGCACTCGCCTGCAGACGAGCCCCCAGCAATATCGTGACCGGTTCGCTATTGCCTGAACGCATGCCAGATATTTGTGCATTGCAAAAATTGCTATTGAAAGCATCAGCGGAACTGCTACTTATAGCCATGTTGCATCGCAACATATCGGGCATCTTGATAAGCCTACCAGGGTGGGACGCCGTGTCGTCAGGAGCATGACATGAGCCTTTCCTTCAAATCCGCACCAGCCGTTTCCCTCGTCCCCTCGATCGAAGCGTCCCGCTTGGCGCAGTTCCGTGAGGTGTTCAGCCTCTGGGTCCAGCGCACCCGCGAGCGCGCCGAACTGGCCCAGTGCGACGACCGCGACCTGCAGGACATGGGTGTTTCCCGCGCCACGGCGCTGGCCGAGATCCGCAAGCCGTTCTGGCGCGAATAATCCTCTATTCCGCTGCCGCCGCTGGTCTCGCTCTCAGCGGTAGCAGCAGGAATAGGGCGACCGTCGCCAGGATGCCCGCTGCGCCGAAAACCTCGGCCGAGGGCAGATGGGTGACCAGCGGGGCCGTCATCGTCGGCGCCGCCGCCTGGGCCAGCAGTACCGGAACCGCAAGCCAGCCCAAGAGCGCGGCATAGCCGTCCGGTCCGAAGATCGCGAGCGGCAGCGTGCCGCGGTTGATGGTCATGATGCCGTTGCTCATGCCGTAGAGGACCGCGAACAGGCAGGCCGCGACCGCCGGGCCCAGCATCGGGCCACCCCAGATCAGCACCAGGATCCCGACCGGCGCCAGGCTCGCGCCCAAGGCCGCGCGACCGATCAGGCCGAACCGTCCCCCCGATGAAAATTCGATCAGCCGCCCCGCCACCTGGCCGGGGCCGATCAAGGCCGATGCCGCGACCGCTTCGCCCGCACTGAGCCCCATGCCGCCCAACAGCGGCAGGATCGCGACCGCCAGCGCCGAGGTTACGAACCAGCGGATGGTGAAGAAGCCCGCGAGGCAGGCAAGCGCCTGGCGCCGGCTGCGCCCGACCGGTCCGGCGGCATTCGCCGGCCTGGCGGCGCTGACCGGCGCCCGCGCTGGCACCAGCAGCAGGAAGATCGGCAGGTTGATTGCGATCTCGGCCGCTGCATAGGCCCAGAGCGTGCCGCGCCAGCCGACCAGCCCGACCAAGGCCGCGCCCGTCGGCCAGCCGACGCTGCTGGCGAAGCCGCCCATCAGCGTGACGCCGGTGATCGCCGGTCCTGCCGCCGCGCCCAGGATGCCGCCCAGGGTCGCGAACACGGCGTCATAGAGCCCGAGTGCCATGCCGATGCCCATCACGCTCCAGCCGGCGTACCACAGCGCCGGCCCATGCGCGGCGGCGAGCAGGCCGAGGCCCGCCGCCATGGCGAGCGCGCCGGCGGTCAAGGGCCCGCGGCCGCCATGCCGGCCGATCCAGCGGCCGGCCTTCGGGGCACAGAAGCCCGCGACCAGCAAGGCCCAGGAAAATCCGGCCAGGATTTCCAGCCGGCTCATGCCCAGATCGGCGGCGGCCGGATCGGCAATCACGGCCGGCATATAGAAGCTGACGGCCCAAGACACCAGCTGGGTCGTGCCGAGGGCCACCGTCAAGCGCCGGCCGGGCTTCATTCGGCGCGGGCGTCCGGCAGGGTCGTGTCGCCGGTGCCGAGCGTCAGCTGCAGCAAGACGGTATCGAGCCAGCGGCCATGCTTGAACCCGACCGACTGCAAGGTGCCGACCCGGCGAAAGCCCAGGCGCTCGTGCAACCCGATCGAGGGCAGGTTGCCGCTGTCGCCGACCACGGCCACCATCTGGCGCAGGCCCAGCGCCGTGCATTCCGTGATCAGCGCCGCCAACAGCCGGCGGCCGAAGCCGAGACCGATCGCGTCCGGCGCCAGATAGACCGAATTCTCGACCGTATCGCGATAGGCGGCACGCGGCCGATAGGGGCCGGCATAGGCATAGCCGCGCACCACGCCCGCCTGCTCCAGCACCAGATGCGGCATGCCGCGCCCGACGATATCGGCCCGGCGCCGGGCCATCTCGGCCCGGTCCGGCGCCTCGGTCTCGAACGAGGCGGTGCCGTTCAGCACATGGTGGCGATAGATCCGGGTGATAGCGTCCATGTCGCTGTCGCGGCTGGGACGGAGGGTGACGTCGGTCATCGGCGGCCTTGGAACAGTGATTTCTCGGCCCCAAACCTGCGCCGATCACAAGTTCGTGAGAAGAAAAACTTTCCAATACCGCGCATCAGAATTATTTTTGCTTATGGCCCTACCCAGCTTACGCCAATTCCGCATCTTCCTGGCCGCGGTCGAGACCGGCAGCGTCACCGCGGCGGCGCGCTCGCTCAATGTCACCCAGCCGGCGGCCAGCCAGCAATTGCGCGAGCTGGAACGGATTCTGGGCACGCGCCTGCTGGTCCGCGCCGGCGGGCGGGTCGTGCCGACCTCGGCCGGCGAGGCGCTGATGGCGCCGGCCGGTCGCGCCCAGGCGGCGGTCGAGGAGGCGGTCGCGGCCGTGGCTGCCCATCGCGCCGGCGACACCGGCCGCATCCGGCTCGGCACCGGCGCCACCGCCTGCATCTATCTGTTGCCGCCGGTCCTGGCGGCGATGAAGCGGCGCATGCCGGGCCTCGATGTCATCATCGCGACCGGCAACAGCGAGGATATGCTGGACCGGCTCGAAGCCGGCGAACTCGACATCACGCTCGCGACCCTGCCCGGCGGCCTGTCGCGGTCGCTGAGCGCCACGCCGGTGCTGCAGGACCCGCTGGTGGCGCTGCTGCCCGAGGCGCTGGCAACCGCCGATGCGGTGCTGACCCCCGCCCTGCTCGCCGGTCTGCCGCTGATCCTCTACGAACCCGGCGGCAAGACGCGCGGCGTCATCGACGGCTGGTTCCGCCAGGCCGGCATCCGGCCGCAACCGATCATGGAGCTGGGCAGCATCGAGGCGATCAAGATGCTGGTCGGCAGCGGCCTCGGCGCCTCGGTGATGCCGCAACTGGCCTTGGCCGACCCGGTTGCGGGCACCGTCGTACGCGCGCTGGCGCCGCCGGTCTGGCGCGACCTCGGCTATGTCCTGCGCCGGACCCAACTGCTCGATCGGGGCCTGCGCCTGTTCATCGAGGAATTGGGCCGCGCGGTGGCTATTTCTTCGGCACGAGCGTCAGCGACGCCGAATTGATGCAATAGCGCAGGCCGGTCGGCCCCGGACCGTCCGGGAAGACATGGCCCAGATGGCCCTCGCAGCGGCTGCACAGCACCTCGTGCCGGACCATGCCGTGACTATGGTCGATCTCGATCTCGATGGCCGGGTCTTCCTTGGGGGCGGTGAAGCTCGGCCAGCCGCAGTGCGAATCGAACTTGGCGTCGGCGGTGAACAGCTCCTGCCCGCAGCCGGCGCAGCGATAGGTGCCGTCCACCTTGGTATCGGTATATTCGCCGGTGAACGGTCGCTCGGTGCCCTTATGGCGCAGCACGCGGAATTGCTCGGGGCTCAGCAGCTCGCGCCATTCGGCATCGCTCTTGCGGATCTTGTCGACCATCGGTCATTCCTTCTTCAATGCCGCTTCCAGCTCGGAGAGATGGGGAGCGATCGCCGCTTGCGCCAGCCGCTCCATGTCACGATAGCGCGAGATGATTTCGCTGCCGAACGGCGTCAGCTCGGCGCCGCCGCCGGCCTTGCCGCCCAGTTTAGTCGCGACCACCGGCTGGCGGAACATGGTGTTGAGGGCCGCCACCAAGAGCCAGGCGCGTCGATAGGACATGTCCATGGCCCTGCCCGCCGCCGCGATCGAGCCGGTTTCGGCCAAAAGCTCCAGCAGCTTGATCTTGCCCGGTCCGATCGCGTTCTCCGGCCCGAAATCGATGCGCAGCGTGAGGCGCGTCACGCGACGATCGCCTGATAGACCAGGTTGCGGTAGAGCCGCCAATAGTCGGTGAACTCGTTCGGCTGCTGGATCATCATGATCGCGATCATCTGCTCCTGCGGGTCGATCCAGAACTGGGTGCCGGCCAAGCCGCCCCAGGAATAATCGCCGACACTGCCCGGCATGTCGCTCTCGCCGGCCACGAGCCGGACCGAGAAGCCCAGGCCGAAGCCGTGTCCTGCCCCCAGCAGCCAGCGCCCGGTGCTGTTGTCGCGCCGCCGGTCGCCCAGATGGTCGGCGGTCATATAGGCGACGGTCTTGGTGCCGAGGATCCGCACATCCTCCAGCACGCCGCCGTTCAGGAGCATGGTGCAGAAGCGCATATAGTCGGACGCGGTGCCGACCATGCCGCCGCCGCCGGATAGCATCAGCGGCCGCTCGGCCACCTTGCGCAGCGGCGGGATCTTGCCGGCGGGATCCGGCACCGGCTCGGCCAGCCGATGGATCTTGGCCGGCGGCACGAAGAAGGCCGTGTCTACCATCTTGAGCGGCTCGGTGATCTCGGCCGCGATGAACTCGTCGAGCGACTGGCCGGACACGACCTCGATCACCCGGCCCAGCACGTCGGTCGAATAGCCGTATTCGAACACTTCGCCCGGCTGATGGGCGAGGGGGAGCCGGCCCAGCCGGTCGATCTTGTCGGCCAAGGTCTCCCGTGTGGTTGAGATCTCGGCCTCGCGATACAGCCGCTTCACCGGCGTGGTCTCGAACAGCTGGTCGTAGACCAGGCCCGAGGTATGGCGCAGCAGATCCTGGATCGTCGCCGGCCGGCGCACGCGTTCCAGCTTCAACTCGTTGGAGCCCGGCTCCTGCACGGCGACCTGCTGGCCGGCGAAGCTCGGCAGATATTTCGCGACCGGGTCCATCAGCAGCATCTGCCCGCGCTCGACCAGGATCATGGCGGCGACGCTGGTCAGCGGCTTGGTCATCGAATAGATGCGGAAGATCGCATCCTTGGCCATGGCATCGCCCGCGGCCTTGTCGCGATAGCCGACGGCCTCGAAATAGGCGGGCTCGCCGCGCCGCGTGATCGCCAACACGGCGCCACCGATGCGCCCGGCTTCGATGCCGGTCTCGAAGGCGGCGGTGATGCGCTTCAGGCGATCCGGCGCCAGGCCCGATGTCTTCGTCATACGTACCCTTCCTTCTTACCCACCTCCCTCTCTACCCCATTGGGGTGGAGAGGGCCGGGGTGAGGCGGGGAATGCTCGAAACTCTCGCGCGGCATCGGCACCCACCTCATCCTAAATCCTTCTCCCCCCTTAAGGGCGGAGAAGGACTTGTCCGTCATCCCGCGACCAGCGCGATGAATTCGTCTTCGGTCAGCGTCTTGACGCCCAGCGCCTCGGCCTTGGCCGCCTTGGAGCCGGCGTCGGCGCCCACCACCAGATAGTCGGTCTTGGCCGAGACGGAGCCGGTGACCTTGGCGCCTGCCGCCTCGGCCCGGGCCTTGGCCTCGCCGCGGCTCAGCTGGACGAGCGTGCCGGTGAACACCACGACTTTGCCGTCGAGCGCCCCGCCCGCCCGCGCCACTTGGGTGAAGGGCTCGACTGCTTCGAGCACGTCCAGCAGATCCTCGACCGCCGCTCGATTGTTCTCCTCCGCGAAGAAGTCGATCAAGTCCTTGGCCGTGTCGGGGCCGACACCGTCGATGTTCATCAGTTCGCTGTAGGCGTCGCTCTCCGGATCGGCCGCGTCCTGCATGGCTGCCCGCCACCGGTCAAGCGTATGGTAGTGCTTCGCCATCAGCCGCGCCGTGGTCTGGCCGACCTGGCGGATGCCGAGCGCCAGGATGAAGCGGTCGAGCGCGATGTGCCTGCGGGCCTCGATCGATTTCAGCAGATTGCCGATGGACGTCGCCTTCCAGCCTTCGCGGCCTTCGATGTCGGCGGCCTTCAGGCGGAAGATGTCGGCCGGGGTTTTGACCAGCTTTGCCTCGTGAAATTCGACGATGGTCTTCGAGCCCAACCCCTCGATGTCGAAGGCGTCGCGCGCCACGAAATGCCGGAGCCGCTCGACCGCCTGGGCCTCGCAGATCAGGCCGCCGGTGCAGAAGCGCTTGGCCTCGCCCGGCTCGCGCACGGCGGCGCTGTGGCAGATCGGGCATTCGGTCGGTGGAGTCCAGGGGACGGTCCCCTCGGGACGCAGCTCCGGCACGATCGCGACGATCTGCGGGATGACGTCGCCGGCGCGCTGGACGATGACCGTGTCGCCGATCCGGATGTCCTTCTCGGCGATGTAATCCTCGTTGTGCAGCGTCGCGCGGCCGACCATGACTCCGCCGACGTTGATCGGGACCAGTTCGGCCACCGGGGTCAACGCGCCCGTGCGACCGACCTGCAGGGTGATGGCGTTCAGCTTGGTGCGCGCCTGCTGCGGCGGGAATTTATGCGCGATCGCCCAGCGTGGCGCGCGGCTGACGAAGCCCAGACGCTGCTGCAGGTCCAGCCGGTTGATCTTGTAGACGATGCCGTCGATCGAAAATCCGAGGGTCGCGCGCGCATTGCCGATCCCTTCGTAGAATTCGATCATCTCGTCGACCGAGCGGCAGATCCGGCTGGGTTCGTTGAGCGTGAAGCCGAAACCCTCGAGCGCCTGGCGCGCCTCCGCCTGGGTCGTGCCCAGCGGCCGGCTGACCTCCCCCCAGGCATAGCCGAAGAAGCGCAGCGGCCGGGCCTTGGTGATGGCGGGGTCGAGCTGGCGCAGGCTGCCGGCGGCCGCATTGCGCGGGTTGGCGAACAGCTTGCCGCCCGCTTCCTGCTGGCGCGCGTTGAGCGCCAGGAAATCCGCGTCACTCATATAGACCTCGCCGCGCACCTCCAGCACGTCGGGCGCGTCGCCGATGAGGTTCTGCGGCACGTTCTCGATGGTGCGGACATTGGCGGTGACATCCTCGCCCTCCTGCCCGTCGCCGCGGGTCGCGGCCTGGACCAGCACACCCTTCTCGTAGCGCAGCGAACAGCTCAGGCCGTCGATCTTCAGCTCGGCCACGACCTCGATCTCCTGGTCGGTGCCGGCGCGCAGAAAATTGCGGGCACTCTCCATGAAGCCCTCGACATCCTCGCGCGTGAACGCATTGCCGAGCGACAGCATCGGAATGGCGTGGCGGACCTTGCCGAAGCCCGCGGCCGGGGCGGCGCCGACCCTGGCGGTCGGACTGTCGGCGCGGACGAGTTCCGGAAAGCGCGCTTCGATCGTCTGCAGCCGGCGATAGAGCGCATCGTATTCGGCGTCGGAGATTTCCGGCGCGTCTTCGGCGTGATAGCGCTGGCCGTGATAATCGAGTGCGGCGATCAGATCGGCCACCGCCTCGGCGGCATCCTTGGACCCAAGCGCCGCGCTGTCGATCGAGGCATGACGAAGGCTGGGCGCAGGCATCGCTTCTCCGGACGAGGGGACAGAGTGTCCCCCAATCCTCTAGCGCGAAGCCGATGGTGCTGGAAGCCTCTTCTCCGTTCCGTGATTTCGCTATCCGTTCCGGCCCGCCTATGGTGGGGTGGCGCGCCGACCAGATCGTTCCAGGCCTTTGATGACCCAAGAATTTCCGACCCGCATCTCGCTGCCCCGATTGCTGCTGTATCTGCTGGCCGCGGCCGTTCTGGTGACCCTGTGCGTCGGTGCCGTGGTGCTGGCCAACAGCGCGCTGCTGGGCTCGCAGTCGCCGCCGGTCGAGGGCGAGCCCGTCCCGATCCGGGTCTGGTTCGCCTATGTCGCCATCGCGCTCGCGGTGCTCGTCGCTTATCGGCTGCAGGCTCGCTTCGTCGAACGCCGGTCGCAGCCCGAGCTGGCGGCGGCACGGATGGGGGAGCTTTTAGCCGGCGCCGCCGGCGGCATCGGCTTGACGATGCTGGTCGTCGCGATCCTATGGTTCGCCGGCGCCTATCACGGTACCTGGCGGGGCCTGGGCGATCTGTCGGCGCCGACCCTGATGGCGATCGGGGCCGCGCTGATGGAGGAGCTGCTGGCCCGCGGCTTCCTGCTCGGCCTGGTCGAACGCTGGGCCGGCAGCCTGGCGGCGCTGGTCCTGACCGCGCTGCTGTTCGGCGCCGCGCATTTCGACAATTCCGGCGCCGGGCTCTGGCCGATGGTGGCGCTGATGCTTGGACCGGGCCTGGCGCTGGGTGCGGCCTATCTCGCGACCGGGCGGCTCTGGCTGCCGATCGGATTGCATTTCGGCTGGAATTTCGGCCAGAGCGGCTTGTTCGGCCTGCTCGATTCGGGCGCGAGCTTTCCGAGCGTGATCGACGCGTCGATCGCCGGTCCCTATTGGCTGACCGGTGGCGCCTTCGGACCGGAGGCGTCGCTGCCCGGCCTCGCGGTCTGGGTGCTGCTGGGCATCTTCCTGCTCCATCGGGCGCGCCGGCAGGGCCGGCTCGTTCCCTTTCGTTCCTCAATCATTTTGGTGCCGTCATGTTGACACTCGCCGTTTCCAACCGCCTGATCGAGGCTGCCCTCGCCGAGGGCCGTAAGCGCAACCTGCAGCCGCTGACCGTGGCCGTGCTCGATGCCGGTGGCCATCTGATCGCGCTCCAGCGCGAGGATGGCTCCAGCCTGATGCGGCCGCAGATCGCCACCGCCAAGGCCTGGGGCACGCTCGGCTTCGGCTTTGGTGGGCGCGAGCTCGCCCGCCGCGCGACCGCGAACCCGAGTTTCTTCAACATGTTGATCGAGCTGTCCGAGGGCAAAATGGCGCCGGTGCAGGGCGGCGTCATCATCCGCGACGCGGCCGGCGCCGTGCTGGGTGCCGTCGGCATCACCGGTGATCTGTCGCTGCAGGATGAGGCCTGTGCCTTGGCCGGCATCGCGGCGGTCGGGCTGGTAGCCGACGCGGGCGGCGAAATCTAACTCAGGCTGCACCGGCTGCGAGCAGGCTGGTCGCGGCGGCGCGCGCCTCCGCGGTCACGCTGGCGCCGGACAGCATGCGGGCGATCTCCTCGCGCCGCTGGTCCGCGTCCAGGGGTTCGACCCGGGTCACGGTCGTGTCCTTGGCCTGGGTCTTGGCGACGCGCCAATGGTGGCGGCCGCGCGCCGCCACCTGCGGGCTGTGGGTCACGACCAGCACCTGCAGCTCCTGGCCCAATAGGGCGAGACGCTCGCCGACCGCGGCCGCGACGGCGCCGCCGATGCCGCTGTCGACCTCGTCGAACACGATGGTCGGCACGCTCGATACGCGCGCCAGCACGACCTTGAGCGCCAAGAGGAAGCGCGACAGCTCGCCGCCCGACGCGATCTTGCTCATCGGTCCGGGGGCGGCGCCCGGGTTGGTCGCGACTTCGAACGTCACGCGCTCGGCCCCGTCCGGGCCCCAATCCGCCGCGTCGAGCGGCAGCAAGGTGGTCGAGAAGCGCGCACGCTCGAGCTTCAACGGTGCCAGCTCGGCCTGCACGGCCTTGTCCAGCTTGTCGGCGGCCGCCCGGCGCAGGCGGGTCAGGCGTTCGGCCGCGGCGGCATAGCGCGCGCGGGTCTCGCCCTCGGTCTTGGCCAATTGCTTCAAGCCGGCTTCGCCGTCTTCCAGCGTGCCGAGGCGGGATGCCACCTCGTCGCGGAGCGCCGCCAATTGGTCGACCGTGACGCTGTGCTTGCGGGCGAGGGCGCGCAGATTGAACAGCCGCTCCTCGACGCTGTCCAGATCGCCCTCGCGCTCATGGTCGCCGATCGCCTGGTCGAGGGCGGCGCGCGCCTCCTCGGTCTCGACCAGCGCGCGCTCCAGCGCCGCGATCGCCGGATCCAGCAACCCGCCGGCCTTGTCGCGCACCTTTTCCAAGGCGCGCGCGGCCATGTTCAGTGCATGTTCGGCGCCGCGGTTGCTGCCCAGCTCCTGGGCCGCCGCCGCCATGGCTTCGGCGACCTGGGCGCCATGCATCATGCGGGCGCGCTGCTCGGCCAGCTGGCTTTCCTCGCCGGGCTTGGGTTTCAGCGCATCGAGTTCGCCCAAGCTATGGCGCAGGAATTCCTCGTCGGCCGCGGCCTTGGCGCGGGCGGCCTCGGCATCTTCGCGGGCGGTACGGGCATCGCGCCAGGCGGCCCAGGTGGCACGCACGGTCTCGGTGCCGTCGGGGGATGCCGCGAAGGCATCCAGCAAGGCGCGGTGATTGGATGGGTCCATCAAGCCACGCTGCTCGAACTGACCCTGGATCTCGACCAGCGTGTCGCCCAGCTGCTTCAGCAGGCCGACGCCGACCGGCTGGTCGTTGACGAAGCCGCGCGAGCGGCCGTCGGTGCTGAGCACCCGGCGCAGCACCAGCGTATCCTCGGCCTCGATGCCCTGCTCGGCCAGGAGGTGCCGTGCGGCATGGTCCGGACCGATGTCGAATTCGGCGGCGACGATCGCCTGGGCGGCGCCGCGCCGGACCAACCCGCTTTCGGCACGGGCGCCCAATGCCAAGCCCAGCGCGTCGAGCAGGATCGACTTGCCGGCACCGGTCTCGCCGGTCAGCACCGACAGATGGGAAGGGAAGGCCAGATCCAGCCGGTCGATCAGAACGACGTCGCGGATCGTCAGGCTCAGCAGCATGGCGTCGTCCCGCCGCGCGGAAGGGCGGCGGCGCGCCCGGAGGAGCGCGCCACCCTGATCAGAAGATCGAGCTGAAGGTCCGGCTGAACCAGCCGGGCTTGCTGTCTTCGGCGACGATGCGCCGGCCGCCGACCAGGTCATAGGTGTCCTGGTACCATTGATTGTCCGGGTAGTTATAGCCCAGCACGGCGGCGGTCTGGCGGGCTTCCTCGTTCAGGCCGACGGCAGTGTAGCATTCGGCCAGACGCGCCAGCGCCTCGGGCACGTGGCTCGTGGTCTGGTAGTCGCCGATAACCTTGCGGAAGCGGTTGATGGCCGCGACATATTGGCCCTGTCGCTCGTAATAGCGGCCGATTTCCATTTCCTTGCCGGCGAGATGGTCGCGCGTCAGATCCATCTTCAGCCGCGCATCGCGGGCATAGCGCGAATCGGGGAACCGGGTGATGACGTCGTCGAGCGCCTTCAGCGCCAGCTCGGTATCATGCTGGTCGCGCTGCACGTCGACGATCTGCTCGTAATAGGAAATCGCCTTGATGTAATAGGCGTAGGAGACGTCGCGATGGCCCGGATGCAGCTGGATGAAGCGATCCGCGGCGGTGATGGCGTCGTCGTACTTGTCGCCCTGATACTGCACATAGGCCTGCATCAGCTGGGCCTTGGTCGCCCAGACCGAATAGGGATGCTGGCGCTCGACCTCGTCGAACAGCTTGCCGGCGGCAGCCCAATGCTCGTCGGCCATCTGATCGACGGCGGCATTGTAGAGAACCTCGACCGGCTGGTCCTTGTAGGTGTCCTTGTCCGTATCGGCGCATCCGGCGAGCGCCAGACCACACATCAGCACAAGGGCGGCCATAACACGGCCGGTCCGAAGTCTCAGCATCCCGCTACTTGGTCCTTCTTGATGCCGGGCGGCAGAAGATCCGCCGGCAGAGCCGGCTCACGCGCACCGGCAGAGCGGGTCTCTTAGCACAGTCATACGGCTTCGGCGAGGGGGCGGAGAGGGCTTGAGTCTGAAGCTCAAGCCGACGCGCGTGCGGGCTCGCGCCAGGCGTCGAGCGCCTCGGCCTCGGCCAGCGTCACGTAGCACCAGGCGCTGCTGTCGCGGAACAGGGCTTCGAGCGCACGGCGGTTGAGCGCGTGGCTGGAGCGGACGCCGGCGAAGCGGCCCAGGATCGGGCTGCCGGCCAGGTACAGATCGCCGATCGCATCCAGCGCCTTGTGGCGCACGAACTCGTCCGGATAGCGCAGGCCGCCTTCGTTCATGACCT
>Ga0302311_10000831_pt1 | contig 37354 bp, 33 predicted proteins | sample III_Palsa_N1_3_FD_200449 | JGI IMG/M metagenome (GOLD analysis project Ga0302311, IMG submission 200449) | Peat permafrost microbial communities from Stordalen Mire near Abisko, Sweden - III_Palsa_N1_3 | ecosystem: Environmental > Terrestrial > Soil > Palsa > Peat permafrost | place: Sweden... | reverse complement strand
CGCTGGCCGGCGCGCTTCCCCGCACCGGAAAAAATGGCCTGCGCGATGCCCTCCTGGCCGTGCGCGACGCCCTGGTCGAGGGAAGCCCGGCGCTGCCCGGCGTGGTCGCGGCGCACGCCGGCTACGTGGCCTGCCGCCACGAGGCCACCTTGCGCCGGCTGTGCAGCCTGGTGGAGGCCGACTTCCGGGCCGCCCTGCGCCGGGGCGGGTGGATGGACTTTGCCGAGCTCCTGGTGGCGACGCGCGACGTCCTCCGGGACGACGTGGGGTTTCGCAGCAGCGTCCAGCGCCGCATCGGCGCGCTCCTCGTCGACGAGGTGCAGGACACCAACCACCTGCAGCTCGAGCTGGTGGTGCTGCTTTCCGAGGCGCGCCAGGGCGGCCCGCGGCCCGTGCCCAAGGAGCGCGCCGCGGTGCTGGCCCTGCCGCTCGAGCCCCGCTTCCTTCTCGCGGTGGGCGACAGGAAGCAGTCCATCTACGACTTTCGCGGCGCCGACGTCTCCACCTTCGAGGCGCTCGCCGAGAAGGTGGTGGCGGAGGGCGGCGCCCGCGACTTCCTCCGCGACAACCGGCGCTCCTCGCCGGCGCTGTTGGCCGTCCTCAACGCCGCGGCCCGCGCCGCCCTCCCCGAGGTGCCCGAGCCCCGGGAGTACGAGGTGGTGGTTCATCCGGAGGAGGACGGGCTCGTGCCGGTGCGGGCGCAAGTCGGGCCCGTGGTGTGCGTGGATGCGCTTCCGGTGGTGCCCTCTGCGCGCGGCACCGCCCGCGAGGCGGAGGCCGACGTCCTTGCCCGGTGGCTTTCATTTCTCCTCTCGGAGGAGGGGCCGGAGACGGTGGTGGAGGGTGGCGTCCTTCGCCGGGCGAGGGGAGGGGACGTGGCCATCCTCCTGCGCGGCTTCAGCGGGCTCGAGGCCTACCGGAGTGCGCTTCTGGCCCACGGCGTCCCGCACACCGTCCTTCGGGAGCAAAACCCGTACACCGCCCCGTCCGTCCTCGACGCCGCGGCGCTGCTGGCCCTCCTCTCGGACAGGAGCGACGCGCTCTCCCTGGCCGCCGTCTTGCGCTCGCCCTTCGTCGGGCTCTCGGACGCGGGGCTGTTTCGCCTTTCGGAGAAGGGGCGGCTCGAGGGGCGCCTTCTCGAGGAGCCCCTTCCCGAGGGCTTTCCGGAGGACGAGGGCCAGCGCCTCCTGCGCTTCGCGGCCCTCCTGCACCGCCTCTCGGCCCTCGTCCCGGCACTGCCGCTGGCCGGCGTCCTCGAGGTGGCGTGGGAGGAGACGGGGTACCGCGCCGCCGTCGCCGCGGGGCCGGAGGGGGAGGAGGCGCTCCTGGCGCTGGAGCGCCTTCTCGTGCTGGCCCGGCAGTGGGACGCGAGCGGCCGGGGCGACGCGGGCGCCCTGGCCCGGCGGTTGCGGGGCCTGGCGGAGCAGACGACGGTGGCCGGCGCGACGGGCGTGGAGGCAGCCCGTGCCGGCAACGCCGTGCAGCTTCTCAGCATCCACGGGGCCAAGGGCCTCCAGTGGCCGGTGGTGTGCCTGGCGGACCTCTCCACCACCGGCGTCCGCACGCCCGGCGACAGGCTGCTTCTCGACAGGCGCCTCGGGCTGGCTTTCAAGCCGCAAGGGCCCTTCGACGCCGAGCCCCGCCGGACGCCGCGGTGGTTACTCGTGCAGGCGGAGCTGAAGCGCAGGGAGCGCGCCGAGGCTGGCCGCCTTCTCTACGTCGCCCTCACCCGGGCGCAGGACCGCCTGGTGCTGTCCGGAGGCGGCCCGTCGCCGGAGGCCTGGCGGTCGCGCCTCGAGTCCGTCCTCGAGGCGCCAGACGTCGCGCCCTTCGTCCGGCACCTCGGCCTTCTGGACATTCCCGAGACCGCGCCAGAGGCCCTCGCGCCCCAGGACGGCGGGGACAGGGAGGCCGCCCTCGCGCAGCTTCGACGCATCCGGACTCCACTTTCGCTGCGCTTTCAGGGAGTGCCCTTGGAAGCGACGGAGCTCGAGGACTTCCACCGCTGCCCGCGCCGGGCCTGGCTTCTGCACGCGGCCGGCTTGTTGCCGGGCCGGGGCGACGAGGGGCCGGTGACGTTTTCTGCCGAGCTTCCGGTGCGTCACGTCGCCGCGCGCTCGAGCCTCCTCGCGCGCCTGGCTGCGCTTCTCACCCCGGCGGACTGGGCGGCCGGCGTCCCGGACGCGGCGCTCAGTCCCCACCTCGCGGTGCTGGGACTCTCCCTGGGGGAGGCGCGGGCGCTGCGCCTGCTTGCGCCGCTGAAGGCGCTGGCCGCGACGCGCGCCCTCAAGGAGGCGCTGGCCTCCGGCACGGCAGCACCGACGGGTGAAGTCTGCCTCGAGGCCGGGCCGGCGCTGCTTCTGTGTCGGGCGACGCTGGGCTGGCAGGACGTCGGAGGGCAGCACCGCCTTCTCCTCGTGCCGGGCCCGTTGCCGCCGCTTGGCCTCGAGGCTTTCGGCGTCACGACGTCCGTCTTGTGGCACGCCGCGGCCGGCGCTGGGGGCCCACGCCGGGTGGGGTTGTCCTTCGTCGACAGCCCGGACGCCGAGGCGCGCTGGCTTCTCGCTGCGCCCCTGTCCCGCGAGGCACTGGCCACGGAGGCGGAGGCCTTCCTCCGCGCGGCCGACGGCGTTCCGGGGAGTTTGCCAGTGGCCCGCTGCGAGGCGCTGGGGTGCGGGTTTCGCCCGCGCTGTCACCCCGCGCCGGCCTGAGACGAGGGGCCACCGGCCGTGGCCTCCGGCGCCGACGGGCGTTGTCACCAGGCACCGCGGGGACTACAAGCTTCAAAAACGCATGCCAAACGTGGTGGTGGTGGGCGCCCAGTGGGGCGACGAGGGCAAGGGCAAGGTGGTCGACCTGCTCACGGAGCACGCCCAGGTGGTGGTGCGCTTCCAGGGCGGTAACAACGCCGGCCACACGCTGGTGGTGAATGGGCAGAAGACGGTCCTCACCCTCATCCCGAGCGGCATCCTCCACGGCAACAAGACGTGCGTCATCGGGAATGGCGTGGTGCTCGACCCGGCCGTCCTCCTGGGCGAGCTGGCGCAGCTGCAGGCGAGCGGAAAAATCCAGGCCACCACCCAGCTTGTCCTCTCCGAGGCGGCGCACGTCATCTTCCCCTGGCACAAGCTGCTCGACGCCATGCGGGAGAAGGCCCGTGGCCCCTCGCCCATCGGCACCACCGGGCGCGGTATCGGCCCGGCCTACGAGGACAAGGTGGCGCGGCGGGGAATACGCGTCCGGGACTTGCTCCGTCCGGAACGGCTGGCGCAGAAGGTGGAGGAGCGGCTGGTGTCCGTCCGGGAGGAGCTCCTGGCCCTGGCCACCCGCGCCGGGACGCAGCCGCCGCTTCTGGACGGCCCCGAAATCACCCGCGCCTACGCGGCCCATGGCCAGACGCTTCGGCCTTACGTCAAGGATGCGTCCCTCTTCCTGGCCGGCGAGGTGGCCAAGGGCACGCGCATCCTCTTCGAGGGAGCGCAGGGGACGCTTCTGGACGTGGACCACGGGACGTACCCCTTCGTCACCAGCAGCAACACCGTTGCCGGCGCCGCAGCGGTGGGCAGTGGCATCGGCCCCACCGCCATCGACACCGTGGTGGGCATCAGCAAGGCCTACACCACGCGGGTGGGGGGAGGGCCCTTCCCCACGGAACTGACCGGGCCCCTCGGCGACATGCTGCGCAAGGTGGGCGAGGAGTATGGCGCCGTCACCGGGCGGCCTCGTCGCTGCGGCTGGCTGGACGGGGTGGTGCTTCGCTACGCCGCCCGCGTCAACGGGCTGTGGGGCCTCGCCCTCACCAAGCTGGACATCCTCTCCGGCCTGGACAGTCTCCAGCTGTGCAACGGCTACACCCTCGACGGCCAGCCCCTCAGCGAGCTCCCCACGGACCCCGATGACTTCGGACGGGTGACGCCGGTGTACGAGACGTTGCCCGGGTGGACGGAGCGCCTCGGCGGCGCGCGCAGCTTCTCGGAGCTGCCGGCCGCGGCGCGGGCCTACGTCCGCCGCGTGGAGGAGGTGGCCGGCGTCCCGGTGGTGTGCGTCTCGGTGGGGGCGGACCGGGGCGAAACCATTCTCCTCAAGAACCCCTTCGACGCCTGAAGGCCAGGGCGCCGGTGGGTGGCCTTCCCGTGAGGGCCTTGACAGGTTACCCTCAGTTACTTAATAAGCGACCGGAAGTCACATAAGTCCCTTCCGGAGGTGCGCCATGGCCGAAGTCCCGTCGTCGGAAACCGTCCTCGTCACGGGCGCCAGCAGCGGCATCGGGGCCGAGCTGGCCCGTGCCTTCGCCGCGGGCGGCTCCTCGCTGGTGCTGAGCGCGCGCTCGGTGGACAGGCTGGAAGCCCTGGCCCAGGAGCTGAGGGCCAAGCACGGCGTGGCGGTGCGCGTCGTGGTCGCGGACCTGGCCTCGCCCGAGGGCCCGAGACGCCTCGTGGAGCGCCTGGTGCAGGAAGGCGTCCAGGTGGACGTCCTGGTCAACAACGCCGGCTACGGGGGCTTCGGTCCCTTCGGCGAGACGGCGTGGCCGGACAAACAAGGCATGCTGCAGCTCAACGTGGTGAGCCTCACCGAGCTCACCCAGGCGTTTCTGCCGGGCATGGTGGCCAGGCGGCGCGGCGGCGTCCTCAACGTGGCCAGCACCGCGGCCTTCCAGCCCGGGCCGCTGACGGCCGTCTACTCCGCCACCAAGGCTTACGTGCTGTCCTTCACCGAGGCGGTGTCCGAGGAGGTGCGGGCGCAGGGTGTCACCGTCACCGCCCTCTGCCCGGGGGCCACGGTGACCGGCTTCGCCAGCCGGGCGGCCATGGATGGCTCCCGGCTGTTTCAGGTCAAGGGCCTCCCGGATGCTAAAAGCGTGGCCAAGGCGGGGTATGAGGGCTTTCGCAAAGGAGCGACGGTGGTCATCGCCGGTGCGAAGAATTCCCTCCTGGCATGGTCGGTGCGTTTCGTGCCCCGGAGCTGGGTGAGGCGAATGGTGCACAGGATGCAGGAGCGGGTGGACGCATGAGACAGCCGAGCGAGCACGAGGGAGCAGGCCTCAAGGCGGACATCCGCCGCATCTGGGACGCGCAGGCCAAGAAGCGCTGGCCCATCGCCCAGTCCAGCGTCGCCGAACGACGCGCACGACTGAAGCGCCTCGGGGCGTCCATCGAGAAGCACCGGCTGGCCATCGACGAGGCGGTGCGGAAGGACTTTGGCAAGGCCCCCGAGGAGACCGACCTCACCGAGGTGCACATCGTCCAGGAGGAGCTCGGCCACACGCTGCGCAACCTCGCCGACTGGATGCGCACCGAGCCGGTGGACTCGCCGCTGCTCCTGGCCGGCACCTCGAGCGAGGTCCGCCACGAGGCGCGTGGCCAGGTGCTGGTGCTGGCCCCCTTCAATTACCCCTTCCACCTCGCGGTGCTGCCCGTCGTCTCGGCGGTGGCGGCCGGAAACGTGGTGGTGCTCAAGCCCTCGGAGAAGACGCCGGCCACTGCGGCCATCATCCGCACCGTGCTGGCCGAGGCCTTCCCCGAGGACGTGGTGGCGGTGGTGGAGGGCGACGCCACGGTGGCCGAGGCTCTCCTGGAGATGCCTTGGGACCACATCTTCTTCACCGGCAGCACGGCGGTGGGCAAGCGCATCATGGCCGCCGCGGCCAAGCACCTCTCCAGCGTCACGCTGGAGCTCGGCGGCAAGTCGCCGGCGGTGGTGGAGCGCTCGGCCAACCTCTCGCGCGCCGGGCTCACCATCGCCCACGGGAAATTCATCAACGCCGGGCAGACGTGCGTCGCGCCGGACTACGTCCTCGTCCCCGAGGAGATGCGCGACACGCTGGTGGGGCACCTGCGCACGGTGGTGCAGGGCTTCTACGGAGCGGAGCCGAAGAGCAGCCCTGACTTCTGCCGGATGATTGACGACAAGGCCTTCCAGCGGCTGAAGGGCTACATCGACTCGGCCGTCAAGGGCGGCGCCAAGGTGGCCTTCGGCGGGGACTCCGACGCGGCCACGCGCTACGTCGCCCCCACCGTCCTCGTCGACGTCCCAGTCGACGCGCCGGTGATGCAGGACGAGATTTTCGGACCGGTGCTGCCGGTGCTCACCTACAAGACGCCCGAGGAAGCGGTGGCCTTCGTGCGCGCCCGGCCGCCGCCCCTGGCCCTCTACGTCTTCGCCCGGAGCCGCCGGCAGGCCGAGGCAGTGCTGGATGGCACCGCCTCCGGCGGGGCCTGCGTCAACAACACCGTCTTCCACCTCGCCAACCCGGACCTGCCCTTCGGCGGCGTCGGCCCCTCGGGCCTCGGCAACTACCACGGGCGCGCCGGCTTCCGGTGCTTCAGTCACGAGCGCGCCGTGCTGCGCCAGCGCGGAAACCCGCTGTCGCGCTTCCTCGCCCCTCCTTACGCTGGCCGGCTGAACCGTCTCACGGCACGACTGGCGCAATGGCTGGAGTGAGGCGGCGCCGCGCCCGAAGCCCGGAGGACAAGGCGGCGCGGAAACAAGCGGTGCTCGACGAGGCCTGGCGCCTCTTCCAGCGAGGGCCCTGGAGCGCGCTCACCCTGGCCCAGGTGGCCGAGGGCGTCGGGCTCAGCAAGGCCGCCCTCTACCGCTACTTCGACACCAAGGAGACGCTGTTTCTGGCCGTCGAGGAGTCGCAGCTCACGCTCTGGCTTCTGTCCCTGGGCGAGACGCTGGACGCGCTCGAGAGGCCCTCCTCGGCGGAGCAGCTGGCCTATGCCCTCACCGCCTCGCTGGAGGCGCGCCCGGCGATGGCCCGGCTTCTGGCGCTCTTGCACGTCGAGCTGGAGCAAAACCTGAAGCAGGCCGAGGCGCTTCGCTTCAAGCGTGCCCTGCACGCGCTGCTCAGCCGCTTCGGCGCGCAGCTGGCCCGGGCCGCGGGCCTGGCCTCCCCCGAGGCCGGACTGCACGCGGCTCTCCTCGTCCATGCCCTCATCATCGGGCTGTGGCAGGTCTCGGACGCACCGCCGCAGCTGGCTCGCCTTCTGGAGACCGGCCGGTTGAAGGAGTTGCGGGTGGAGTTTCTCCCGGCCCTCAAGGTAGGCGCGGCGGCGTTGTTGCGTGGGCTTGCCCAGGCGCGTGCGCCGCACCGCCCGGTGGCCAGTCCCCGCGCCGCGGCGCGTTGACACAAGAGTCAACGCCGCGCTCAAGTGACGCCCATGCCCATCGCCGTCATCCTCGACGCCGTCCGCACCGCGCGCGGCAAGCGCAAGGGAAGCCTGGCCTCCGTCCACCCAGTGGACTTGGCCGCCCACGTCCTCAGGGCCGCGCTCGAGCGCACTGGCCTTGCTGCCGAGGCCGTGGACGACGTGGTGCTGGGCTGCGTGACGCAGGTGGGCGAGCAAGGCCTCAACGTGGCGCGCGGCGCCGTCCTGGCCGCCGGCCTCCCGGTGGGGCTGGCCGGAAAGACTGTCAACCGCCTGTGCGGCAGCGGGCTTCAGGCGGTGGACGACGTGGCCTGCGCTGTCCTCGCCGGCCGGGTGGACGTGGCCATCGGCGGCGGGGTGGAGTCCATGAGTCGCGCTCCCCTTGGGTCCGACTACCTCGGAGGCGAGGGGCCCACGAGCCCAGGGCTTGCCGCACACTTTCCGGGCCTCGTCCCGCAGGGCCTGTCGGCGGAGCTCGTGGCCGAGGCCTGGGGCCTCTCGCGCGGCGAGCTCGATGCGTTTTCCGCCGGCTCCCAGGAGAAGGCGGCCAGGGCCAGGGCCGAGGGGCACTTCGTGAAGGAGATTGTCGCCGTGCCGGTGCGGGGCCCGGACGGGGTGGAGCGCAGCTTCGCCGAGGACGAGCACCTGCGGCCCGGGACGACGGTGCAGACGCTGGCCTCCCTCAAGCCGGCCTTCCGGGAGGACGGCGTCATCCACGCCGGCAACTCCTCCGGCATCGTGGACGGGGCCGCCGCCGTGGTGGTGGCCTCGGCCGAGGCGGCGGAGCGCCTGGGCATTCGCCCGAGGGCGCGCATCGTCGCCTGCGCCGTCGCTGGCTCGGACCCGGTGCTCATGCTGACCGGGCCCATCCCTTCCACGCGCAAGGCACTGGCCAATGCCGGCTGGCGCGTCGAGGACGTGGACCTCTGGGAGATTAACGAGGCCTTCGCCCCCGTCCCGCTGGCCGTGGCGCGGGAGCTCGACATCCCCCTCGAGCGCGTCAACGTGAATGGCGGGGCCATCGCCCTTGGCCATCCGCTGGGCGCAACCGGCGCCATGCTTCTGGCCACGCTGCTCTCGGAGCTGGAGCGACGGCAGCTGCGGCGCGGAGCGGTGACGCTGTGCATCGGCTACGGGATGGGCATCACCCTGCTCGTGGAGCGAGCGCCCGGCTAAGCGCCCCTGCGGCACGAGAGGCATCGGGCTCCCCTTTCCAGCCTTTCGGCCAGGTGGGGGGTGCGGCCGCCCCGTCCTTTCCGCTAGAGGGGGAGGCGCACCCCGGGACGTGGGGTGGGTAGGCCCGGGGAAGGTGGAGCCGCACATGCTGTCCAGTCTCGTCCTCGCTGCGCTCCTGTCGGCCGCCCCGGTGTCGCCGGCGGCGCGCGCGGCCTTCCAGCGCGGGGAGAAGGCCCTCGAGGCCGGACAGCTGGACGAGGCCGCCATCGCCTACCAGGAGGCGCTCAAGTCGGCGCCGGCCTATGCCGAGGCCCTCAACGGGCTGGGGAGCGTGCTGTTTCGACAGGGCAAGCGCGCCGAGGCGGTGACGAAGTTTCAAGCCGCCATCGCCGCGGACCCGGGCATGAAGCTCGCCTATTTCAACCTTGGGTACGCGGCCCGGAAAAACGGCGACTTCGCCGTCGCCGCGCAGGCCTACGAGACGTACGTGAAGCTGGACCCCACCGACGCCGACGGCCACTTCGGCCTGGCCGAGTCCTACCGCAGCCAGGGCAAGGCCGACGCGGCGGCGCGGGCCTACGAAACCTACGTCTCTCTGGAAACCCGCCCCAGCGAGCAACGCTGGGTGGACAAGGCCAAGGAGTACATCGCCCAGCTGAAGGCCCAGCTGGCCGCGGCGCCCGCCGCCGCGTCCTCGCCCGGCACCGCGGCGGCGGGGACGGCGGCGGCCCTCATCGCCGAGGGCGACAAGGCCCTCCGGGCGGGCAATGCTGCCGCCGCGGCCCAGTCCTACCAGAGCGCCCTTCTCCTCGAGCCGACAAGTGTGGAGGCCCTCTTCAAGCAGGGCAACGCGCTGGCCAAGACGGGCGACTACCGTTCCGCCGTCGAGAAGTGGGAGCGCGTCGTGCAGCTGTCGGCGGACCCGTCGGTGCGCAAGAGCGCCCAGGAAAACGTGGACAAGGCGCGCGCCCGCCTGGCTCAGGCGGTGGCCCCCACGCCCGCGGCTGGCACGCCTCAGGCCCGGGCCCGGGAGGCCTACGAGCGCGGCGTGCGCCTGGTGCTGTCGCGCGACTACGCCGCCGCCGTGCAGGCGCTCACCGAGTCCCTGGCCGCGGACCCGACGCTGGCCGTGGCCTACACCGCCCGGGGAAGCGCCAACGTCGGGTTGCGGCGCTTCTACGAGGCGGCCGCGGACTACCAGGACGCGCTGAGGCTCGACCCGACGCGCGCCTCGCCGCTGTACGGGTTGGCCGAAGCCTACCGGGCGCTGGGGCGGGCGTCGGACGCCCGCATTTACTACGACAGGTACGCCGTCTCGACGGCCGCCGACGCGCGGGCAAGCCTCCAGGCCGACGCGCGGACGAAGTCCACGGCGCTGGCCAGCGGTGTGAGCGCCGGGACGCCTGCTCCCCCCCATTGAAGTGGTGGGACCTCGCCCCGGATGGCGGAGCGGCTGCCCACGGCATTAGCCTTCCGCTGGTGGGCGGGGCCATTCAACCCGAAGTGTTTCGGCCGCGGCCCTTCCTCGCCATCTCCATGGGAGTGGCCGGGCTTCTCTGGGTGGCCGTCCTCGTCTACCTCCTCACCTTCCACGGAGTGCCGCTGAAGACGTTTCTCTCGGCACTCTTCTTCGTCGCCTTCTTCGGCGTCAGCCACGCCTACTACGCGCGCGCCGCCATCGAGGTGGACGACGGTGGCGTCACCTACCGGGGCATGGTGCGGACGGAACGGTTCGCCTTCGGCGACATTCTCCACGTCGACGTCTGGCCCGGGCCGGTGACGGTGTACGCCATCCGCGGCCGTGGCCGCGGCGTGCACTTCACCAGCTTCTTCGCCCAGCACCGGCGCCTGGTGGCCCTCCTGGTGGAGCGCGCCGGGCTTGCGCCCCAGCGCTCCTGAGGGCTGTCCGCCTTCCAGAGGGAGGCGTCTTCCCGGGGCCCCCTCGTGCTTGGACGCCGGGCCGCGACTCGGGGTAGAGGCCTCTTCCCATGCGCCGAGTCGCCCTCCTCCTGGCCCTGTGCCTGTGTAGCTGCCGCGACGAGCAGGCCGGGCCGCGCTCGCGCGCGCCGGCGGCTCCCGCTGGCGCGCAGCGCCCGGCGCTCACCTTCACCAGCGGGGCCACCTTCGGGGGAGGCGCCCTGCGCTACCTCGGTGCTCGCGTGGCGCCGGTGTCCGCTGCGCCCGGCGCGCCCTTCCGGGTGACGCACCTCTTCGTGCCGCTGAAGCCGCTGCCCGCGGGCTACAGCTTCTTCGTCCACGTCCTCGACGCGCGCACCGGGCAGATGGTGGCCAACGACGACCATCCCCTGGCCGCGCCGCTCGAGTCCTGGCCGGTGGGCAAGGCCTTCGAGGACACCCACGACATCGCGCTTCCCGCGGGCGTCGCCTCGGCGCGGCTTCTCCTTGGCTTCTTTCGCGGGGACGAGCGCCTCCCCGTGGACCAGCCACGGGCCCAGGACGGGCAAAACCGGATGGTGGGGCCGCTTTTGGAGGGGCTTCCGGAGTACCGGGTGGTGCGGGCACAGCCCGCGCCCGTCATCGACGGCGTCCTCGACGACGCGGCCTGGGCCAGGGCCGCCCCCATCACCCTCGTCAACAGCATGGACGGAAGCCCGGGGCACGTCCGCACCACCGCGCGCCTGTTGTGGGACGACCGCTTCCTCTACGTCTCCTTCGACTGCGAGGACCCGGACGTCTGGAGCGACTACACCAAGCGCGACGACCCGCTCTACCAGGAGGAGGCGGTGGAGATTTTCATCGACGCCGACGGGGACGGCCGGACGTACAACGAGATTGAGGTGAGCCCGGCCAACGTCCTCTTCGACGCCTACTTCCCCGAGCGCCGGAAGGGGATGGACCTCTCCTGGGACTCCGGAGCCCTTACCGCCGTCACCGTCCAGGGGACGCTGAATGACGCCAGCGACGTGGACCAGGGCTTCCGGGTGGAGATGCGCATCCCCATCGACAGGCTGGCCGCCGTGCCCCACGTGCCACCGCGCCCCGGGGACCGCTGGCGTTTCAACCTCTACCGGCTGGAGATGCACGGCCGGAAGACGGTGGAGGGCCTGGCCTTCTCCCCGCTGCACGAGGGGGACTTCCACGCCCTCAACCGCTTTGCCTGGCTCGTCTTCGAAGGGTAGGGGAGTCGCGGTCTCGCCCCCCGCCGGGGCCCTGGGTCACTCGCTGCGCTCTTGCTCCAGGGCCTCCATGGCAGCCGTCCCGGCCGCCTCGAGCTCGGCCAGGAGCGCGCCCGCCACGTCCGTCGCGCCGCGGGAGAGGCGTTCGGCCAGCTCCCCCGACAGGCGCACCACCTCGCGCGCCCCGAGGGTGGTGGCGATGCCGCGCAGCGCCTGCGCGCCGTGCTCCGCCGTCCGCCAGTCGGACTGGGCGACGGCCTGCGCCAGCGCGCGCAGCCGCGTCGGGAGCTCCCGCTGAAAGGCGTCGATGGCATCGTCGGCCAGCGAGGCGCCTCGGTTGCCCGGCAGCGCGCGCAGTTGCGCGAGGGCCTCGAGGTCCAGTGGCCCCGCGGCGCTCACGGCACAGCCGCCACCGCCACCCGGGGGTGGTGCGCCCTTCGCTGGTTCCGTTGCCACTTCATGAGCGGACTGCAAAGCACACGGCGTACCAGCACAAACCCCAAGGAAACTCATGGGTTTGTCTCTCAAACGGCTGGGGTCGCCCCTGGCCCGGACAGATTGCGAGGTCCAGAGGGACCCTCGCCGTCCGTGACAGCGAGCACCGGCGCGTCGTTGTCCTTCGCTTGGCCAGGGCGTGTCCCACGGTGAGGCACGGGAAGCGTGTCAGGGGCGGCGGACGACTGCTGGCGCCTCGGCCCTGCGAGACAGGCCCCAAGGGCTCCGGAGACTGGGCCCCTTCTCACCCGCGTCAGCCCGGAGGGGGACACTGGGGGCCGCGCGGTAGCTCGGGCCTCGAAACGAAGCAGGCGTCCGTCTGAGGGGCGAAAGACGGGACGCTAGTGGGAGCGCTTTCTGCCCGTCAAGCGCACGGGTTGATTTTCGCTGCAACCTATGGTAACGACGCCGCTTTCCCCCTCACATCCGCCGCAGACACTTCGGCAGGAGGCACCCGCGTCCGTGCAGACCAGCTTCAAGACAGGCGACAAGGCGGTCTACCCCGGCCAGGGCGTTGGCGAGGTGATGGGCATCGAGCACACCGAGGTCGCCGGACAGCGCCAGTCGTTCTACGTGCTGCGGATTCTTGAGAACGGAATGCGCATCATGATTCCCATCAACAAGGTGGGGTCGGTCGGCCTGCGGGAAATCATCAGCGAGGAGGATGTGGAGCAGGTGTACGCCATCCTCCGCGAGAAGGACATTTCGGTCGACTCCACCACCTGGAACCGCCGCTACCGGGAGTACATGGAGAAAATCAAGACCGGTTCGGTGTTCGAGATTGCCGAAGTGCTCCGTGACCTCTACCTCCTGAAGGGCGACAAGGACTTGTCCTTCGGCGAGCGGAAGATGCTGGACACGGCACGCGCGCTCCTCATCAAGGAGCTGTCCCTGGCCAAGAATTGCACCGAGGACGCCATCGAGGCCGACCTCAAGAGCATCTTCAACATCCCCTGAAGTCGCTTCGCGGGGAGGGCCTCCGCCGTGCGGGTCCCCGAGCGTGATACGCGGATTGCGGAGCTGGAGGCGCGGCTGCGCAGCCCGAGGAGGGCCGGCGTCCGCTTCCCGGTGGCGGTGGTGTGCTGTCTCGGCGCGCTCTACCTCCTCTACCGGGAGCTCCCGGACGCGGCCTACGCGCTCTCCGCCCCCACCGCGCTGACGCTGGGGCGCGAGGGGGAGTACCGCTTCGAGGCGCTGGCCAACAACCGGTACGTGCAGGTGCACGGCACGCCGACGCTGTCCGCCTTCTGGGGAAAGGACTCCCAAGGGCCCTTCCTGGTGCTGGGGCTCCAGGACACGCCTCTCCTTGTCCGCCGGGCGCCGCTTCCCGGCGAGACGTGGCTCGAGGGCCGGCCCCCTCCGCCGCCCCTTCAGGCCTCCTTCGCGGTGCGGGGGCGGCTCCTCGACGAGGCCCATGCCCCGGCCTACAGCGAGGCCTTCCAGAGGGGCCGGCAGCTGAGCGGTCTTCTGCCCCGGGACGGGAAGCTGTGGATTGTCCTGGAGGGCGAGCGTCCGAGGGAGGACTTCGGCGCGGTCTTCACCGCCGTCCTGCTGCTCCTCTTCGCGGGCCTCAACGGCTGGCTGGCCCTGAAGGCCCTCGGCCGGCGGGCTGAGGGCGCCCTTCAGCGCTGCTGAGCGGGCGTCTCGGCCGGGTGCCAGGGCACGGCCGACTCGAAGCGGGCGAGCCCGAGCGCCAGGAGCGCGGCGAGGAGGAAGCCCGTGGCGCCGGCCAGAAGAGCCACCCGCCACAGGCGACGGCGGGAAATGACGGGCGAGGACCAGGCGTCGAGCCCCCCATCCATCTCCTCGGCCTGCTGGTCGCCCACGCCAGGCCGACGCAGCCGCAGCACGGCCGGGCCGATGTGGATGCGCTGGCCAAGCAAGACCTCGTGCTCCGAGGAGAGGCGCTCCTCGTCGAGGTAGGTGCCGTTCTGGCTTCCCAGGTCCTCGAGGAAGAAGCGTTCCCCGCGCCGCTGCAGCCGCGCGTGCCGGCGGCTGATGGAGGCGTGGGGGAGTCTCAAGTCGGCGCTGCTGCTGCGGCCCAGCACCAGGGTGCCCGGGGCGATGGGCAGCAGCTGGCCTGCGCCCGGGCCGCGCTCGGCGTAGAGAAACACCTCGGAGCTCTCGGCCTGGGTGAGGCTGGCGGTGGCGAAACCCCCGGCGAGCGCGGTGTCCCGCGCGCGGCTGCGGCCCCGGCCCGGCCTCAGCGCCGGGTAGGTGGTGACACGCTGGGGCTTCGGGTCATCGGCGCGCAGGGGCGTCGCGTCGCGCTCGTCGAAGGGCAGGTCCGCGTCGTCCGACGTCTCGGTGTCGTCGGGAGGAGTCCGCGGTGGGCGCTTGGGGTTGGGCGGTGCCATGGGCACGCCCCCTTTTTGGAGGGCGGGGTTCTAGTATGCAGCCAAACACGCCTGTCTGTCCCAAGGAAGGCCCGAGGAACCCACGCGTTGGCCGCGCCAGAGTCGTCCCCAAGCCTCAAGGTTTTCAATACCCTGACGCAGCGCAAGGAGTCCCTCGACACCCTGCGTCCGGGTGAGGTCCGCCTGTACGTGTGCGGCCCCACCGTCTACAGCTACGTCCACCTGGGCAATGCTCGGACGTTCACCGCCTTTGACGTCGTGGTGCGTTATTTGCGGTACCGCGGCTACCAGGTCACCTACGTCCGCAACATCACCGACGTCGACGACCGGATTATTCACGCCGCGCAAGCGTCGGGGGAGGAGCCCCAGGCGCTCGCCGAGCGCTTCGTCCGGGCCTTCGACGAGGACATGCGGGGGCTTGGCGCCGTCGAGCCGGACGAAGCGCCCCGGGTGACGGGCAACATGCCTGAAATTCTCGCCCTCGTGCAGCGCCTCATCGACGTGGGGGCGGCCTATGCCGAAGGCGGCGACGTCTACTTCGCCGTCGCCAAGTGGCCGGGCTACGGGAAGCTGAGCCACCGCAACATCGAGGAGCTCCGGGCCGGAGAGCGCGTGGTGGCCGGGGAGCACAAGCGGGACCCGCTCGACTTCGCCCTGTGGAAGGCGGAGAAGCCCGGGGAGCCAGCCTGGGACGCGCCCTGGGGCCGCGGCCGTCCGGGCTGGCACATCGAGTGCTCGGCCATGTCGGTGAAGTACTTAGGCCAGCCCTTCGACATCCACGGCGGGGGGCTGGACCTCATCTTTCCCCACCACGACAACGAGATTGCCCAGTCCGAGGCGGCGGGCAAGACGGCCCTGGCCGGCTACTGGATGCACACCGGGTTTCTGAAGCTGGAGAACGCGAAGATGTCCAAGTCCCTGGGCAACGTCGTGAAGCTGCGCGACGCCCTGGCCCGCGTGGACGCCGAGGCACTGAGGCTCTTCTTCCTCTCGAGCCACTACCGGAACGAGCTCACCTTCAGCGAGACGGCCCTCACCGACGCGGAGAGGCGGCTCGAGTACTTCTACGAGACGCTGCAGCGGGTGGACGAGCGGCTCGGGATGCGCGAGGTCAACACCGCCGTCGGCACCCTGGGGGAGCCGGGCCGCTTCCTGCGGGCCTTCGAGGCCTCCATGGACGATGACTTCAACGCCGCCGAGGCCCAGGCGGCGCTGCACGCTCTCTTCACCGAGATGAACCTCCTCCTCGACCGCCCGCCAGTCACCGACCGCGAGCGCGTCTCTGCCACGCTGGCCGCGCTGCGCGCCGAGGTGCGGCCCTTCGGCGAGGTGCTGGGCGTCCTTCTGGAGTCTCCGAGCCGCTGGCTCCAGCGCCGGAGGGACCGCCTCGTGGAGCGCCGGCAGCTCGACCGCGTCCTCATCGAGAAGCTCATCGAGGAGCGCTCCCTGGCGCGCAAGGCGCGCGACTGGAAGGCGGCGGATGCGACGCGTGACGCGCTGGCGGCGCTTGGCGTCGAGCTCCGGGACACCGCCACCGGGACGTCCTGGAAGGTGCGCGACGAGCCAGAGAAGGACTAGGGCGGGACGAAGCGCACCGGTATCACCATCCGCACCGACAGCGGGCGGCCCGCGAAGAGGGCCGGCGCGTAGCGCCGCGCGACGACGGCCGACAGGACGGAGGCGTCGAGTAGCGGGACGCTCTTCATCACAAGGCAGTCCTCGACGGTGCCTTTGTCCGTCACCGTGCAGCGCACAAGCACCGTCCCTCCCACGCGCTCGAGGGCGGCCTCGGCCGGGTAGCGGGGCTCGGGGCCACTGAGAAGTCTCGGCGCCACCATCTCCGGCCCAAGAAGCGGGACGGTGTCCTCTCCGCCTTCCCGGCCCTGCGGACTGCACCCTGGAGTCGCGCAGGCGTCCGTCCCGGTGCCGGCCTCGCCATCCCCGGCGGAGGTGGACTGGCCGTCGATGGCTGGTGGGACGGCGTCCAGTGCGCGGGGCGCCGGCTCAGGGACGGCGCTCTGCGGCTTCACTGTCGCCAAGGGACGCGGCCTCACGGATGCCGAGGCGCGCCGGGTGCCCTGGGCCGCGGGTCCGCGCGGCAGGAGGCGGGGAAAGGAGATGGTGGGCAAGGCGAGCGGCGTCGGGGCGCGCGGCGAGAGGGTGAGGGCCAGGGCGAGGAGGAGGGCGTGGAGCCCCACCGAGACGGCGGCCCCTGTCCCGGGCCGTCCAGGGGCACCGACGCCACGACCGAGGACCGAATCAAACATGCCGCACGAGTCCATCCATCAAAAGGGACCGCGGAAGGAAGCGGCCCTCACAAAATACCGAGGACAACGCTAGCCCTCCGCCCTCGGACGACGAAAGCGCGCCTGGAAAGCCCAGCTACTGGCTACCCCCAAGCGGGGCCTGGGGGCGAAGACGCCCCTCCTCCTGGCGCTCCACCCCTGAGGCGGCGCCGGGCGGAAGGGCCGGGGTGGGGGGACGTCTGCTATTTACGCCCGGCCCATGCGCCCACTCCTCCTCGGCCTTGCCTCCACCCTCCTGCTCGGTGCCTCCCCGCCCTCCCCAGCCTCCTCGGAAAGGGCCGCCGAGGCCCTCATCACCCAGGACGTCTTAAGGGCGCAGGTGCGCTTCCTCGCCTCGGACTTGCTCGAGGGCCGGGCGCCCGCCACGCGCGGCGATGCGCTGGCCGAGGCCTACATCGCCTCGCAATTCGAGGCGCTGGGGCTCAAGCCGGCGGGCACCGAGGGCTACCGTCAGCCCTTCGAGCTCCTGGGCGTCCTTGGCCATCCGGAGGCCCTGACGTTCAGCGCCCAGGGAAAGACGCTCTCGCTGCGCGTCCCGGAGGAGGCCATCGCCTCCTCGGGGACTGCCTCGGAGCGGACGCGCCTCGACGGGGCGGAAGTCGTCTTCGTCGGCTACGGCATCCAGGCCCCGGAGTACGCCTGGGACGACTTCAAGGGGATGGACGTGCACGGGAAAGTCCTCCTGGTGATGAACAATGACCCGTCCGACGACCCGGCCCTCTTCGCCGGCAAGACGCGGCTGTACTACGGACGCTGGACGTACAAGATGGAGATGGGGCAGCGCCTCGGTGCGGCCGCCGTCATCGTCATCCACAGCCTGGCCTCGGCCGGCTACCCCTGGCAGGTGGTGCAGACGTCCTGGAGCGGTGAGCAGTTTTTCCTTCCCTCGCCGGACCTCGGGCCGCCCCTGCGCGCCTGGGCCACCGAGGACGCCTGCCGCCGGCTGGTGGCGCTCGCGGGCAAGGACTTGGACGTGCTGCGGCGCTCCGCGGAGGAGAGGAGCTTTCGCCCCGTCCCCCTGGGCGTCACCCTCTCCACCACCTTCCAGAGCACGGTGCGCCGCACCCAGAGCGCCAACGTCCTTGGCCTCTTGCCGGGCTCGGACCCCAAGCGGGCCGAGGAGTGGGTGGTGTACACGGCCCACCATGACCACCTGGGGGTGAAGCCCAACGCCAAGCCCGGCGAGGACGCCATCTACAACGGGGCGGTGGATGACGCGGGCGGCGTCTCCCAGCTGCTCGCCGTGGCCCGGGCCTTCGCCTCCTTGCCCAAGCGTCCGGCGCGGAGCGTCCTCTTCGCGGCGGTGGGCGCGGAGGAGAAGGGCCTCCTTGGCTCGGAGTACCTCGTCCGCCACCCGCCGGTGCCGCTTGGACGGATGGCCCTGGACATCAACATGGACGGCTTCAAGATTTTCGGCGCCACGCGCGACGTGGCGGTGCTGGGCCTTGGCAAGACGAGCCTCGACGCGACGCTGGCCGCGCTGGCGCGGGCGCAGGGCCGGGTGCTGGTCGCCGACACCTTCCCGGAGCAGGGGCACTTCTACCGGTCCGACCAGTTCAACTTCGCTCGGGCCGGGGTGCCGGCCCTGCACTACTACGCCGGCGGACGTCGTCGGCCGGCCCGAGGGGTGGGGCCGCGCCCAGCACGACGCCTGGGTGGCCACCCACTACCACCAGCCCTCCGACGAGGTGAGCCCGGACTGGGACCTGGCCGGCGCCGTCCAGGACGCACGGCTCTACTTCTCCCTCGGCTACGCGGTGGCCCAGGCCAAGCGCCTGCCCACCTGGGTGAAGGGCGACGAATTCGAGGCCGCCGGTAAGGCCGTGCGGTCGGCGCTGGTGCCGTAGCGGAGCTGCGTTAGAGAAGTCTCTCCAGCATGCCCGCCTTTCAACTCATCACCGACTACCAGCCCCGCGGGGACCAGCCCCATGCCATCGACGAGCTGGTGGCCGGCATCCAGCGCGGGGACGCCCACCAGGTGCTCCTCGGCGTCACCGGCTCGGGCAAGACCTTCACCATGGCCAACGTCATCGCCCGCGTGCAGCGGCCGACGCTGGTGGTGGTGCACAACAAGACGCTGGCCGCGCAGCTGTACGGCGAGTTCCGCGAGCTGTTTCCCCACAACGCCGTCGAGTACTTCATCAGCTACTTCGACTACTACCAGCCCGAGGCCTACCTGCCCTCGAGCGACACCTACATCGAGAAGGACTCGTTCGTGAATGACGAGATTGAGCGCATGCGCCACTCGGCGACGCGCTCGCTGCAGACACGCGACGACGTCATCATCGTCGCCTCGGTGTCCTGCATCTACGGCCTGGGGACGGCCCGGAGCTACGTCAACCTGGCGGTGAAGGCCGCCAAGGGTGAAGAGCTCGGCCGTGACGTCTTCATGCGACGCCTGGTGGACGCGCAGTACGAGCGCAACGACGTGGATTTTCACCGCGGCACCTTCCGCGTCCGGGGGGACACGGTGGAGGTGTTTCCCGCCTACGAGGAAGAGCGCGCGGTGCGGGTGGAGTTCTTCGGGGACACGGTGGAAAAAATCACCGAGTTCGACCCCCTCCGGGGCCGGACCCTGGGCGAGCTGGACAAGATGGCCGTCTTTCCGGCGAGCCACTACGTCACCGGCGAGGAGCAGCGCGGGCTGGCGGTGCGGGGCATCCGCGAGGAGCTCGCGCTGCGGCTCCCGGAGCTCAGAAGCCAGGGCAAGCTGCTCGAGGCCCAGAGGCTCGAGGAACGGACGCGGTACGACTTGGAGATGATTGAGCAGGTGGGCTTCTGCAACGGCATCGAGAATTACAGCCGCCACCTCTCCGGCCGCGCTCCGGGCGAGCCGCCGCCGTGCCTGCTCGACTACTACCCGGAAAACCTCCTGGTCTTCATGGACGAGAGCCACCAGAGCGTGCCCCAGGTGGGGGCCATGTACCGCGGGGACAGAAGCCGCAAGGAGACGCTCGTCGAGTACGGCTTCCGGCTGCCGTCGGCCCTGGACAACCGCCCGCTGCGCTTCGGTGAATTCGAGCAGATGGTGCCGCAGGCGGTTTACGTCAGCGCAACGCCGGGGGAGTACGAGCTGCAGAAGGCGCACGGCGTGGTGGTGGAGCAAGTCATCCGTCCCACCGGGCTGCTCGACCCGCAGGTGGAGGTGCGGCCGGCCCAGAGCCAGGTGGAGGACCTCCTCGAGGAGGTGCGCCTCCGCGCGGCGAGGAAGGAGCGGGTGCTCGTGACCACCCTCACCAAGCGGATGGCCGAGGACCTCACCGAGTACTTCGCCGACGTCGGGGTGCGGGTCCGCTACCTGCACTCGGACATCGACGCCCTGGAGCGCACGGCCATCATCCGGGACCTCCGCCGGGGAGAATTCGACGTGCTGGTGGGCATCAACCTCCTGCGCGAGGGCCTGGACATCCCCGAGGTGTCGCTGGTGGCCATCCTCGACGCCGACAAGGAGGGCTTTCTCCGCAGCCGGGTGAGCCTCATCCAAACCATTGGCCGGGCGGCGCGACACCTCGAGGGCCGGGTGCTGATGTATGCCGACCAGGAGACGGACTCCATGCGCCAGGCCCTGGACGAGACGCGTCGCCGACGGGAACTGCAGGCGCGCTTCAACCAGGACCACGGCATCACCCCGGCCGGGGTGAAGAAGGCCATCCTCGACATGTCCGAGGTGCTGTACCGGAGCGAGCCCTTGGAGCTGGCCATGGCCGCGCCCAAGGACGTGCTCACACCCCAAGAGGTGAAGTCCCTCATCCAGGAGCTGACGCGGGACATGCTTGCCGCGGCGGAGGCCATGGAATTCGAGAAGGCGGCCGCCTTGCGCGACCAGCTGGTGCTGCTCAAGGACATGGACTTGGGCCTCAAGCCCCCTTCGCGCGCCCTGCTCAAGGAGGGCCCGGCGCACAAAGAGCGCGCCTCGGCCCGCCGGCGGGGTGGAGCGCGAGCGCGCGGGCGGCGCTGATGGCCGGGGACTGGCTGGAGGAGAAGCTCGAGGCGCTCCCGACCGGGCCGGGCGTGTACTTGATGAAGGACCGCCACGGAGACGTCATCTACGTCGGAAAGGCGCTCAACCTCCGCGCCCGGGTGCGCAGCTACTTCGGCCGCTCCAGCGACACGCGGGCCTTCGTCCCCATCCTCGAGGGCCTGCTCGGCGACGTGGAGACGGTGGTGGTCTCCAACGAGAAGGAGGCGCTGCTTCTCGAGAACGAGCTCATCAAGCGCCACCAGCCACGGTTCAACGTCCTGCTCAAGGACGACAAGAATTACATCTGCCTGCGACTGGACCACTCCCAGCCCTACCCTCGGCTGGAGGTGGTGCGGCGCTTCGAGGCTGACGGGGCCCAGTACTTCGGGCCCTACGCCTCGGCGAGCAGCATTCGCGAGACGCTGCGGATTGTGAACCGCTACTTCCAGCTGAGGACGTGCTCGGACCACGTCCTGGCCACCAGGAAGCGCCCCTGTCTTCTCTACCAAATTGGTCGCTGCCCGGCGCCCTGCGTCCACCCCATCTCGCACGAGGAGTACCACCGCCACGTGGCCGAGGTGGCGCTCTTCCTCGAGGGCCGCGCCAGCGAGCTCACCACCTCCCTGAAGCAGAGGATGAAGGCCGCCGCCAAGGAGCTGCACTTCGAGGAAGCGGCGCACGTGCGAGACCAGCTCTTCGCCATCGAGCGCTCGCTGGAGCGCCAGACGGCGGTGTCCAGCGAGCCCGTGGACCAGGACGTCTTCGCCAACCACCGCGAGGCGGACCGCTTCCTGGTGTACGTCCTCTATGTCCGCCAGGGACGGCTCAACGGAGGTCAGGCCTTCCCCTTCCGGGGCCAGGAGTTTCCCGACACCGAGCTGCTCCTCAGCTTCGTCAACCTCTACTACGGGCAGGGAAACCTGGTGCCGGACGAGGTGCTGCTTCCCTCTGTCCCGGAGGAGGAGGTCGACGCGCTGGCCGAGCTCCTCGGCGACCGGCGAGGAAAGCGGGTGCGGGTGCTGGTGCCGAGGCGCGGCGAGCGCGCGCGCCTTCTGGACATGGCGCGGGCCAATGCCGCGCAGGCCTTCCAGGAGCAGCGGCGCTCCCAGGAGGAGACGGAAGGGGTGCTGGAGCGCCTGACGGACGTCCTCGGGCTTCACCGTCTGCCGCGAAGAATCGAGTGCTTCGACATCAGCCACTTCCAGGGGGCGGCGGTGGTGGGAAGCGCGGTGGCCATGCTGGACGGCGAGCTGGACAAGTCCCGCTACCGGCGCTTCCGGGTGAAGCTGACGCGTGGCCAGGACGACTTCGCCTCCATCCACGAGGTGGTGAGCCGGAGGCTGAAGCGCGGGCTGGCCGAGTCGGACCTGCCGGACCTCCTGGTCATCGACGGGGGCAAGGGCCAGCTCGCCGCGGCGCACGCGGCCATCCGTGACACCGGCGTTACAAACCTGGACGTGGTGGGCCTGGCCAAGGCCCGCGAGCTCGAGGTGGCGGACCGGGAGGCGCCGGTGGTGCGCAGCCCGGAGCGCGTCTTCGTCCTCGGACGGAAGGACCCGGTGGTGCTCCGGCAGAATGCGCCCGAGCTGTTTCTCCTCACCCGGCTGCGCGACGAGGCCCACCGCTTCGCCATCGGGTACCAACAGAAACTAATGCGCCGGCGGAATTTCCAGAGCGTGCTGGAGGACATCCCCGGGGTAGGGGCGGGTAGACGTCGCGCGCTGCTGCGGCATTTCGGCTCGCTGAAACGGGTGCGTGCCGCCACCCTCGAGGAGCTGTCCCAGGTGGAAGGCGTCAGCGTCGGACTGGCGGCGCGCATTCACCAGGGCCTGCACGCACCCCCGAGGAGCTCTTCGGAGGAGGACGCCACCGGCGAGGACACGCTCTGGCGGGCTTCACTGGAGGACGCCTCGGCCACCGCGTCCCAGGAGCCTGGAAATGGTGGCCGACAGTGAGGGAAAAAAACTTCTCTTTTTCAAAGCGCTTTGGCGTGGATGCGCTATGAGGGATTGACACAATCCCGGGCCCCCACAGCGGGGCCGGCCCCCCTGAAGAGGCCAGGAAGACCCATGCGGATCTACCCAAAGGTGATCCCCGTCATCTCACGTGAAATCGTCCAGCTGTTGATGCAGGACGGTGACGTCGAAGTCGAGCCGATGCGCATCGCCGACGCGGAGATGGACCTCTCCGCCATCATGCGCGAGTACCTTACCAACGAGGACCGGGTGAACCAGGCCACCCGCGAGGCGCTCGAGCGCCGCGGGTACGACTACAGCAAGTTCAACCAGGTGAAGCGCGAGATGGCGGACGTCCGCGGCTTCAAGATGGGCGACGAGGGCGTCGAGTACATCATCAACCAGATGATTGAGTTCCTCCTCATCAGCCGAAACGTGGAGGAAGTCTTCGCCCCGGACAACGTGCTGCGGGGAAAAATCTTCCAGGTGATGAAGCGGCACCTCGACGTCGACGACGAGATTGACCGCGAGGCTCGTGCCCGCCTCAAGCACCTGCAGGAAGGCACGAGCGCCTTCGAGATTGAGTACAACAAGACGGTGGAGCAAATCCGCCGCGCCCGCGGGCTGATTTAGTCCGCCTCTGCACGAAGCCGTCCCCGGGCGCTTTCGCGACGATGCCCGGGGTGGTGGTTTCCCCAAGGCTGGCTTTCCCGAGTGGTGGAAGTTGACGGCCGGGGCCGTGCCACTAGCGTCCGTGGGTGGAAACGCCCATGGCTTCTTCGGCCCACGCCACCACGACGACAGCGCTCGCTCCCTCTGCCCTCGAGGCGGAGGACTTGCCCCGGCTTGCGGCCAGTCGCCTGCGTCCCTGGCTGCGCCAGCGCCATGACGGAGCGGTGCTGACGGACCTCCTCGAGGATGACTTGCGCACAGCGCTTCTGCAGCTCGACACCCTGCGCGGCCACCTGGAGGACGTCTTCCGGGCCTTGCTCGCGGAGCGCCCCGCGCCGCTGGACCTCCTGGAGGCCGGCGACGACAGGCACGCCCAAGAGGCGCTCGACGCCCTCGAGTCCGCCCTGGGCAGCCTTAGGCGCCGGCTGTCCCAGGCCGCCCAGCGGGTGGCCACCGCGCCCCGCTAGACGCCCAGGGCGCCGAGGACGACGCGCGCGCCACCGCCCAGCACCAGCATCCACACCGGGTTCACCGGAAAGCGCGCCAGGGTGAGCGCGGCGGCGGCGGCGATGCCAATCTCGGAGCGGTCGTGAAAGCCGCTGCCGAGGGTGATGGCCGCTCCGGCCATCAGCCCCACCACCGCCGGTGTCAGTCCCCGCAGCGCGGAGCGCACCCAGCGGCGGGAGCGCATGCGGTCAAGCCAGGTGCCGAGCACCAGCACCAGGAGGAAGGGCGCAGCGAAGATGGACACCGTCGCCACCAGCGCCCCGGCCAGCCCCTGCTGGAGGTAGCCGAGGCAGGTGGCCATGAGGAGCACCGGGCCGGGCGTGAGCTTTCCGATGGCGACGGCGTCGGTGAATTGTCTGTCCGTGGCCCAGCCGTGCGAGGCCACCATCACCTTGAGGTGGGGGATGACGGCGAAGCCTCCCCCGTAGGCGCCGAGTCCGGTGCGGAAGTACACCACCGCCATCTCCGCCAGGCGCGCGTCCAGGCCGCCGGTGTGCAGCAGCACCGCGCCCAGCGCCAGCGCACCTAAGAGCGCCGGCGAGCGCAGGGTGGGCGACTGTCCCGACGGCGACGGCTCCGGCTCCGGGTGCGCCCGGCCGAGCTCCCGTCCATCGTCCGGGAGCGCCACCCGGCTGCGGCTCTTGGCCAGAGCGCCGAGCGCGCGCATGGGCGCCGAGCGCGAGCCGAGCTCGATGGCCACCCCGACGCCGATGCTGAGCAGCACCACCTCGCCCGGCGAGGCGCTGCCCACCGTGCACAGAAGGAGCGCCACCGCGGCCACCGCCATCTGCCAGGGCATGGCCACCGCGGTGCGCACCATCTTGAGCGCGATGGCGATGATGATGCCCACCACCGCGGCGTTGAAGCCGGCCAGCACCTGGCTTGCGGCCGGGATGGCTCCGAAGTGGACGTAGGCCACCGAGAGGGCCAGCACCGCCACCGCCCCGGGCAGGACGAAGCCCAAGTACCCGAGGAGGGCGCCGCTCCAGCCGCCGAAGCGCAGGCCGACGAAGGCCAGGGCGTTGGCCGCGGCCCCGCCGGGAAGCATCTGGGCCACGGTGATGGCGTGGGAGAATTCGCGCGCCGTCAGCCAGCGCCGCCTCCGGACGAGCGCGTCGTCGATGTTGGACAGGACGCTCAAGCCCCCGCCGAAGCCCACCAGCCCGATGCGCAGCGCGGTGAAGAAGAGGGCGCGCCGGGAGGGCCGTTCGCGCTCATTGCCGCGCACCGTGCCGCGTATCCACTCGGCCGAGTTCCTCAGGACGGCTGCCACGCGCCAGGCGTCGGAGTCGGGGGCCTCCACGGTGTCAGGGTACCTGCGTTCTGGCCGCCGCCGCCGGGCGCAGCGGCGTCCGCACGCCGGAGTGGAATTCCACGGCCTCGGCCACCACCGTCCCCAGGCCCAGCTCCGCCTCGATGCGCACCGGGACGTGGGCCGCGTCGTCGGTGAAGTAGATGACGAGGTCGCTCTTGGCCTTGAGCTTCCCGGAGAAGTCGGTGGTGAGACGCACCCGCACCGTCGAGCGCTCGCCGAGCGGCGTCTTCAGCTGCTCGCGGCGCTCCACCACCACCCGCAGCGGAAACTGCTTGCTCGGTGTCACCACCGGCAGGGTGAGCTCCGTCCCGGGCTCGAGCGGCCTCGTCCGCAAGAGGTAGAGGGCCGAGGCGACGTCGGCGGCGTCCGGCTTGACGCTGACTTCCTCCTCCAGGGCCGGCTGCCCCTCCACCTGGCGAAACAGTTTGGCCTTCCCCTCCCCGTGGTCGAAGAGGATGCGCAGGTGCCGGCGCTTGTGGCCCTCGTCGGCCCACATCTCCATGCCTTGCGTCTGGGAGTGCTCGCTGTCCCAGCGCAGCACCATCTTGTCGCGGATGGGGAAGAAGAAGAGCCCGACGTCGGAGCGCCCGAGGAGGAGGATGGGCCACACGCCGGGCAAGTCGGGAAACTCCGCACCCACCGTTATCTGGATGGTGCCCGCGGGAATGCCGAGGAGGCTGGCGCGGTACACCAGCTGCTCGCCCGGGCCGAAGGCCGTCGTCTCCGCCGCCGCGGGGGAGGCGAGGGCAACGGCCAGGCTGGCGAGAAGGCGAGCGAGGTGCGGCATGAGGCGGAAGCTCAACGTCGAGAAAGGATAGCCCAGGATTCCGCAAGGGGTTGTCGGGGGTAAGCTCCTGAGGCAGCGCGCACCCACAGTGGACGGAGGAAGGCCATGCCTGTCGACCAAAATGCGGATGAGGACGACCTCAAGGAAGAGGTGGTCCAGCTCCGGGCGACCGATTTCGACTGTCCCACCTGCAGCGCAAACAACCCCATGGAGAGCGCGTTGCGGGACCGTGACGAGATTTCCTGCCACTACTGCGGCGCCAACTTCCAAGTCCGCATCAGCAGCGAGGGGCGACTCAAGCTGAAGGAGCTCTAGGCCCCTTGGCTTGTGGGCCGTGGGCCGAAGAGGGCCGTCCCCACCCGCACCACCGTCGTCCCCTCCTCCACGGCGACGAGAAAGTCCTGGCTGGTCCCCATCGAGAGGCCGCCGAGGTGGTGGGCCCTGGCGAGCTCAAAGAGGCGGCGGAAGTAGGGCCTCGAGGCCTCGGCATCCTCGGAGAAGGGTGGAAGGCACATCAGCCCCACGGCCTTCAGCTGGGGCAGGGCCCGCACGCGCTCCAAGAGCTGCGCCACGCCGTCCGGGGGAAGCCCGCTCTTGCTCGCCTCCCCGCCGAGGTTCACCTCCAGGTAGACCTCGAGCGGAGGCCCGGTGCGGCGCCGGGCCAGCTCCTCGGCCAGCGCCACTCTGTCCAGGGCGTGGAAGACGTCTGCACTCTTGGCCACGTACTTGGCCTTGTTCGTCTGCAGCGTCCCGATGGCGTGCCAGCGAATGCCCTGGCAGTCGGCCAGCGCGGCCGCCTTGTCGCGCAGCTCCTGGGCATAGTTTTCTCCGAAGGCCCGGACGCCGGCGTCGAAGGCGGCGCGCAGGGCCTCCACCGGCTGAAGCTTGGAGACGGCCAGCAGCTCCACGCTTCCCGGCTGCCGTCCGGCAGCGAGGCAGGCCGTCTCCACCCTGGACGAGAGAGACTCCCAGCGCGAACGGACGTCGCTCATCCCGAGGAGCCCTCCCAGGGAAGCCGCACGCCGCCGGCCTGCAGTAGCCGGAGCGTCTCCCACAGCGGGAGGCCAATGACGTTGGAGTGGCTTCCACGGATGCGCTCCACGAGAAAGCCTCCGAGGCCCTGCAGCGCGTAGGCCCCGGCCTTGTCCAGGGGCTCGCCGCTCGCGGCATAGAAAGCGAGCGCCTCCTCGGGGACGCTGGCGAAGGTGACGTCCGTCTCCACCACCTCGATGGCGCGGCGCGTCCCGGCGGTGGCCACGGCGGTGAGGACGCGGTGCGTGCGCCCGACGAGGCGCAGAAGCATCGCCTTGGCGTCCCTTGCGTCCTTGGGCTTCCCGAAGACTTCCTCCTCGAGGGCGACGGTGGTGTCTGCCCCGAGGACGAGGCTTCCCGGATGCCGCGCGGCCACCGCTTCGGCCTTCTGTGCGGCCAGACGCGTGACGTAGGTCCTGGGCGACTCCCGGGGCTCGGGCGACTCGTCGACGTCGGCTGGGTCGACCTGGAAGCGGAGGCCTAGCTGTGCGAGCAGTGCTTGCCTCCGGGGCGAAGCCGAGGCAAGCACCAGGGGTGGGGGAGAGCTGGCCATGGGCTTGATGTTTGACCGCCCCGGGGGGCGGCGTGCAAGAACCTGACGGTAGAGCCTTGCCCCGAGGAGAGAGCCGAGAGCGTCGATGAAGCCCGCGGACCTGCTTTCAGCGCTGAAGCGCACGGTGGAGCAGCTGGCCGCCTTCAACGAGATTGCGAAAGTCCTCACCTCGACGCTGGAGACGCGCGAGGTGCTGTCCCTGGTGATGCAGAAGGTGTCGGCCGTCCTCAAGCCGGCTAACTGGTCGCTGCTCCTCCTCGACGAGCCGGCCGGGACGCTGTACTTCGAGATTGCCGTCGGCGACGGCGCCCAGAAGCTCCGCCACCTGCGGGTGAAGCCCGGGGAGGGCATCGCCGGGCAAGTCTTCCTCAGCGGGCAGCCACGGCGCGTGGACGACGTCCGCACCGCGCCGGACTTCTCGCCCCGCTTCGATGCCGCGTCCTCCTTCCGGACGCGCTCCGTCCTCGCCGTCCCGCTCGTCTTCCGCCGCCGGGTGCTGGGCGTCATCGAGCTCGTGAATGGGGAGTCGGACCCCGCCTTCAGCGACGAGGACTTGCAGGCGGTGACGGCGGTGGCGGACTTCGCGGCCATCGCCATCGAGAATGCCCGCAACTTCCAGCGCGCCCAGGAGCTGACGCTCACCGACGAGCACACCGGCTTGGGCAACGTCCGCCAGCTGCGGACGCTTCTCGACCGGGAGGTGACGCGGGCCCGGGGCTTCGGCCACCCGCTGGCGCTCCTCTTCCTGGACCTCGACCACTTCAAGGCGGTGAACGACGCTCACGGGCACCTGGCCGGGAGCGCGGTGCTGCGCGAGGTGGGAATGCTGCTTCGCGAGCACGCCCGGCCCGTGGACTCGGCGTTTCGCTACGGAGGCGACGAGTTTGCCGTCCTGCTTCCGGAGACCGGCCCCCAGCGCGCCGCCGAGACGGCCGAGCAGCTGGTGGAGGCCTTCCGGGTGCAGCGCTTCACGGCCGAGCAAGGGCTCAGCCTGCGCGTCACCGCGTCCATCGGTGTGGCGTGCTTCCCGGACCACTCCCGCGATGGGCTCGGCCTCATCGCCGCCTCGGATGCGGCCATGTACTCGGTGAAGGCGCGCGGTCGGGATGGCGTGGCCTCGGCCGTCCCCGCCCAGCCGCGCGTCCGAGGAGGGCCAGGCAGCGAAGCGCCACCGCCCGGGCCGCAGAGCGGCGCTCAGCCGGTGTAGCCGACGGCCGGAGCGCCGAGCAGGCTCTGGTTGTTGATGATTTTCGCCGTCTTCTTCAGCGCATCCAGGTAGGAGGTGCGCAGCTCGTTCTGCTTGGCGCGGAGGGCGTCGGCGCGCATCGTCTCCTTCTTGGCCAGGTAGGCCTCCGGTGTCGCGCGCTCGCGCTCTGTCACCTGGGCCACGACGAAGCCCTCGCCGGCGGAATAGACGGCAGGCAAGGGCCCCGGCCCCTGGGCCAGGGTGGCGCGGGCCAACAGCTCCGGTGCCGGCCCCACCTGCGGCACGAAGGCGCGCGAGACGCTGAAGCTTCCGGTGTCCAGCGCCTCGGGCTTCTTCGACTGCTCGAAGCTTTCCTCGCCCTCCTTCTTCGCCGGGTGGAGGTCCGAGAGGGACTTCCCGGCCAGGAGGGCGGTCAGCGTCTTCTTGGCCTGGGCCTCGGCCAGCGCCCGCGCCCGGTCGCGCTTGAGCAGGAGCTCGGCAATGTCCGCCGACACCTCGGCCAGGGGCTTGGCCACCGCCGGCTGCTTCTCCTCCACGAGGATGATGTGCCAGCCGAAGGGCGTCTTCACCGGCAGCGAGACGTCGCCCACCTTGAGGTTGAAGGCGGCCTGGGTGAATTCCGGGACGAAGGCGCCGCGCTCCGCCCAGCCGAGGTCTCCACCTTGGGCCTTGGTGCTGGCGTCATCCGAGGAGGCCTGGGCCACCTCGGCGAAACTCTTGCCGCCGACAATTTGCTGGCGAAGGGCATTGGCGCGGGCCTGGGCCTCCGTCCACTCCGAGGCCGGTGCGCCCTTCGGTACCTGCACCAGGAGGTGGCGGGCGTGCACCTTCTCGCCGGAGCGGTACGAGGCCGGGTTCTCCGTGTAATAGGCCTCGATGCGGGCGGCCTCGGCCGCCTGGAAGGCGGCCACCTCGGCCGGGGTGGGGGCCTTCACCTGCTCGGCAAACATGGAGGGCAGAAAGCGCACCACCGTCATGCTCACCGTGTCGCCATCCTTGAGGAAGCGGGCATGCACCTCGTCCTCACTCACCTGGGCGGTGGACTCCACCAGCTCGAGGAGGCGCACCGCGGACAGCCGTCGCCGCAGCTCCGCCTCGAAGTCCGCGGAGGACTTGGCGTAGAAGTCGCGCAGCACCTGCTCGTAGCGCTCGAAATCGAAGGTCCCGTCCTTCTGGAAGTCCTTGTTTTTGTGAAGGATTTCGAGAAGCTCGTCGTCGGAGATGCCGACGCCGGCGCCCTCGGCGGCCTGGGCCAGGAGCTCGAAGCTGACGAGCTCGTCGAGCGTCCCGGAGGCCACCCGCTGGACGAAGGCTTCTGGCAGGTCGCCCTGGGAGCGGTAGGCTTGCATCCTCTGTGCGTAGGCGCGCTGGAAGTCCCGAAGCGGAATCTCCTTGCCGTTCACCAGGGCGGCGGCGGTGGTGACGCTGGGGACGAGGGGCGCATCGCAGCCGCGGCTTCCGGGGCCAAACTGCAGGACGAAGACCACGGCGATGGTGAGGACGAAGAGGAAACTGAACAGGCGTCGAGGCTCGAATGCGCTCATGGAAGGGGTTGACCGCATAGGCAACCCGGGGCGAAAGTGCAAGGGATTCAGCAGTCTTAGAAGGACACTTCGCGAACGTGTTGGCCCTGCTCAAACGCCATCGCGAGCGGTTGCTCGTTCTGGCGCTTCTGGCATACCCACTCTTCAGTCTCCTCGGCTCCGGCCGCAGGGTGCGTGAGCCCAACCTTCTCGACCGCGGGTTGCTCGGCGTGAGCGCGCCCATCCAGCGCGGCCTGGTGGCGGGCATCGACGGCGTCGCCTCCACCTGGGAGCGCTACGTCTCGCTGCGCCGCGTGGAGCGCGACAACCTCGCCATGCGGCAGGAGATTGCGGCCCTGCGCCAGGCGGTGAGCGGGATGCAGGAGGCGCGCACCGAAAACGAGCGGCTCCGGCGGCTGCTCAACTACGCCGACGTCGAGGCCGGCCCGCTCGTCGCGGCGCGGGTGGTGGGCATCAACCCCGACCCCAACCACCTCACGGTGCGCATCGACAGGGGCGAGTCCGACGGCGTGGTGCGAAACATGCCGGTGGTGACGGCCGACGGCGTGGTGGGCCAGGTGCTGCGCGCCACGAATGGCTCGGCCGACGTGCTCCTCCTCGCCGACCCCAACTCGCGCCTGGGCGTCCGGGTGCAGCGCACGCGCGCCCGGGCCGGGGCGGCGGGGACGGGCGACGAGCACCTGCTGCGCCTCGACTACCTGGCCCGCACCGAGGACTTGGAAGAGGGTGACCCGGTGGTGACGTCCGGGACGGACGGCGTCTACCCCCCGGGGTTGATGGTGGGCCACGCCTCGCAGGTGCAGCGGCAGGGCGCGGGGATGTTCCTCGGTGCGATGCTGCTTCCGGCGGTGGACTTCTCGCGTCTCGAGGAAGTCCTCCTCCTGCCCCCGGCTGCCCAGGCGGGCGGCCTCTTGCCGCGTGCGGCGAAGGTGCCCGCGCGCGTCGAGGCCATGCCGTGAAGAGCGTCCTCTTCTCCGCCGCGCTGGCGCTCGTCCTTCTGGCCCTCGAGTCGGTGGTGGTGAAGTACCTTGGACTGTCTCTGGCCCGCATCGACGTCACGGTGGCCTTCGTCGCCTTTCTCTCGGTGCGTGCCGGGCTCCTCGAGGGCGCCAGCGGCGCCTTCGCCGTGGGCTACCTCCTGGACTTGATGAGTGGACGTCCCACCGGGCTGTACACCTTCCTCGCGGTGCTCACCTTCCTCCTCGGGCGGGCCGCTCGCTCCTTCCTCGAGGTGCGCGGTCCGGCGGGCTTCGCGCTCTTCGCCGCGGGGATGGATGCGGTGCACGGGCTTCTGGCGCTGCTGGTCATGACCCTCACCAGCAAGTCCTGGGGCTTGGCCGTCCTCTCCCCGGCCGGGCTTCCCCTCGAGGTGCTTCTCACCGGCGTGGCGGCCTTCTGCCTCTACCCGCTCCTGCAGCGCTTCGTCCCGGTGACCGAGCGTCCGGAGCCGGGGCTGCTCGGGCTTCACCGATGACGCTCGGCCAGACCAGCACCGGACGGGAGTTGAAGCAGCGGGCCCTCGTGCTCGGGCTGGTGATGCTGGGCGGCCTGCTCCTGCTCACGGTCCGGCTGTACCGGCTACAGATTATTCGCGGCGACGAGTACTCGGCGAAGTCGGTGGCCAACTTCGTGAAGGAGATTCGCATCCGGGCGGACAGAGGCATCATCAAGGACCGCCGCGGGGAGATACTCGTCGACAGCCGGCCCTCCTTCGACGTCTTCGTCACGCCGGCCTTCTGCGAGCGCTGCAGCGAGGAGGTGCTCCCCAGGCTCGCCGGCTGGCTCGGCTGGGACGATGCCGCGCGCGCGCACGTCGAGGCGCTGGTGCATGCCGCGCGCAGGAGCGCCCCCTTCCAGGCCGTGCCGGTGCACCTCGACCTCACCCGCGACGAGCTGGACACGCTGGCCGCGCACAAGACGGAGCTCCCGGGGGTGGACTGGCCCGCCGTCCCGCACCGGCACTACCGGGCCGGCCCGGTGCTGTCGCACGTCGTCGGGTACATGAACGAGATTTCGCAGGACGAGATGGACCGCCTCCCGGCCGGCACCTCCTACGCGCTGGGGGACTTCGTCGGCCGCCGCGGCGTCGAGCGCTACTTCGAGCGAGAGCTGCGGGGGGCCGATGGCTCGCGCCAGGAGGTGGTGAATGCACGGGGGGAAACCATCCAGGAGCTGAATGACTTGCTGGTGGGCCGGACGCCGGTGCTGCCCCGTCCGGGCGACTCGGTGGTGCTCTCCTTGGACATGCGCCTTCAGGAGGAAGCGGAGCGCGCCTTCCCCGGGGTGGCTGGCGCGGTGGTGGTGATGGATGTCCGCACCGGCTTCATCCTGGCGGTGGTGTCCCGGCCCGGTTTCGACCCCAACCTCCTCACCGGCCGCGTGACGGCGGCGCAGATGGCGGAGATGGCCAAAGACCCGCTGCAGCCAATGATTTTCAGGCCCACCCAGCAGCACTACAGCCCCGGCTCCACCTTCAAGGTGGTCACCGTGCTCGCCGCGCTCGAGAGCCACATCCTCCTGCCTACCGGGACGGTGACGTGCACCGGGGGCTACAGCCTCGGGTCTCGGCGCTGGCGGTGCATGGGTGAGCACGGCCCGATGGATGCGCGCCAGGCGCTCCAGCGCTCCTGCGACACCTTCTTCTACCGCCTCGGCGATTTGCTCGGGCTCGACCCCATCGCCGACATGGGCCGCTCGCTCGGCTTGGGAGTCCCCACCGGGGTGGGCGTGGTGGCGGAAGTCCCGGGCATCATGCCCGACAGCGCCTACCACGACCGCGTCACGCCCGGCGGCTACACCAAAGGCCTGGCGCTCAACAGCGCCATCGGCCAGGGCGACGTCAACGTCACGCCCCTGCAGCTGGCCGTCGTCTACGCCGCGGTGGCCAACGGCGGACAGGTCTTCCGCCCGCAGCTGGTGCGGCGCATCGAGAGCCCCGACGGAAAGACGCGCCAGGAATTTCAGCCGCAGGTGGTGCGCGACGTCCCCATCGACGCCGAGTACCGCCGCATCGTCCTCGACGCCCTCACCGCGGTGGTGAACGAGCCGGGCGGGACGGCCTACCGGTCGCGGCTTGCGGACATCAAGTTCGCCGGGAAGACGGGCACCGCCCAGGTGGCCGCCCTGGGGAAGGTGCGGCTCAAGGAGCAGGCGATGACGTTCTGGCAGCGCGACCACGCCTGGTTCGCCGCCATCGCCCCGGCGGAGGAGCCGGAGATTGCCGTGGTGGTGCTCAACGAGCACGGAGGCCACGGCGCCTCCGAGGCCGCGCCCACCGCGGCGGCCATCATCCACAAGTTTTTCGAGCTCAAGCGCGGCGACGCCAACGCCAGCATCGCCGCCTCCACCTCCCTCCTTCCCGTGCCGCTGCCGCCTTCGCCGCCCCCGCCGGCCGAGGCCAGGCCGTCCCGGGCGACGTCGCCCGGGCCGGCGCCCGAGGAGACGCACGCCGCAGTCCAGGCGCGGCCGCTGGCGCGGATGGGTGGCGTCACCCCGCCGGACAGCCCCTAGGTGCTTCTCCGCATCGAGCGGCGGATGGTGCCCCACGTCCCCTGGGGACTGGTGGCGGTGACGCTGGCCATCGCCGGCTTGGGCATCTGGAATCTGGCCTCGGCCTCAAGGCCTCCCCACAGCCCCCTCTGGACGCGGCAAACCCTCAACCTCGGCCTGGGCCTCCTGGCGGCGCTCGGCGTGGCCATGGTGGACGACCGTTTCATCCAGCGCATGGCCTGGCCCTTCTACGGCCTCAACGTCGTGCTCCTCTTGCTGCTGCGTGTCCTCGGACACCAGGCCAAGGGCGTGGCCAACTGGCTGGCGCTCGGCCCGCTGCGGCTCGAGCCGGCGGAATTCATGAAGGTGGCCCTCATCATCGTCCTGGCGCGCCTCTTCCAGGACAGCAAGCGCCCGGCACACGAGGCGCTCGGGCTCTCCGACATCTGGAAACCGGTGGGCCTGGCGCTGGTGTCGGCCGGCCTCGTGCTCCCCGACTTGGGCGACGCGATGATGATTGTCCTCACCGCCACCACGGTGCTGCTCTTCGCCCGGCTGCGCCGGGGCCTGGTGCTGAGCGGGCTTCTGGCGCTCGCACTCCTGTCGGCCATCATCTGGAACGACTACGTGCGCGACCCGAGCGACGGCCACCGCACCGTCATCCGCAACGTCCTCAAGCGCCACCAGAGCGCGCGCATCGCCGGGTGGCTCTCCCCCGACAGCGACTTGCGCGGCACGGGCTACCACGCCGCCCAGTCGAAAATCGCGGTAGGCTCGGGCGGCTTCCTCGGCAAGGGGTGGATGCAGGGCACCCAGACGGGCCTCTTCTTCCTGCCCGAGCAGCACACCGACTTCATCTTCTCGGTGTGGGCGGAGGAGCACGGCTTCTTGGCGTGCCTGGTGCTGCTCGTCCTCTACGGCCTCATCTTCTTCTTCGCGCTGGGCGTCTCCTTCCAGGCCCGGGACCGCTTCGGCGCCTTCCTCGCCGTGGGCGTGGCGGCGATGCTCTTCTGGCAAGTCTTCGAGAACATCGGGATGGTGGTGGGCCTCCTCCCGGTGACGGGCATCACGCTGCCCCTCATGTCCTACGGCGGCTCCTCCATGGTGAGCGTCCTGCTCTCGCTCGGGCTGGTGGCCAACGTCGCCATGCGCCGGCACCTCTTCTGACGGGGGCCGCGGCCACCAACTGCACGCGCGTGAGGCGGGACTCGCCCGGGACTTAGAGCAGCGTTCCGCGGAAGATGACGCTTGCGATGTTGAAGTAGATGACGAGCCCGCTCACATCCACCAGGGTAGCCACGAAGGGGGCCGAGGCCTTGGCCGGGTCGAAGCCCAGCTTCCGCAGGAGGAAGGGCAGCATCGAGCCGACGAGGTTTCCGTAGAGCACGACGCACACCAGGGCCAGGGCCACCACCGCCGCCACGAGGAAGAAGTGCTGCCCGTAGGCGTGAAAGGCCTTGGCCCAGATGAGGATGCGGGCAAAGCCAATGCACCCGAGGAGGATGCCGAGGGCCAGCCCGGAGGCTGCCTCCCGGCCCGCCACCCGCCACCAGTCGCGAAGCCGGACCTCGCGGAGCGCCAGCGAGCGGATGATGATGGAGGTGGCCTGGGAGCCGGAGTTGCCGCCGCTGGAGATGATGAGGGGGAGGAAGAGGGAGAGCACCACCGCCTTGGCAATCTCGTCCTCGAAATGGCCCATCGCCGTCGCGGTGAGCATCTCGCCGAGGAAGAGCGCCGACAGCCAGCCGCCGCGCTTGCGGCACATGCTGAAGAAGCCGACGTCGAAATAGGGCGCGTCGAGGGCTTCCACGCCGCCCAGTCCCTGGATGTCCTCGGTGGCCTTGGCCTCGGCGACGTCCAAGACGTCATCGACGGTGATGATGCCAAGCAGCACGCCCTGGCTGTCGGTGACGGGAAGCGCTACCCGGTCATACTTCTCGAAGAGCGCCACCACCTCGCTGCGGTCGGCGGTGGCGGGGATGCTCAGCACCTTCCCGTCGTCGAGGTCCGCGAGCTTGGTGTTGGGCTGGGCCATCACCAGGGTGGCCAGCCGGATGTCGTCGAGGAGGACGCCTCGCTCGTTGGTGACGTACACCACGTTCAGCGTCTCGATGCCCTGCCCGTGCTCGCGGATGAACTTCAGCGCCTCCTCGGCGGTGAGGTTGGGACGCAGCGCCAAGTAGCGCGGCGTCATCACCCGGCCGGCGGTGTTCTCCGGGTAACCGAGCAGCTGCCTGGCCACGTGCAGCTGGTCCGGCTTGAGGGTGGCCAGGGCCCGCTTCGTCACCTCGGCCGGCAGCTCCTCGAAGAGGCGCGTGCGGTCGTCGGGAGCCATCTCATTCAACAGCCCGACGAGCTGTTCGGTCCCCAACGTCTCCACCACCTCCGTCTGCTGGTCCACCGGGAGGTACTCGAAGACGCGCGTTGCCACGTCGCGAGGTAGCACCCGGAAGATGATGCCGCTCTCCGCGGCCGGCAGGTCCTCGATGACTTCTGCGATGTCCGGCGGTGACATCTCCGAGAACGCCTCGCGGAGGGAGGCGTAGTCGCGGGACTGAATCAGCTCTTCGAATTCCGGCTTGAGCAGGTTGCCCAGCATGTGCGGTCTCCCTGGGGCCGACATGGTGTATGAAGTCCGGGCGAAGCGCCTACGTCTTTTTGGAGAAGTTTCCCGGAGGGGGCATGGCGAAGACGACCATCACGACGCGTTCGGCACCTGCGCCTTCCCCGGTGGGGCGGGGGCTACGGGCCGACGCACCGCCGGCCCGGCTGCCGGGGGGGATTGAGCTGGACACGTCCGCGCCCGGGCCGGAACACCGCTCCTTCCCGCGGGCGCGCCTGCGCGTCCCTTTCCGAGTGTGGATTGGCGAAGGGACGGACCGCCGCTTCAGCGCGACGCTTGGCTCGGAAAACCTCAGCGTCAGCGGCGCCTTCATCGAGTCCACCTTCTTCCTCCCGGTGGGCACGGAGTTGATGGTGCGCTTCGAGCTCGAGCCGAAGGCGGCCCCCGTAGAGGCCCGGGCCGAGGTGCTGCGCCAGGAGCACAGCGAGGACCGCACCGGCCGCACCGGCATGGGCCTCAGGTTTCTCGAATTCTTCAAGCAAACCGAGGTGACGCTGGCCCGCCTCTTCCTCGGAGAGCAGCTGCGCCGCTTTGCCGAGGGCTACCTGCAGACGGCGCGCACGCGCTCCATCGAGTCCGAGTTGGACCGGGTGGTGGACGCGCTGGCCGCCTGGGAGCTGCTCAAGGTGACGGCGCCCGCGGACCCCTGGCGCATCGGCGAGGCGGTGGCGCCCGCCAAGCGGTAGCCAAGGGGGCAACGGGCGAAGCGCCTCTTGGGCTTTCGCCCTAGAGGGCCTTCTTGAAGGTCTCTTCCAGCTTGGCCTTCGGCACCGCGCCGACGACTTGCTCGATGACTTTCCCGCCCTTGAAGAGGAGCAGGGTGGGGATGCTACGGATGCCGTAGGTTTGCGCCGTCTTCTGCTCTTCGTCGATGTTCAGCTTGGCGACTTTCACCCGGCCCTTGTACTGGGTGGCCAGTGCCTCCAGAGAGGGAGCGATGGCCTTGCACGGCCCGCACCAGGTGGCCCAAAAGTCCACCAGCACCGGCTGCTCGGACTCGAGCACCTGCTTGGCGAACTCCGCGTCCGAGGTGTGAAAAACGTCTTCTCCAGCCATGAGCGTTCGACTCCCTTTCCGACTGCCACCA
>Ga0302311_10000830_pt1 | contig 37444 bp, 25 predicted proteins | sample III_Palsa_N1_3_FD_200449 | JGI IMG/M metagenome (GOLD analysis project Ga0302311, IMG submission 200449) | Peat permafrost microbial communities from Stordalen Mire near Abisko, Sweden - III_Palsa_N1_3 | ecosystem: Environmental > Terrestrial > Soil > Palsa > Peat permafrost | place: Sweden... | reverse complement strand
CTGGCCGTCAGCGGACGGCCAGTCAACTCGAAGCTGACGGTCGGTCAGCCTTCGATCCCGATGGACGGGTTGAAGGTGCGCATGGACTGGTTGAAGCGGGTCAGCAACGAGCAGAACTGATCCCGGTCCTCCTGCGGCCAGTCGGCGGTCAGCGAGCGCATCAGTGCCCTGCGGCTGACCCGGACCTCCTCCAGCCGCTCGCGGCCGACCGAGGACAGTGCCAGCAGCACCGCCCGGCCGTCGTTCGGGTTGGGCACCCGGTCCACCAGCGCACCCTCGACCAGCGGCGCGACCTGCCGGGTCACCGTGGACGAGTCAATGCCCATCGCCTGCGCCAGCGCCTTCACCCCCACCGGGCCCTCCCGGTCCAGCCGGTTCAGCAGCAGGTAGGCGGCGCGGTCGAGCGAGTTCTGCTGGTCACTCATGCCGCCCATGCGGACCCGCTCCGCCCGCCGCGCGAACAGCGCGGTCTGGTACTGGAGCTGTTCGTAGACCTGCTCGGACTGCTCGTCATGCGCATCAGTGGTCATGGTCGTTGTGATCTTTCTTCCGTGAGCTCTCCCGAGAGTATCCGTACCAAGCCCTACGCTGAACCCCATGAACTCCTGGCCGATCACCTTGGATGACGTACGCGGCGCGCACAAGATGCTTTCGGGTATCGCCCGGGTCACTCCAATGGAGGGCAGTCGCCACCTCTCCTCGCTCATCGGCTCCCCGGTGCACCTCAAGTGCGAGAACCTACAGCGGACCGGATCGTTCAAGCTGCGCGGGGCCTATGTGCGGATCGCCGGGCTGAGCCCGGACGAGCGGGCGGCCGGGGTGGTCGCCGCCAGCGCCGGGAACCACGCCCAGGGCGTCGCCCTGGCCGCGACCACCCTCGGCGTGCGCTCCACCGTCTTCATGCCGGTGGCCGCGCCGCTGCCCAAGGTCGCCGCCACCCGCGACTACGGCGCGGAGGTCCGGCTGCACGGCGAGAACTTCGACGCGACCCTGGACGCCGCGCTCGACTTCGCGGACGCCACCGGCGCGGTGGTGATCCACCCGTTCGACCACGAGGACGTCGTCGCCGGACAGGGCACGGTCGGCCTGGAGATCCTGGAGCAGTGCCCGGAGGTGCGGACGATCCTGGTGGGCGTCGGCGGCGGCGGCCTGCTGGCCGGGATCGCCACCGCCGTCAAGCAGCTGCGCCCGGACGTCCGGGTGATCGGCGTGCAGGCGGCCGGCGCCGCCGCGTACCCGCCGTCGCTGCGGGCCGGTCACCCGGTCACCCTGGACGGCTTCTCCACCATGGCGGACGGCATCCAGGTGGGCCGTCCCGGTGACATCCCGTTCGAGATCATCAACCGGCTCGCGGACGGCGTGCTGACGGTCAGCGAGACCTCGCTGGCGCAGGCGCTGCTGATCTGCCTGGAGCGCTGCAAGCTGGTGGTCGAACCGGCGGGCGCGAGTACGGTGGCGGCGCTGCTGGAGCACGGGGCCGGGCTGGAGGGTCCGGTGGTGGCGGTGCTGTCCGGCGGCAACATCGACCCGCTGCTGATGCAGCGGGTGCTGCGGCACGGGATGGTCGCGGCCGGGCGCTACTTCTCGCTGCGGCTGCGGATCACCGACCGCCCCGGCGCGCTGGCGGGGCTGCTGGGCGTACTCACCCGGGCTGATACCAATGTCGTGGATATCTCCCATGTCCGAACCGACCCCAAGCTCGACCTGGGAGAGGCCGAAGTGGACCTTCATCTGGAAACCAAGGGTCCCGAGCACTGCGCCGCCGTATTGTCCGGGCTGCGCGGTTCCGGCTACACCATCCTCAACCAGAGCTGAGAACCACAGCTGACCGCGAGCCTGCGGCCGGGCGCCGGGTCGCGATCCGGCCCCCGCCCGGCCAGGCTGGGATGACGATCGCAAGCGACAGCGGCAGAACACCGAGATTCCAGAGAGCTAGGGAGGAGAGCCGCAGATGGCAGACGCTGCCATATATGCCCAAGGCCTGGTGAAGACCTTCGGCGATGTACGTGCCCTCGACGGCGTCGACCTCGAAGTCCCCGAGGGCACTGTCCTCGGCCTGCTCGGCCCCAACGGCGCGGGCAAGACCACCACCGTGCGCGTCCTCACCACCCTGCTGCGCCCCGACTCCGGGCGAGCCGTGGTGGCGGGCGTGGACGTGCTCAAGCACCCGAACCAGGTGCGCAGCCTGATCGGGCTCTCCGGCCAGTACGCGGCCGTGGACGAGTACCTCACCGGCCGCGAGAACCTGCAGATGGTCGGCGAGCTGTACCAGATGAGCGCCCGCGCGGCCAAGGCCCGGGCGCTGGAGCTGCTGGAGTGGTTCAACCTCTCCGAGGCCGCCAACCGCACCGCCAAGACCTACTCCGGCGGCATGCGCCGGCGGCTCGACCTGGCCGCCGCGCTGGTGGTCCGGCCCCCGGTGATGTTCCTGGACGAGCCCACCACCGGGCTGGACCCGCGCAACCGGATGCAGCTGTGGGAGGTCATCGAGACCCTGGTCGAGCAGGGCACCACGCTGCTGCTGACCACCCAGTACCTGGAGGAGGCCGACCGCCTCGCCCATGACATCGGGGTGGTCGACCACGGCAAGGTGATCGCCCGGGGCACCGCCGACCAGCTCAAGGCGCAGATCGGCGGCGAGCGGGTGGAGGTCGTGGTGCAGAACCCGCTCGACCTGACCGAGGCCCTGGCCGCGCTCACCCCGTACGCCAAGGGCGACCCCACCGTCGAGCAGCACACGCGCAGGATCACCGTCCCGGTCAGCGGCGGTGCGCGGGTGCTCGCGGACGTGATCCGGGAGCTGGACTCGCGCAGCATCGTCATCCACGACATCGGGCTGCGCAGGCCCACCCTGGACGACGTGTTCCTCGCCCTCACCGGTCACGTGACCATGGGCGACGAGGGCGACGAGGGCGAGGCCGGTGACGGCGCGGCCGACGAGGGCGTGCCCGAGGCTGGTACCGACGACCGGGACGACGCCAGGAGGGAGTCCTGATGGCAGCGACAACCGGTGCCATCGGTGGCGCCGTGCCCATTCAGCGCGGCGGGGTGCTCCAGGTCCTGCGGGACTCATGGGTGGTGGCCAAGCGCAACCTGCGCCGGATGACCCGGATTCCCGAGATCGTGGTCTTCGGGATGATGCAGCCGGTGATGTTCGTACTGCTGTTCACCTATGTCATGGGTGGCGCGATCCAGGTCCCGGGCACCTCCAATGACCCCAACGCCTACAAGCAGTTCTTGATGGCCGGCATCTTCGCGCAGACGGTCACCTTCGCCGTCGCCGGAGCCTCGGCCGGTATCGCCGAGGACATGACCAAGGGGCTGGTGGACCGGTTCCGCTCGCTGCCGATGGCCCGCTCGGCGGTCCTGGTCGGCCGGACCCTCGCCGACCTGGTGCAGACCGCGCTGACGCTGGTGGTGCTGGCCCTGGTGGCGTTCATCATCGGCTGGCGCATCCACAAGGGCGTGCCGGAGGCGCTCTGCGGGTTCCTGCTGCTGCTCCTGCTCGGCTACGCCTTCTCCTGGATCGGCGCGCTGATCGGCCTGTCGGTGCGCAGTCCGGAGGCGGCCACCTCGGCCGGTCTGGTCTGGCTGTTCCCGCTGACCTTCATCTCCAACGCGTTCGTGCCGGTCAGCACCATGCCCGGCTGGCTCCAGGCGATCGCCTACTGGAACCCCTTCAGCGCCACCGTGCAGGCGGTACGCGACCTGTTCGGCAACCTGCCGCCCGGGCCGGGGCCGACCGAGTGGCCGATGGTGCATGCCATCGGGGTGTCGATCGGCTGGTCGGCGCTGATCATCGTGCTGTTCTCGTGGCTGTCGGTGCGCAAGTACCGGTCGGCGGTCGGCTGACCTCATAAGCGTTGACTCCGAGGCTGGCGCCGACGCCGAGGCTGACGCCGATATGGGCGGTGGGCCGGTCCGGGTTCGTCCTGGACCGGCCCACCTGCCGTTCGCGCGTGTCAGCCCCGTCGGTACCGGTCAGCCCTGGTGCGGCTTGGCGGAGAGGACCTTCACCGTCGCCTTGCGGCCGTTCGGCAGTTCGTAGGTGGCGCTCTCACCGATCTTGCGGGAGTCGATCGCCCGTCCCAGCGGGGACTGCGGCGAGTAGGTCTCCAGGTCGCTGGAGGCCGCCTCGCGGGAGCCGAGCAGGAAGGTGGTGGTGTCGTCCTCGTCGCCGTTCCAGGCGATGGTGACCACCATGCCCGGTCCCACCACGCCGTTGTCGGCGGGGGCGGCGCCTACCTGGGCGCGCTCCAGGAGCTGGCTCAGCTGGCGGATGCGCAGCTCCATCTTGCCCTGCTCCTCACGGGCCGCGTGGTAGCCGGCGTTCTCCTTGAGATCGCCCTCCTCGCGGGCCGCCTCGATCTTCTGGGTGATCTCGGCGCGTGCAGGACCCGACAGGTGCTCCAGCTCGGCGCGGAGCTGGTCGTACGCCTCCTGGGTGAGCCAGGTGACGTTTTCGCTGGTCTGGGTCACAGGTGCTCCTCGTAGGTACATGGAAAGAGGGTGGGATACAAATCAACGCCCGCATCCGGGGAAGCTGTACCCGGAAGGGGCGAAACCACGAGTCTAACAATGTCCGGCCGCTCGGTGGGAGTGTCCACACGCGGGAGTCACTAGGTGGGTACCACTGGAATGACCGCCACTGAGGGGATGGCTGGCAGCGGTGAGCCGGGGGTCAGGAGGAGCAGCTGACGAGTTCGCCGGTGGTGCCCAGGCTGCTGGTCTTCAGGTCGACGATGGTGTCGTAGGTGCTGGCGGCCTTCGGGATGGTCACTGTGACCCGGCCCACCTCGTTGCCGTTGGCGTCGCGCGAGCGCACCGTGCAGTTGCCGGGGCTGTTGGCGGGCTTGGTGACCTGGAGGTGTATCAGCACCTTCGAGGAGGAGACCACCTGGAAGGTCTCCACCTCGCCGTCGACCGACGACTGCAGCACGTACGCGGCCGCGACACCGGCGATGACCAGCACGAACAGCGCCGCGAACGCCTGGTACCAGCGCTTCATCCGGCGCTCGGTCACCTGCGGGTCCGCGCCGTAGCGTCCGCTGGGGGGCGTCAGCGGGACTGCGCCTTCGGTCGTAGTACTCATGGGACTTAAGCCTCCTTCGAGGGGATCGCGAAATATCCGCGCCGCTCCGTCCGTCACTATAGAAGGAGGCATTACCGACGAAGGGCTTTGGGGCGTTGACTGAGCAGTTGCGACTGATGGCGGTACACGCGCACCCGGACGACGAGTCCAGCAAGGGCGCGGCGACCATGGCCTCGTACGCGGCGCGTGGCGTCGATGTCATGGTGGCGACCTGCACGGGGGGCGAGCGCGGCTCGATCCTCAACCCGAAGCTCCAGGGCGACCCGTGGATCGAGGCCAACATCCACGAGGTGCGGTCCAAGGAGATGGACGCGGCCCGGGAGATCCTGGGGGTGAAGCAGGCATGGCTCGGCTTCGTCGACTCCGGGCTGCCCGAGGGCGACCCGCTGCCGCCGCTGCCGGAGGGCTGCTTCGCGCTCCAGCCGGTGGAGACGGCGACGGAGGCCCTGGTCCGGCTGATCCGCGAGTTCCGGCCGCACGTGATCACCACGTACGACGAGAACGGCGGCTACCCGCACCCGGACCACATCATGACCCACACCATCTCGATGGCGGCCTTCGACGCCGCGGGCGACCCGGACGCCTTCCCGGAGGCGGGCGAGCCGTGGCAGCCGCTGAAGCTGTACTACAACCACGGCTTCTCGCTGGAGCGGATCAAGGCTCTGGACGTGGCGATGGAGGCCCGGGGGCTGGAGTCCCCGTACAAGGAGTGGATCACCCGCTGGGAGGAGGGGGACCGCAAGCCGCGTGAGATCACCACCCGGGTGCCCTGCGGCGACTTCTTCGAGGTGCGCGACCGGGCGCTGCTGGCGCACGCCACGCAGATCGACCCGGACGGCCCGTGGTTCCGCATCCCGCTGGAGCTCCAGCGCGAGGTGTGGCCGACGGAGGACTACGAGCTGGCCCGTTCGCTGGTGGACACCACCCTCCCGGAGGACGACCTGTTCGCGGGCGTGACGGCGGACATCGTCCCGGCCTGAGCGGACGAGACCCGTGCCCGCGCCGGTGCCCCGGCGCGGGCGCGGGCACGGGCGCGGGCCCGGCGCCGGGCTCCCCGGCTGGGGGTTTCCCGGGCTTTCCTGAGGGTTTGCCGGACACACCCACCCCGGTACCGGGGCCCCCGGAAGGTGGGGGGACGATAGGGGTATGACCGCGACTCTGTACCACCCTGCCCTCACCACCCTCGCCCTGGACGACAACAAGGTCACCCCGGGCGTGCTGGGCTTCATCGTCTTCGCCGTGCTCGGCATCGGCACCTGGTGGATCCTCAAGGCGATGACCCGCTCCCTGGGGCGCGTGAACTTCGTGGAGGAGCCCGAGGAGCCCAAGGAGAAGTAACCGCGCTTCTCTGCGCCCCACTCGCTATTGCGAATGACTTGCAACTACATATTCCCACCCCCTAACGTTGCCCGCGACGGTGCGGACAGCAGGAGGGGTATGCCATGGCGGGCAGAGTCGCACGGATACGCGGTGCCCTGAGCAGGCGCGAGTGGGCCCGGATGGGCGGCATGGCCGCCTTCATCGTGGGCCTCCATGTGGCCGGTTTCTACACGCTGCTGGCCATCGTCAGCCCCGCCCACTACCACGTGGGCGGTCAGGTGTTCGGGGTCGGCATGGGCGTCACCGCCTACACCCTCGGCATGCGGCACGCCTTCGACGCCGACCACATCGCGGCCATCGACAACACCACCCGCAAGCTGATGGCCGACAAGCAGCGTCCGCTCTCGGTCGGATTCTGGTTCTCCCTCGGCCACTCCTCCGTGGTCTTCGCGCTGTGCGCGCTGCTCTCGATCGGGGTGCGCGCCCTGGCCGGGCAGGTCGAGAACGGGTCCTCGGCGCTCCAGCACTACACCGGGATCATCGGCACCAGCGTCTCCGGCGTCTTCCTGATGATCATCGCGGTGATCAACAGCGTCGTCCTGCTGGGCGTGGTCCGGGTGTTCCGCAAGATGCGCACCGGCGACTTCGACGAGGCCGAGCTGGAGGCGCACCTCGACAACCGGGGCCTGGTCAACCGGATCCTGCGGCCGGTCATGAAGACGATCACCAAGCCCTGGCAGATGTACCTGGTCGGGCTGCTGTTCGGGCTCGGCTTCGACACCGCGACCGAGGTCTCGCTGCTGGTCCTCGCGGGCGGCGCCTCGGCGTTCGCGCTGCCCTGGTACGCCATCCTGTGCCTGCCGGTGCTGTTCGCGGCCGGGATGTCGCTGCTCGACACCATCGACGGCTCGTTCATGAACTTCGCCTATGACTGGGCCTTCTCCAAGCCGGTCCGCAAGGTCTACTACAACATCACCATCACCGCGCTCAGCGTCGCGGTGGCGGTGCTGATCGGCGGCGTGGAACTGCTCGGGCTGCTCGCCCAGCAGCTCGACATCACCACCGGCGTGCTCGGCTGGATCGCCGGGATCGACCTGAACAACGTCGGCTTCGTGATCGTCGCCCTGTTCGTGGTCACCTGGGCCGGGGCGCTGCTGTTCTGGCGCTTCGGCAACGTCGAGGAGAAGTGGTCCCAGGGACTGCGCGAGACGGGACTGCGCGAGAGCGGGCTGCGCGAGGCCGGGCTGCGCGAGGCCGAGGCGTCCTGACAACCGGTGCCGTACCGGCATTCGCGCTGATCCGGACGAATGGGGGCGACCCACCGCAGCCTGCCCCCCCGGGCGGCCGACCACCCCGTTCCCGAGCCTTGACCGCGTCATTGGTCTATGCCAACCTCCACTAAAGGTCTGGACCAATAGCGTTTCGGGGGCGCGGTGGACCTGTCCGGCGCCGCCTTGGAACGCGCCGAGGGGGAAGGCGGCACGGCATGGTCCTGACGGCGTACGCGGCGGCGACCTCGGTCCGGCAGGGCGAGCGGCTCCGCTTCACCGTCACCGCTGAGCCGCCGGGCCCGGCAGAGGAGCCAGCGCCGGGTCCGGCGACCGGCCGGGTCGTGGTGGAGGACGCCGTCGACGGCCGGACGGTGCACGAGTCGGCGGTGAGCGGCGGCAGTTGGGAACTGGACGTCCCCGGCGACTGGCGCAGCTCGCTCTACCGGGCGGTGTTCAGCCCCGGCCGCGGCGAGTTCAGCGAGGTCTGGTTCGTGGTCCGGCCGGCCGAGACCACGCCGCGGGCCCGGATCCTGCTCTCGGTGCCGTTCGCGACCTGGCAGGCGTACAACCGCAGCGGTGTCCCCGGCGAGGGCCTGTACTGGACCGAGGACCCGGAGCGGGCCGGCCGGGTCAGCTTCGACCGGCCCGGCGGCGGACCGCCGCCCGAACGCTGGGAGGAGGGCCTGATGCGCTGGCTGCGGGCCCAGGGCCCGGACGCCGACTACTGCTCCAACCTCGACCTGCACCTGGACCCGCGCACGCTGCTCGGCTACCGGCTGCTGGTCGTCAACGGCCATGACGAGTACTGGACCTGGGAGATGCGCGACCGGGTCGAGGGCTTCGTCCGGGCGGGCGGCAACCTGGCGGTCTTCGGGGCGAACACCGCCTGGTGGCAGATGCGGATCGAGGACGACGGCCGCACCATGGTCTGCTACCGCGATGCCAACGCCGACCCGATGGCCGCGCTGGCACCGGAACTGACCACCGTCGAATGGTCCAGCGATCCGGTGAACCGGCCGGAGAACAGCCTGACCGGCCTCAGTTTCCGTACCGGGGCCGGATGCTGGGGGCCCCGGATGGGCGAGATGCGGCGCGAGGCGTACACCGTCGCCTTCGCCGGGCACTGGGTCTTCGAGGGCACCGGGCTGGCCGACGGCGACACCTTCGCCAGGGGCGGCATCGGCTACGAGACCGACGCCGCCGAGCTGGAGTTCACCGGCGGCGTGCCGACGGCCACCGGACGCGACGGCACCCCCGCCTCGTTCGCCGTGCTGGCCACCGCCGACCTGCGGCACTGGGACCGCTACGGGCAGGGCGGCTGGGCGGTGCTGGGTGTCTTCGAATCCGGCGCGGGCACCGTCTTCAACGCCGGGACGGTCAACTGGGGCGCGGTGCTGGGTGATCCGGTGGTCGGCCGGATCACCCGCAATGTGCTTACCCGGCTCGCCGCCCCGCCCAGGACCGGCCGCTGGACGGCCGTCGGTGCGGCCCCCGGCGCCCGCGCCCTGGCCGGTGGCGGCGCCTGGCTCTTCGCCGCGCTCGCCGACGGGACGCTGGTGTCCCGGCCCGGCGACGGCCCCGGGCGGCCGCTGCGCCCCGCCGGTACCGCCCCCGGCGTGCTGGCCCTGGCCGTCCCGCGCGAGGCCACCGTGGACGGACCGCTCGCCCTCTACGCGCTGGACCAGGCCGGACGCCTGCTCGCCCGTCCGCTCCGGCCGGATCCGGCGGACTGGCGGCCCGCCGGTCACTGCCCGCCGCGCAGTACGGCGCTGGCCGTCTGCGACGGCCGCTTCTACGCGCTGGACGTCCGGGGCAGGGTCTGGACCACCCCGCAGAGCTGCCCGCCGGACGGCGCCGCCCGCGGCTGGACCCTGTTCGGTCCGCCCGGTCCGCTGCGCGCGCTCACCGCCCTCAACGGCCGGCTCTACGCCCTGGACGCCCACGGCACCCTGCTCCACCGCCGCCCGCTCCCGGCCGATCCCTGGCGGCCGCTCGGCCCCGCGCCCGGCGCGGTGCACCTCGCGGCCCACGCCGGCCGCCTGCTCGCACTCACCGCCGACGGCCGGCTGCTGCACCGAAGCGTCCTGCCCGCCGCCAAAGTCGACGTCCAGTCATAGACGTCGGACCGGTCGGCGGCGGGCGGCGCGGGTTCAGGCGGCCACCGGCTGCCGCTTCTCCGCCAGCGCTTCGACCCCGAGCAGGTCGTCCGGGAGGGCGTCCGGCATGTCGGTGTCGAAGCGGGCGAGCCGGGGGATCACCAGCGCCCCCGCGACCACCAGCAGCATGCCCACCGAGCACAGCACGAACATGAACGCGGTGCCGCGCCCCGCGCCGGTGCCGACCAGGGCCCCGGCCGTGGACGCCAGCGCGCCGTGCGGGGCGAGCAGCCGGTTGAACAGCTCCGAGCCGAACGGCGCCACCAGGCCCATCCCGAGCGGCAGCGTCGACCAGGCCACCAGCGTGTTCAGTGCGAACACCCGCCCGTGGTACCGGTAGGGCACCTTGAGCTGGACGATGGTGGAGTACACCGCGTTCATGATGGTCAGCGCGAAGGTCAGCGCGAACGCCCCGGCGCAGATCAGCACCAGCGACGGGCGCAGGCTGATCGCCAGCCCGGCCGCGGACATGCAGGCCGTGCTGATCAGCACACCCTGGAAGCGGCGCTTGCGCGGCCCGCCCCACAGCGCCATGGCCGTCCCGCCCAGCATCACCCCGAGGCCGCTGAACAGCGACACCAGGCCGACGTCCGAGAGCGAGCCGAAGGACAGCACCAGCGGCGAGACCAGCAGCAGCAGCGGGGACAGGAAGATGTTCAGCACCGCGAAGAAGGCCAGGATCGAGCGCAGCCCGCGGTCCCGCCAGGTGTACGCGAAGCCCTTGGCGATCTCCGTGGTCAGCGGCTCCCTGGGCCGCCAGGGCAGGGTGTTGGGGAAGCGGACGAAGAGCACCACGCCGATCGCGAAGGCGTAGCTGACCACGTCGACCACCACGATCCCGCCGAGCCCGATCAGGCTCAGCAGCCCGGCCGCGACCAGCGGCACCACCAGCTGGGCGACGCCGTTGGTCATCTGGGTGACCCCGGTGGCGTGCCCGAGGTACTGCTTGGGCACCAGCTGCGGCACCGCCGAGGAGTAGGCCAGCCGCTGGAAGGTGGTGGTCACCGACAGCGAGGTGATCAGCAGGTAGATCTCCCACAGCTCCAGGTGCCCGGTCAGCACCAGCACCGCGACCACCGCCTCGATCGCGCCGGAGGCGCAGTCGGCCAGCATCATCACCCGCCGCCTGCTGCCCCGGTCCACGATCGCCCCGGCCAGCGGCGAGATCAGCAGGCCGACCAGGTTCAGTACCGCGATCAGCGAGAACTGGCCGATCGACTTCGAGTGGACCAGCACGGTGATCGGCAGCGCCCAGCCGGTCAGCGCCGAGCCGATCAGCGAGATCTGCTGGCCGCCGGCGACCACCAGGAAGCGGCTCATGCTCGGCCGCACCTCGTCGGCCGGCCGGGCCGCCGCGGCCGACTCGGGGGTGGTCACCTCCTGCACCCACCAGCTGTCCGTGGCCGCGCGCGGTGGCGGCGCGTCCAGCCGGGTGTGTGTCTTGAGCACCGCCGCGACCTCGGCCGCGCGGTAGCGCAGGAAGAAGTGGCCGCCCTCGTCCAGCACCACCAGCGCCACGGTGTCGGCCAGGAAGCGCCACTCGGTGTAGCGCTCCTCGTAGAGCGAGGTGGCCGGGTCGCGGTCGCCGACCACCGAGATCAGCGGGGCCCGCAGCCGCGCCCGGTCGGGCTGGTCGAACAGCCGGGTGAAGTACTGCTCGGCCGACTTGGAGTCGTGCCGCATGGTGCGGATGATCCGGTCGGCGACGCCGGGCTCCAGCTCGTCCAGGTCGACGCCACGGGACTTCAGCGAGTCCAGCTCGCCCTGGGTGCTGCGCAGCCGGTTGAAGGTCTCCGAGCCGGTGAACCTGCGCCACAGGCCGCCCGGCCGGGCGAAGGGGAAGATCGCGCCTATGTAGACGGCGTCCACGGTGCGCCCGGCGGCCTCGACCCGGCGGGCCAGCTCCACCGCCAGCGCCGCGCCGACGCCGCAGTGGCCGTAGACCACCAGCGGGCCCTCGATGGCCAGGATCTCCTCGGTGGTCCTGGCCGCCAGCTCGTCGAACTCCATCGGCTCCTCGTCCAGGCCGATGTCGTTGCCGGGGATGGAGAGCGAGTACAGCGCCTCGCCCCTGGGCAGGGCGTCGGCCAGCGGCTGGTAGACGATGGCGCTGCCGGAGCCGTAGGGCACGCAGACATGGCTGACGGTCGCCGGGCCGCGCGGGGTGAGCCGCTGGAGCAGCGGCCTCGGCCCGTCCGGGACCGCCTCGGCGGCGAGCGCCGCCAGCTCGTCCACCGTGCGGCAGGCGAACATGTCCACCAGGCCGATCGGCCGCGAGCCCGCCGGGAGCGCGGTCCGGAGCTTGGCCACCACCTGGATCGCCAGCAGCGAGTGGCCGCCCAGGTCGAAGAAGTCGTCGTCCAGGCCGACCCGTTCGACCTCCAGCACCTCGCCCCAGACGGCGGCGACGGCCCGCTGGACCTCGGTCACCGGCTCGCGGTACTCGGCGGTGGCGACCTCGGGCGCGGGCAGGGCCCGGCGGTCCAGCTTGCCGTTGGGCGTCAGCGGCAGCGCCTCCAGCCGGACGAACAGCGACGGCAGCATGTAGTCCGGCAGGGTGCCCCGGACCGCCTCCCTGGCCTGCGCCGCCTCCTGCGGCCCGCCGACCAGGTAGGCGACCAGCCGCTTGTCCTCGCTGACCACGACCACCGCCTCGCGGGCGCCCGCCCGCTCCCGCAGCGCCGCCTCGATCTCGCCGAGCTCGATCCGCAGGCCGCGCAGCTTCACCTGGTGGTCGAGCCGCCCCAGGAACTCGACGCTGCCGTCGGGCAGCCAGCGGGCCGCGTCCCCGGTGCGGTAGCGGTCGTCGGCGAACCGCTCCGCGGTGAGCTCGGGACGCCGGTGGTAGCCGGCCGCGACCGCGACGCCGCCCAGGTACAGCTCGCCGGGGACGCCGACCGGGACCGGCTCGCCGTGCTCGTCCAGGACGGCCATGGTCGCGTTCTGGATCGGTCCGCCGATCGGCACCCGGGCCCGACCGACCAGCCGCTCCGGGGTGCACTGCCAGGAGGAGACGTCGATCGCGGCCTCGGTCGGGCCGTAGAGGTTGTGCAGTTCGGCCCGGAGCGTCCGCAGGCAGCGCAGCGCCAGGTCCACCGGCAGCTCCTCGCCGCTGCAGATGATCCGGCGCAGCGAGCCGCAGCGTTCCACCCCGGCTTCGCCGACGCTGCGGGGTTCCACCTCGGCTTCGCCGAGGCTGCGGGGTTCCACCTCGGCTTCGCCGAGGAACAAGCTCAGCATCGACGGCACGAAGTGGGTGGTGGTGACCCCCTCGGTCTCGATCAGTTCGCGCAGGTAGGCCGGGTCGCGGTGGCCGCCGGGCGCGGCCAGCAGCAGCCGCGCGCCGGTGGTCAGCGGCCAGAAGAACTCCCAGACCGAGACGTCGAAGCTGGCCGGGGTCTTCTGGAGCACCGTGTCGGTGGCGTCCAGCCGGTAGCGCTTCTGCATCCAGTCCAGGCGGTTGACGATGCTCCGGTGCCGGTTGGGCACGCCCTTGGGGCGGCCGGTCGAGCCGGAGGTGTAGATCATGTAGGCGGCCGAGGACGGGTCGGCCGCCGGTTCGGGGGCGGTGACGGGCTGTCCCCGCCAGGGCTCCGGCCGGTCCAGCAGCAGCACGGTGGCGTCCCCGGCGTCCAGTTCGATGCCGGACTGGCTGAGCACGACCGGGACACCCGCGTCGGTGAGCATGAACTCCAGCCGCTCGGCCGGGTATTCGGGGTCCAGCGGGACATAGGCCGCCCCGGCCTTGAGGATCCCGAGCAGCCCGGTCACCAGCTCCGGCGAACGCTCGGCACAGACGCCGACCAGCGAGCCCGGGCCGATGCCGTCCGCGCGCAGCCGGTGCGCGACCTGGTTGGCCCGCTCGTCGAGCTGCCGGTAGCTGAGCGAGGTGCCCGCGAAGCGGACAGCGGGGGCATCGGGGGTACGCCGGGCCTGCGCCTCGACCAGCCCGTGCAGGGTCTGCCCGTCCGGGTAGTCGGCGTCGGTCGCGTTCCAGCTGTCGATCAGCGCGGACTCGGCGGCGTCCAGCAGCGGCAGCCGGCTGATCCTTGTGTCCGGCTGCCGCACCGCGGCCGCCAGCAGGGTCTCCAGGTGGCCCGCCATCCGGGTGATGGTGGCCGGGTCGAACAGCGTGGTCTTGTAGGTGAAGGTGAAGTCGAGCGAACCGTCCGGGGCCGGGACGACATAGAGCTCCAGGTCGTGCCGGGAGGAACCGGGCCGCAGCGGGAACCCGGAGACCTCCAGCGGACCGCCCGTGCCGGTGTCGGTGGGAAAGTCGTGCAGCGAGAACAGGGCGTCGACCAGCGGCTGGCGGCTCGGGTCACGCGGCACGTTCAGTGCCTCGACCAGCCTGGCGAACGGGAGTTCCTGGTGGTCCAGGGCGTCGATCACCACGTCCCTGGTGCGCGCGAGGAGTTCGGCGAAGGTCGGGTCGTCGTCCAGTCTCGCCCGCAGCACCAGGGTGTTGACGAACATCCCGACGACGTCCTCGAACTCCGGCCTGGTGCGCCCGGCCACCGGCATCCCGACGCCGAAGTCACCCTGGCGGGTGTAGCGGGAGAGCAGCACCTCGAAGGCCGAGAGCACGGTCATGAACCGGGTGGCGCCGTGCTGCCGTCCCAACTCGGTGATCGCGTCGGCGAGTTCCGGGGTTATCCGGAGGACGGTCGAGGCCCCGGTGAAGTCCTGGCGCGCAGGCCTGGGCTGATCCGTCGTCAGATCAAGCCTGGGGAGCTCCGCCAACTGCTCGCGCCAGTAGCCGAGATCGCGCGGGTACTCGCGTTCGCCCTGCCAGGCCGCGATGTCGCTGAAGCGGGTGGCCGGCGCGGGCGCCGCCCCGTCCTGGTAGAGCGCCAGCAGGTCGCGCAGCAGCAGCTGTGCTGACTGCCCGTCAGCGACGATGTGGTGCACCAGTAGCGCCAGCACCTGCTGGTCCTCGCCGCGCGAGATCAGCAGCCCGCGCAGCAGCGGCCCCCGGGCCAGGTCGAACGGCTTGCCGCCCTCGGCGTCGATCCGCGCCAGCGCCTCCTCGTCGGAGGCGGCCTCGGCCCGCAGCAGCGGTACCGCCGGGCCGTCCGCCAGCCGGACGTCCGGGCGGCCGTCCCCGGTCGCGGGGAAGCGGTGCCGCAGACTGTCGTGCCGCCGCGGCAGCTCGGCCAGCGCCCGCTCAAGCCGCTCCGGGTCGATCCGGCCGTGCAGCCGCACCGCCAGGGTGATCGTGTAGGTGGCGGTACCGGGGGCGAAGTGCTCCATGAACCACAGCGGCTCCTGTGCCGGGGCGAGCACCGGCGCGCTGCCCTCCGGCCGCCGGGGCACCGACTGTGCCGGGCGGCTCGCACTGAGCCGGCGTCTGAGCAGTTCACGCTTGGCGTCGGACAGTTCGACGGCGGACATCAACCGAGCCCTTCGACGGAGTTCTTGAGTGCGTGCAGGAAGAGCACGGCATCCCTGCCGTTGATCAGCCGGTGGTCGTACGCCAGACCGATGTTGGCGGGGGAGCCGTCACTGGGCGAGGTGACCGCCAGCGCGCAGACGGTGCCCGGGAAGACCAGCGGGACCGCGAGGACCACGTCCGCGTCGGTGTGCAGGGTGATCACGAAGTTGGCGCCGCCGAGTTCGCTCTCGCGGAACGTCCCCGAGGTCGCGGCCAGCCGGTAGCGCATCAGCTCGGTGGCGATCTCGCGGATCGTCCGGTTGGCGGCGTCGTGCACGCAGGGGACGTACAGTCCTTCGCCGAGGTCCACGGTCACCCCTATGTGCGGGGCGTCGGCGAGCAGCGCGGTGCTGCCGTCGATGGCGGCGAAGAAGCGCGGGAACCCGCGGTGCAGCGCGGCCACCTGCTGCACGAAGATCTCGGCCAGGCCGACCGGCCGCCGCACGCTCCGGGTCAGCGACCGCGCGTGCGCCACCGCCGGACCGAGGTCCATCCGCACCACGGTGTAGGCGGCGGGGATCGTCCGGTGCGACAACTCGACCGCCCGCGCGACCCCCCGCTGCACCCGACTGAGCAGCACCCCACCGGGCGCGGCGGTGGCGCCCGCGGCGGTACCGGCGCCGGTGTCGGTGCTCCCGGTGGCGGCGGCCAGGGCCTCGATGTCGGGGCGGCGGACCACCGCCAGGCCCAGGGCGTCGATCTGCCCGGCGGTGATGCCCAGCTCGTCGGCGAGCGCCTGCGCGGGCTGGGTGACCAGGCTGCGCGGCAGGTCCGCCTGCCCGTCCGCCTGCTCGTCCGCCGGTGGCGCGCCTTGCGCGTCCTGCTCGTCGGCCGGTGGCCCGCTCCGCGCAGCCGCCTGCGCAGCCGCAGGGGCGGCGGGGTGCTCGGCGGGGGGCTCGATGGTGGCGACGGTGTCGCCGGGGTGGCACCAGTCGCCCGCCTTGACCAGGTGCCGGAGCACGCCGGAGGCTTCCGCTTCCAGCTCCTCGGCGGCCTTGGAGGTCTCCACGACCACCACCGGCTCGCCCGCCCCGACCGGCTCGCCGTCCGCCACCAGCCACTCGGTCAGCAGGTACTCGGTGTCGTTGTTGTTCAGCTTCGGCACACGCTGCTCAGCCACGAAGGGTCTCCTGGATCACGCGGTGGATGGTCCCGGCGCTCACCAGCACCTCGCGTTCGAGGTGCGGTGCGGTCGGGATGACCGAGTCGGCGGAGTGGACCAGGGTCACCGGCCGGTCCAGCCGGCCCCAGTGGGCGCTGTGGATCACGTGCGCGACCTCCGCGCCCCAGGTGCCGCCGGCCGTGCCCTCCTCCACCACGAACACCTGGCGGCCGGGCGGCAGTTCGACCTCGAAGGGGTACAGCCGGGAGGGCACCAGCAGCGTGCACACGATCTCCTGCTCTAGCAGCAGCGACCGCATGGCCTCCAGCGTCCGCTCGGCCACGCCCCCGGCGGCGATCACCACGCAGTCCGGCTCGGCGGCAGCGTCCAGCGACACCCGGGCGGTCCCGCGGCCGTCCGGCTGCTCCAGCCGGAACGGCGCCGGTACCTGGTACATCGGCCGGGTGTAGAGGACCTTGTCCTCGAACAGCACGCAGGGCTCCTGCCGGGCGAACATCTCGGCGAACACCTCGGCGTTGTCGCGGAACGGCGACACCTCGTACAGCGCCAGCCCGGGGACGCCCAGGAAGTGCTTCTGCAGGCTCTGGCTGTGGGTGGGGCCGTAGCCCCGGCCGCCGCCGACGGGGCAGCGGACGACCATCCGCATCGGTACCCGCGAGCCGTACATGGAGACCGACTTGGCCGCGAAGTTGACCAGCTGGTCGAAGGCCAGGGTGGCGAAGTCGCCGAACATGATCTCGACGATCGCGCTCTCCCCGGCCAGGGCCAGCCCGGCCGCCACCCCGGTGATCGCGTTCTCGCTGATCGGGGTGGACAGCACCCGCTCCGGAAAGCGGGTGGACAGCCCACGGGTGATCCGGAAGGCGCCGCCGTACGGGTCGGTCACGTCCTCGCCCAGCAGGTGCAGGTCGGGGGTCCGCTCCAGCAGTCCGTGCAGCGCGGCGTTCAGGTTCTCGGCGACTCTCATGACAGCCCCCGGGCCGCGACGTCCTCGGCCACGGCGGCCATCCGCTCGCGGGCCTGCCGGTCCAGCCGCTGGAACCGCTCCGGGTAGTCCCGGGCGTAGCGCTGGTACCAGTCCCCGGCCCGCAGCCGCTCCAGCTGCTCGGCCGGACGGGTGTCGTCGCCCTTGCTGTGCGGGCCGAGCCGCCGGGTGGCGAACTCGACCAGCAGCGGCGCCCCGGCGCGGACCGCGCGGACGGCCGGGCCGAGCTGCTCGCGGATCACGTTGACGTCCACCGAGTCGGTGTGCCGGTACTCGACGCCGAACGCCGCCGCCCGCCCGGCGATGCTGCCGGCCAGGCCGTCGGCGGTGGGTGTGGACTGCGCGATGCCGTTGTTCTCGACGACCACCAGCAGCGGCAGCGACCAGAGCGAAGCCAGGTTCAGTGCCTCGTACACCGCCCCCTCGCCGAAGCTGCCGTCGCCGATGTAGACGCAGGCCAGGGCCCCGGGCTCGGCCCGCCGCAGGTGCAGGGCGACCCCGCAGGCCACCGGCAGGCTCTCGCCCTGGACGCCGGTGGACAGGTAGCGCTCCCGGCGGATGTGCTGGCTGCCGCCGACCCCGCCGCAGACCGCGCCCCGGCGGCCCATGATCTCGGCGAGCAGCCCCTCCGGGTCCCGGTGCCGGGCGAGGTAGTGGCCGTGGCCCCGGTGGTTGCTGAAGACGTGGTCGCGCGGGTCCAGCAGCGGCTCCAGCGCGACCGGCACGTACTCCTGGCCCAGGCAGGTGTGGGTGGTGCCGTTCAGCATGCCCTTGCCGAACAGGTCCAGCAGGGTGAGCTCGAAGGCGCGGATTCCGAGCAGCAGCGCCAGGTCCTCCTCGGCGGGCTCGGTGAGCGGGGGAGCGTGCTCCAGCGCGGGGGCGGCGGCGGTCATGAGCGGACCACGGCGACCACGCCCGCGATCGTCGGGTTGTCGAAGAAGTCGTCCAGCGAGATCTCGACCCGGAGCTGGCGCTGCATCCGGGCAATGATCTGAGTGATCGTCAGGGAGTGTCCGCCCAGGTCGAAGATGTCGTCGTCGGGCGCGATCGGGGACAGGTCGAGCACCTGCTCCCAGATCGCGCGGACCTGGGCGACCAGCGGATCGTCGACGTCCACGTCCACTTCCACGTCGACGTCCGCGGGCGCGTCCGCCGTCCGCGCGTCCGCTGCCCGGGCGTCACCGCCCGTCCCGGCCTGGAACGGGGTCAACTCGCCCAGTGGAAGCGCCGATCCGGCGGCCACGGCGGCCAGCAGCCGGGTCAGGTCCCCGGCGAACCGTGCCGGGTCGGCCAGTTCGCGCGGGTCGTGGCGCAGGCTGGCGACTGCGCCCCGCTCGCCCTGGGCCACCTGGAGCTGCAGCGCGCCCCGGACGCTGTGGTTGAAGGCCAGCCACTGGACCTCGCCGCCCGGCCAGCCGCCGTCCGGGGTGCGGCGGTAGCTGATCGACACCGGCGCCAGTGCGGCGTGCGGCCGGAGGCCGGGCACGGCCCGGGCGATCGGGACCTCGCGGTAGCGGTAGACCTCCCGCAGTTCGCTGCGCAGCCCGGCGGCGAACTCCAGGAAGGGGGTGTCCGCCGTGGGGCTGGAGTGCAGCGGCAGCTCGTTGACGTAGGAGCCGATCCGGCCGGCTTCGGTCCCGGTCCGGGTGGACAGGTCCAGCGCGGTGACCACCTCGGCGTTGCCGTAGGCGGCGAGCAGCGTGTGCACCGCCGCCACCAGCGTCTCGAACCGGGTGAGGCCGTCCAGCTCCGGTATCTCCAGCGGGAATTCGTGAGCGAGACCGCTGCTCGCGGCCCGCGAGCGCAGGGTGCCGCCGGGGACGGTCACCGGTCCCGGCTCCAGCCACCGGGGCGCCCAGAAGCGGGTGGCCTCCGCCTGCGCCGCCTCGATCCGCTCCCGCTGCCCGCCGCTCCCGGGCAGTTCGGGCAGCTGTTCCGGTTCGCGGCCCTGGTAGTAGGCAGCCAGATCGGCGACCAGCAGGTCCTTGGAGGCCCCGTCGAAGACCAGGTGATGGGCGACGACCACCAGCGTCCGCTCGCCGACCAGTGCGAAGCGGACCAAGGGCCCCTTCTCCAGGTCGAACTGACGAGTGATCACTTCGTCGGCGGAGCCGGCCGTCCCAAGCTCCGGCTGTACGGCGGCCGGTTCGAAGCGCGGGACGCCGTCGTACTCCTGGACGGCGCTGCCGAGCAGCGGATGCCGGGCCACCAGGCGGCGGCAGGCCTCGGCCAGCGCGTCGTGGTCGGCCGGGGCGTCGAGGGTGATCAGGACCGGCAGGTGGTAGGCGGTGGCCGCGCCGGTCCGCGCGGTGATCCACATCCCGTGCTGGGCGATGGAGAGCTGGTTCAACGGACTGCCTCTCGAAGTGCGCGTTTGTCCACCTTGCCGCCGTGGTTCCGGGGCAGGGCGTCGAGCGTGACCAGGTGGTACGGCATTTCCTGGGGTTCCAGCCGGTCCTTGAGGAACGCCCGCAGCCCGCCGTGGTCGACCCCGCCGACCACGGCGATGGCGACGGCCTTGCCGAGCGAGGGGTGATCCACGCCGAAGGCCGCGGCCTCCACCACGTCCGGGTGCTCGAACACGGCCTCCTCGACATGGATGGTGGAGACCTTGTGCGCGCCGGACTTGATGACGTCGCTCTCCCGGTCGACCAGGTAGAGGTAGCCGTCGTCGTCCAGGTAGCCGAGGTCGCCCATGCGGATCCAGCCGTCGTGGAAGACCTCGCCGGTGGCGGTCTCGTCGCCGAAGTAGGCCCGGGTGGCGGTCGGTGAGCGCATCCACACCTCGCCGGTGGCCCCGGCGGACAGCGGCTCGCCGGTCGCGGTGGCGATCCGCACCGAGCCGCCGGAGGTCGGCCGGCCCACGCTGGACGGCCGCTGCGGGTCGTAGAGCATGACCGTCTGCGCGGGCGCGGCCTCGGTCGAGGTGTAGTAGTTGGTGATGGTCGCGTTGGGGAAGGCCTCACTCAGCCCGGCGGCCACCCGTCCGGGCAGCGGCGCGGCAGCCGAGCCCAGCAGCAGCACGCTGGACAGGTCGGCCCTGGTGTGCGCCTTGGCGGCGAGCAGTTCGATGGCCATGGTCGGCACCAGGAACACGGTCCCGGCCCGGTACTGCTCGATCAGCTTGGCGAAGCGTCCGGGGGTGAACCGGCCCAGGGTGACCACGGTCGGGTGCCCGCCGACGGCGTTGGCCAGCATCCACTGCCCGGCGTTGGTGCCGATCGGGAAGCCGTGCGCGAGGTGCTGCGAGTGGGCGAAGGGTCGCCGCCGTCCGCCCCAGCCGTAGGCCAGGTTGGCATGGGTGGCGGCCACCCCCTTGGGGCGGCCGGTGGTGCCGGAGGTGTAGAGGATCTGCGCCAGGTCCCCGGCGGCCGGCAGGTCTCCGGTGGCGGGCAGGTCGGCGTCCTCGGGCGGTTGGGCGTCCGGCGCACCCCCGGGCCCCTCCGGGCCGGGCGGGTCGCCGGGGCCGAGCACCAGCACCGCGCCGCTGTGCTCCAGCCGCTGGGCGAGCTCGGCCGGTGCGAGCTGGTCGGACAGCGGTACCGCGACCGCTCCCGCCTTCAGTACGCCGAAGAACGCGACGGCGTATTCCAGCCAGTTGTCATTGCCGAATCGCAGGCCCACCCGCTCTCCACGGACCACCCCGCGCCGGGCGAGTCCGAGGGCGATCGCATTGGATTTGCGCTCCCATTCGGCAAAGGTGAGCGCCCCCGCGCCACTGACGGCCATTGCCTCCCGACGGGGTTCGGAAGCAGCCCTTTCGCGCAGAAGATGGCAAAGTGTCGTGCTCATCCAGGCCCCCCTGAAATGGCGTCAAATGTATTGCAGTCAGCCGGAGTTGGGCGATTCCAATAGGAAGGTGCGGCCGCAGGTCCGGGCGTTGGTATAGACCATTGACTGGGCGGGCGTCAGTCTGCCATCCTCCCCAGAGCCCGTCAATGCTTGTTGATCACCGAGTAGTGGGCGGGGATTGCGACACTTCGGGACCTGCCCGTAAATCCGCTCATACTGGGAGAGACGCGTGAAGACCGGACCGCTCTCATTCGGCCAGCAGCGACTCTGGTTTCTGCACCAATTCGACCCCGCTGATCCCTCGCACAACACCGCGTACGCCTACCGGGTGCGCGGTGCGCTCGATCCGGCCACCCTGGCGTCGGCCTTCACCGCCGTCGCCGCGCGGCACGACGCGCTGCGCACCCGCTTCGTGCAGTCCGGCGGCGAGCCCATGGCCGTGGTGGAGGACCCGGCGCCGGTGGTGATCGAGCGGCTGGACGCCGGATCGGTGGCGGAGGCCGAGGCGATCGTCGCCGCGCGCACCAACACCCGGTTCGACCTGGCCGGGAAGCCGCCGTTCCAGGTGACGCTGGTCCGGCTGGCCCCCGACGACCATGTGCTCTGCGTGGTGCTGCACCACATCAACGGCGACGGCTGGTCCTTCAACCTGCTGCGGGCCGAGGTCGCCGCGGCCTACGCGGGCCGGCCGTTGGGCGGCCCGCCCGTGCGGTACAGCGACCTGGTCGCGGGGGAGGCCGCCCGGGCCGAGGGCGAACCGGCGGACCTCGCCTGGTGGGTCGACCGGCTGGCCGGGGCCCCCGCGCTGGAGCTGCCGACCGACCGGCCGCGTCCGGCCCAGCGCACCTCGGCCGGCGCCGAGGTGCGCTTCGAGATCCCGGCGGCGCTGCTCACCGAGGTGCGCGCGCTGGCCGGGCGGGCCCGGTGCACCCCCTACATGCTGCTGCTGGCCGTCTACCAGGTGCTGCTCGCCCGGCACAGCGGCCAACGGGAGTTCTGCGTCGGCACCCCCTCGGCCGGGCGCGACCGGGTGGAACTCCAGGACGTGATCGGCTTCCTGTCCACCACCAAGGTGCTGCGCTGCGAGGTCCCCGCCGACGCGAGTTTCACCGGGCTGCTGCGCGCCACCCGCAGCACCGTGCTGGCCGCGCTGGCCCACGCGGACGTCCCGTTCGAGCGCCTGGTGAGTGCCCTCGCGCCGGAGCGCGACCTCAGCCGCACCCCCCTCTACCAGGCGATGTTCGCGCTGCACACACACGGCGACGTCGCCGACCCGCTGCCCGGACTGGACACCGAGCCCTTCCCGCTCGGCTGGCACCCGGCCCGCTGCGACCTGTCGCTCGACCTGTACGAGCAGCCGGACGGCAGGCTCCAGGGCGTGCTGATCCACAGCACCGACCTGTTCGACCGGGACACCGCGCGGCGCCTGTCCGAACGCTATCTGCACCTGCTCGGCTCGGTCCTGGCCGATCCGGAGCAGCGGGTCGACCGGCTGGAGCTGCTCCCGCCGGAGGAGCACGCGCTGCTGGACTCCTGGAACGGGACCGCCGCCGAACTCCCCGCCGTCACCCTGGTGGACCTGTTCCTGGCCCAGGCCCGGCAGACGCCGGACGCGGTCGCGGTGGTCTCCGGCGGTACCGAACTGAGCTACCGCGCCCTGGCGACGGCCGCCGCCGGGCTCGCCCGCTCCCTGGCCGGACGCGGCGTGGGCCCCGGCTCGGTGGTCGCAGTGCGCGGCTCGCGCCGGGCGCAGCTGGTCGTCGCGCTGCTCGGGGTGGCGATGGCGGGGGCGGCGTACGTCCCGGTGGACCCGGACTACCCGCAGGCCCGGGTCGCGTACGTGCTGGCGGACTGCGGCGCGGCGCTGATCCTGGACGACGCCGACCTGGACGGCGTCCTCGACGGCACCGATACCAGCACCGGCTCAGGTCAGACGGTGTTCCCCGACGCCGTCCGCCGCCCGGACCCGCAGGACACCGCCTATGTCCTCTACACCTCCGGATCGACCGGCAACCCCAAGGGCGTGGTGGTGCCGCACCGGGCGCTGGCCAACTTCCTGCTGGCGCTGCGGTCTCTGGTCGGCTCCACGCCGGAGCACCGCTGGCTCGGGCTGACCTCGCTCGCCTTCGACATCTCCGCGCTGGAGCTCTACCTCCCGCTGACCACCGGCGGCCGGGTGGTCCTCGCCGACCGCCCGACCGCCCTGGACGGCAGCGCCCTGGCCGAGCTGGTCCGGGCCCAGGGGGTGACCCATGTGCAGGCGACGCCGTCCGGCTGGCGGGTGCTGCTGGCCGGTGACCTGCCCCGGGTCACCGCGCTGGCCGGCGGTGAACCACTGCCGCCGAAGCTCGCCGCCGAACTGCGCTCCCGGGTGAGCCGACTGGTCAATGTCTACGGGCCGACCGAGACCACCATCTGGTCCACCGCCTGGGAGGTGCCGCACCAGCCGGTCCGGGTCGCCATCGGCCGCCCGATCGCCAACACCACTGTGCACGTGGTCGACGCCGCCGGGGCCCGGGTGTCGATCGGCGTCCCGGGGGAGCTGCTGATCGGCGGCGCCGGGCTCGCCGACGGCTACCTCGGACGTCCGGAGCTCACCGCCGAGCGCTTCACCCGCCATGGCGGCGAGCGGGTGTACCGCACCGGTGACCTGGTGCGCTGGCTGCCCGACGGCACCCTGGAGTTCTCCGGGCGGACCGACAACCAGGTCAAGCTGCGCGGACACCGGATCGAACTCGACGAGATCGCCGCCGCCCTGGAGACCCACCCCGGGATCCGGCAGGCCGTCGTCGGCGTCAAGGACGAGAACCTGGTGGCGTTCCACGTCGCCGCGGCCGGGAACCCGCCGGGCGAAGCCGAGTTGCGCGCGCACCTGCTCCAGCGGCTGCCGGGCTACATGCTCCCCGCCTCCCATGTGCCGCTGGACGCACTGCCGTTGACGCCCAACGGCAAGGTGGACCGGAAGGCGCTGCGCTATCCGCAGGCGGCGCACCGCCCGTCCGGCCGTGCCCCGCAGAACGCCGGGGAACGCCTGGTCGCCGAGGTCTTCGCCGAGGTCCTGGGCCTGGACGACGGTGCCCGGGTGCTGGCGGGCGACGACTTCTTCGCCCTCGGCGGCCACTCGCTGCGTGCGGCCATGGCCGCCGCCCGGATCAGCGCCCGCAGCGGCGTGGAGCTGCCGGTGAGCGAGGTGTTCCGGCACCCCACCGCCGAGGCGCTGGCCCGCCTGCTGTCCGCGGCCGAAGCCCCTGCCGCCGAAGCCCCTGCCGCCGAGGCCCCTGCCGCCGAAGCGGACGCCGAACCCGGCGGGCCGGTCCGGCAACCAGCCGGTGCGCCAACGCTGCTGTCGTTCGGTCAGGAACGGCTCTGGTTCCTGCACCGGCTCGACCCGGACGACGCCGCCTACAACATGTGGCTGGTCAAGCGGCTGAAGGGACCGCTCGACCGGGCGGCCCTGGGCGATGCCATAACGGAAGTGACGAGCCGCCATGACATTCTGCGGACCCGCTTCCCGGAGCAGGACGGCGCCCCGGTCGCCGTGGTCGGGCCGGTCCTCCCGGTCCCGCTGGAGCTGGTGACGGCCACCGGGGAGGCACAGGCGCTGGAGCTCGTCGCCGCCCGCACCAACGCGCCCTTCGAGCTGGCGTCCGCGCCGCCGCTGCGGGCCGGCCTGATCCGGATCGCCGACGACGAGCACGTGCTGTGCCTGGTGCTGCACCACATCCTCGGCGACGGCTGGTCGCTCAACCTGCTCCACGACGAGCTGGCCGCGCTCTACTCCGGCCGTGCGCTTCCGCCCAGCACACTGCGGTTCAGCGATGTCGCGGCCTGGCAGCGCGAACGCGACGACACCGACCGGCTCGCCTACTGGCGCGACCGGCTGGCGGAGCCGCCGCAGCTGGAACTGCCGGTCGACCACCCGCGTACGGCGGTGCCGCACCGGCGCGGGGCGTCGGTGTCGTTCCGGCTCACCGGGCCGGAGGCCGCCGCCCTCGACCGCTTCGCCCGCGAGCACCGGTGCACCCTGTTCATGGTGCTGCTCGCCGCCTACCAGGCGCTGCTCGCCCGGCACACCGGCGCCGACGACATCCTGGTCGGCACCGCGACCGCCGGCCGGGACCGGCTCGAACTCGAACCCGTGATCGGCTACTTCGCCGACGTCCTGGTGCTGCGCGGCGACCTCTCGCAGGACCCGACCTTCGGCCGGCTGCTCCGCCGGACCCGCTCCGACCTCCTCGGCGCGATCAGCCACCAGGGCCTGCCGTTCGAGCAGCTGGTGACCCAGCTGGGGCTGGGCCGCGACCTGTCGCGCACCCCCCTGTTCCAGACCATGGCGATCCTGCACAGCCAGGGCTCCGACCACGCCGAGGACGGGTTCGCCGGTCTGGTCAGCACCCCCTTCGAGCACGGTTTCCAGCAGGCCAAGTTCGAACTGATGCTGGAGGCCTGGCGGGACGACCGGGAGCTGGTGGCCAACCTCGCCTACGACGCCGGGCTCTTCGAGGAGCGGACCGTCGTCCGGCTCGCCGACCGGTTCGCCCAGCTGCTCCGCGCCCTGCCCGGGCTGGCCGACACCCGGCTGTCCGAACTGCCGCTGCTGACCGGGGAGGACACCACCGTCCTGGAGGGCCCACCGCTGGGCGACACCCCGGGCATGCTGCGGCTGTTCGCGGACTCGGTCCGGGCCCGTCCCGAGGCGATCGCCGTCTCGGCCGCCGGGGAGCAGCTCAGCTACGCCCAGCTCGACGCCAGGGCCGACGAGCTGGCGGCGGGTCTGACGCCCGGCAGCGTGGTCGGCATCCGGCTCGGCCGGTGCTGCGACTCGGTCGCGGCGATGCTCGCCGCCTGGCGCGCGGGCTGCGCCTACCTGCCGCTGGATCCCGACTACCCGGAGCAGCGGCTCGCCTTCATGACCGAGGACAGCGGCGCCTCGGTGGTGCTGACGCCGCAGGGGCCACTGCCGCAGCCCGGCACCCGTACCGTCGGCGACGCCGCCTATGTCATCTACACCTCAGGTTCGACCGGGGTGCCCAAGGGCGTCCTGGTCGGCCACCGGGCGCTGGCCGCCCGGGTGGCCTGGATGCGTGAGTCGTACCGGCTCGGCCCCGGCGACCGGGTCGTCCAGTTCGCCTCGCTCAGCTTCGACGCCCATGTGGAGGAGATCTTCCCGGCGCTGGCCGCCGGAGCCAGGATCGAGCTGCTGCCGGACGGCGCGGTCACGCTGACCGACCACCTGGACGGCGTCACCGTGCTGGACCTGCCCACCGCCTACTGGCACCACCTGGTCGACGAGATCGACCTGATCAGCTGGCCCGACACGCTGCGGCTGGTGATCCTGGGCGGTGAGCAGGTGCACGAGGCGGCCGTGGACCGCTGGCGGCAGCGCTTCGGCGACCGGGTACGGCTGGTCAACACCTATGGCCCGACCGAGGCGACGGTCATCGCCACCGCCGCTGAGCTCACCGGACTGCCCGGCCGCCCGCCGATCGGGCTGCCGATCGGCGGCACCCGGATCGCGCTGCTCGGCCCGCACGGCGAGCCGGTGCCACCGGGCGCCCCCGGGGAGCTGTGCATCGGCGGCGCCGGACTCGCCGAGGGCTACCTGGGCCGCCCCGAGCTGACGGCTGAGCGCTTCACCGTCATCGACGGGCAGCGGTACTACCGCAGCGGCGACCGGGCCCGGATCCGCTCCGACGGCCGGCTGGAGTTCCTGGGCCGCCACGACGACCAGGTGAAGCTGCGCGGCTTCCGGATCGAACTCGGCGAGATCGAGGCCAGGCTCGGCGGCCGGGGCGCGGTCGCGATCCGGGGCGAGGCCCTGGTGGGCTACACCGTCGGCGATCCGGAGCCGGTCGCCGAGGAGCTGCGCGCGGCGCTGCCGGCCCATCTGGTGCCGACGCTCTGGGTGCGGCTGGACGCCCTGCCGCTGACCCCCGGCGGCAAGCTGGACCGGGCCGCCCTGCCCGACCCCTCCTTCGAACGGGAGCGGGTCGCGCCGAGGACTGACGCCGAACTGCTGGTCGCCGAGGTCTTCGAGGCGGTCCTCGGGGTGCCCGGGGTCGGCGCCTTCGACGACTTCTTCGCGCTCGGCGGCCACTCGCTGCTGGCGGTCAAGGTGGTCGCCCGGCTCCGGGCCACCACCGAGGTGGAACTGCCGGTACGCACCCTGTTCGACCGGGGCACGGTCGCCGGGGTGGCCGAGGCCGTCGAGGAGCGGCTGTTCGCCGAACTCGACCAGCTCACCGAGGAGGAGGCCGCTCTGCTGCTCGCCGAGGAACCCGGACGCTGACCCGCTCCGCAGCCGCCGCCAGGCGCACCGCCGCCGAGATCCCGAGAGGACACCGCACCATGAGCACCACCAGCAACGCCGCCTCCAGCAACGCCGCCACCGCCACCGCCGCCGTCAAGGAGCGGCTCGCCGTCCTGGTCGAGGAGTCCTCGGACGGTGCCATCGCCGCCGCCGGGGCCCTCAGCGGGAACGTCCCGCTGTCGGAGCAGGGCCTGACCTCACTGGCGCGGATGCGGCTGGTCGACGCCATCGAGGCCGAGTACGGCGTCGAGATCGACCTCGACGCCCGGGGCTGGCAGCTGCTGGACGACCTGGACGCGCTCGCCGCGCACCTGGCGGCGGCCCGGTGATCGTCGACTTCGCGGCCCCCGGCACCGGCAGCGCCCCGCTGACCTGGGGACAGCGGGCGATCTGGGACGCCATCGGCAACACCGCCCCGGACGACCACTACTTCAACTTCGGCCGGATCCTGAAGGTCCCGGGCGAGCGGAGCCCGGCCCAGGTGGCCGCCGCGCTGGCGCTGCTCCCGGCGCTGCACAGCGCCCTGCGGACCCGCCTCGACCTGTGCGGGGCGGAGCCGCTCCAGCGGCTGGAGAGCGGCGGCGGGCTGCCGGTGCTGCTCACCACCGACGACCCGGAGACGGTGCTGGCCGGGCTGACCGCCGAGCGCTTCGACTACGAGCGGGACTGGCCGCTGCGGGTCGCGCTGGTGCTGGACGGTGCGCGGGTCAGCCATGTGGTGTTCGGCTTCTGCCATATGGCGACCGACGGCCTGGGCGCCGAGATCGCGCTGCGGGACCTGCGGATGCTGATCCTGCGCGGTGCCGCGCCCCCGGCCGGGGAGCCCGCGCCGAGCCCGCTGGACCTCGCCCACTGGCAGCAGGGGCCGCAGGGCCGCCGGGTGGCGGAGCGGGCGGCCGCGCTGTGGGAGGGGGTGCCGCGCCGGGTGATGTTCGACCGTCCGCGCGCGGTGGCGGCGCGGCCGCCCATCTGGCGGGCGCAGCTGTCGTCGCCGGCGATGGGCCTGGCGGTACGGGCGATCGCCGCCACGCACGGCACCTCGACCTCCACCGTGCTGCTGGCCGCGACAGCGGCGCTGGCGAGCCGGTTCGCCGACCGGGAGCAGTGCACGATCCTGCCGATCGTGAGCAACCGCTTCCGCCGGGACACCACCCGGATCGTCAGCACCCTCTCCCAGGAGGGCCTGTTCGCGATCGACACCGGACAGGACTTCGGCGCGCTGCTGGGCGAGGCGGGTCCGGCCGCGCTGCGGGCCTACCGCAGCGCCTTCCATGATCCGCGCGACCGCGCCCGGGGGGCCTGGGTGCAGCCGCTGTGCTGCTTCAACGACATGCGCTTCACCGAACCCGGCCCGGCCGGCTGCACCCGGCAGGAGCTGCGGGCGGCCCTGCCGAAGAGCGAACTGAGCTGGCCGCTCAGCCAGGAGAAGCTCAACTGCCGCTTCTGCGTCCATGTTTCGGGCTCGCTGGAGGTCTCACTGACCGCCGACACCGCCTACCTCCCGCGCCCGGCGATGGAGGACTTCCTCTACCACCTGGAGTCCTTGCTGGTCACCGAGGCCGACCGGGGCGCGCTTGGCCCGGGGCCGGGTCATCGCCTAGCGTCCGGGGTATGAATGACGAACCCGCGCGCGCGGCACGGCTGCTGGACGCCCAGGCCAAGGCTGTTGAGCTGTTTTCCGAGGTGGAGAAGCGCGGGCTGATCGCCGCCGGCGCCGGGGAGCGGGCTGTCAGCGACGGCATCCGGGACCTGGCGGGCGAACTGTTCGGGGTGAAGCGCTACTGGCACAAGCGGATCGTGCGTTCGGGCCCGAACACGCTCCACCCCTACGCGGAGAACCCGCCGGACCGGGTCATCGGCGCCGACGACATCGTCTTCGCAGACTTCGGCCCGCTGTTCGAGCAGTGGGAGGCCGACTTCGGGCGGACCTTCGTCCTGGGCGAGGACCCGGTCAAGCAGAAGCTCCGCGCCGACCTGCCGCTGGTCTTCGCCGCGGGACGCCGCTACTTCGACGAGCATCCCCAGGTCACCGGTGAGGAGCTGTACGCGGAGATCGTGCGGCTGACCGAGGCGGCGGGCTGGGAGTTCGGCGGTCCGCACGCCGGACACCTGATCGGTGAGTTCCCGCACGAGAAGATCAACGGCGACCAGATCGAGTACTACATCACCACCGGCAGCGACCAGCCCATGCGCCGGGCCGACCGGGTGGGGCGGCGCTGCCACTGGATTCTGGAGATCCACCTCGTCGACCGGGAACGCGGCTTCGGCGGCTTCTACGAGGAACTGCTCGACCTCGGCTGACACCGGGACCCCGACAGCCCCGGCTCCCCCCGCCCGAACCCCGGCGGCGGGCCCCAGGCGTGCAGCGGGTTGCGCCCGCCACCCGACGTTCCCGTGTCGGTTGTCGGGGGTGCCTGAGCATGCGGGACCATGGAGCATGCCCAATCGACTCGCAGACGCCACGTCCCCGTACCTGTTGCAGCACGCCGACAATCCCGTGGACTGGTGGCCCTGGTCGGCCGAGGCGATGGCGGAGGCGGGGCGGCGGGATGTGCCGGTGCTGCTGTCGGTCGGGTACGCGGCCTGCCACTGGTGCCATGTGATGGCCCATGAGAGCTTCGAGGACGAGGCGACCGCCGCGTATGTCAACGAGCACTTCGTCCCGGTGAAGGTGGACCGGGAGGAGCGGCCCGACATCGACGCGGTCTACATGGAGGCCGTGCAGGCCGCCACCGGGCAGGGCGGGTGGCCGATGACGGTCTTCCTCACGCCCACCGGGGAGCCCTTCTACTTCGGGACCTACTTTCCGCCCGAGCCCCGGCACGGGATGCCGTCGTTCCGGCAGGTGCTGGAGGGCGTCCACGCGGCCTGGCGGGACCGGCGGGAGGAGGTGGCCGAGGTCTCCGCGCGGATCACCGCCGATCTCGCGGCACGTGGTGACGTCTATGGCGCGGCCGGTCAGCTGCCGCCGACCGGGGCGGATCTGCGGCAGGCGGTGCTGGTGCTCACCCGGGAGTTCGACGACAAGCACGCCGGCTTCGGCGGAGCACCGAAGTTCCCGCCGTCGATGGTGCTGGAGTTCCTGCTCCGGCACCATGCCGCCACCGGCTCGCAGGCCGCCCTGCGGATGGTCGAGCAGACCTGTGCGGCGATGGCCGGCGGCGGCATGTACGACCAGCTGGCGGGCGGCTTCGCCCGCTACTCGGTGGACGCCGGGTGGGTCGTACCGCACTTCGAGAAGATGCTGTACGACAACGCCCTGCTGCTCCGGGTCTACCTGCACCTGTGGCGGGCCACCGGCTCCGCGTCGGCCCGGCGGGTGGCGCTGGAGACCGCCGACTTCCTGCTCGCGGAGCTGCGCACGCCCGAGGGCGGCTTCGCCTCGGCGCTGGACGCCGACAGCCCGGGCCCGGACGGCCACAACCACGAGGGGGTCTTCTACTCCTGGACGCCCGCCCAGCTCACCGCCGTCCTCGGGCCCGAGGACGCGGCCCGGGCCGCGTCCGTGTTCGCGGTCACCGGTGACGGGACGTTCGAACACGGCTCGTCGGTCCTGCAGCTCCGGGAGGACCCGGAGACGGACGGGACCGACCCGGACTGGTTCGCGCCGGTCCGGGCACGGCTGCTGGCGGCCCGTGCCGAGCGGCCCCGGCCTGCCCGTGACGACAAGATCGTCGCGGCCTGGAACGGCCTCGCCATCGCCGCGCTGGCCGAGACCGGGGCCCTGCTGGACCGCCCGGAGTACCGCGAAGCGGCAGTCGCCGCAGCCGAGTTGCTGGTCTCGGTGCACCTCGGCAGCGACGGACGGCTGCTGCGCACCTCCCGCGACGGCCGCGCCGGAGCCAATGCGGGCGTGCTGGAGGACTACGCCGACACCGCCGAGGGCTTCCTCGCGCTCTACTCCGTCACCGGGGACGCCGTCTGGCTCGACCGCAGCGGGCTGCTGCTGGACGCGGTGCTTGAGAATTTCTTTGATGAATCATCAGGCTCCTTCTATGACACGGCAGTTGATGCGGAGCAGTTGATCCGTCGGCCGCAGGACCCGACCGACAACGCTGCCCCGTCCGGCTGGTCGGCGGCGGTCGGCGCGCTGCTCGGCTATGCCGCGCTGACCGGCTCCGCCCGCCACCGGGCGGCGGCGGAGGCCGGACTCGGTATCGTCACCGCGCTGGGCTCGCGCGCCCCGCGCTTCATCGGCTGGGGTCTGGCGGTCGCCGAGGCGCTGCTCGACGGCCCGCGTGAGGTGGCCGTCGTCGGTCCGGCGGACGACCCGGCGACCGCCGAGCTGCACCGGACGGCACTGCTGGCGACCGCGCCGGGGGCGGTCACCGCCGTCGGCGAGCCCGGCGGTACGGCCGTTCCACTGCTGGCCGACCGCCCGCTGCTCGGTGGCCGGCCGACGGCGTATGTCTGCCGCCACTTCACCTGCGACACCCCGGTCACCGACGCCGCCGCGCTGGCGGCCAAGCTGACCGGGCGGCCGCCGGGCGCCTGAGGCGGGGCTGGGCCAGGCCTGGGCCGCCCTTGGTCCTGGGCCTGGTCCGGGCCTGGTCCGGGCCTGGGCCCGGACCGGGGGCTAGCCGGTGAGGCCGGTGGTGACCGCGTCCAGGGCCCGCTCCAGCAGCTCGATCAGGTCCTCCTCGCCGTCGTGTTCGGCCCAGTACTCGACGGTTTCGGAGCTGACCGCGAGCAGGGCGGCGATCTGGACGCGCAGCTCCAGATCCTCCGTCCGGCGGCCGGTCCGCTCGGCGAAGACCCGCAGCAGCATGTCCCGGGTACGGCTCACCTCGACCAGGCTGCGGGCGCGCACGGTGGGGTTCTCCCGCAGCAGCCGCATCCGCAGCAGCATGTCGTCGTGTTCGTCCACCAGGACCGAGCGCAGCGGCTGGATCATGGCCTGGAGGACGGACTCCACGATCGACTCGTCCGCAGGCCGGGAACGTAGTTCGGCCTCCATGATCGGGTCGTAGTCGTCGGTGATGACCAGGTCTTCCTTGGTGGGGAAGTACCGGAAGAAGGTGCTGGGTGAGACATCGGCGTCGGCCGCGATCTGGTCGACGGTGGTGCCCTCGTACCCCTGGGCGGCGAAGCGGCTGAAGGCCGCCGCGCGGATCGCCCGGCGGGTCTTCAGCTTCTTGCGCTCGCGCAGGCCGAGCGGGGCGGCAAGGATTGCTTCGATATCAGCCGCGGGGTTCGGCGGTGGCGCGGAGGTCATACCACCGATTGTCCGGGATCAGCCGCCGCGTTCGCGACCGCCCCGGTGTCAGGTATCCCCGCGCCGCCCGGACGACCGGCCGCACTGCTGACGGCCGCACTGTCGGCGTCCGCGGTGTCGGGACCCGTGGTGTCGACGGCCGTGGTGTCGCCCGGCATCCGGAAGGCGATCAGCAGGGCGGACAGGGCGGCGGCGATGCCGCAGATCAGCAGCACTGTGGTCATGCCGTGGACGAAGGCGCCGTGCGCGGAGGTGGCCAGTGCGGTGTCGTGCAGCTGCTCGGCGACGGCCTGGGCGGCGGAGACGGAGCCCCGGGCCTGCTCGGCGGCGGCCGCCGGCAGGCCGGTGGTGTGCAGCCGGCCGGTGTAGATGCCCAGCAGCAGACTGCCGAGCAGCGCCACACCTATGGCACTGGCGCACTGACGCAGGGTCTGCAGCAGGCCCGAGCCGACACCGGCGCGTTCCTCCGGCAGTACGGCCATGGCCGCGCCCATCGCCGGGACCATGGTGAAGCCCATGCCCAGCCCGAGGATGCTGAGCCAGAGCGCCGTCCAGCCGTAGCCGTCACCGAGGCCGGTGCGCGAGCCGAGGAACATGGCGGCGGCGATCAGCAGCAGCCCGCCGGTGACCACACCGCGTACGGCGAACCTGGCCACCAGGCGTTCCGACACCCGGGCCGCCACCAGCAGCCCGCCCATCAGCGGCATCAGCCGCACCCCGGTGCCCAGCGCGCTGTTGCCGAGCACCGACTGGAGGTACTGCGGCAGCACGAACAGCGCGCCCATCAGCACGAAGGTGACCAGGACCGCCGCGAGGGTGTTCCAGCGGTAGGCGGGGTCGCGCAGCAGGGTGAAGTCCAGCATCGGGTCGCTCTGGGTGCGTTCGCGCAGGATCAGGCCGCCGAGCAGCAGCACGGCGGCGGCGAGGCAGCCGATCACCGGGGCACTGCCCCAGCCGTCGCCGGGCCCCTGGATGATGCCGTAGGTCAGTGCGGCGAGTCCGCCGACGCCGAGGGCGGCGCTGAGGACGTCGATGCGCGGGACGGCCGGGTTGCGGGACTCGGGGACGAGCAGCAGCAGGGCGACGATGCCGACGGCGATCAGCGGGATGTTGATCAGGAAGATCGAGCCCCACCAGAAGTGGGTGAGCAGCAGGCCGCCGAGGATCGGCCCGAGCGGCATGCCGACGGCCATCCCTGAGGTCATCACGGCGACCGCCCGGGCCCGCTCGGCCGGGGGGAACAGGCTGGGGATGATCGACATCGCCAGCGGCATGATGAACGCCGCGCCGAGGCCCATCACCGCGCGGACCGCGATCAGCGTCTCGGCGGAGTCGGTGAGCGTGCCGACCAGTGAGGCGACGGCGAACAGCGAGAGCCCGGCGATCAGCAGCCGGCGGCGGCCGAAGCGGTCCCCGAGCAGCCCGGCGGGGAGCATCGCGGCGGCGAAGACGACCAGGTAGGCGTCCACGATCCATTGCAGCTGGCTGGTCCCGGCGTGGAGCTGGACGGCCATGTCGGGCAGGGCGACGTTGAGGATCGTGCCGTCGAAGCCGAGGACCAGGACGCTCAGGCAGATGGCGGCCAGCGCCCACCAGCGACGGGCGACCGGCGCCCGGATGTCGGCCGCGTCGGTCGCGGCGGCACCGGCGGAGGCCGGGGCCGGGGTCAGGGCCGGGGCGGTGACAGGTGCCGGGGCGGTGACAGGTGGCGGAGCGGAGCTGTGGCGGGATGCGGCGGTCATGGCGATCCTCCGTGGATGCTGATGTCTATTGACAGTAACTACCATTTTGGAGACACTGTCAAGTGTCAGCATGAAGAAGCGCCCCTCCCCGGTCGGGGAGGGGCGCCGGTCACGCGGAGGCGAAGGGGGTGGCTTCGGATGACGACGTCAGGTGACGGCCGAGTAGGCGACGATCGAGACTCCGACGTACTGCACGATGAACGCGGCCAGCGTGCACAGGTGGAAGACCTCGTGGAAGCCGAACCACCGGGGGGACGGGTTGGGCCGTTTGAGGCCGTAGACCACCCCGCCCGCGCTGTAGAGCAGGCCGCCGACCACCAGCAGCACCACCACGGCCACGCCGCCGGTCCGCAGGAAGTCCGGCAGGAAGAACACCGCGGCCCAGCCCAGGGCGATGTAGCAGGGCGTGTAGAGCCAGCGCGGCGCGCCGACCCAGAACACCCGGAAGGCGATCCCGGCGAGCGCGCCGATCCAGACCAGCCACAGCAGCAGGTGCTGCCGTCCGCCCTGGAGCAGCAGGATGGTGAAGGGCGTATAGCTCCCGGCGATGATCAGGAAGATGTTGCTGTGGTCCAGCCGGCGCAGGATCGCCTCACCGCGCGGGCCCCAGGTGAACCGGTGGTAGACGGCGCTGATGCCGAACAGCATCCAGGCCGAGGCCGAGTAGACCGCGCAGGCGATCCTGGCCTGCGTCGAGTTGGCCAGGCAGATCAGCACGATCCCGGCGGCGACGGACGCGGGGAACATCCCCGCGTGCAGCCAGCCCCGGAGTTTGGGCTTCAGGGGTGGCACCGCCGTGGACGAAAGGGCGGGAATCCCGTTGTCGGGGACGGGCAAGGCGGCCTCCTCGGCGGTCGTTGCCGCCATGCTACCTACGGGACCGTAGGTTACTTGTCAGTAGTAGGTGTGTGCCGCGTGTGAATCGTCACGTGTGAACGCCTCATGCACCAGGTATTTCCGGACAAGTCACGCAGACGACCGCAGGATTTGTGGTCTGGGTCACTACCACACAACTAGGGGCAGTATGTCGGTTTGCAGATATCGGCGTTAGGCTGCGAAGACCCTCAACCCCGCCGCCGGATCAAGGACGATTCGGCGTGAAACGGAGCGATCGTGCCGTACGAGAACTCTGCCCTGAGCACCCCTGCGCCCACACAGCACAAACGGCTGCTGACCTGGGTCCAGGAAATCGCAGAGCTCACCCAGCCGGACCGGATCGAGTGGTGCGACGGCTCCGAAGCCGAGTACCAGCGCCTGTGTGAACTCCTGGTCGCCAAGGGAACCTTCCTCAAGCTGAACCCTGAGAAGCGTCCCAACTCCTACTACGCGGCATCCGACCCCAGCGACGTTGCCCGGGTCGAGGACCGTACCTTCATCTGCTCCGAGCGGGAGCAGGACGCGGGGCCGACCAACCACTGGAAGGCTCCCGCCGAGATGCGGGCGATCTTCACCGGTGCGGACGGCAAGAGCGGTCTCTTCGCTGGTTCCATGCGCGGTCGCACCATGTACGTCGTGCCCTTCAGCATGGGTCCCGTGGGCTCGCCTCTCGCCGCGTGCGGCGTCGAGATCACCGACTCCGCGTACGTCGCAGTCTCCATGCGCACCATGACCCGGATGGGTCAGGCCGTGCTGGACTTCCTGGGTGAGGACGGCGACTTCGTCAAGGCCGTGCACACCCTGGGCGCCCCGCTGGCCGAGGGCGAGGCCGACGTTCCGTGGCCCTGCAACACCACCAAGTACATCTCGCACTACCCGGAGACCCGGGAGATCTGGTCCTACGGCTCCGGCTACGGCGGCAACGCGCTGCTGGGCAAGAAGTGCTACGCCCTGCGGATCGCCTCGACCATGGCCAGGGACGAGGGCTGGCTGGCCGAGCACATGCTGATCCTCAAGCTGACGCCGCCGGCCGACGGGGCCGTCGCCGCCGAGCCGGTGTACGTCACCGCGGCCTTCCCCAGCGCCTGCGGCAAGACCAACCTGGCGATGCTCCAGCCCACCGTCCCGGGCTGGAAGGTCGAGACCATCGGCGACGACATCGCCTGGATGCGCTTCGGCGAGGACGGCCGGCTCTACGCCATCAACCCGGAGTTCGGCTTCTTCGGGGTCGCCCCCGGCACCGGCGCCGACACCAACGCCAACGCCATCGACGCGATGTGGGGCAACACGGTCTTCACCAACGTCGCCCTGACCGACGACGGCGACGTCTGGTGGGAGGGTCTGACGGCCGAGCCCCCGGCGCACCTCACCGACTGGCGGGGCAACGACTGGACGCCCGCGTCGGGCACCCCGGCCGCGCACCCCAACGCCCGCTTCACCGTTCCCGCCTCGCAGTGCCCGATCATCGCCCCGGAGTGGGAGGACCCGGCCGGGGTGCCGATCTCGGCGATCCTCTTCGGCGGACGCCGCGCCAGCGCGGTCCCGCTGGTCACCGAGTCCTTCGACTGGCAGCACGGCGTCTTCCTCGGCGCCAACGTCGCCAGCGAGCAGACGGCGGCGGCCGAGGGCACGGTCGGCAAGCTGCGCCGCGACCCCTTCGCCATGCTGCCGTTCTGCGGCTACAACATGGGCGACTACTTCGCCCACTGGGTGAAGCTCGGCAAGCAGGCGGACGCCGCCAAGCTGCCGAAGATCTACTACGTGAACTGGTTCCGCAAGAACGCGGGCGGGAAGTTCGTGTGGCCCGGCTTCGGCGAGAACAGCCGCGTGCTCAAGTGGATCGTCGAGCGCCTGCAGGGCCGGGCCGAGGGTGTCGAGACGCCCATCGGCGTGCTGCCCACCCGCGAGGCACTGGACCTGGACGGACTCGACATCGCCGAGGCCGACCTGGAGCTGCTGCTCAGCGTTGACCGGGACATCTGGCGCCAGGAGGCGGCGCTGATCCCCGAGCACCTGGAGCTCTTCGGCGAGCACACCCCCCAGGAGCTGTGGGACGAGTACGAGAAGCTCGTCGAGCGACTCGGCTAGGCAGGCCGTACTAGGCGGGCAGCGCCGAGCGTGCCGCCGC
>Ga0302311_10000829_pt1 | contig 37459 bp, 34 predicted proteins | sample III_Palsa_N1_3_FD_200449 | JGI IMG/M metagenome (GOLD analysis project Ga0302311, IMG submission 200449) | Peat permafrost microbial communities from Stordalen Mire near Abisko, Sweden - III_Palsa_N1_3 | ecosystem: Environmental > Terrestrial > Soil > Palsa > Peat permafrost | place: Sweden... | reverse complement strand
CGAAGTCCAGCGGGGTCAACGTGGCGACGTCGATCACTTCGGCGCTGATGCCTTGCGCAGCGAGTTCATCGGCAGCTTCCAGCGCTTCCTTCACCTGCGCGCCCCAGGTCACCAGGGTCACGTCGGTACCGTCGCGCAACACGAAGCACACGTCCAGCGGCAACGCCTCGCCGTCGTCCGGCACTTCTTCCTTGTACTGGCGGTAGATGCGCTTGGGCTCGAAGAACATCACCGGATCCGGATCGCGGATCGCAGCCAGCAGCAGGCCGTAGGCGCGCGCCGGCGAGGACGGCATCACCACGCGCAGGCCGGGAATGTTGGTGAACAGATGCTCGTTCGCCTCGGAGTGATGCTCCGGCGCGCGGATGCCGCCACCCCAGGGTGCGCGGAACACCGCCGGTACGGTCAGGCGGCCGCGGGTGCGGTTGCGCATGCGTGCGGCGTGGCACGCGATCTGCTCCATCATCGGATAGATGAAGCCTTCGAACTGCGCCTCCGCAACCGGCTTCATGCCCTGCACGGCGAGACCCACCGTCACACCGGCAATCGTGGTTTCGTCCAGCGGCGTGTCCAGCACGCGCAGCTCGCCGAATTTTTCCTGCAGGCCCTGGGTGGCGCGAAATACACCGCCGTTGAGGCCGACGTCCTCGCCCAGCACCATGACGCTGTCGTCGTGGGCCATTTCATAGGCGAGCGCCTGGGTGACTGCTTCGATAAGAGTGATTTGTGCCATGACTCAGTGGCCCTTGTTTTCAAGCGAGAGGACGTAATCGCGCTGCTTGGCGAGATCGGCGGGGACTTCGGCGAAGATGTAGTCGAACATCGCCGAGACCGGCTGGGTCTTGGTCTCGAGGTAGGCGTTCACCTCGTTGTCCATCCACTCGTCGCACTCGGCCTTCCAGGCCTCTTCCTTCGCGTCGTCCCACACGCCCTTGGCCACCAGCCAGTTGCGCAGGCGCTTCATCGGCTCCTTTTCCCAACCGTCCTTCACTTCCTGCTCGCCGCGGTAGCGACGCGCATCATCGGCGGTGGTGTGATCGCCGAGGCGATAGGTCACCGCCTCGATCACGCTGCCGCCCTTGCCGCTGCGCGCACGCTCCAGCGCATCTTCCATCGCCTTGCGCACCGCGATGATGTCGTTGCCGTCCACCTGGATCGAGAACAGGCCCGCAGCGATACCCTTCTGTGCCAGCGTCGGTGCGCCGGACTGGATCTTGCGCGGCACCGAAATCGCCCACTGGTTGTTGACGATCACCGCGACCAGCGGCAGGTTCTGCGCACCGGCGATGTTGATCGCGCCGTAGAAGTCGCCCTTGGACGAGCCGCCGTCGCCGATCGTGCACACCGCCACGCGCTTCTCGCCGCGGATCTTGAACGCCAGCGCGGAACCCGCCGCATGCAGGCACTGCGTGGCGATCGGCACCGACCAGGCGAAGTCGTGGCGTGCCGGTTCCTTCTGGTAATCGTTACCGCGCTCGTCGCCGCCCCAGTACATGTAGACCTCGCGCGGCTGCACGCCGCGATACAACTGCGCGCCATATTCGCGATAGCTCGGCGCGTATACGTCTTCGGGTCGCATCGCGCTGCCGATGCCGACATGCGCGGCTTCGTGGCCGAGGCAGCTGGCGTAGGTGCCGAGCTTGCCGGTGCGCTGCAGTGCGATCGACTTGGCGTCGAACACGCGGGTCGACAACATCAGCTTGTACAGCTCGACCATGTGGCCGAGGTCCTTGGCGAATTCAGGCAGATCGTCACGGACCTGCTTGCCCTCGGCATCGAGGTATTGCAGGTATTCGATTTCAAACTTGGCGGCGATGGTCACAACTCGCTCCGGGGTGAGGAAGAGAGGGGGTAAGCATGGAACACGGCATTTTACCGAGGGTCGGTGAAGGCCGTATGTCCGGATAAGACCGCGCTTGATAACAGGCTGGCATGTTGCACTGCAAGGTACAGTGCAGCATGCGCGGGCGTACGGGATGACCTGCGACAACCGCTAAAATGACCAATTTTTGCAGGATGGCGAAGCCGCATGAGCGACAACCAGCGTGATATCGAGGCAGGCATCCAGACGGACCTGAATGGGCAGATGACCTACGGTGGTTACCTGCACCTGGATACGCTGCTGTCGGCGCAGCAACCGTTGAGCCAGCCACCGCATCACGACGAGATGCTGTTCATCGTGCAGCACCAGGTGGCCGAGTTGTGGATGAAGCTGCTGATCCACGAGCTGAAGTCTGCCGTGGCGCACTTGCAGGTCGATGACATCGACGCATGCCTGAAAATCCTGGCGCGGGTGAAGCAGGTGCAGCGCCAGCTGTTCGAGCAGTGGGCCGTGCTGGAGACGTTGACCCCGTCGGAGTATCTGGAGTTCCGCGGCGTGCTGGGGCCGTCATCCGGTTTCCAGTCGTTGCAGTACCGGCAGATCGAATTCCTGCTCGGCAACAAGAATGCAGCGATGCTAAAGGTGTTCGCGCACGATCCGGTCGCCCAGGCCGATCTGCGTGCGGTACTGGAAGCGCCGAGCCTGTACGACGAATTCCTGCGCTATCTGAGCCGCCGTGGCCATGCGGTACCGGCGATCCTGTTGCAACGCGATTGGACCCAGCCCTACCAGAGCAACCAAGCGCTGCTGCCGACTTTCAAGCGCATTTACGAAGGCCGCGCGGATTTCTGGCCGGAATACCACATGTGCGAGCAGCTGGTGGACGTCGAGGAGAGTTTCCAGCTGTGGCGTTTCCGTCACATGAAAACGGTGGAGCGAATCATCGGTCATCGCCGCGGCACTGGCGGATCGTCCGGTGTGAGCTTTCTGAAGAAAGCGCTCGACCTGGAATTCTTCCCTGAGCTGCTGGACGTGCGCACGGTGTTGGGTAACTGATCCGTACTGCGCTGTATTTGACGTCGCGCGCAGCCAGCGGTTACACCTTTCGAAGACTTCACGACTTCAGACCGCACGCGATATACCGGGCTGAGGCTACCTAGGGGAACCCATGAACCAGGCCATCGAGACGAGTGCCGCGCCGGACTATCCGCAGCTGCTCGGCCATCCGCGTCCGCTGTGGATGCTGTTCATGACCGAGTTCTGGGAGCGTTTCGCGTTCTACAGCGTGAGCTGGGCGCTAGCGCTGTACATCGTGGCGCAGTTCTTCCACGGCGATCCGTCCGGGCAGGCCTGGGCCAGTGGCATCTTCGGCGCCTACACCGCGCTGATCTATGGCACCGGCATCTTCGGCGGCTGGGTGGCGGACAAGCTGATCGGCTACCAGCGCACGATTCTGCTCGGCGCGGCGGTGATGGCGGCGGGTCTGTTCACGCTGATGCTGCCGGAGCGGACGATGCTGCTGCTTGGGCTGGCGCTGGTGATCGTGGGCGACGGCCTGTTCAAGCCGAACATCTCCTCGATGGTGGGACAGCTGTACGCGCGCGACGATGAACGACGCGACCGCGGTTTCACGCTGTTCTACATGGGTATCAACGCCGGCGCGTTTGTGGCGCCGTTGTTCACCGGCTGGCTGGCCAGCTATTTCACCGATACGCCGATGGAGCAGAACTACCGGGTGGTCTTCCTCGCCGCGGGCGTGGGCATGCTGCTCAGCCTGTTGTGGTTCTGGTTCGGCCGGCGCCAGCTCAAGGGCGTGGGCCGCCCGGCGCCGGGCGCGGAAAGCCGGTTGCGGGTGTTGTGGGTGCTGCTGGGCGTGATCGTGGCGGTGCCGGCGGTGTATTACCTGCTGTCCAGCGTGGGCCCCGGCGGCCTGCAGTGGTTGCTGGGCCTGCTGTTCGTGGCGGTGGCGGCGATGCTGCTGGTGGAGGCGGCGCGGCATGACCGCGTGCAGACGCATCGTGTTCTGGCGATGCTGATCATCTTCGCCTTCAACGTGCTGTTCTGGATGTTCTATTACCAGCTCGGCACCTCGTTCAATTTTCTGGCCGAGAACCTGGTCGACCGCAAGATGTTCGGCGGCTGGGTGTTCCCGGTGGGCTGGTTCCAGTCGGTCAGTCCGCTCGCGATCATCGTGCTGGCGCCACTGGTGACGCTGGTATGGGCATGGCTCAGCAAGCGCCGGTGCGAGCCGTCGATCCCGCGCAAGTTCGGCCTCGGCCTGATCTTCAACGCGCTGGGTTTCGCGGTGCTGGTGTACGCGCTGGCGCGCCTGCTCAGCTCCGCCGGATTGATTCCGTTCTGGCCACTGGCGATGTGCTATGTGATGCAGACCGTGGGTGAGCTGTGCCTGTCGCCGATCGGCCTGTCGATGGTGACCAAGCTGGCGCCGCCACGGCTGGTCGGCGTGGCGATGGGTGGCTGGTTCATGTCGCTCGCGGTGGGCGGCAACCTGTCGGGGCTGGTGGCCAGCCGCATCAGCGGAGTGAGCGGCATGACAGCAGCTTCGGCGCTCTCCGGCTTCACCTTCAGCTTCTGGCTGCTGGCTGGGGCCGGCTTGCTGCTGTTGTTGATCTCGCCGCTGATCAACAAGTTGATGCACGGCGTGCGTTGATCGGCACGGAGGACACCGCAATGAGAGGGCGGCTCGCAGAGTGCGAGGTCTCAGCGCGTAACTGGTTGTAGCTTGTCGAGGATGCGCTCCAGCCATGCGCGCTCTTCGGCATCGAGTTTCGCCAGCACCTCGCGCTCACGGGCACGGGCCATCGGCGCCACTTCGTCGTGCATGGTCCAGCCCGCCTCGGTGAGGCTCAACACCGAGCGCCGCTTGTCATCGTCATGGATGCTGCGATGGACCCGTCCGGCTTCGACCAGCCGTGCCAGCGCGCGGCTCACCGCCACCTTGTCCATCGCGGTGCGCTCGGCCACCTCGCGGGCGGACAGGCCGTCGAAGCGGGCCAGTACCGCCATCACCCGCCACTCGGTCACCGAGATGTCATAGCGGCGCTGGTAGTCGTCGGCGATCGCCTGGCTGATCGTGTTGGACAGGATCGACAGCCGGTACGGCAGGAAATGCTCCAGCTGCAGCGGTGCGTGCTCGGCGGTGGCGGGGGCGGGGCGGCGCTTGGCAGGCATTGCGGCGATGTTCCTTGCAAATGGTTTCATATGTAACTATAACGTGGAACTTATCCCGATGGTGCCACGCTCCCGTGCCGACCATCGTGCACTGACAGACAGGAGAGCGCCATGAATGGCGTAATCGATATGAGGAGATTGCCATGAACGCCCAGCCGAACCTTGGCATGCAGGTCACCACCTTCGACAATCCGATGGGCATCGACGGTTTCGAATTCGTCGAGTTCGCCGCACCCGCGGGGCGCGCCGACGAGTTGCACGACCTGTTCAAGCGCATGGGCTTCACGGCCGTACTCAAGCACAAAACGCGGCCGATCATCGTGTACCGGCAGAATGGCGTGAACTTCCTGGTGAATGAAGATCCGGATTCGTTCGCTGCCGAGTTTGCTGGAAAGCACGGCCCCAGCGCCTGCGGTTTCGCGATCCGTTTCAAGAAGCCGTCCGATGAGGTGCTGGCCACGGTCCTTGGCAATGGCGGCGAGGCGGTAACCGACAAGGCCACCAGCAAGGCAGTGAATGCGCCGGTGGTGAAGGGCATCGGCGACTGCATGCTGTACCTGATCGATCGTTACGGCAGCGCCGGCAGCATCTATGACGCCGACTACGCGCCGATCGAAGGCGCCGATCAGAACCCGCAGGGTTTCGGACTGACCTTCATCGATCATCTGACCCACAACCTGTACTTCGGCAACATGCAGAAGTGGTCGGACTACTACGAGAAGCTGTTCAACTTCCGCGAGATCCGCTACTTCGACATCAAGGGCGTCAAGACCGGCCTCGTGTCGAAGGCGATGACCGCGCCGGATGGCGTCGTGCGGATTCCGCTCAACGAGTCGAACGACCCCAAGAGCCAGATCAACGAATACCTCGATGCCTACCATGGCGAAGGCATCCAGCACATTGCCTGCTTCACCGACGATATCTACACCACCGTGGAAAAGATGCGCGCGGCGGGTGTTGAGTTCCTCGACACGCCAGATGCCTATTTCGAGGTGATCGACGTGCGCGTGCCGAATCACGGCGAAGACGTGCCGCGGCTGGCGAAGAACAAGATCCTGATCGACGCCGATCTGGAGACCAAGCAGCGCAAGCTGCTGCAGATATTCACCCAGAACGCGATCGGCCCGATCTTCTTCGAGATCATCCAGCGCAAGGGCAACGAGGGTTTTGGTGAGGGCAATTTCCAGGCGCTGTTCGAGTCGATCGAGCGCGACCAGATGAAGCGCGGCTTCCTGTAAGGATCTGTCCTCATGGCAACGATGGTCAGCAACGGTTACCAATCCGGCTTCGGCAATGAGTTCGCCAGCGAGGCGATCGCGGGTGTGTTGCCGCAGGGGCAGAACTCGCCGCAGCGGGTCGCGCATGGGCTGTATGCGGAACAACTATCCGGCACCGCATTCACCGCGCCACGGCACAGCAACCGGCGCAGCTGGCTGTACCGGATCCTTCCGGCGGCGGTGCATCAGCCGTTCGAGTCACTGGAACATGCCACGTTCCATAATCGTTTCGACGAGGCACCGGCCACGCCGAACCAGCTGCGCTGGAATCCGGCGCCGATGCCGTCCCAGCCGACCGATTTTGTCGATGGGCTGGTCACGCTGGCAGGTAACGGTGGTCCGGGCGAGCAGGCTGGCGTGGGCATCCACGTCTATACGGCGAATCGCTCGATGCAGGGGCGGTTTTTCTACGACGCCGACGGCGAGCTGCTGATCGTGCCGCAGCAGGGCGCTTTGCGACTGGCCACCGAACTGGGCGTGCTGGACGTCGAACCGCAGGAGATCGCGGTGATCCCGCGCGGCATCCGTTTCCGGGTCGAGCTGCTGGGCGAAGAGGCGGCCGCTCCTGCGCATCCCGCGCACGCGGCACTTGCACATCCATGTGCGGCGCGGGGTTACATCTGTGAGAACTTTGGTGCACTGCTGCGCCTGCCGGATCTCGGTCCGATCGGCTCAAACTGCCTGGCCAACGCGCGTGATTTCCTGACGCCGCATGCCGCGTATGAAGACGTCGAGGGTGCGTTCGAACTGATCGCGAAATTCCAGGGCGCGCTGTGGTCGGCGAAAATCGATCATTCGCCGCTCGATGTGGTCGCCTGGCACGGCAACTATGCGCCGTACAAATACGATCTGCGCCGCTTCAACACGATTGGATCGATCAGCTTCGACCATCCCGATCCGTCGATCTTCACCGTGCTGACTTCTCCCAGCGAGCAGGAAGGCACGGCGAACGTGGATCTGGCGATCTTCCCGCCGCGCTGGTTGGTGGCGCAGCATACGTTCCGCCCACCATGGTTCCACCGCAATGTGGCCAGCGAGTTCATGGGCCTGATCACGGGTGTCTACGACGCCAAGGCCGAGGGTTTCCTGCCTGGTGGCGCGTCGTTGCACAACTGCATGAGCGGACATGGGCCGGATGCGGCCACGTTCGAGAAGGCGTCGGCTGCCGATCTGTCAAAGCCGGACGTAATCGGTGGCACCATGGCCTTCATGTTCGAGACGCGCAAGGTGATCCGGCCGACGCAACAGGCACTGGAATCACCGCAGCTGCAAGGCAACTATCACGAATGCTGGCAGGGCATCCGCAAGCATTTCAACCCGGGGCACGCATGAAGTCGTTACTGATCGCAATCGTCTGCCTGCTCACACTCGCCGGTTGCTCTGTGGAGGTGCCGCCCCCGGATGCGACCCAGGGCACGCACAAATCGACCATGACCCCCGCGCAGGTGCAGGCACTGCAGGCTCAGGAGACACTGGGCAGCTTCACCGGTTACGGCGCTACGCGCTTCGGGATGGATGAGGACGCATTTCGAACCGCGTGGCGGGCCGATCTGACCGGGTCGACCGATCCAGCGGGTGACTGCTCCTTGCTGCAGCCGACCTGGTACAAGCAACTGGCCGATTTTGACTTCATGTTCGAGCATGGCCACTTCGTGCGCTATGACGTGGGCACCCCGAAAGAGGTGGCGCCGGGTGGTGGCAGGGTCGGCATGAGTGTGGCGCAGATTCGCGCACTTTATGGTCCGGGCCTGCAGGTATCGCCGAGCAGTCACATGCAGAACGAGCAACTCCTCCGCATCGCGGATGGCAAGGGTCACGTGCTGATTTTCGAAACAGATACCGCCGGGAAAGTCAGCCAGTGGCGTGTCGGTATCCTGCCGCAGATCGATTACAAGGATGGCTGCATCATATGAGCGCAATCCCGGGAGCAAAGGCATGAAACTTGGCAGTCTCAAGGAAGGCGGCCGCGATGGCACGCTGATCGTGGTCAGTCGTGATTTGACGAAAGCCGTGAAGGCCAGTGCTATCGCGCGGACGTTGCAGGCTGCGCTGGACGACTGGTCCAACAGCGCGCCGCGACTGAATGCATTGTCTGACGAATTGAACGAAGGCAACGCCAGCGGCGCGTTTGCGCTGGACATGACGGCACTGGCCTCGCCGCTGCCGCGCGCGTATGAGTTCGTCGATGGTTCGGCCTACCTGCCACACGTCGAGCGCGTACGCCGTGCTCGCGGCGCCGAGGTGCCGAAATCGTTCTATACCGATCCGCTGATGTACCAGGCGACCAGTGCCGGTTTTCTCGGCCCGCGCGATCCGGTGGTAGTGCCGAGCGAGGAGTACGGCATCGATCTGGAAGCCGAAGTCATCGTGATCACCGACGACGTGCCGATGGCGGTGACGCCAGCGCAGGCGTCGGAACACATCCAGCTGGTCGGGTTGGTCAACGACGTGAGTCTGCGCGGGCTGATTCCGGGCGAGCTGGCCAAGGGTTTCGGCTTCCTGCAGTCCAAGCCGCGCTCGGCGCTGTCGCCCGTGCTGGTGACGCCGGACGAACTGGGTGATGCGTGGCAGGGCGACAAGCTGCATCTGCCGATGCGCACCTGGCTGAACGGCGCGTGGTTCGGCGAGGCCGAGTGCGGCGTCGACATGCAATTCAGCTTTGCCGAGCTGGTCGCGCATGTGGCGAAGACGCGGCCGCTGACCGCCGGCACCATCGTCGGCTCCGGTACGATCGCGAACGAGGACACCGGCAAGGGTGCGTCGTGCCTGGCCGAGCAGCGCACGGTGGAAACCCTGCGCGACGGCAAGCCGAGCACACCGTTCCTGAAGTTCGGTGACAGCCTGCGCATCGACATCACCGATGCGGGCGGCCACAGCATTTTCGGCGCAATCGAGCAGCGTATCGCGCCGTTGCGGTCCTGATCGGGTTCCGGGGCGCACGCACCCATGGATGCGCTGCATATTGGCGCGGTATCCTGAAGGGCCATGCATGACGGTGTAGCGACTGCCTTGCTACATCGCATGCCGTTCCCCACTCCAGCCGCAAAGGAATTCCCATGTCTCAGGTCACGCTCAAGGGCAACCCCATCAACGTTGACGGCAGCTTCCCCGCCGTCGGCGGCAAGGCGCCGGATTTCAAGCTGGTCGGCAACGATCTTGCCGATGTGCCGCTGGCCAAATTCGCCGGCAAGCGCAAGGTGCTGAACATTTTCCCGAGCGTCGATACGCCGACCTGCGCGATGTCGGTGCGCCATTTCAACGAATCGGCCAGCCAACTCGACAACACGGTGGTGCTGTGCATTTCGGCCGATCTCCCGTTCGCGCAGGCGCGCTTCTGTGGCGCCGAGGGCCTGGGCAACGTGGTGAATCTATCCACGCTGCGCGGGCACGACTTTCTGCAGCACTACGGCGTAGCGATCTCCTCCGGACCGCTGGCCGGCCTTGCTGCACGCGCCGTGGTGGTGCTGGATGAGCACGACAAGGTGATCCACACCGAGCTGGTGGGTGAGATCGCAGATGAGCCGAACTACGACGCCGCGTTGGCAGCATTGAAGTAATTCCGCAGACGGGGCGCTATGCGCTCCGTCTGGCTACGTGACGAATCTCCCGGCAACTGAAACGGACAATGCACGAGCGTTTCGGGCTAGGCTGCTGGTAAAACATGACCAATAAAAAAGCCCGGGCAAGCCGGGCTTTTTCTTTCTGGAGAGGTAGCTTATTTGGCCGCGACGACCCGTACCATCTCCAGACACTTGTTCGAGTAGCCCCACTCGTTGTCGTACCAGCTCACCAGCTTGACGAAGGTGTCATCCAGCGCGATGCCGGCCTCGGCGTCGAAGATCGAGGTGCGCGCATCGCCGCGGAAATCGGTGGCGACGACCTTGTCCGTGGTGTAACCGAGGATGCCCTTCAATGCGCCTTCGCTCTGCGACTTCATCTCGGCGCAGATTTCCGCATAGGTGGCGGGCTTGTCCAGCTCGACGGTGAGATCGACCACCGAAACATCCGACGTCGGTACACGGAACGACATGCCGGTGAGTTTCTTGTTGAGCTCGGGAATCACCACGCCGACGGCCTTGGCGGCACCGGTCGACGAGGGAATGATGTTCTCGAGAATGCCGCGGCCGCCGCGCCAGTCCTTGTTGCTCGGGCCGTCCACCGTCTTCTGCGTCGCGGTAGCGGCGTGCACGGTGGTCATCAGGCCGCGCTTGATGCCCCACTTGTCGTTGAGCACCTTGGCGATCGGCGCCAGGCAATTGGTCGTGCAGCTGGCGTTGGAAACGATAGCCTCGCCGTTGTACTTCTTGTCGTTGACGCCGAACACGAACATCGGTGTGTCGTCCTTCGAAGGCGCCGACAGGATCACTTTTTTCGCGCCCGCGTCCAGATGCTTCTGTGCCGTCACCTTGTCCAGGAACAGGCCGGTGGATTCGATCACCACGTCGGCGCCCACGTCGCTCCACTTCAGCGCCGCCGGATCGCGTTCCTGGGTCAGGCGAATGGTCTTGCCGTTGACCACCAGGTTGCCGCCTTCCACTTTGACATCACCCTTGAAGCGACCATGCACCGAGTCGTAGCTGAGCATGTAGGCCAGATAGTCCGGCTCGAGCAGGTCGTTGATCGCCACGATCTCGATGTCGTTGCCGAAATTCTGCACGGCAGCGCGCAGCACGTTGCGACCGATGCGGCCGAAGCCGTTGATGCCGACCTTGATGGTCATGAGGGGGCGTCCTCCAGAAGGGAATGAAAACGTGACCGCGACTAACGGCCGGCAAAACCGTGATTTTACAGCCAAACAGGGCCGGGCGCTTGATCATGCCCGGCGAGTTGATTGCGAGGATAAAGAGGCGGGTGATACCGCGCGCGTCGCGCGGGCAAGGCTTGCCAGCTCGCGGATCGGTTGTGGCAGACTTCAGCGATTCAGTTGCAGGAAACCTCAAGCATGTCAGCTACCCGCCGCCTCACCACCGCCTTGCTCGCCTGTCTGATCATTGCGCCCGTGCAGGCCTGGGGGCCACTCGGCCACAGCGTGGTGGCCGAACTGGCGCAACGGCATCTGAGCCCGGCCGCGGAGGCCGAGGTCGAGCGGTTGCTGGCACCGGATCACACCCACTCGCTGGCGGATATCGCTAGCTGGCCCGATCAGATCCAGGACGATCCGGCGCAGGCGGCGCTGTGGAAACAGACGCGTCCGCTGCATTACATCGATTTCCGTACCGGCGATTGCAACTACACGCCGCCACGCGACTGCAAGGACGGCCAATGCGTAGTCGCGGGGTTGCAGCACTACGTGGCCGTGCTGGGTGATCGCAGCCAGTCGGATGCGGCACGTCTCGAAGCGCTGAAATTCGTGGTGCATTTTGCCGGCGACATCCATCAGCCACTGCATGCCGGCTCGCGCGATGACAAGGGCGGCAATACCTACCAGGTGCAGTTCGAGGGCAAGGGAACCAACCTGCATCGGGTATGGGACTCCGGCTTGCTGAAGACCCGCGGCCTCGACTGGCAGGCGTATGCGCAGAGGCTCGATGCGCAGGGTCCGGTGTCGATGCCGCTGCCGATCGTGCCGCTCGACAATCCGTATGCGCAGTGGGCGGAAGAGTCCTGCCGGATCACGGCTGAAACCGGCTTCTATCCGGCTGACCACAAGATCAGCCAGGCTTATGTCGACGCCGAGTTGCCGGTGGCCGAAATGCGCCTGCGCGAAGGCGGCCGCCGACTGGCCGAGGTGCTCAACCTCACGCTTGAATGACATATCGACACGGCGCTCACGCGCCAGGCGTCTTGGTTATCGCAGTGGTCGGTTGGTGTTGTTGGTCGTGCCATGCGATGGTGCTGGCAATCCCGATATCTTGCGGCGAGCGTAGCGACTAAACGTGGTTCTGTTAGGCTCTGGCGAGGACTGCCAAACTAGTGAAGCAATGACTACCGATAGCCAAATGCGCCGCACCAAGATCGTCGCCACCCTGGGTCCCGCCACCGATGTTCCCGGTATGCTCGAGAAGTTGATCGCCGAAGGCGTCAACGTGGTTCGTCTCAACCTTTCGCATGGCGTGCCTGATGATCATCGCGCGCGCGCCAATGCAGTTCGTGCAGCCTCGACTGCCGCCGGCCGCGAGGTCGGCATACTGGCCGACCTGCAGGGACCCAAGATCCGCATCGAGACGTTTGCGAACGGGCCAGTGGAGCTGGCCGACGGCGCGTTGTTCGTTCTCGATTGCCGCCCGGATGCACCGGCCGGCGATGCCACGCGGGTCGGTGTCAGTTACTACGAGTTACCGCACGACGTGCACGCCGACGACGTGCTGTTGCTGGACGACGGACTGGTCGCGCTGACCGTGCTTGAGGTGGTCGGCGCCGAGGTGCGTTGTCGCGTACTCATCGGCGGCAAGCTGTCCAATCGCAAGGGCCTCAACCGGCAGGGCGGCGGCCTTTCGGTGACGGCGCTGTCGGACAAGGACAAGGCCGATATCAAGCTGGCTGCCGAGATCGGTGCGGATTTCCTTGCCGTGTCGTTCGTGCGCTCGGCCGAGGATATGCATCAGGCGCGTCGCCTGCTGCTCGAGGCTGGCGGCAGCGCCGCGCTGGTGGCGAAGATCGAACGCGCTGACGCGATCCCGGTGCTGGGCGAGATCATCGACGCCTCCGATGTGGTGATGGTGGCGCGTGGCGATCTCGGGGTGGAGATCGGCGATGCCGAACTGCCCGGTCTGCAGAAGAAGATCATCCGCGAATCGGTGCAGCGCAATCGCGCGGTGATCACCGCCACGCAGATGCTGCAGTCGATGGTGCGCTCGCCGATCCCGACCCGGGCCGAGGTGTTGGATGTGGCGAACGCGGTGATCGACGGCACCGACGCGGTGATGCTGTCGGAGGAAACCGCCGCCGGCGCGCATCCGGACAAGGCCGTGGCGGCGATGCGCCGGATCTGTCTCGGCGCCGAGCGCCAGTTCGAGCCGAAGGAAGACCTGACTACGGCGGCGCACCGGCTGGATCGCACCGACCAGGCGATCGCGCTCGCGGCGATGCTGCTGGCCGGCGAACTCGGTGTGCGCGCCATCGTGGCGCTGACCGAGTCCGGCGCCACCGCGCAATGGTTGTCGCGCTACCGTACGGCAGTCCCGATCTATGCACTGTCGCCACTGGCCGGTGCGCGTCGCCGCATGTTGATGCTGCGCGACGTGCAACCGGTCGAGTTTGTGGCGCACGTGGGCCAGAACTCGGCCGCCACCGCGCGCGCCGCAGTGCAGCAGCTATTCGCGCAAGGTCGCCTGAACGAGGGTGACCGCGTGGTGCTTACCCACGGCGACCATATGGGCCAGGGCGGCGGTACCAATACCCTGAAGCTGCTCTCAGTCGGTGCCGACGGCATGGTGGAGAGTCTGCGGGATCTCTGAGGCTGACGCACGGCTGTCCAACCGACTGGGTACTTGCCGCCAATGATGGGTATGACGATTACACTTTGATCCTTGACGTCCATCAGGTCCTGCACAGGAGATCGCCATGAAAACGATGTTTCGCCCGCTTCGCCAGGGCTTGTTGCTGGCATTGGCGCTGGGTTTTGTGGCACCGGTGCTGGCGCAGGATCAGGCACGCCAGATCGACCAGCAGGATCTCTATCGCTATTGGATCCAGATCAACCCCAAGGTGCAGATGGATGCGCCTAACAGCGGGCTGAATCTGGACAAGCCCGGCTGCGCCGCGGTGACCTACACGGTCGGCTCCGACGGTGTGCCGATGGATGTGCAGGTGGCCAAGCTGGTACCCAAGAGCGATCTGGGTCCGGCCGCACGCAGTGCGGTCGCCAATTTCCGCTACGGTCCATCGCTGAGCAATCGCATCGGCCAGCCCGTCGCCACTTATTACACGGTGGTGTTCAATGCGCCGGCCGACCCGGCGCAGCGCCAGCAGCTGATGGATGCGTGCAAGCTGCCCGGCTACGCGCCCTGAATCGGTATTGATTCGGCGCTCGCGAGAGCCGGCGCATCCGTTCGGCCAAACTGGCCTATAATTGACGTTTTGAACCGTGCCGTTTCGCATGCGAGGCGGCTTCAACCTTTGTGCTGGCGGAAGCCGCCCTCGCACCACGGAGTCGTCATGAGTATTGAAGATCTCGAAAGCATCGCCCTGGCGATGGTCGCGCCCGGCAAGGGCATCATCGCCATCGACGAGTCGACCAACACCATCAAGAAGCGTTTCGAGGCCGTCGGCATCGAGAACACCGAAGAAAACCGTCGCGCCTACCGTGAGTTGCTGCTGACCACGCCAGGCCTGAACGAGCACATCTCCGGCGCGATCCTGTACGACGAGACGATCCGCCAGTCGACCAAGGACGGCGTGCCGTTCACCCAGCTGATGAAGAAGCTGGGCATCATCCCGGGCATCAAGGTCGACAAGGGCCCGCAGCCGCTGGCCGGTTTCCCTGGTGATGTGGTTACGGAGGGTCTGGATGGCCTGCGCGAACGCCTGCAGGAATACGCCAAGCTGGGTGCACAGTTCGCCAAGTGGCGCGCGGTGATCAACATCAGCGAAGACAACCCCAGCTCCACCGCGATCGAGGCGAACTGCCATGTGCTGGCCCGCTACGCCGCGCTCTGCCAGGAAGCGGGCATCGTGCCGATGGTCGAGCCGGAAGTGATCATGGACGGCGACCACAGCATCGAAGTCAGCTACGAGGTGCACGAAGCCGTGCTGCGCAGCCTGTTCAATGCGCTGTACGAGCAGAACGTGATGTTGGAAGGCACCATCCTGAAGGTCAGCATGGTCATCCCGGGCAAGGACTCGGACGAGCAGGTCGATGTCGAGGAAGTGGCCGAGGCCACCGTGCGTGTGCTCAAGACCACCGTGCCGGCTTCGCTGCCGGGTATCGTGTTCCTCTCCGGCGGCCAGAGCGACGAGCAGTCCACCGCGCATCTGAATGCGATGAATCAGATCGGCCCGCATCCGTGGCCGCTGTCGTTCTCCTACGGTCGCGCCATGCAGCAGGCGGCGTTGAAGCTGTGGGCGAAGGACATGAAGGCGAACTACGCCGACGCGCAGAAGACCGTGCATGCCCGCGCGCGTGACAACGGCCTGGCTGCACTGGGTCAGTGGAAGGGCTGATCGAGCCGAAGCGCATCCTGCGCACGATCCGGGATCCGGATGCATTGAGTAAAAAGAACGGGCGCCTCACGGCGCCCGTTCTCGTTACAGAGCATGGGTCAATCGATCAGAAGCGGTATTCCGCGCTGGCCGAGACCATGTCGGTGCTCAGGTCGACGTTGTGCTTCTTCGCGTCGAAGTAGTCGTAGTTCAGGCCGACACTGAGGTTGCTGGTGATGTTGTAGCCCACACCCACGCCGCTGTACCAGCTGTTGTCGCTCAGGCTCTTGTTGACCGGGTTGACGTCATTGCTCATGCCGTGACCGGTCCAGCTATAGAGGCCGGCGCGACCGCTGAGGTACCAGTTCGGGCTGAGATCCAGATGGGCGTTGGCACCAGCGGTCCAGCCATGCAGCTGGGACTTGCCCGGGGCGATCACCGACTGGCTGTTGAAGATGTTCTTGGCGCGGATGTTGCCCAAGTCGTTGTAACCCACTTCGCCACCCAGGGAGAAGTTCGGTGCCAGCGCCCAGCGGTAACCGCCATTGAGTGCATAGCCGGTGTCGTGGCCATTGTCGTACGGACCCTGATCGATGGCGGTGCGGCCGACATTGCCGTTGACGAACCAGCCGCCGTTGTCAGCCGGTGCGTTCTGCGCGAAGGCAGCAGGAATGGCGAGTGCGCTGGTCGCAGCAAGGGCGACGGCAATAAGTGTCTTTTTCATGGAGATTCTCCTGTTATGACAAAAACGGTCGCCGGCCGGTTGGGGAAATGGGCGCGACGCCGGGTGTGGCCAAACCAGAGTTCGGCAAGCACTAAGCAGTTAGATGGAGTTGCCCCGAGAAGATTCAATACTTATTAGTATAGTATTAAGGGCTAGTTAAGTTTTGGGGCAAAACCATGATTCGTAAAAGGAAACGGGCGTCGTAACGCCCGTCTCTTCGGTGCTGTACTTGGGGAAGTCGCTGGTCAGAAGCGGTATTCCGCGCTGACGGTGTAGGCGCTGGTCTGCAGTTCGACGTCCCTGCCAGTGCCGTTGTAGTAGTTGTAGTTCAAGCCCATGCTCAGCTGCGGGGTGATGTTGTAGCCCACGCCTGCACCGGCGTAATACTGGGTGCGGTTGAACTGCTGGTACTGCGGGTTCGCGCTGTCGGTGAGACCCTGACCCTGGGCATAGAACGCGCCGCCGCGCAGTTCGCCATACCAGCTCGGGCTGATGTTGTAGCGAAGGTTCAGACCGGCGGTGGTACCGCGCAGCTTGGAATCGGCCGACGAATCACTCGACAGACCGCGTGCGGTGACCTGGCCCAGGTACTGGTAGCCCACTTCCACGCCCAGCGAGGTTGCCGGGTTGATCGCGAAGCGATAGCCGCCGGTGACGCCACCGGCGACAGCGCCGTTGTCGTACGGACCCTTGTCGATACCGGCATAGCCGGCATTGGCGGCGACGTACCAGCCCTGCTGGGAGGTGGGATTGGCGGCGTTCTGGGCGAAAGCGGCAGGAACGGCCACCAGGCCGGCGGTGGCAAGGGCAGCAGCAAGCAGAATCTTGTTCTTGTTCATCGGGGGTAATCCTCTTGTTTTGATCAGGCCGTGGCGCCTCGGGGAAAGGTGATGCCACGACTTTCGCGGCCGCCTGGTTGGGCGGTGCTTGGTGCAGTAGACCGGGGTGGTGCTGAAGGGTTCCAATACCGTTCGGTACAATATTAAGGAGGGGTTAATGTCAAGGCTGCTCAAGGGGCGGAATAGCGGCAGATGGTCGCGGGCAGCAGCGCAGACAGGCTGGCAGAAACGAGTGGGGTGATCTCCACTGGAAGTTTTCGTTTTCTTTCATGTGGTGGTGGACCTCAGGTACTTGGGGGGCATACGCAGATAGCGGCGAACGGAGACCGTGCACTGCACCATTGAACGAATAAACGAGGTGCACACGAGGTGATCAAGGCGACATCGTCGCCTCGGATCGGCGACAATCTGCGTTTTGCCAAGCCTTCCGGAGACTGATCGATGACCACCCGCCGCGAACTCGCCAACGCCGTGCGCGCCCTTGCCATGGACGCCGTGGAGGCGGCCAATTCCGGCCATCCGGGCATGCCGATGGGCATGGCGGACATCGCCGAGGTGCTGTGGAACGATTTTCTGCAGTTCAACCCGGCCAACCCCAAGTGGGCCAACCGCGACCGTTTCGTGCTTTCCAATGGCCACGGCTCGATGCTGCAGTACGCCTTGCTGCACCTGACCGGCTTCGACCTGCCGATCGGGCAGCTCAAGCGCTTCCGCCAGTTGCATTCGAAGACGGCTGGCCATCCGGAAGCCAGCGAAACCCCGGGCGTGGAAACCACCACGGGTCCGCTGGGCCAGGGTCTGGCGAATGCCGTGGGTTTCGCGCTGGCCGAGAAGGTGCTGGCGGCGCACTTCAACCGCCCAGGCCATGAGGTGGTCGATCACCACACCTATGTTTTCCTCGGCGATGGCTGCCTGATGGAAGGCATTTCGCACGAAGTGGCCTCGCTGGCCGGCACCTGGAAGCTTGGCAAGCTGGTGGCGGTCTATGACGACAACGGCATTTCGATCGACGGTGAAGTGCATGGCTGGTTCACCGACAACACGCCGGAGCGCTTCGAGGCCTACGGCTGGAACGTGATCCGTGGCGTCGACGGCCATGACGCGGCAGCGATTGCCGCGGCGTTGAAAGCGGCGACGAGCCAGAGCGAAAAGCCCACGCTTATTTGCGCCAAAACCATCATTGGTTTCGGCGCGCCGCACAAGCAGGGCAAGGAAGAGAGCCACGGTGCCGCGCTGGGCAAGGACGAGGTCGCTGCTGCCCGTGACGAGCTGGACTGGCATTCTGCGCCGTTCGAGATCCCGGCCGAGATCTACGCTGGCTGGGATCATCGCAAGGCAGGTATCGAGGCCGAGCAGGCCTGGCACGACGCGCTTGCCAAATACACCGCGGCTTTCCCGGAACTGGCGGCCGAGTTCAATCGCCGCATGAGTGGCGAGCTGCCGGCCGACTGGCCCGCCAAGTCGCAAGCCTTTGTCGACAAGCTGCAGGCCGACGGTCCCACTATCGCCTCGCGCAAGGCATCGCAGATGAGCATCGAGGCGTTCGCCCCGTTGCTGCCGGAACTGATTGGCGGCTCGGCCGACCTTGCCGGCTCCAACCTCACCAAGTGGAAGGGTAGCGTCGACGCCGGCAACGGCCATGACCCCAACGGCAACTACGTCTACTATGGCGTGCGCGAATTCGGCATGACCGCGATCGCCAATGGCGTGGCCCTGCACGGCGGCTTCATTCCGTACGACGCCACCTTCCTGGTGTTTTCCGATTACGCCCGTAACGCCGTGCGCATGAGCGCGCTGATCCCGGCGCACGCGATCCACGTGTACACGCATGACTCGATCGGCCTGGGCGAGGACGGCCCGACCCATCAGCCAGTCGAACATCTGGCCTCGTTGCGTTACATCCCGAACAATCAGGTGTGGCGTCCGTGCGATGCGGTGGAATCGGCGGTGTCGTGGAAGGCAGCGATCGAGCGCAAGGGTGCACCGGCCTGCCTGGTTTTCTCGCGGCAGAACCTCAAGCATCAGCAGCGCAGCGGGCAGCAGGTCGCCGATATATCGCGCGGTGCCTATGTGCTGTCCGATCCGCTGGATACGAAGTTCAAGGCGATTCTGATCGCCACCGGTTCGGAAGTGGAACTGGCGATGGAGGCTGCTCGCGCGCTGGCCCAGCAGGGCATAGCCGCCCGCGTGGTATCGATGCCGTGCACCGAGGTATTCGATGCGCAGCCGCTGGAATACCGCGAAGGCGTGCTGCCGGGTTGGTGCCGTGCCCGCGTCGCGGTGGAAGCGGCGACCGCCGACTTCTGGTGCAAGTACGTGGGCCTGGATGGCGAGGTGGTCGGCATGACTACGTTCGGTGCCTCGGCACCGGCACCGCAGCTGTTCGAGCACTTCGGCTTCACGGTGGCGCACGTGGTGGATGCAGTGAAACGCGTCATTCGCTGAGCCAGGTTTTGACCGATACAAAAAGCCGCGGCATGCCGCGGCTTTTTGTTAGGCGCGGGAAACAGTCAAGTTGTCAGCAAACCGGCCAATTCGTCTGGCGTGGCCGCAACCGCACTGGCGCCGGCTTGCTCCAGTTCCGCGCGGCTGCCGAAACCCCACAGCACGCCGATGCCGCGCACATGGTTGGCCAGTGCACCTTCGATATCGAAACGGCGATCACCGATCATCACGGTGTCTTCGGGTCTGGCGCCGAAGTCAGCCAGTGCGGCGGCGATCATCGAGGCCTTCTCGCTGTGTGCGCTATTCGGGTCAGGCCCGTACAGACGCAAGAATGCATCGCAGAACGGCAGGTGCGCGATGATCGGCGCGGCATGTCGCTGTGGCTTGCTGGTGACAACGGCAAGCTGGTGACCCACAACAAGCAGGCGCTCGATCAGTGACTCGATGCCGGGATAGATGTCGTGTTCACGCCAGCCATCGGTGTGGAAGCGCTCGTGGTAATGATCCACCGCGGCCTCGATCCGTACCGGGTCGTGATCGAGCAGCGGCGCGAAGCTGTGCCGCAGCGGTGGACCGATCCACCCGCGCAGCTCCTCCTGCGGTGGCGCCGGGACGTCCAGCTTCGCCAGCGCATGTTTCACGCAGGCGATGATGCCGTGCTCGGAATCGATCAGCGTGCCGTCGAGGTCGAACAGGCAGAGCATTAGTGGGCCGCGCGTGCCTTCAGCGCGGTGACTGCCGGCAGTTCCTTGCCCTCGAGGAATTCGAGGAAGGCGCCACCGCCGGTGGAGATGTAGGAGACATCGTCGGCGATGCCGTACTTGTCCACCGCGGCCAGCGTATCGCCGCCACCGGCGATCGAGAATGCCGGCGAGGCAGCGATGGCGCGTGCCAGCGTCTCGGTACCGTGGCCGAAGGCGTCGAATTCGAATACGCCGACCGGGCCATTCCACACCACCGTCCCGGCGTTGGCGATCAGCTCGGCGTAGCGCCTGGCGGTCTCCGGCCCGATGTCGAGGATCATTTCGTGGTCGTTGACCTGGTCAACCGGCTTCACCGTGGCCGGTGCTTGCGCGGAAAACGCTGGTGCCACCACCACGTCGACCGGCATCGGCACCAGGGCGCCGCGGCGCTTCGCGTCGGCGAGCACCTTCTTCGCCGCGTCGATCAGGTCGGGCTCATAGAGGGAATTGCCAATCGAGTGACCCATCGCAGCGATGAACGTGTTGGCGATGCCGCCACCGACGATCAACTGGTCGACCTTGCCGATCAGGTTATCCAGCAGGGTCAGCTTGGTCGAGACCTTGGAGCCGGCGACGATTGCCAGCAGCGGATGCGCCGGATGCTCCAGCGCCTTGCCAAGCGCGTCCAGCTCGGCCGACAGCAGCGGGCCGGCGGCGGCTATCGGGGCGAATTTGATCACACCGTGAGTGGAGGCCTGCGCGCGGTGCGCGGTGCCGAAGGCATCCATCACGAAGATGTCGCACAGCGCGGCATATTTCTTCGCCAGCGCTTCGTCGTCCTTGCCTTCGCCGACATTCATGCGGCAGTTTTCCAGCAGCACCACCTCGCCGGCGGCCACCTCGACACCGTCCAGATAATCGGCCACCAGCCGCACCGGCGTGCCGAGCTGCTCACGCAGCCACGCTGCAACCGGTGCCAGCGAGGATTCGGCGTCGAAGCGGCCTTCCTTCGGACGACCCAGATGGGACAGCACCAGTACTTTCGCGCCGGCATCGCGGGCAGCCCGGATCGTGGGCAGGGCGGCATCGAGGCGCTGGGTCGAGGTGATCTGGCCGTGGTCGTCGATCGGTACATTCAAATCCTCGCGGATCAGGACGCGCTGGTCGTGCAAATCGAGGTCACTCATGCGGATGACTGACACGGCAAAACTCCAGTAGGAATGGGTTGTAGCCGCCATGACCGGCGGTAACCGCCTATTGTCCGGCGACCTGTGCATCGATGCAAATGGCGGTCGGGTTGAATAGGGGCGTTGCCGACAGCCATGTGCCGAGGTCACACTGTGGCTAGACTGCCACTTTCGTCCAGGGGGAACGGCTCATGGCTACCGGCTTGGTGCTCTACGGTTACTGGCGTTCCAGCGCCGCATACCGCGTTCGCATCGCCTTGAACCTGAAGGGTTTGAGCTACGAATCGCGGCCGGTACACTTGCTGCGTGATGGCGGCGAGCAGCATGCGGCGGCCTATCGCACCGTCAATCCGCAGGAACTGATTCCGTGCCTGCTCGATGGCGACCGCGTGATTACCCAGTCACTGGCGATCATGGAATACCTCGACGACATTTATCCGGAGCTTGAAACGGCACTGCTTCCGGTCGATGCACGAGGACGCGCACGGGTTCGCTCGATGGCCATGGTCGTCGCCTGCGACACCCATCCGCTGGGTAATCTGCGTGTGCTTAACCAACTCGAATCGCAGTTCGGTGCCGACGAGGCGCAGCGTGCCGAGTGGTCGCGGCACTGGATTGCCACCGGCCTCAAGTCGCTGGAGGCGATGCTGGCCGACAATGCAGCGACCGGTCGTTACTGCCACGGCGAAACGCCGGGTCTGGCCGATGCCTGCTTGATACCGCAGTTCTACAATGCGTTGCGCTGGAAATTGCCGCTGGACAATTACCCGACCTTGCGTCGGATCTATCAGGCGTGCAATGAATTGGAGGCGTTCCAGCATGCCGCACCGGAAGTGCAGCCGGATGCGGCCGTAGCTGCCTGATGCAAATCCGCAGCCGTGTCCTGAAGGAACGCGCCTGCGAGTCTCAGAAGCCCATGCCGTAGGGATCGTTGCCGACCAGTTCCTGGTCGCTGGTGCCGCCTTCGGCGAGCCGGATCTTCAGCGCCAGGCCATCGCGCGAGTCGGACTTGCTGAGTGCTTCCTCCAGCTCCACGCGACCTTCCTTGTAGAGACGGTATAGCGACTGGTCGAAGGTCTGCATGCCTTCCTGCAGGCTGCGGTCCATCGCTTCCTTGATCTCGTGGATCTGCCCGCGGCGGATCATGTCGCGGATCAGCGGCGTGTTGAGCAGCACTTCTGCAGCTGGAATGCGCCGGCCGTCCTTGCCCACCACCAGGCGCTGGCTGATCACCGCGCGCAGGTTCAAGGCCAGGTTCATCAGCACGTTCTTGTGTGCCGATTCGGGGAAGAAGTTGAGGATGCGCTCCAGCGTCTGGTCGGAGTTGTTCGAGTGCAGGGTGGCCAGGCACAGGTGACCGGTTTCGGAGAACGCGATCGCCGCTTCCATCGTATCGGTGTCGCGGATCTCGCCGATCATGATCACATCCGGCGCTTCGCGCATCGCGTTCTTCAGCGCCTCGTGATAGCTGTGGGTGTCGAGGCCCACCTCACGCTGGTTGACGATCGATTTCTTGTGCCGGTGCAGGTACTCGATCGGATCCTCGATGGTGAGGATATGGCCGGGAGTATGCGAATTGCGCTGATCGATCATCGCCGCCAGCGTGGTCGACTTGCCCGAGCCGGTGGCACCGACCACCAGGATCAGGCCGCGCGGCTCCATGATCAGGTCGCGGAAGATGCTGGGCAGCTGCAACTGGTCGATGCTGGGGATCTCGCTCTTGATCGCGCGGATCACCATGCCCACTTCGCCACGCTGCTTGAACACGTTGATACGGAAGCGGCCGGCTTCCTTCACCGCCAGCGCCATGTTCAGCTCGAGATTGCGCTCGAACTGCGGCACCTGGCCTTCGTCCATCAGCGAGTAGGCGATCTTCTTGACCATGCCGCCAGGCAGGCCGGTATTGCCCAGTGGATACAGCTTGCCCTCGACTTTGATGTTCACTGGGGCGCCGGTGGTCAGGAACATGTCCGACGCGCCCTTGTCTACCATGAGCTTGAGGAAGTAACCGATATCCACGAAAAATCCCCTGTTTCTGAAATGCGCGTTGCAATGATGGATTATGCCTGCCCACAATACGCTGCGACACACTACGAGGAATGTGACGGTGCACATCTTTTCCCTGCCAGCCGGGCTCTCCGGCCGCATCCGCGCCACCACAGCCACCCTGGCGCTGACTCTGGCGCTGGCCGGTTGCGCCACGGTGCCGCCGCCCGATGATTCGATGAATATGGCGCAGACGCAGCTGCAGGCGGCCCGCGATGCGGGCGCTGCCGACTATGCGCCTGTCGACCTGGGCTTTGCCCAGGACAAGTTCCAGCAGGCGCAGGCGGCGATGGCCGAGCGCAAGTACGCCGACGCGGCCAATCTGGCCGAGGAGTCGCGTGCCGATGCCGAGCTGGCCCGGGCCAAGGCCCGACTGGGCGCGACGCGGGCCCAGATCCAGAGCAAGATTCAGGAAAATTCGAGCCTGCGCGCGCAGGGCGAGCAGGCCGAGGCGGCGGCCCAGCAGCAGGAGCAGCAGGCTGCTTCGGCGTCGTCCTCCAGCCCGCCACCTCCTACCGAGGACATGCCGGCACCCACTTCATCGGTACTGTCGGCGCCGGCACCCGGTGCCGGTTTCCAGACGCTGCCTGACAACAGTCAGCAGCCCGCCTCAAGCTCCAGCACCCAGGGAGGCCAGCCATGAAGCGGCTCACCATTACCCTTGCTGCCATTGCACTGGCGCTGACAGCCGCCAGCTCGGTGCATGCCCGGCAGGACGATATCGACATCAATCGCCTGAACAGCAGTCTCGACCAGCTTGCCAACGATCCCACTCTGGGAAGTTATGCCCAGGCCGAGCAGGCGCGCGCACGCGATGCGATCAACCGGCTGGCGCAGGCGAACAAGCATGATCGTGCGCGTGATTTGTACCTCGCCGAAAGGCGCGTGGATCTGGCCAAGAGTGCCGCGCAGCTGCAGGATGCCCAGGTCCAGCTGACCCAGCTTGATCGCGAGCACGACCAGATCCTGCTCGAGAACAGCCGGCGCGACACGGAAATCGCGCGGCGCGAGCTGGAACGCCAGCGTTTGCAGTCGCAGTTGGCCCAGGAAGAGGCTGCGCGAGCGCAGGAAGAGGGGCAGGCGTACTCACAGGCGGCCGACCAGGCGCGTGCCGAGGCTGATCAGGCGAAGAAGCTGGCGGCGGCACAGGCCAAGGTGGCCAAGGCCGCCCGCCATGAAGCTTCCCTGGCGGCCGAGGCGGCCAAGGCGATGCGTTCACAGATGCAGGACAACGCGCCGGCTACGCAGTCCAACAGCGGGCACTGAGATCGCGCTGCAATGAGTCCAGTGGCGCTGCGGGTGGGCTAACTTGTGGCTCGCCGTGGCCACAGGTCGCTGGTTGCGGCGGCCGTTGTTGCAAGTTCGATTGCGAAATGTAAATGACTGTTTTGACAGGTTTTTAACTGACAACTGCCAGTTCTTTGCAGTACGCCCGACAGGCTTGCACCACCCGGATCGGGGGAGTAGGGTCGAAGTCCCATGGGGCATTCCTGCCGCATGGGTCACTGACCTGAACCATGCGCGCATTCCACGTTTACTTCCCCTCCTGCGTTACCGGCATCCGGTCGCAGGGTGTGGTTGTGCGCACGCGTTCAATCGTCTGCGGATGCCTCTTTGAGGTACCGCACGCCCACTCGTGAGGAGGTTGAATCATGTTTGAAAACCAGCAGCGTGAGGATGTCGAGGCCTTGATGAAAGCCGATGCGGAATTTCGCCGGCTTTACCAGCATCACCGACAGCTCGACAGCAAGGTGCACGACGCCGATATCGGCGTACTTCCCATCGACGATATGACCCTGGCCAGCATGAAGAAGGAGAAGTTGCTCGCCAAGGCACGACTCGAACGCATGTGGGCTGATCGGGTACACCTTATCCACTGAACCTGCGGTTTGACGTGACGCGCGGCCCCGGCCTTTTTCCTGTTCATGGGAAAGGGGTGCGGGGCCGCGGTGCTTTCGGCCGATACCAGGTGGCTCGGTTATCATGGGTGTCTAGCCGATCGCGCGGCGTGCGTGACTGGCATCCCTTGCTACGGAGCCCCCATGACGGTCCACCAGAGTGTCCTTGAACTGATCGGACGTACCCCGATGGTGCGCGCCCAGCGCCTGGATACCGGGCCGTGCGAGCTGTTCCTCAAGCTCGAGAGCGCCAATCCCGGTGGTTCGATCAAGGACCGCATCGGCCTGTCGATGATCGAGGGCGCCGAGAAGGCTGGCCGGATCAAGCCGGGCGACACTTTGGTTGAAGGTACCGCCGGCAATACCGGCCTGGGTCTGGCGCTGGTCGCACAGCAGAAAGGCTATCGCCTGGTCCTGGTGGTGCCGGACAAGATGAGCCGCGAGAAGATCTTCAATCTCAAGGCGATGGGTGCCGAAGTCGTGCTGACCCGCTCGGACGTGGCCAAGGGCCACCCCGAGTACTACCAGGACATGGCCGAGCGCATCGCGCGCGAAACGCCCGGTGCGTATTTCATCAACCAGTTCGGCAATCCGGACAATCCGCTCGCGCACATCCAGACCACCGGCCCGGAAATCCTCGAGCAGATGGATGGCAAGGTCGACGCGATCGTGGTCGGCTGCGGCTCGTCCGGCACCATGACCGGGTTGTCGCAGTATTTCGCCAAGCATTCGCCAGACACCGAAATCGTCCTGGCCGATCCGGTCGGCTCGATCCTCACGCAGTACATCAACGAGGGCACGCTCTCGACCAAGTCCGCCAGTTGGATGGTCGAAGGCATCGGCGAAGATTTCCTGCCCAGCATCAGTGATTTTTCGCGGGTGAAAAAGGCCTACGCGATCTCCGACAAGGAGAGCTTCCTGACCGCGCGCGAACTGCTGGCGAAGGAAGGCATGCTGGGTGGTTCATCGACCGGCACCTTGGTAGCGGCGGCATTGAAATACTGCCGTGAACAAACCAGCGCCAAGCGGGTGGTGACCCTGGTCTGCGACACCGGCAACAAGTACCTGTCGAAGATGTACAACGACTACTGGATGCTCGACAACGGCTTCCTCGAACGCGAACCGCACGGTGACCTGCGCGACCTGCTGCTGCGTCCGTTCGCCCAGCGCGACACCGTGGTGATCGGTCCGAACGAACTGCTGATCACCGCCTACACGCGCATGAAGCTGTACGACGTGTCGCAGCTACCGGTGATGGATGGCCACAAACTGGTCGGCATCGTCGATGAGTCGGATGTGTTGATGCATGTGCACGCCGACGAGACGCGCTTCCGCGACCCGGTGTCCACCGCCATGATGAGCAACCTGCAGATGCTCGCCGTGAGTGAGCCGATCGAGGCGTTGCTGCCCGTGTTCGAGCGCGGGCACGTGGCGATCGTGGTGGATGGCGAGCAGTTCCTCGGCCTGATCACCCGCATCGATCTGTTGAACTATTTGCGCCGCAAGGTGAACTAAACAGGTTGAGCCATTGGCACCTGCCGACACGGCTGGCATGTGCCACGAAAGCTGGCGGTAATGCAGCCTCGACAGAATGGTGGCCTTGTGCCGGGGCTGGAGGCTCCGCATTCATCACCGGATTAGGAAGCTTTGCGCATGTGTGGAATTGTTGCTGCCGCCGCCCAGCGCGATGTCGCGCCGTTGCTGATTGCCGGCCTGAAGGCACTGGAATACCGCGGCTATGATTCGTCGGGCGTGGCCGTACTTGGCCAGGGCGAGATCCGGCGTGTGCGCGCCAAGGGCAAGGTGCGCGAGATGGAGGCGCTGTATCGCGCCGATCCGATCCCCGGTGGCACCGGCATCGCGCATACGCGCTGGGCCACGCATGGCGTACCGAGCGAGGCCAACGCGCATCCGCACGTGGCAGGGCGCGTCGCGATCGTGCACAACGGCATCATCGAGAACTACGCCAGCCTGCGTGCCGAGCTAGAGGCGGGTGGCCATGTGTTTACCTCCGAGACCGACACCGAGGTGATGGCGGCGTTGATCGATCAGCGCATCGATCAGGGCATGAACCTGCGTGAAGCGGTACTGGCCACGGTACGCGAACTCGAAGGTGCCTACGCAATCGCCGTGGTCAGCCGCGACGAACCTGGTCGTGTGGTCGGCGCACGCCGTGGTGCGCCGCTGCTGGTCGGCATCGGCATTGGCGAGAATTTCCTCGGCTCGGATGCGCAGGCGTTGATCCAGGTCACCAACAAGATGGTTTATCTCGACGAAGACGATGTGGTCGAGATCACCCGCGACAGCGTGCAGGTCTACGGCCTCGACGGGAACCCGGTCGAGCGCGCCGTGCACGAGAGCGAACTGTCTTCCGACGCCGTCGAGCGCGGTGAATATCGCCACTACATGCAGAAGGAAATCTTCGAGCAGCCGCGCGCCGTGGCCGACACGCTGGAAGCGCGCATCGGTCCGCATGGCGTGCTGCCGAACATCTTCGGCATCGACAGCGATGCGCTGCTGCAGCGCACGCGCGGTTTGCACATCATCGCCTGCGGCACCAGCTACCACGCCGGCCTGGTCGCCAAGTACTGGATCGAGGAGTACGCGCGACTGCCGGTCAGCGTGGAAGTGGCCAGCGAGTACCGTTACCGCGAAGCGGTGGTGCCGGCTGACACCTTGTTCGTGGCGATCTCGCAGTCCGGTGAAACCGCCGACACGCTAGCCGCCTTGCGCGAGTCGCGCCGCCGTGGCTACCTCGGCACGCTGGTGATCTGCAACGTGCCCGAATCCTCGCTTGTGCGCGAAGCGGATCTGAAACTGATGACACGTGCCGGTCCGGAGATCGGCGTGGCCTCGACCAAGGCGTTTACCACACAGCTTGCCGGCCTCGCCTTGCTGGCGCTGGAGCTGGCCCACCGCAACGGACTGGATCCGCAGCGTTATGCCTCGCTGTGCGCCGAGCTGCAGCATCTGCCGCGGGCGATCGAGAACGCACTGAAGCTGGAGCCGGCGATCATCGAACTGTCGACTGAATTCATCCATCACCAGCATGCGTTGTTCCTTGGTCGTGGCGCGCAGTATCCGGTCGCGCTGGAGGGGTCGCTCAAGCTCAAGGAAATCTCCTATATCCACGCCGAGGCGTACCCTGCCGGCGAGCTCAAGCATGGCCCACTGGCGCTGGTCGATGAGGACATGCCGGTAGTGGCGGTGGCGCCGAGCGGCCCGCTGCTGGACAAGCTCAAGTCCAACCTGCAGGAAGTGCGTGCCCGCGGTGGCCGCCTGATCGTGTTCGCCGATGGCGCCGCCGGCATGGATGACATGGCCGGTCACGGCGTCATGCTGCGGGTGGAGTCCGGTGGCAGTTTCATCGCACCTGCGGTGTTCACCGTGCCGCTGCAGTTGCTGGCTTATCACGTCGCGGTGCTGCGAGGCACCGACGTCGACCAGCCACGCAACCTGGCCAAGTCGGTCACGGTGGAATAGCTCAAGCCATAGGGGTCACAAAAAAACCGCGCACTCGGCGCGGTTTTTTTGTGGTACTTCCTGCGCGTCAGGCGCGGCCGTAAACATCGTCGAAGCGCACGATGTCGTCCTCGCCAAGATAGCTGCCCGACTGCACTTCGATCAGTTCCAGTGCCACCTTGCCGGGGTTGCGCAGGCGGTGCTTGCTGCCGAGCGGGATGTAGGTGCTCTGGTTTTCGCCGAGCAGGAACACCTTGTCGTCGCAGGTGACCTCGGCCGTGCCGGACACCACGATCCAGTGCTCGGCGCGATGATGATGCTTCTGCAGGCTCAGGGAAGCGCCCGGCTTGACCTGGATACGCTTGACCTGGAAGCGCTCGCCTGCCTCCAGCGAGTCGTAGCTGCCCCACGGTCGATGCACCACCCGATGCAATGAGTGTTCGCTGCGGCCGGCAGCCTTGAGTTGTTCGACGATTTTCTTCACATCCTGCGCGGCATCGCGATGTGCCACCAGGGTGGCATCCGGGGTGGTGACCACGATCAGGTCGTCGACACCAACCGTCGCAAGCAGGTGGCGGTCGTGCGAGCGCAGCAGCGAATTGCGCGTGTCGATGCTGAGTATGTCGCCTTCGCGCAGGTTGCCCTCTGCGTCTTTGTCACCGGTCAGCCACAGCGCCGACCACGAGCCGATGTCGCTCCATGCGCAGCTGACCGGGATCACCGCTGCCTGGCGCGTCTTTTCCATCACCGCGTAGTCGATCGAGTTATCCGGCACCAGGGCGAACGCATCGCGATCGATCCGCACGAAGTCGAGATCGGCCGATGCCTTCGCATGCGCGTTGCGCACAGCCGCCAGCATCGCTGGTGCGTGCATGGCGAGTTCTTCCAGATAGCGCGAGGCCTTGAACAGGAACATGCCCGAGTTCCAGTCGTAGTCGCCATCGGCGAGATAGGACTCGGCGGTGGCCTGGTCGGGCTTCTCGACGAACTGTTCCACGCGATAGCCATGGCCATCGACTGCCTCGGCGCGGCGGATGTAGCCGAAACCGGTTTCCGGACGATCAGGGCGGATGCCGAACGTCACCAGCCAGTCCTGCGTGGCCAGCGGCATGGCCTGTTTCACCGCCTCCACAAACGCGCCGGTGTCGCCGATCAGGTGATCGGCCGGCAGCACCAGCAGCAAGGCATCGGCATCGCGCTGCAAGGCCTGCAACGCGCCTAATGCGATTGCCGGTGCGGTATTGCGCGCCAGTGGTTCCAGCACGATGGTGGCGCCTTTGACACCGGCCTCCAGCAGCTGGTCGGCGGCGAGGAAACGGTGATCTTCGCTGGCCACCACGATCGGGGCCGCTACGTCAGGCAGCTCCCGGGTCCGTGCAATGGTCTGCTGGAACAGCGTGCCGTTGCCGGCCAATGCGAGGAACTGCTTGGGCAGATTCTTGCGCGAGACCGGCCACAGACGGGTACCACTGCCGCCGCTGAGGATGAGAGGAATCAACATGGGCGCCATGTCCTTGCTCAGTGAATGGGTACGGCGAGCTGATGCATGACCTCGTGCAAACCTTGTTGCCAGTCAGGCAGCGGATAGTCGAAGTGTCGCTGGAAGCCGGTATTGTCCAGCAACGACCACGCCGGGCGCACGGCAGGTGTGGGGAACTCGGCACTGCCGATCGGGATGACCTGTGGTTGACGCGCGAGCACGCCCATGGTGGCGGCCTGGTCGAAGATCGCGCTGGCAAAGCCACGCCAGGTCGTGGCGCCGCTGGCGACCAGGTGATGGGTGCCGCTCAGTAGCCGACGTTGCGCGGTGTCGGCGTGTTGCCAGCGATCGAGCGCGGCGACGCTGGCATTGACGATCAGCTTGGTATCGGTAGGTGCACCGTGCTGGTCGTCCACCACGCGCAGTTCATCGCGCTCGGCCCCCAGGCGCAGCATGGTGCGCAGGAAGTTCTGGCCGTGTGCGGCGTAGACCCAGGCCGTGCGAAATGTCAGGTGATCGGCGCCGCTGGCGCGCAATGCCTGTTCGCCGGCCAGCTTGCTGCGGCCGTAGGCACCCAACGGGCCGGTCGTCGCATCGACGGGATACGCTTGCGACTGGCGGCCGTCGAAGACGTAGTCGGTCGAATAATGGATGACCAGGGCGCCATGCGCTGCGGCCCAGCTACCGATCACCCCAACAGCTTCGCCGTTGACGCGGGTGGCCAGCGCTTCTTCCTGCTCAGCGCGATCGACCGCCGTATAGGCGGCAGTATTGACGATCACATCGGGCTGGACGCGATCGAGCAGCGCACCCAGAGACTCCGGCATGGACAGGTCGGCGATCTCGCCGTGTCCGCCCTGCGCCAGTACACCGTCGCGACTGGCGGCGATCAGCTCGCCGCGCGTGACCAGGCCACCGTGATCGAGAAACGTACGGCCAAGCTGGCCGTTGGCACCAAACAGCAGGGTTTTCACGACGCGAAAACCGGCAGCCGTTCCGGCGCGACGTCTTTCAGCAGCGGCGTCTTGCCGTCCTTGTCGGACAGCAGTGGTGTACTCAAGGGCCAGTCGATGCCGAGATCGGCATCGTTCCAGCGGATGCCGGCGTCGGCCTGGGCGTCGTAAAGCGCGGTGCACTGATAGGTGAAGGTGGCGAACTCGGACAGCACGCAAAAACCATGCGCAAAGCCTTCCGGGACCCAGAAGTGCCGATGATTTTCGGCGGTCAGCATTACGCCGAACGACTGTCCGAACGTGGGCGAGCCGCGGCGGATATCCACCGCTACGTCGTACACCTCGCCTTCGAGCACACTGACCAGCTTGCCTTGCGGATTTGGCCACTGGTAATGCAGCCCGCGCAGCACGCCTTTGGCCGAGCGCGAAACATTGGTCTGGATGAAGTCGGCCATGATGCCGGCTTCCTGCCACTTGCCCTTGTTGTAGCTTTCGTAGAAGAAGCCACGGGCATCGCCGAACACTTGTGGTTCGAGAATCAGTGCGCCGGGTAACGCGGTTTCAATCACTTTCATCGAACATGACCTTGACGAGTCAGCTGCTGCAGGTATTGGCCGTAGCCGGTCTTGGCCAGTGGAGCGGCCAGTGCCAGTAGTTGTTCGGCGTTGATCCAGTCATTGAGGTAGGCAATCTCCTCCGGGCAGCAAACTTTGAGGCCTTGGCGGTTCTCGATGGTCTCGATGTAGTTGCCCGCCTCCATCAGCGAATCGTGGGTGCCGGTGTCGAGCCACGCAAAACCACGCCCGAGCTGCTCCAGGTGCAGCGAGTCGTCGTCGAGGTAGAAGCGGTTGAGGTCGGTGATTTCCAGTTCGCCGCGCGATGATGGCTTCAGTGCCGCGGCGTAATCGCAAACGCGACCGTCGTAGAAGTACAGGCCAGTCACCGCGTAATGGGATTTGGGGTGGGCCGGCTTTTCCTCCAGTCCGATCACCCGGCCGGCAGCGTCGAATTCGGCCACGCCATAGCGCTCGGGATCTTTGACCCAGTAACCGAACACGGTGGCGCCATGTTCGCGCGAGGCCGCGCGCTTGAGTCGCTCGGTCAGGCCGACGCCGTAGAAGATGTTGTCGCCCAGCACCAGACAGCTAGGCTTGCCATCCACGAAATCGCGACCGATGGTGAACGCCTGCGCGAGGCCATCGGGTGAGGGCTGCACGGCGTACTGGATGTCGATGCCCCACTGCGAGCCATCGCCGAGCAGGCGCTGGAACATCTCCTGCTCATGCGGCGTGTTGATCATCAACACCTGGCGGATGCCGGCCAGCATCAGCGTGGCCAGCGGGTAATAGATCATCGGCTTGTCGTACACCGGCAGCAGCTGTTTGCTGACCGCGCGGGTGATCGGATAAAGCCGGGTGCCGGAACCGCCGGCGAGGATGATGCCTTTCTGCGTCGTGCTCATGATCGAATCCTAGATGATCTCGGCTTTCACGAGCCGAGGCGCTCCATGCGATAGCTGCCGTCGAGCACGCGCTGGCTCCAAGGCTGGTTGGCAAGATACCAGTCCACCGTCTGCGCGATGCCGGTTTCGAAGGTTTGCGATGGCCGCCAGCCCAGTTCGTCCTGCAGCTTGCTGGAGTCGATCGCATAGCGGCGATCGTGCCCCGGGCGGTCCTTGACGTAGGTGATCAGCGATTCGCGCGCGCGACCATCGTCCAGCGGCCGGCGCTGATCGAGCAACGCGCAGATGCTCTTCACCACAGCGATGTTCTCGCGTTCGGCATTGCCGCCGACGTTGTAGGTCTCGCCGACGCGGCCCGCTTCCAGCACGCGGCGGATCGCGCTGCAGTGGTCGCCCACAAACAGCCAGTCGCGGATGTTCAGGCCGTCGCCGTAAACCGGCAGCGGTTCGCCGGCCAGCGCTTTCTGGATGATCAGCGGGATGAGTTTTTCCGGGAACTGGAAGGGGCCGTAGTTGTTCGAGCAGTTGGTGGTCAGCGTGGGCAGGCCGTAGGTGTGCTGGAACGCACGGACCAAGTGATCGGAGGCCGCCTTCGAGGCGGAATACGGCGAGTTCGGCGCGTACGGTGTCTGCTCGGTGAACTTGCCCTCGGCACCGAGCGAGCCGTAGACCTCGTCGGTCGATACGTGCAGGAAGCGGAACGCCTCGCGCGCGCTGCCCTCGAGGCCGCGCCAGTAGTCGCGGGCGCATTCGAGCAGGCCCAGCGTGCCGACCACGTTGGTCTGCACGAATTCGGCGGGGCCGTCGATCGAGCGGTCGACGTGCGACTCGGCAGCAAAATTGACAATGGCATCGGGGCGATGTTCGGCCAGCAGCTTCGCCACCAGCGCCCGGTCACCGATATCGCCTTGCACGAACACATGCCGGTCGTGGCCCTGCAGTGAGGACAGCGTATCCGGGTTGCCAGCGTAAGTGAGCTTGTCCAGATTGACGACCCGCAGGCCGTCAGCAATGGCCTGTAGCACGAAGTTGGCGCCGATAAAACCTGCTCCGCCAGTGACGAGCAGCAATGGGATGTGATCGGATGGACTGTTCATCGAGCCTTCTTTGGTGTCATATGGGCGAACATTCGGCTGCGAATGGTCTATCAGTGGCTGATATGGTGTGCCAAGGGGCTGATAGTGCATGCGCATGTTGGATCAATGCATAGTTTGCCATTGATTGGCGACGAGGATTGGGGCGCACGTTGATGGCAGGTGGCAGGTGGTTGGCGGCGCTTCAGCGTCGGGCGGTATCCAGGCAAAGCACGGAGTGAGGATGGAAATAGCAAAAATGTCCCTGTCAAGACGTGTCTGGGCTAGACGAGACGTATTCTGGGAGCTCACCAAACGCGATATTGCAGGGCGTTACAGCGGATCCTTCCTGGGGTTGTTGTGGTCGTTCTTCAATCCGCTGTTGATGTTGGCTGTCTATACGCTGGCTTTTCGCGTATTTCTCGGCATGCGCTGGCCGAACATGGAGTCGGGGGCCGATTTTTCGTTGATGATCTTCTGCGGCATGATCGTCCATTCGTTGCTGGCCGAATGCATCACGCGTGCGCCGGGGGTTATCGTCTCGCAGAGCAACCTGGTGAAGCGGGTGGTGTTTCCACTGGCGATCCTGCCTTGCGTCATGGTGACCTCGACGCTGTTCAATGCGCTCCTCAGCGTGCTGGTGCTGCTGATCTTCGTCTTGATCTCGCAGCACACATTGCATGCGACGCTGCTGTATCTGCCGCTTCTGTATGCACCTTATGTGCTGCTGCTGTGCGGGGTGAGCTGGCTGATGGCGTCGCTGGGCGTATTTGTCCGCGACGTGACGCAGGTTGCCGGCGTGATTTCGTCGATGCTGATGTTCCTTAGCCCGGTGTTCTATCCCGCGTCGAACCTGCGTGAGCCTTATCGTGACTGGATCACCCTCAACCCGCTGACCTTGATGATCGAGCAGACGCGACAGCTGGTACTGTTCGGAAAATCACCCGACTGGCCTGCACTAGGGATCTATACCCTGGTTTCCGTGGCTGTGCTGCTGTTCGGATACGTCTGGTTTCAGCGTACGCGGGATGGGTTCGCTGATGTCCTCTGAGCCCGCCCTGTCGCAACAGCCATCCGATGAGGTGGTGATCGAGGTTCGGGCGCTCGGGAAGTGCTACCAGCTCTACGACAAGCCGGTGCACCGGATGCTGCAGAGCCTGATCGGCGGCAGGCAGCGGTTCTATCGCGAGTTCTGGGCTTTGCGTGGGGTCGACTTCGAGGTTCGGCGCGGTGAGACGCTCGGCATCATCGGGCGCAATGGCGCGGGGAAATCGACCCTGCTGCAGCTGATCGCCAGCACGCTCAAGCCAACGGAGGGCAGTGCCGCCATCCACGGTCGCGTAGCGGCGTTGCTGGAGCTGGGCAGCGGCTTCAATCCCGACTTCACTGGACGTCAGAATGTTTATCTGAATGCATCTATCCTCGGGTTGAGTCGCAGTGAAGTCGATGCGCGGATCGATGACATCCTGGCCTATGCCGAGATCGGCGAATTCGTCGACCAACCAGTGCGCAATTATTCCACCGGCATGGTGATGCGATTGGCGTTCGCCGTGGTGACGCATGTGGATGCGGACATCCTGATCATCGATGAGGCGTTGGCCGTGGGGGATGCCTTCTTCATGCAGAAGTGCATGCGCTACCTGCGTGAGTTCCGCAAGCGCGGCACGATGTTGTTCGTCAGCCATGATGGCGGCGCGGTGACCAGCCTGTGCGATCGCGCAATCTGGCTGGAGCATGGGCGCGTACAATGCATCGGGGATGCCCGCAAGGTCATGGAGGCCTACCTCGAGGCCTCCATCGTCGAGCGCCAGGGCGGAGCGGGTGGGCGCAATTCCAGACCACCTGGCCGCGCATACGTTGCGCCGGTGGAGCAGGTCGATTTCCGACAGGAGCTGATGGATCGATCGACCCTGCGCAATGACCTGAAAATCTTCCCCTTCAAACCGGATGCCGAGGGTTTCGGGGAATGCAAGGCTCATATTGCCCATGTCGCATTCCGCAACGAGGCTGATGAGGTACTGGCCATGGTGGTGGCTGGCGAAACCGTGACGCTGGAGGTCAGGCTGCTGGCAGAGAATGCGATCGACAACGTGATCGTGGGTTTCTATGTAAAGGATCGACTGGGTCAGCTGCTGTTCGGTGACAACACCGTGCTCAGCCATGAAGGCGATTTCGCGGTGAGTGGCGGCCAGGCCTTCAATGCAAGCTTCCGTTTCGTGATGCCACGGCTGGTGCCGGGGGAATACTTCATCACCGTGGGCTTGGCCGAGGGAACCCAGGAGCAATATGTGATCCAGCACTGGCTGCACGAGGCGTTGCGCTTCATGGCTACCGGCGGCACGCTGTCGTCCGGGCTGATCGGCATACCGATGCTCGACGTACGATTGGAACGAATAACCCATGAGCCCTGATTTTCGCCTCGAAGAGCATCCGCTGGTTCTGATGAAACCACGCATCGTGCCGCCTTACGGCTGGGTCGGACACATTCCGTTCGCCTATCTCGCCGTGGATCTCTTGCGGCCGCGTACCCTGGTCGAGCTGGGCACCCATTCGGGCAACTCCTATCTGGCGTTCTGCCAGGCGGTGCATGCCCTGGATCTGTCCTGTCGCTGTACCGCTGTGGACACCTGGCAGGGTGATATGCATGCGTTGCGTTACGGGGACGAGGTGTACCAGTCACTTCGTGCCAGGCATGACCCGCTATACGAGAATTTCTCGCAACTGCTGCGTGCGCGTTTCGATGACGTAGCAGGCCAATTTGAAGACGGCAGCATTGACCTCCTGCACATCGATGGATTGCATACCTACGAAGCGGTACGCCACGATTTCGAAACCTGGCTGCCCAAGCTCAGCCGCCGCGCCGTGGTGCTCTTGCACGACACCGCGGTGCGTGAACGAGGGTTTGGCGTCGGGCAATTCCTCGATGAACTGGCGGCACAATATGCATGCTTCAGTTTTCGGCATAGCCATGGCCTGGGTGTAGTAGCTGTGGGTTCGGAAGTGCCTGCAGCATTCGTTGCCTTCATGCGACAGGCCGAGGCTTCACCCGATAGCATATGCGGCTTCTTCGAAGCTTTGGCAGGCACTCTGGTCGACGCCGATGAGCAACCGATGGCGGCAGCCATGGTCGAGCCGCAGCGTGTGGTCTGTCATCTCTTCTATCGCCACCGTGACGAGGCTTTCGACGAAAGCCGCATGATTTCACAGCCAGTCGATGCGACAAACGGCGTGCTGGATCTGCAATTCCGGCTGCCGGCCGGCATTCGCCCGGACTACTTGCGACTTGATCCGGCCGACTTGCCGGGCGTATACGGATTGAGTGGAGTGGTAGTGCGGCAGCAAGCGGGTGGAGTAGTCCGGAATCTGGATCGGTTGCCTGACCGATTGGGTCATATCAACGGTGAGTTGTTGCCGGCCTTCGGCACGCAATCGGTGCGCCTGATCAGCTTCGATGGCGATCCCAACGTCGAATTCGAGATCGGCAGCAGCCTTGTCGAAGGACATCGTGATAGCTGGCTCGAGGTAACCGTCCGGATTGAGTACGAGTTGGTGATTCAAGATTCCTCGTTGCACCATTTGCTGCAACAGCAGGGGACATCACTAACCGACATGCGCCGGCTCGCAGGTGAGCGAGCGGATGTTCAGGGCTTGGCACATGCATTCCAACAGCAGCGAGGGGAGATGCAAAATCTGCAAGCGAGCCTGCAGCGATTGGAGCAGGGTATCGATCAGCTGGCAAAGCGCAGCTTGTGGTCGGTGGTCCGGCGAATCATCAAGCGAGGCTAGTGAGCAAGGTCACTGAAACATGCATTTTCCTTATCGATCACTGTGGCAC
>Ga0302311_10000828_pt1 | contig 37478 bp, 41 predicted proteins | sample III_Palsa_N1_3_FD_200449 | JGI IMG/M metagenome (GOLD analysis project Ga0302311, IMG submission 200449) | Peat permafrost microbial communities from Stordalen Mire near Abisko, Sweden - III_Palsa_N1_3 | ecosystem: Environmental > Terrestrial > Soil > Palsa > Peat permafrost | place: Sweden... | reverse complement strand
GCGCTCTTCTCCATCAGCCCGCGCAGGGCCATCATGTCCTCGGTCATCTTCGGTTCCTTGGTCAGAGTTGATGTTCACAACCCGACCCTACCGAAGAATCGCAGATGACCACCCGCCGCCCAGGCAGTTGCCCGCAGAGCCGCTCGCTCGCTACGGCGCCATGGGGAGGGCGCGCATCGCGAGCGGCTCCGCTACCACCCAGCTACACCACGCCCTGGGACACGACCGCACCGCCCTTTCTCAGAAGGACAAGACTTGGGTCGAAACCCTTCCCTGGCTGCCTGACGGCATGTCAGCGAACTACTTCGAGGAGCGGGAAGTCCATAAGCGACGCCTGCTGGTCAATTTGGCTCGGAAGCAGCATGCAGAGCGTGGTGCGTTCACCAAGGGCTACACCGCCTATCTCGCTTCGCCAGAATGGGCCGCGAAGCGCGAATTGGTGATGAAGCGATGCGGCGGCATTTGTGAGGGCTGCGGAATCAAGCCTGCTACCGACATTCATCATCATCACTACGAGCACCTGTTCGACGAGTTTCTGTTTGAGCTCGTTGGCCTGTGTCACGGCTGCCACGTGCGCATCACGCTGGAGCGTCGAAAGCGCCAGGAAGCCGCCCTTCGGGAGCGTGCGGCTCAAGTCGATGAATACGGAAGCTGACCCCGTTCGCGACGGTGCCCCGCACCGAACGGCGCAGAGTGCTGGCAGCGTATGCGGATCGACTGCGCCCGGAAATCATCCGCGTGTGGGCAGGTCGCTTGTTCTCGCTGCTGTCTCTTCTGCCTGGATTCACCCATGGCATTCCTCCACCAAATTTCAGCTGAATGCCGCGACCACGGTTTCAATCGGCAGGAACAGAGTTCGGCTGTCTTCCGGATATTCGATGAACTCGGCGCACTTCAAATAGAAGCGCTTGGCCGCGTCGTCCTTCGCCTGGACCAGCACCGCGCCGATGCCGATGCTCTGTGAGGCTGAAGCGATGCGGCGCAGCGCGTCCGAGAGGATGTCGGCGCCAAGCCCTTTACCCCCGTGACCGCGGTTGACCGCCAGCCGCCCGATCACCGAAACCGGGATCGTGTCCGGCGTATTGCGCCGCACCCTACCCGGCGCGGCAGCGCGCTCCACCGCGCCGGCCGACAGGCAGAAATAGGCGACCACCCGCCTGCCTTCGCAGACGACATAGGTGCGCGAGAACCGGCTTTCGTTTTTCAGGGCGCGGTGCTGCAGCCATTCGTTCAGCGCCGGCTCGCCACAGTCGAAAGCCGTGAGGTCGTGATCGGCGGTCAGTGGAACCGGGGCCGACAGCCCGGGTTTGGAGCGTTCCGGCTCACCTTCTACGTCCGCCATGCCGGAACTCGGCGCAGCAGCGACCGCAGTTTCGGTCCCGGCGCGGGGGGATTGTCGAGGGCGTGCATGAAGGCGTCATAGCGCTCGGAACTGAGCACGAAGAGCCGCTGGTCGAGCAGCACGTCGATGGCCTGTCGCCGGGCGCTTTCGACCATGAACTCGGTGCGTGTCTTGCCGAGGATCGCCGCCGCATCATCGATGAGCTGACGGGTATGGCTCTCGATACGCAGGTTGATACTGCCCTTCGTCTCGGCCGCCGAAGCGCGCTCCGCGATCGCGACGGCCGAAACGTCCGGGTTTTCCGAAGGTGAAGAGGCACCTATTGGCATGCGCGGGAATATGCCCCGCGTATCTACAATGTCAATACAAGAGCCCGTCTACGGGTTCATTCGGCGCGCGCCGAGCTACCCCAGTCCGGCGATGATCATCCGCTGTTCGATATCGCCCGGCGGCGTTGGTTGAGGTGCGCGCTGTGTCTGCGTCCACCGCTTCTTGCGGGCCAAGGTCTCGATCCGGTTCCATTTCCCTGATTTGGCGCCACGCCCAGAGAGGCTCGGCCGCGCCCGCCGCGTGGGCGAACGGTGTCCGGCCGCCGAGCGGGGTCAGCTTGACTATTAGAACGTGCTTCGGCTTCAAAAAGGGTAGAACACATTTCTGCGTTCAGCCGCGCCGCGACAATCGAACGTTGAATCGAGCGCCGCGATTGGGTGAAGATGGCGCCGTGGCCGGCGTGATCGTCGGGCCTGGGGGCGATGACGGGGGCGTCGATGCTGATCAAGTGTCCGGAGTGCGCGCGCGAGGTATCCGATACGGCGCCGGCCTGTCCCGGCTGCGGCTACGTCCTGCAGGCGCCGAGCACGGCGGCGGCGGCGACTCCCGCGGCGCTGACTACCGAGGCGCAGATCCTGGTCGAGCAGCGGGTCACCAACGAAGGCCCGTCGGCGGGCGTGGCCTATCTGTTGTGGTTCTTTTTCGGACTGCTCAGCGCGCACCGGTTCTATCTCGGCAAGCCCGGCACCGCGTTGTTGCAGATCCTGTCCTATTTCCTGCTGGTCGGTTTCCTCTGGTGGTTCCTGGACGCCTTCTTGATCCAGGACATGCTGCGCGCCAAACGGGCGGAGGTTCGCGCTCGGCTCACCGGTCAGGCGGTGGGCGCCAATCCCTACGCCGCCCTCGCCAGCTACCACGATCCGGGCGCCGCCAGGACGCCGTGACGGCCAGTCAAAGCCCGGCGTTGCGGAACGCCACCTGCGAGAGCGCCGACCAGTCCTTTTCCGAGTCGCCGGCGGCGATCGCGGCGAGCAGGTGGTCGCGCAGCAGCGAGGCGACGGGGAGGGGGACGTGCTTGGCCTCGCCGGCCTGCAGCGCCAGCCGCACGTCCTTCAGCCCCAGCGGCAGCTTGAAGCCGGCAGGCTCGAAGCGCTCTTCGGCGATCAGCGCGGCATAGGTCTTGTAGGCCGGCGCGGCGAAGAGGGTGTTGGTCATCACCTCATAGAGGGCCGCCGGCTCGACGCCGTGGGCCTTGGCCAGGGCGCCGGCCTCGCCCAGCGTTTCGATCATGCTGGCCAGGGAGAAGTTGCAGGCGATCTTGACCACATTGGCCAGGTGCGCGCGCTCGCCCAGCGGCCAAGTGTGAGCCCCGACCAGCGCCAGCAGCGGCCGCACCTTTTCCACGGCGTCCGGTGCCCCCGCCGCCAGCACGGCGAGGCCGCCCGCCGCCGCCAGGTCCGGCCGGCCCAGCACCGGCGCGGCGACATAGGCCACGCTGCGCTGCTCGTGCAGCACCTCCATCCGCTCGGCGAAGGCGACCGAGACCGTGGCGAGGTTGACGTGGATCGCGCCCGGCCGGGCGGCCGCCAGCGCGCCGGAGCTGACGATCACCGCCTCGACCACCTCGTCGTTGGCCAGCATGGAGAACACGACCTCGGCCCGCATCGCCTCGGCTGGCGTCGACGCCGCGCGGGCGCCCAGTGCGACCAGGCGACCCACCGCCTCGGGCGATCGGTTCCAGGCGAGCATCTGGTGGCCGTCCTTGAGCAGGTTGCCGGCGATGGCCGAGCCCATATTGCCCAGGCCGATGAAACCGAGGTTCATGACGCGCTCCCACACGGCGGCGCGATCCGCGGGCGACGCCTCGCACGGCTTTCTAGCCGCCTAGGAATGGGGAAGCGACCCGTCCTCGGTCGAGTGGGCGAGGCCGTGGTTCATCGCATAGACGCCCACGGCCACCACGACGATCGCGGCCGCGAGGCCGAGGCCCCAGCCAGCGCTGGTGCAGAAGCTGATCACCAGGAAGGTCAGCAGCGCCGCCAGGTGGATGCAGACCCATTTCACCGCCAGGGTGAAGTGATGAAAGCTGTGCGCGTGCGTCGCCAGGATGCTGTTTTCGTCCAGATTGGTGTCCGACATGGCCGGTCCTCGAGCAGGGTCTCCAAAGTTGAGTGAGCTCGCCAACGCGGCGGGCCGAAAGGGCCCGCCGCGCCGTGGTCACTCGGATCAGAACGCGATCCAGACCCCGTTGCGGTAGTAGCCGTGGCCGAAGTTGTCGGCGCGCCAGTGCCAATGGGCGCCCTTGTGCGCGTCCCCCCAGGCGTCGGGGTGCCAGACGACGCCGGCCTCGTTCGGATAGACGATCCGATCGTGGACGTGCCAGCACTCGCCCCACTTGTTGCAGGCCACGTCGGCCGAAGCCGCCGTCGCCAGGGCCAGCGCGCCACCCGCCACGGCGGCGATCAGAGCGCCCTTCGCGAGGGCCGATTTGAAGAAAGTCACGCGTTTCTGCTCCTTCGGATTTCCGTCCCGATGTGATTCAACCGGGCGGACGGCGGCGTTGTTCCCTGGAAATTCGCCAGGATCGCGGCGTTGGAACCGCGCCGTGCGCCGGCGGTTGGAGCCTGGACAGCGAAGGAGGATTCGATGCCGCAGGGAGACAAGTCGGCCTATACTGACAAGCAGGAGCGCAAGGCCGACCACATCGCCAAGGGCTACGAAAAACGCGGCGTCTCCGAGCCCGAGGCCGAGCGGCGCGCCTGGGCGACCGTCAATAAGGAAGACGGCGGCGGCAAGAAGAGCGGTTCCGGCCGCGGCGAGCCGGAGAACCATGCGCCGTCGGCCAAGGGCGGACGCAAGTCGCAGGCCTCGCGCACCCCTGCCGAACGATCCGCCGCGGCCAGGAAGGGCGCTGAAACGCGCAAGCGCAACGCCGTCGCCCGCGCCCATTGAGGCGGTGAGATGGCGCGGCGCCTGGGTTTCGGGCGTTCCAAGGCAAGGTTGAACACGGCCGCGTCATCCGGGGGAACCAAACATTCCCCCATGGACTCAAGACGCTGAGGCCGGGCGCTGCGAAGCGTCCGCGTTCGTTGTGCATAAAGGGACACCCGTATGAAAATCGCCCAGATTTCCCCGCTCTACGAGGCCGTGCCGCCGCGTCTCTACGGTGGAACCGAACGCGTCGTGGCGCAGCTCTGCGAAGCCCTGGTCGACCTCGGGCACGACGTGACCCTCTTCGCCAGCGCCGACGCCAACACCCGCGCCAAGCTGGTGCCGGTGCGCGATCAGGCCATCCGTCTCGACTCCGCGCCGCTGAAGTCCGATCTCGCGGCGCACCTGTCCATGCTCTACGAGCTGCGCGAGCGGAAGGATCAGTTCGACATCATCCACTTCCACACCGACATGCTGCATTTCCCGCTGTTCGAGGACATGGCGCATCGCACGGTGACCACCCTGCACGGGCGGCTGGACATGAAGGATCTGCCGCCGGTCTACCGGAGCTGGTCGAAATACCCGCTGGTGTCGATTTCGGACGCCCAGCGCGAGCACCTGCCGTTCGCCAACTGGGTGAGCACCGTCTATCACGGGATGCAGGCCGACCACGCGGCGTGGTTCCACCCCAAGCCCGAGGGCTACCTCGCCTTCCTCGGCCGGATGTCGCCGGAGAAGGGTCCCGACCGCGCCATCGCCATCGCCAAGCGCCTAGGCATGCCGCTGAAGATGGCCGCCAAGGTCGACACGGCCGACGCCGAATACTTCCACCGCGAGATCGCGCCGCTGCTCGACGATCCGCTGATCGAATTCATCGGCGAGATCGGTGATGCGCAGAAGCCCGATTTCCTCGGCAACGCCGCCGCGCTGCTGTTCCCGATCGATTGGCCCGAGCCGTTTGGCTTAGTGATGATCGAGGCGATGGCCTGCGGCACCCCCGTGGTCGGCTACGGCTGTGGCTCCGCGCCCGAGGTGATCGACGACGGCGTCACCGGTTTCATCGTCCGCGACGAGGATGCGGCGGTCGCGGCGGTGAGGGCGATCGGCGGCCTCGACCGGCGGGAGGTGCGCCGCAGATTCGATCGGCGCTTCTCCGCCACCGCCATGGCGCGCGGTTATCTCGATGTCTACGCCGACCGCCTCGCTCGCGCCCCATTCGCCGAGCATCTCGTCGATGACGTGGAAGATGTGGATGAGGCGTCGCGCGCATTGACGGCGCTCGCCCAAATCGCCTAGAGCGCTCCGAGCGCGAGGGTGAACTGCGTCTTCGCGCCGCACGTGGCTTAAGCGATTGAATTAGGCCAAGAATCAGGGCCCAGATCGAGTTGATCTGGGCTTCTTGCTTCAGGCGAGGCAGATGGACGACTGCGGCGAGCCACCTTCCACGTCGGCGGACGAATCCACCGTCGCCAGCGGCGTGGAGTTGGTTTCGCTCAAGGACGGCCACGCGTTCCTGGTCGCCGACCAGAACGGCGACGTCACCGGCGGCGCCGAGGGGCTGTACGACCGCGACACCCGGGTGCTCTCGCGCTGGATCTTCTGCGTCGGCGACCGCCATCCGACCCGGCTCTCCAGCACCGTCTCCGACGACAACGCGGTCTTCACTTTCCACGGCACCAACCGCGCGCTGCCGCCGGTCAACGGCCGCGGCACGCCGCGCGGAGCGATCCATATCGAGCGCCGGCGCACGCTGCAGGGCGAGCGGGTCTACGAGCGCGTCTGCTGCACCAATTTCGGCCTCGACCAGGTGATGCTGCCGCTGGTGTTCGAATTCGCGGCCGACTTCCGCGACATGTTCGAGGTGCGCGGCATCTATCGCCCGCGCCATGGCGAATTGCGGACGCCGCAGGTGCACGGCCGCCACGTCGACTTCGCTTATGACGGCCTCGACGGCGTGCGCCGCACCAGCGGCGTCGCGTTCTCCGAGCCGCCCTGGCGGATGGACACGGGCCGCGCCGAGTTCATGTTCACCCTCTCGCCCGGCGATCGCATCGACCTCTTCGTCGAGGCCGGCGCCGGCGCATGCGAGCCGCCGAGCCAGGACCGCTTCCGGCGCGCGCTCGCCCACGCCCGCCGCACGATCCGCCGCCGCGAGCGGCGCGGCGCGCTGCTGCGCTCGACCGACGAGGGCCACGGCGCCTGGTTCGAACAATCGCGCGCCGACCTCGGCCTGCTGGTCAGCGACCTGCCGACCGGACCCTATCCGTTCGCCGGCATCCCCTGGTTCTCCACCCCGTTCGGCCGCGACGGCCTGCTCACCGCCTGGCAGACGCTGTGGCTCGATCCGTCGCTGGCGCGCGGCGTGCTGAGCTACCTTGCCATGCGCCAGGCGACCCAGACCTCGGCCTTCCAGGACAGCCAGCCTGGCAAGATCATGCACGAGACGCGCGGCGGCGAGATGGCCGCGCTGGGCGAGATCCCGTTCGGCCTCTACTACGGCGGCGTCGACACCACGCCGCTGTTCGTGGCGCTGGCGGGCGCCTATCTGCGCCGCACCGACGACGTCGAACTGATCGCCCAGCTCTGGCCCGCCATCACCCGCGCCATCGCCTGGGTGGAAGAGCAGGGGGATTCCAACGGTGACGGCCTGGTCGACTACCAGCGCGCCGCCCACACCGGCCTTGCCAACCAGGGCTGGAAGGACAGCGCCGACTCGGTGTTCCACGCCGACGGCCATTTTCCGGTCGGGCCGATCGCGCTGGTGGAGGTGCAGGGCTACGTCTTCGCCGCCTACAAGGCCATGGCCCAAATGGCCGAGCGCCTGGGCGAGCCGGGGGCCGACCACTGGACGGCGGCGGCCGAGGCGATGCGGGCGCGGGTCGAGGCGCGGTTCTGGATGGAGGACGCCGGCTTCTACGGCATCGCCGTCGACGGCGAGGGCGCGCTGTGCACGCCGCAGGCGTCCAACGCCGGGCACCTGCTGTTCAACGGCCTGCCGACCCCCGACCGCGCGCAACGCGTCACCCGCCGGCTGCTCTCCGACGATTTCGATTGCGGCTGGGGCCTGCGCACGCTGGCGTCGGGGACCAGCCGGTTCAATCCGATGAGCTATCACAACGGCTCGGTCTGGCCGCACGACACCAGCCTCTGCGTCGCCGGCATGGCCCGCTACGGCGAGCGGCGCGGGCCCGCACGGCTGATGAGCGATCTCTTCCGCGCCTCGCAACACTTCGACCTGCGCATGCCCGAGCTGCTCTGCGGCTTCCGCCGCCGCCCCGGCGAGCCGCCGGTAGCCTATCCGGTCACCTGCATGCCGCAGGCCTGGTCGGCAGGATCGGTGTTCCTGCTGCTGCAGGCGTGCCTGGGGCTCTCGATCGACGCCGCCCGGCGCGAGGTGCGGCTGGTCAATCCGACCCTGCCGGACGGGATGGACACGCTCTGCATCGACCGCCTCGACGTGGCCGGCGCGACTGTCAACCTGCTCGCCCAGCGGCGCGACGGGGTGACCGTCGTCACCCCGGGGCACGGCTCCGATCCGGACATCGCCGTGGTGACCGAGCGTTAGAGCGCGGCCGACGCACACAATAAGCGTCACCGCGCGCCGAAGCGTGGAACCAACCCCGTGATAAGCCGCTTGGATCGGGACGACGCGCGTTCGCGGGACGAGGACGTGCGCGTCGGAGCGCCCCATGAGCCGCCTTGTCGTCGTATCCAATCGTGTCGCCGCGGCGGCGGACTCGGCCCGCGCCGGCGGCCTGTCGGTCGCCATGCGCTCGGCTCTGCGCGCCGGCCCAGCGCTCTGGTTCGGCTGGAGCGGCGAGCGCACGGCCGAATTCACCGGCGAGCTGAAGAGCCACCGCGTCGATGACATCGACGTCGTCACCATCGACCTCGAGGAGGCCGACTACGACGAATATTACAACGGCTACGCCAACTCGACGTTGTGGCCGGTGTTCCACTTCCGCACCGACCTGGCCGCCTACGACCGCTCGTTCGACGCCGGCTACGCCAGGGTGAACCGGCGCTTCGCCGCGGCGCTGGCCCCGCTGCTGCGGCCGGACGACCTGATCTGGGTGCACGATTATCACCTGATCCCGCTGGGCCGGGAGCTGCGCAAGCTGGGGGTGACCAACCCGATCGGCTTCTTCCTGCACATCCCCTGGCCGGCGCCGCAGCTCTTCACCACCCTGCCGCGGCACCCGGACCTGGTCTCCTCGATGTTCGACTACGACCTGGTCGGCTTCCAGACCGCCGAGTGCGTGGCGGCGTTCGAGGCCTATGTGCTGGGCGAGGTCGGCGGCCGGCGCGATGGCGAGCGGCTGCGCGCGTTCGGCCGCTCGCTGCGCGCCGACGCCTTCCCGATCGGCCTCGATGCGCCCGAGTTCCTCGAGCTCGGCCGCTCGCCTGACGCCGAGCGCGCCTGCGACCGCATGCGCGCCCACGGTGTCTTCCGCTCGCTGATCGTCGGCGTCGACCGGCTCGACTATTCCAAGGGCCTGCCCGAGCGCCTGCTCGGTTTCGAGCGCTATCTGCAGGACCATCCCGACATGGTCCGCAAGGTGCTCTATCTGCAGATCGCGCCGTCGTCGCGCGAGGGGGTCGAGGCCTACCAGACGCTCAGGGCCAATGTGCTGGCGCTGGGCGGGCGGATCAACGCCGCCTGGGCCGAGATGGACCACGCGCCGATGCTTTGCGTGAACCGCAACTATTCCCGCGCCGAACTCGCCGGCATCTATCGCGCCGCGCGGGTCGGGCTGGTGACGCCGCTGCGCGACGGGATGAACCTGGTCGCCAAGGAGTATGTCGCCGCCCAGGATCCGGCCGACCCCGGCGTGCTGGTGCTTTCGCGCTTCGCCGGCGCCGCGCGGCAGATGACCGACGCACTGATCGTCAACCCCTATGCCCCCGAGGAGCTGGCCGATGCGCTGGTCGCGGCCCTCGCCATGCCGCTCGGCGAACGGGTGCGGCGATGGGAGACGCTGATGGCTGGCGTGATGCGCGACGATGTGCGCGCCTGGCGCGACCGGTTCGTCGCGGCGCTCGAGTCCGCCGCCGAGACGCCTGGCCCGGACGCCGAGCTGCCGCGGCCGGCGACGCTCACGTCCGGCGGACGGGCGCGGCGCCCGGATCCGGCGCCCGAGACGGACTCGCGGCCTTCGCGGGCCGGTTCCGATAGCGCAGCTTCAGCACCAAGATGGCGCACGCCAGCCCCAGGCTGATCAGGTTCGACGCCACCAACGGCCAGCTGCCCAGCATGAAACCGTAGGCGCTCCAGAGCACGAAGCCTGTCACCGTCAGCATGTACATGCGCAGGGAGACTTCTTTGCCGGCTTTGTCGCGCCACATCTTCACCACCTGCGGCACGAAGCTCGCGATGGAGCAGAGCGCGGCGCCGACGCCGACGACTTGCATCACGAAGACGGGCGTCGCGCCCATGGCGTCTCTCCGGCAAAGCAACAGGCCCCGGTCTCGCGACCGGGGCCTGGCGGCGGCTCGAAGCGGGGGGAGGGCATCGAACCGCGTTTGGCGTGATATGGCGCGGGACGGCTACTTCTTCGCCTTGTCCTCGGCCTTGCCGACGGCGCTCTGCACCTTGCCGGTCACCTTCTGGGCGACGCCCTTGGCTTGCAGGCCGGCGTTGCCGGTGACCTTGCCGGCGGCTTCCTTGGCGGCGCCCGCAACTTGGTTGCCGGCGCCTTTGATGGTGTTCTCGCTCATGTCAGTCCTCCGGATTTGAGTCGATCTTCGGTCCCACCGCGTTGCGTGGCGGCGGGTCTTGGGTGGGGTGCGCTAGACTCGTCCCACCAGGACGAGAACCAGCACGATCACCAACACCAAGCCGAGCCCGCCGCTGGGAAAATAACCCCAGCCACGGCTGTAACCCCAAGTTGGCAGCGACCCCAGCAGCGCCAGGACCAGGATGATAAGGAGTATCGTCCCAAGCATGTTGGCGTATCCTTCTTGTAGCTTGGCGCTGTGAGGCGCCATTTCATCTCAACGCCTGCTCAGCTCGCTGGTTCCATCTTGCCATTTCGAGCTGATAAACCGCGCTCATGAGGTAATATAACTGATCATCAGGTGCAAAAACGTGCCCGGCCGCCGGCCGGGCGCGTGTCTTGAAAGGAAGATGCGGCGGAGGTCAGTCGGCGCCGGGCGAGGCGGAAGCCGGATCGCTGGCGGGGAAGCTATCGTCCAGACGCTTGTCGAGCTTCGCGTCGCTGCGCGAGCCGGTCGCCGTGGTTTCGCGCCGCGCGTCCTCCAGCGCCTCGGCCGCCTTGCGCGCCTTCTCCTCGACCGGGCCCTTCGCCGCGAAGCTGCGTTCCGCGTCCTGGAAACGGCGGCCGGCGACATGGTCGCCTTCGCCCTGGACTTCGCCTTCACCCGGAACCTGGTTCTGATCCTTGGCGGGATATTCGGTGTTCTCGGGCATGATGTGGGTTCCCTTGCAGGCGCGCGCCGGCCGGCGCGCGCCGAAACTGGCCTGCGAGAAGAACGCGGCGACCGCGGACAGGTTCAGTTCGTGGCGTTGCCGGCCGCATTGGTCGAGCCAGCGTTCTGCTTGATGTTTTGTCCGGCGTTCTCGAGCGCTTCGCCGGCCCTGTCAGCGACGCTGCGCGTCGCCAGGGTGGCCGTGGCGGTGGTGTTGGCGATGTTCTGGTCCACCACCCGGCCGCCGTTGGCGAAACCGCCGTTCTGGACCGCGAGATAAATCTCGAACGCGCCCGCGGCGGCGACCAGCACCAGCAGGAAGGTCAGCAGCGGCGCGCCGTGCCGACGCGGCCGGCGGGCGCGCTCGTCGCGGCGGCCACGGTCGTAGGCCTGGCGCAGCGCCTTGTCGCGCTCCTCGATCAGGGCGCGGTCCTGCACCGACTGGTGGGCGTCGAGCTGTCCTTTCTGATAGGCCCCGATCCGACGCGCTCGTTCGACCGACGCTTCGTCTGACCCGGTTGACTGCAGGACGTTCATCTTCGGCTCCTTCGTTCTTTCGCGTGGCGGCGACGGCGACCCAGACTGGTCTTCGCATCGCTATGCCGACGCTTGTAGAATGCGGCGTTCGGGCAGCCGGTTCCGCCAAGCTCCAGCGAAAGACTTCGCGCCTCGCCACGACGACGTTGGCGGCGCCGTCTCCACATTGCGACGGAACTTAACCGGCCCCATGCCGTTTTTTACTCAACCGCCACAATGGAGACTGTCACAATGGTTGACGTCCAACCGACTGAGAACTTTGCGATCGATCCGCCGATCCCGGCCAGCGACACGCCCCTGGTGGGCAATCCCGTTCTGACCCGGCGTTCCGTGCCGCGGCGAAACCCGAATCTCGCCTGGTATGTCGGCGTTCCGGTGGCCGTGGTCGCCGTCTGCGGGGCGGCCTACGTGATCGTCGCGGGCAACCACGGTTCGTCCTCGTCGCTGATGACCAACACCAGCGCGACGACCGAACAGGCGTCGACGGCCGCCGTGACGCCGAGCCCGCCGCCCGTCGCGGCGCCGGCGCCCGCACCGCTGGCCCAGGCGACCCCGGAGCCGGCCATGACGCCCGTTCAACCGCCGGCCAGATTGGTCCGTGAGGCGAGGGCAGGCGAGGACCGTGCCGCGCATCGCGCCGCCGAACATCGCGCCGCGGCGGCCGCGGAAGACAGCGGATCCGACGCCTCGGCAACCTCGCCGAACGCGGCGATGAGCGCCCCGCCGTCCTCGACCCCCGCGCCGGTGCAGGCGGCTCCGCCGCCGGCGCCCGAGCAAGCCGCGCCCCCGGTGATCACGCCGCCGTCGCCGCAATAGGCGCTGCGTTGCGACACTGAAGAACGCCCCGATCCATCCGCTGGATTGGGGCGTTTTTTTGTGCCCGGTCTACGCCGTCGCCGTGTCTAGTGGAACGTCAGATGCGCGTTGACGCCGACGTCCGGCGGACGGTGCGTGGCGGTGGCCTTGGCGATCTCCCAGACCGTACGCATCGGCCCCGCGGTCGAAATCCAGACCAGCGCGTCCTCGCAGTCGAAGCGCAGCAGGGTCAGCCGCGGATCCTGGCGGCCGCGGGGTTGCCTGGCCGCCACGACGGCGTTCCAGTAGCGATCCATGCGGCCGCGGTCATGCTCGACCGTCACCTGGCCGCCGATGCAGGCCTGGATATCGGGCTGCTGCCAAACGAACATCGCCGCCTGGCCGACGCCGATGCCCTGCACGATCTCCGAGGCGGTGTCGGCGAAGAACCAGAGCTGGCGATGGTCGCGTTCGACGAAGGCGGTCATCGGGTGGGCGTGCCGCGGCGCGCCGCCGACCAGCATCAGCATGCCGACCTGGCGCCGTTCGATCTCGTCCCAGAGCAGATGTTCGACGTCGGCCGGGTTCCTGGTGTCGAGCGACATGGTGGTTTCTCCCGCAGCGAGAGGCTGCGAGACTCAACCGGCGGCGCGGCGACTGGGTTCCGATAGGCGGCTAGCTGGCGGCGGGGCCCTGTGCCGGCGTCGACGCCGCGGCGGGCGGGGAGGTGGTGTCGCCATGCCCCGGCTGGTGCCGCATGGTGACGTAGCCCAGGAAGACGACGCCCAGGGCGATGACGCAAAGCGCCAGGCTGATCCTCAGCACCCAGCGCATATGGCCCGTGGTGATCCCCTGGCGGGCTTGAACGGGTGTTCTCTCGGCGCCGTCGCCGGCGTCGGGGTCTGCTGGTGTCGTGGTCATGTCGCCTCTTCCTTCGGGATGGGGACGTGCAGGACCAACGTCCCAGCGGCGCCGGGCGTTCCGGCCGCCCGTCAGGCCGCCGTCCGGAACAAGCCTCCGGCGCGCCGCGTTAGCTCCCCGACAAGAAGGAGCCCACAGTGCTGAAAACCATGATGCTTACCGGCGCCGCGTGCTTCACCCTGGCCGCCGCCGCGTTCGCCCAGACGCCGCCCCAGCCGGGCCCCGCGCTTTCCACGCCCGAATTCATCGTCGCCGCCGTCCAGACGGACGAGTTCGAGCGCCGCGCAGGCCACATGGCCGAGATGCAGGCGGGCGACCCGCATGTGAAGCAGTTCGGCCATATGATGACCATCGACCACACCGACACGACCCGGAAGCTGAGAGACGCGATCGCCAAGGCCGGCCTGCCCGAGCCGTCGCCGCAGCCGCTCTCGGCGGAAGAGCAGCAGATGATCGACGCCCTGCGCGGCGTCACCGGCGAGGCGTTCGACAAGATGTACCTCAGCCAGCAGATCGTGGCTCACGAGAACGCGCTGAACGTGATGCAGTCCTACGCGGCGAACGGCGAGAATCCGGTGCTGCGCGACGCGGCGTCGAACACCGTGCCGATCGTCGAGCATCACCTCGCGGTGGCGCGTCAGCTGCGCGAAGCCCCCTGACCCGAACGCAGAAACCCCCAGACGCGATGGCTCGCGTCTGGGGGCTTTGGTCGTCGCGGACGACGATCTCCCATATCCTATTTTTTCGGCAGGCCGCCGTGGCGGGTGAGCAGGTCGAGCATGTCGCTGGCGTGCTCCTCTTCCTTCGACAGGATGCCCTCGATCATCAGCCGCGTCGCCGGGTCGTTGTCGCCGAAGTAGCGGACCAGTTCGCGGTAGTGCTCCACCGCGATGCGCTCGGCGATCAGGTTCTCGCGGATCATCTCCACCAGGTCGTCGCTGGTCTGGTACTCGGCCGCCGACCGGGCGGTCAGGGTCTGCGGATTGAAGTCGGGCGTGCCGCCGAGCTGGTTGATCCGCTCGGCGACTTCCATGGCGTGACCGTGTTCCTCGCGGGCGTGCTCCTGGAACTCGGACTTGACCCCCTCGCTGGAGAGGCCCGTCGCGACGATGGCGTGCTGGGTGTAGCGCAGCACGCAGACGATCTCGGTGGCCAGCACCGACTGCAGGATCTCGATCGCCTTCTGGACGTCGCCGCCGTAGGACTGGGTGACGGCGCCCTTGTCGATATGCTTTCGCGCCTGCTCGCGCAGGGTCTTCACGTCGCTCAGGAACGGCTGGGCCGTGCCGGCGGGAGGGGTCAGGTCGTTCACTTTGGTCGCTCCTGGTTGAGGGATGTGGATCAGCTGGCCGCGGCGCGCGCGTCGGAGGCGGCGCTGGGCGCGGGATGGCGCCAGGCCTCGCCCTGACCGCGCGCGGCGGCGAATTGCTCGGCGGCGAACGACCAGTTGGCCAGGGCGTCGAACCAGGCTTCGAGGAAGCCCTTCCGATCGTTCTGGTGGTCGAGATAGTAGGCGTGCTCCCAGAGGTCGCAGACGATCAGCGGCGTCACGCCCTCATGATTGACCAGGTCCTCGGCGTCGTGGGTGGAGCGGACCTCGAGCTTGCCGTCCTTGCCGGCGAGCAGCCAGACCCAGCCGGAGCCGAAATGGCCGACGCCTTCCTCGACGAACTTGGCCTTCAGGCTGGCGAGGTCGCCGAACGCCTCGGAAATCGCCTTGGCCAGGTCGCCGCTCGCCTTCTCGGACTTGGGCGCCATCGAGAGCCAGAAGAAGCTGTGGTTCCAGGCCTGGGCGGCGTTGTTGAACAGCTTCTTTTCGCCCGCCTTGGCCGCCTCGCGGATCACTTCTTCCAGGCTACGCGGCGACTTGCCGGCCTTGCTGAGCAGCTCGTTGGTGGTTTTCACGTAGGCGGCGTGGTGCTTGTCGTGGTGGAAATGCATGGTTTTGTCGGAAATCACCGGCGCCAGAGCGTCGAAGGCGTAGGGGAGGTCGGGCAGGGCAAACATGACTGTACTCCGGTAGGCGGTGGGGAAATGCGCCACGGCCAAGATGGTTCACGGCGCCGAGTGACGCGGTGATGGGCAGAATCGGGGGTCGTATCGGTAGACGCGGAACCCTGGAGGCCGCCAACTGGTTCCCCGCCTCTAGCTTTGCGGATCGGGTCTGTCGCGCGTCGACAGGGCGTGGCATTGGCCCGCGCCATGGACACCTTCGATGTCGCCAGGGCCCGCGCCGAGACGCCGGGCTGCGAGCGCACCCTGCACTTCAACAACGCCGGCGCGGCGCTGGGTCCGCGCCCGGTGCTGGACGCGGTGCGCGCTCACCTCGACCTTGAGGCGGCGATCGGCGGCTATGAGGCCGAAGCGGAGGCCGACGACGCCATCGAGCACACCTACGACGCCATCGCCGCCATGCTGGGCTGCGACCGCAAGGAAGTGGCGCTGATCGAGAACGCCACCCGCGCCTGGGACATGGCCTTCTACGCGATGCCGTTCGGCCCCGGCGACCGCATCCTCACCGGCCAGGCCGAATACGCCAGCAACGTCATCGCGTTCCTGCAGGTCGCCCGGCGCAGCGGGGCCAAGGTCGAGGTCGTTCCCGACGATGAGGCCGGCCAGATCGACGTCGCGGCGCTGGCGCGGATGATCGACGAGCGGGTCAAGCTGATCGCCCTAACCCATGTGCCGACCAACGGCGGCCTGGTGAATCCCGCCGCCGAGGTGGGCGCGGTGGCGCGCGCGGCCGGCGTGCCGTTCCTGCTCGACGCCTGCCAGAGCGCCGGCCAGACGCCGCTAAGGGTGGACGAAATCGGCTGCGACATGCTCTCGGCCACCGGCCGCAAATATCTGCGCGGCCCGCGCGGCACGGGCTTTCTCTATGTGCGCCAGCCCTGGATCGAGCGGCTGGAGCCGCCGCTGCTCGACCTGCACGCGGCGCGGCTGACCGGCGCCTACGATTTCGAGATCCGCCGCGACGCGCGCCGCTTCGAGAACTGGGAAAGCTTCGTCGCCGGGAAGATCGGGCTGGGCGTCGCGGTCGACTACGCGCTGGGCTGGGGCTTGGAGGCCATCCAGTCGCGCGTCACCGCGCTAGCTGACGGCCTCCGCGCCCAGCTAGCGGACATCCCAGGCGTGATCGTGCGCGACAAGGGGCCGACGCGCTGCGGCATCGTCACCTTCACCCTGGCGGACGAGACCCCGGCCGCCTTCAAGGCCCGCGCCCGCGCCGCCGGGATGAACTGCTGGACCTCGCCGCTCGAATACACCCGCTTCGACATGGCCCAGCGCGGCCTGGAGTCGGTCGTGCGCGCCTCGGTCCACTACTACAACACCGAGGAGGAGGCCGATCGCTTCTGCCGCCTGGTCGCCGAGCGGCCGGGCTGAAAGCCGCGCGCCTTGATTTCGGGCGGCCCATCGCTTAAGTGGCCGCCATCACACACGCAGGCGTTCGGCGACGCGCGGGGGATAAATCCCGCGCGTTTCCGTTCCGGGCCCTCGCAAGAGGGTTTTGGTCTGCGGAGGCGCACCGGAAGAAGGAACCTCAAGGAATGGCGCTTCCTGAATTCTCCATGCGCCAGCTTCTCGAAGCTGGCGCCCACTTCGGCCACCAAACCCACCGGTGGAATCCGAAGATGGAACGTTACATTTTCGGCTCGCGGTCGAACATCCACATCATCGACCTTTCGCAGACCATGCCGCTGCTGCATCAGGCGTTGGTGAAGGTGCGCGACGTGGCGGCTTCGGGCGGCCGGGTGCTGTTCGTCGGCACCAAGCGCCAAGCCTCGGAGCCGGTGGCCACCGCCGCCAAGCGCTGCGCCCAGTACTACGTCAATCACCGCTGGCTGGGCGGCACGCTCACCAACTGGCGCACCATCTCCGCCTCGATCGCGCGTTTGCGCGAACTGGAAGGCCTGCTGCAGAACCCCGAGGGTTCGGGCCGCACCAAGAAGGAGCTGCTGCAGCTCACCCGTGAGCAGGGCAAGCTCGAGCTGTCGTTGGGCGGCATCAAGGACATGGGCGGCATCCCCGACCTGATGTTCGTGATCGACACCAACAAGGAAGGCATTGCGATCCAAGAGGCGCGCAAGCTGAACATCCCGGTGGTGGCGATCCTGGACACCAACTGCGATCCGATCGGCATCACCTATCCGATTCCGGGCAATGACGACGCCGCCCGCGCGCTGCAGCTCTACTGCGACCTGGTCGCGGACGCGGTGCTCGACGGCCTCACCGAGGGTCAGAGCTCGATGGGCGTCGATATCGGCGCCTCGGAAGCCCCGGTTGAGCCGGCCTTGCGCCGCACGGCCGCCGCCGCGCCGGCGCCCGAACCGGTCGCCGAGCCCGAGCCGGAGCCCGAAGCGCGGCCTGTGGTCACCGAGGCGGAGATGTCCGGCGAGCCGGAAGCGGCCCCGGAGACCGCCGAGGTTGTCGCGGAAACCGCCGAGGTCGCGGACACGGCCGAAGGCTGAGCCTTGAGAGTTCGCGGGCGATCACGCCCGCGTCGTAGACATCACTGATTGGAGAGAAGGCCATGGCCGAGATCACGGCAGGCATGGTGAAGGCGCTGCGCGAGTCGACGGGCGCCGGGATGATGGACTGCAAGCGCGCGCTGGAAGAAGCCGGCGGCGACATGGCGGCGGCGACCGATACGCTGCGCGTCAAGGGCCTCGCCAAGGCCGCCAAGAAGGCCGACCGCGTCGCCGCGGAAGGCGCGGTGGCGCTGGCCCTGCGTTCCGACGGCGCGGGCATGACCGGCGCGCTGATCGAGCTCAACGCCGAGACCGACTTCGTCGCCCGCAACGAGCTCTTCCAGGGCGCGGCGCGGAAGGTCGCGGTCGCGGCTCTGGAAATCCGTAACGACGTCGCCGCCCTGCGCGCGGCGCCGATCGAGGGCGCGGCGGACGTGAACGAGCTGATCGCCGGCCTCGTCGCCACCATCGGCGAGAACATGATGCTGCGCCGGGTGGTCGGCTTTCAGGTCAGCCAAGGCGCGGTCGCCGGCTACATCCACGGCGCGCTGGCCGGCGCGCCTGATCTGGGCCGCATCGGCGTGATCGTGGCCGTCGAAGGCGCCGGCGATCAGCCGACGCTGCAGGAACTCGCCCGTAACATCGCCCTGCACGCGGCGGCGACCAATCCGCTCTCGCTTTCGCCGAGCGACCTCGACCCGGCGAACGTGGAGAAGGAAAAGGCCATCCTTACCGAGCAGGCCGCCGAGTCTGGCAAGCCGCCGAACGTGGTCGAGAAGATGGTGGAGGGACGCATCCGCAAGTGGATGGAGGAAGTCGTCCTCCTGAAGCAGGCCTATGTGAAGAACCCCGACCAGACCATCGAGCAGCTGGTCGCCGAGACCGCCAAGGCCGTCGGCGCGCCGATCACGGTCGTCGGCTTCGCGCGCCTGGCGCTCGGCGAAGGGGTCGAGAAGAAGGAAGACGACTTCGCGGCGGAAGTTGCCGCGATGACCAAGCCGACCTGAGGCTCAGAGCGGACGCCGCCCGGCATCGGGAGGTGTCCGTTCGCTCGCCTTCGTCTAAGGTGCCGGTCGTCCCGACTCGCACGAAAGACCCCGCACAGATGGCCGACGCCGAGCCGCGCTACCGCCGGATCCTGCTCAAGGTCTCCGGCGAGGTGCTGATGGGCGAGCAGTCGTTCGGCATCGACCTGAACACCCTGGACGCCGTCGCCGCCGACATCGCCGAGGTGGCGCGGCAGGGCGTCGAACTGTGCCTGGTGATCGGCGGCGGCAACATCTTCCGCGGCCTCTCGATGGCCGGCAAGGGCATCGAGCGGGCCAGCGCCGACAACATGGGCATGCTGGCGACGGTGATGAACGCCCTGGCGCTGCAGAGCGCGCTGGAGAAGGTCGGCATCCACACCCGCGTGCAATCCGCCATCCCGATGGACGCGATCTGCGAGCCCTACATCCGCCGCCGCGCGCAGCGGCACCTGGAGAAGGGCAGGGTGGTGATCTTCGCCGCCGGCCTCGGCGCGCCGTTCTTCACCACCGACACCGCCGCGGCGCTGCGCGCCGCCGAGATGGGCGCGGACGCGCTGCTGAAGGGCACCAGCGTCGACGGCGTCTACACCGCCGACCCGAAGAAGGATCCGGCCGCCAAGCGCTACGAGCGGCTGAGCTATCTCGAGGTGCTGGCCCAGGATCTGAAGGTGATGGACGCCTCGGCCATCGCCCTGATGCGCGACAACGCTATCCCGATCGTGGTGTTCTCGATCCGGGAACGGGGCAGTCTGCGGCGCGTCTTGCAAGGCGAAGGGGTCTTCACCACCATCGCGGACGACCGTCCGGGCTAAGCAAGGGAGGCGGGCATGGCCCAGACCGAGAAGCCGACTATCGCCAGGTATCGCGACCGGATGGACAAGGCCATCGGGGCGCTGAAGGAGGAGTTCGGTTCGCTGCGCACCGGCCGGGCCAGCGCCAGCCTGCTCGACCAGATCACCGTCGAGGCCTACGGCGCAACCATGCCGATAAGTCAGGTCGGCGCGGTCAGCGTGCCGGAGCCGCGTTCGATCACCGTCAGCGTCTGGGACCGGGGCCTGGTGGTCTCGGTCGAAAAGGCGATCCGAGCTTCCGCCCTCGGCCTCAACCCGGTGGTCGAGGGCCAGAATCTGCGCATTCCGATCCCGCCGCTCACCGAGGATCGGCGCAAGGAATTCGTCAAGCTGGCCGGCCGCTACGCCGAGCAGCAGCGCATCGCGGTGCGCAATGTGCGGCGCGAAGCCAACGACGATCTGAAGAAGGCCGAGAAGGACGCAGTCATCAGCCAGGACGAATTGAAGCGCCTGGAATCGGAGGTCCAGAAGATCACCGATGAGGCGGTGCGTCGCGTGGACGAGGCCTTGAAAACCAAAGAGCAAGAGATCATGCAGGTATGACCGCGCGAGCCCAGCCGCGCGGCGCCCGAGAAGAGGCCATTCGCATGTCCCGCCCGAACGGCCCCAGTGAGCGCCTGCTGCGGCCCGTTGGCGACGAACCGGTTGGCCCCCTGCACGTGGCGATCATCATGGACGGCAACGGCCGCTGGGCCAAGCAGCGCGGCCTGCCGCGCGCCTTTGGTCACCGCTCCGGCGTCGCCGCGCTCAGGCGCACCGTCGAAGCCGCCGAGGCGCTGCAAGTCGAGCGGCTGACCGTGTTCGGCTTCTCAACCGAGAATTGGAGCCGGCCCGAATCCGAGGTCTCCGAGATTCTCGGCCTGATGAAGGCCTATTTCGCCAGCGATCTCGCCCGATTGGCGCGCGACGGCGTCAAGGTGCGCATCATCGGCCGCCGCGAGGGCCTGGCGCCCGACATCCTCGCGATCGTCGAGGAGGCCGAAGCGCGCACCGCGATGAACGACCGTTTCCACCTGCAGGTGGCGTTCAACTACGGCGGCCGCGCCGACATCACCGACGCCGCGCGCCGCTTCGCCGAACGGGTCGCCCGTGGCGAAGCCTCGCCGGAGGAGCTGACCGAGCAGCTGTTCGAACGGCAGCTCTCCACCGCGCCGGCCACGGCCCCCGATCTGGTCATCCGCACCGGCTACGAACGGCGCCTGTCGAACTTCCTCTTATGGGAGTGCGCCTACGCCGAGCTGATCTTTCAGGATGTGCATTGGCCCGACTACGGCCCCGAGCATCTGCGCGCGGCGATTCAGGAATTCCAATCGCGCGAGCGGCGCTTCGGCAGGGTGGCGGTCGATGACGTGCTGGCCGCGGGCTAGTTCGCCGCGCGCCGGCGCCCGGGTGGGGCATGCCGCGCGCTAGGCGGTTCGACTGGAACAATCTGGCGTTGCGGATCGTCTCCGGGGTCATCCTTGCCCCCGCGGCGCTCGCGATCGTCTGGTTCGATCCCTTCGGGATCAGCTTCCTGCTGCTGATCGCGGTGGCCGGCGCCTTTCTCTCCTACGAATGGGGCAAGATGGCTGCGCCGACCGCCTATGCGCGGGTCGCCATCGCCATGGGCGCGGCCGTCCTCGGCGTCGTCCTGCTGACCTATGCCGGCCATCGGGCGCTGGCGATCATCCTGATCGGCCTCGGCGCGCTCGCCGCCGCTCTGGTGTCGCGGGGCGTGACAGAGCGCCGCGCGGACGCGGCCTATGGGGTGCTGTACGTCGCGCCGGCGTGCATGGCGCTGGTCTGGCTCCGCTATCCGCCGCACCACTGGCATGGCGTGTCGTGGCAGGGAGCCGGCTGGACGGTGATGCTGTTCGCCACGACCTGGGCGGCGGACATTTGCGCCTTCGCGGTCGGCAATGCCTTGAAAGGGCCCAGACTTTGGCCTCGATACTCACCCAACAAGACGTGGTCGGGCTTTTTCGGCGGATTGGTTGGCGCGGCCGCGGCGGCGGTGGGGGTGGCGGCGCTGCTGATGCACCTGTCGCTCGTCGGCGCCGCGATCATCGGCTTTCTGGCCGGACTCGCCACGATGATGGGGGATCTATGGGAATCAATGCTGAAACGCAGGTTCGGTGTTAAGGATTCGGGCGATCTCATCCCGGGGCACGGGGGGCTGCTTGATCGGGTGGATGGTTTGATGTTCGCGACCATGGTGTTCGCCGCGGCGCGGTTGATCGTCCGCTACGGCTGGGCGCACTGATGCCGACCCGCACCGTCACCATCCTGGGCTCGACCGGCTCCGTCGGCGAATCGACTCTCGACCTGCTCGAGCGCGCCGGCGCCGACGTCGAGATCATCGCGCTCACTGGCGGGCGCAACGTCGCCCGGCTCGCCGAGCAGGCCAAGCACTGGAAGCCGCGCCTCGTCGTTATCGAGGACGAGAGCCTGCTGCCGGAACTGCGCGAACGGCTGAACGGCTCCAATATCGGCGCGGCGGCCGGCGGCGCGGCCATCGTCGAAGCCGCCGCCATGGGCGCCGACTGGGTGATGTCCGCCATCGTGGGGTCGGCCGGGCTCGCGCCGACCCTGGCGGCGGCCAAGGTCGGCTCGACCATCGCGCTGGCCAACAAGGAAAGCCTGATCTGCGCCGGCCCCGCGCTGCTGGCCATCGCCCGCGAAGCTGGCGGCGGGGTGATTCCGGTCGATTCCGAGCACTCGGCGATCTTCCAGGTGCTGCAGCCCGCCTGCCGCGACCGCGTCGCGCGGCTGATCCTCACCGCCTCGGGCGGCCCGTTCCGCGGCTGGTCGCGCGCCGAAATGGCGACCGCGACGGTGGAGCAGGCCGTGGCCCACCCGAAGTGGAGCATGGGCCGCAAGATCTCGGTCGACTCGGCCCAGATGATGAACAAGGGCCTGGAGATGATCGAGGCCTCCTACCTGTTCGACATGCCGGCGCACCGGATCGACGTGCTGATCCATCCGCAGTCGATCGTGCACAGCCTGGTCGAATACGCCGACGGCTCGACCCTGGCCCAGCTCGGCGAGCCGGACATGCGCACCCCGATCGCCTGCGCCTGGTCATGGCCGGACCGGATCGCCTGGCCCGCGCCGCGGCTCGACCTGGCGGCGGTCGGCCAGCTGACGTTCGAGGCGCCCGACGAGGCGCTGTTTCCGGCCCTGACCCTGGCGCGCGACGCCCTCAACGCCGGCGGCGGCGCGCCCGCGGCGATGAACGCGGCCAACGAGATCGGCGTCGCCGCCTTCCTCGACCGCCGGATCGGCTTTCTCGATATCGTCGCCCTGGTCGCCGAAACGCTGAGTGAGTTGAACGCGGCCGGCGATCTCGCGGCGGACGCCAGCGCCGACCCGCTGGATTGGGCGATCGCGATCGATGCGAACGCCAGACACGTGGCCGCCCAAGTGCTGTCGCGATTCCCAGGCAAAGGCTGAAGCCTCAACAAGGAACGCCCCAACGATGTTGGCCATTCTCGCGAACGCGGCGCTCTACGTGATCCCGTTCCTGTTCCTGATCACGGTCATCGTGACCGTGCACGAATTCGGCCACTTCCTGACGGCGCGGGCGTGCGGCGTCGCGGTCGATCGCTTCTCGGTCGGGTTTGGCCGCGCCATCCTCTCGTTCAAGGATCGCTGGGGTGTCGAATGGCGGCTCGGCTGGCTGCCGCTGGGCGGCTATGTGAAATTCGCCGGTGACGACAACGCCGCCTCGGTGCCGGACCAGGAAGATCTCGAATCATTGCAGTCGCGGATCGCCAGGCGCGAAGGCGTCGGCGCCGAGCTGCGCTACTTCTATTTCAAGCCGCTGTGGCAGCGCGCGCTGATCGTGGCGGCCGGCCCGGCGATCAATTTCGTCTTCGCGATTCTGCTCTTCGCTCTCCTCTTCGCCACCGTCGGCGACCCGAACGGGCGCATGAGCGTGATGCGCGTGAACCCCGGCTCGGCCGCGGCCACGGCCGGCATTCAGGTAGGTGACACGATAACCGCCGCCGACGGCCATCGCCTCGATCGGTTCGAGGACCTGCAAGCCTATGTGCAGGACCGCCCGGGCGTGCTGATGGACCTCACGGTGACGCGGGCCGGCCGCACGATCGTGCTGCCCATCACCCCGGGCGTCGAGGTGCAGACCAATCCGGCCGGCGGGTCGGTGAGGGCGGGCCTGCTCGGCATTATGTCGCAGGGGACGCTGCAGCGCGACGCCCCGCCGCAGGCGCTCTGGCGCGGCGCGGAGATGACCTGGACCACCGTCGCGCGCACCGGCTACTACGTCGGACGGCTGGTCGATGGGAAGTCGGGCTGGCCGTTCTCCGGCCTCTTCGGCACCGCGCGGGCCACTGGAACCCTGACCAAGGACACCATCGCCGCCTCGCAGAGCGACCACGTGAACGTCGCGCTCGCCCTGGCGGTCGAATTCGCCCAGCTGGCGGCGCTGCTCTCGACCAGCATCGGCCTCGTCAATCTGCTGCCGATTCCGGTTCTGGACGGGGGACACCTGCTGTTTTACGCCTACGAAGCTGTTGCACGGCGGCCATTGCCGGCCCAGGCGCAGGCCGCCGGCTACCGGGTCGGGCTTGCTTTGCTGGTCGGATTGATGTTGTTCACCGCGTGGAACGACCTCCAGCGGATGCAGCTGTTTCACTTCCTCGGCGCCCTGTTTTCCTAAATTGAAGAGTCACCGGCTAGTGATGACCGAACCGATGACCAAATCCCGCGCCCGCTACGCGGCGCTTTTCTCGGGCGTGGCGTTGTGCGTGACCGCCCTCGCGGCCGGCGTGATGGTTCCAGCCGTCGCCCAGGCCCAGCAGCAGAGCGGCGTCGTCGGACGAATCGTCGTGGAGGGCAACGAGCGGATCGAGCAGGACACCATCCTCTCGTACTTGCCGGTGCAGGTGGGCGACACCGTCGACCAGGCCAAGCTCGACCTGGCGCTGAAAACCCTGACGCGCACGGAGCTTTTCTCCGACGTCCGCATCCAGCTGCAGGGCGACACCCTGGTGATCCAGGTGGTCGAGAATCCGATCATCAACCAGGTGATCTTCGAGGGGAATTCGAACCTCAAGAAGGACAAGCTGGAGGACGAGGTGACGGTTCGCCCGCGCGGCATCTTCACCAAGGCCAAGGTGCAGGAAGACGTCGGCCGGATCATCGAACTCTACCGGCGCTCGGGCCGCATCTCCGCCACGGTGACGCCGAAGATCGTCAATCTGCCGCAGCGCCGGGTCGACCTGATCTTCGAGATCCGGGAAGGGCCGAAGAGCGGCATCCTCGGCATCAATTTCCAGGGCAACGAACAATTCGCCGCCAACGATCTGCGCGACGTGGTCGTGACCAAGGAAAGTCACTGGTACAAGTTCTTCGAATCCAACGACAATTACGACCCTGACCGGATCGAGTACGACCGCGAGCAGCTGCGCAAATTCTACCGCAACCACGGCTACTACGACTTCCACGTGGTCTCATCGATCGTCGAACTGGCGCCCGATCAGCACGGCTTCGCCGTCACCTACACGGTGGATGAGGGCGCGAAGTACAAGTTCGGCAAGATCACGGTGACCACCGAGCTGAAGAAGCTGAACCCCGACATCCTGCGCTCGCTGCTGCCGATCCACTCCGGCCAGGTGTTCGAGGACCAGCGGATCGAGACCGCGACAGACGCGCTCACCTTCGCGGCCGGCTCGGCCGGCTTCGCCTTCGTCGACGTGCGCCCGCAGTTCCACGCCAACCCGGCCACCCACACGGTCGACGTCACCTTCGACGTGAAGGAAGGCCCGCGGGTCTACATCCAGCGCATCGACATCGTCGGCAACACGGCGACGCTCGACTACGTCATCCGCCGCGAGATGAGCCTCTCGGAAGGTGACGCCTACAACCGCGTGCTGGTCGACCAGTCGAAGAACAAGATCAAGGCGCTCGGCTTCTTCAAGGATGTCGACATCACCACCCAGCCGGGCACCGAGCCCGACCGCACCGACCTCCTGGTGAAGGTGGCCGAGCAGCCCACCGGCGAACTCTCCGCCAGCGCCGGCTATTCGTCGGTCGACCAGCTGGTGCTCGACCTCGGCTTCAACCAGTCCAACTTCCGCGGCCGCGGCCAGGACGTGCGGGCGCGCATCGAGGTCGGCTCGCTGAGCCAGGACATCGATTTCTCGTTCACCGAGCCGCACTTCCTGGGCCGCAACATGGGCGCGGGCTTCGACCTCTACGCGACCCGCTACGACTTCCAGCAGTACGCGTCCTACCAGAGCGCCTCGGCCGGCACGGCGCTCCACCTGGCCTTCCCGCTCACCAACAGTTCGAGCATGAGCCTGCGCTATACGCTGCGCACCGACGACGTGATCGTGGACGCCAGCCTCTGCCAGCCGGGCGATGAACTGGTCTCCGTGGTGCTGTGCGACGAGCGCGGCTCGTTCCTGACCTCGGCGGTCGGCTACAGCGTCCGCATCGACAAGCGCAACGATCCGGTGCTGCCGACGCGCGGCTGGTATCTCGATCTCAGCCAGGACTTCGCCGGCTTCGGCGGTAACGTCTACTATGTGAAGAACCAGTGGGACGGCGGCTGGTACCACGGCTTCAACAAGGACTTCATCCTCAACCTGTCCATGACCGGCGGCTATATCGACGGCTGGAACAACGACACGGTGCCGATCGAAGACCGCTTCTACGAAGGCGGCGACACCTTCGTCGGCTTCCAGCTCGCCGGCATCGGGCCGCGCGACGTCCGCTATGGCGACGCCCTCGGCGGCAAGTTCTTCACCGTCGGCGAAGTCCTGCAGACGTTCCCGAACTACCTGCCTGAACAGTACGGCATCAAGACCGCGATCATCGCGGACGTCGGCACCCTCGGTCTCTTGGACAAGAAGGACGAGTTCAATCCCGCCACCAACGCGCCGCTGACGACGGTCCGCGACGATCTCGGCCTGCGCGCCGCGGCCGGCATCGACGTGCGCTGGAAGTCCCCGCTCGGACCGCTGCGGTTTGACTTGGCCTATCCCGTCGTGAAAGAGCCGTACGACGTCACCGAAGTGTTCCGCTTCTCAACCAATACAAGGTTCTAAAGAAACTCACACATGAACGTTCGCACTCCCCTCGTCGCTGGCCTCGCCGCCAGCGCTCTCATCGCCCTTGCGCCGATCGCCTCGGCGCAAACCGGCGCCGCGCCCGCCGCGGCCCCGATTGCCCAGGGCCCGCCGATCGCCGGCTACTGCGTGTTCTCGCTCAACGAGATCATCGGCGGCTCCAAGGTCGGCCAGGCGGTCGTCGCGCGGCTCAAGGTGCTCACCTCACAGGTCACCGCCGAGCTGCAGCCGCAAGCCGACTCGATCCGCGCCGACGAGGCCGCGCTGCGGGCCCGGGCGTCGTCCGCGGACCAGGCCTCCCTTCAGGCCCAGCAGGCCAACCTGCAGCTGCGCGCCAACAACTTCGGCAAGCTCGAGCAGCAGCGCCAGCAGGAGATGCAGGCCACGCAGCAGAAGCAGTTCGGCGTGATCCTGAAGCAGCTGGATCCGATCATGCGCGACATCTACCAGCAGCGGCATTGCTCGCTGCTGATCGACGGCGACTCGGGCGGCGTGCGGATGGTCAATCCGGCGATGGACCTGTCGCCGGGGGCGGTCAGCGCGCTTGACCTGAGGATCCAGACCCTGACGTTCGACCGCGAGCACCTGGACGCCCAGGCGGCGCCGGCCCGCTAGCGACGGCCTGGGACCGGGACGTGTCGAGGCCCGACCCACGCTTCTTTGAAAGTGCGGCGGCGACGACGCTTGGCGCGCTGGCTGAGCTGGCCGGCGTCGCCTGCGACGCCGCGCTGGCCGCGCGTCCGATCGAGGCGGCGGCGGTGCTGGCGCGGGCGGACGCCAGGTCCATCAGCTTCCTCAGCGACCGCCGTCTCGCCGATCTGGCGAAGACGACCGAGGCCGCGGCTTGCTTCGTCACCGAGAAAGAGCAGGCGCTGCTGCCGGAAGGCTGCGTCGCCCTGGTCACTCGCGCGCCGGAGGGCGCCTGGGCGCTGGCGGCCGAGCGGATGCACCGCCCGAAGCGTCTGGACCCGGCCGCGCCTCAGATCCATCCGGAGGCGTTGATCGAGGCCGGCGCGGTGATCGGTCATGGCGTCGTCATCGGCGCGAGGGCGCAGATCGGCGCCGGAACCTGGATCGGCCCGCATGCGGTGATCGGTCCGGGCGTCGCCATCGGGCGCGGCTGCGAGGTAGGCGCGGGCGCGGTGATCGGCTGCGCCCTGATCGGCGACCGCGTGCGCCTTGGGGCGGGCGTGGTGATCGGGGAGGCGGGTTTCGGCGTCACGGCCGGGCCGGCGGGGCTGATCGACAAGCCCCAGTTCGGCCGAGTCATCGTCCAGGACGGGGTCTCTATCGGCGCCCAGACCTGCGTCGACCGCGGCGCCTATGAGGACACGGTGATCGGCGAGAACACCAAGATCGACAACCTGGTGCAAATCGCCCACAACGTCGTGATCGGACGAAATTGCGTCATCGCCGGTCACTGCGGACTGTCGGGCAGCGCGGTGCTGGGCGACGGCGTGCAGCTCGGCGGCCGGGTCGGCCTCGCCGACCATGTCGTCATCGGCGACGGGGCCCGGCTGGCCGCGGCGGCGGGCGTGATGCGCGACGTTCCGGCCGGCGAGACCTGGTGCGGCATCCCCGCCATGCCGGTGAGGCAGTTCTTCCGCGAGGTCGCCTGGCTCACCCGCGCGGCGAGTCGAAAGGACGGCGGAGCGGAGTCATGAAGCAGGCGCCGACCCAGAAGACCGCCGAAGACGAGATCGGGATCGAGGAGATTCTCCTCCGCATTCCGCATCGGCCGCCGTTCCTGCTCATCGACCGGGCGGAGGAATACCGCCCGCACCAGTCGATCGTCGGCATCAAGGCGGTGACCATCAACGAGCCCTATTTCGTCGGCCACTTCCCCGGCCGGCCGGTGATGCCGGGCGTGCTGATCATCGAGGCCCTGGCGCAGACTGGCGGGGTGCTGATGAGCAAGTCGCTGCAGGTCGACGTCGAGAACAAGGGCATCATGTTCATCTCGGTGGACAATTGCCGCTTCCGTCACCCGGTGCGTCCGGGCGACGTGCTGCGGATGCCGGTCGAGGTGCTGCGCGCCAGGGGCGACGTATTCAAGTTCCGCGGCAAGGGCCTCGTGGGCGACAAGGTCGCCGCCGAGTGCGAGTTCGCCGCCATGCTGGTCGAGACCCCGGGATGATCATCCACGCGACGGCGCTGATCGCGCCGGGCGCCGAGCTCGCCGACGATGTCGAGATCGGGCCCTATTGCATCGTCGGACCGAAGGCGCGGCTGCGGGCCGGGGTGCGGCTGCGCTCGCACGTGGTGGTCGAGGGCGACACCGAGATCGGCGAGGCCTGCGACGTCTATCCCTTCGCCTACCTCGGCGGCCTGCCGCAGCATTCGGCGCACAAGGAGGCCGACGCCAGCCGGCTGGTGATCGGCGCCCGCAACCTGATCCGCGAGCAGGTGACCATGCACGGCGGCTCGGTCGTCGGGCGCGGGGTCACCACCATTGGCGACGACGGGACCTTCTACGTCGGCGCGCACGTCGGCCACGACTGCCATGTCGGCGACCATGTCACCTTGACCAACCACGCCACGCTCGGCGGCCATGTGGTGCTGGCCGACTATGTGATCATGGGCGGGCTCTCGGCCATCCAGCAGCGTTCGCGCGTCGGCCGCAACGCCTTCATCGGCGGGGGGGCGGCGGTGAACTCCGACGTGATCCCGTTCGGCATCGTCTGGGGCAACCACGCCAGGCTGGAGGGGCTGAACCTGATCGGGCTGAAGCGGAACGGCTTTTCGCGCCCGGTCATCAACACCCTGCGCCGCGCCTACCGCGAGATCTTCGACGCGCGCGACCAGCCGTTCCGCGAGCGCGTCGACGCGGCGGCCGAAACCTTCGCCGGCTCGCCGGAGGTGATGGAGATCATCGACTTCATCCGCGCCGACATCACCCGCCCCCTGGTCAGGCCGGCGCGGGACGCCGCGGGCGGCTGAGGTGACCAAGCTCGGCCTGATCGCCGGCGGTGGGGGCCTGCCCCTCGCGCTGGCGGCGCATTGCCGAGACGCCGGACGGCCCTATTTCGTCATCCGCCTGCGCGGCTTCGCCGACGCCGCGCTGGAGGCGCATCCGGGCGACATCGCCGGCATCGCCGAGATCGGCCGCATCGTGCGGCTGGCGCGCGACGCCGGCTGCGAGGCGCTCTGCTTTGCCGGCCTGGTCCGCCGTCCCGACTTCGCCGCCTTGAAGCCGGACCTGCGCGGCCTCACCTGGTTGCCGGGCGCCGCGATGGCCGCGCGCAAGGGCGACGAGGCGCTGCTGCGGTTCCTGATGGGCGAATTCGAGAAGGAAGGCTTCGCCATCGAGGGCGCGCACGAGGTGATGGGCGACCTGGCTCTGCCGCTCGGCCCGCTCGGGCGCCTGGCGGCCGGTGCGGAGCACGGCGAAGACATCGCGCGGGCGATCAAGGTCGCCCGCGCCATCGGCGAACTCGACATAGGGCAGGGGGCCGTGGTCTGCGATGGCCTCACGCTGGCGGTCGAGGCGCAGGAGGGCACCGACGCCATGCTCCGCCGCGTCGCCGAGCTCCCCGCCGACCTGCACGGAACGCCCGCCCGCCGCCGCGGCGTCCTCGCCAAGGTCGCCAAGCCGATCCAGGAGGAGCGCGTCGATCTGCCCACCATCGGCGTCGCCACGGTGGAAGGCGCGGCCCGCGCGGGCCTGGGCGGCATCGTCGGGATCGCCGGCAAGATGCTGGTGATCGACCGCGCCGCCGTCGCCGCAGCAGCCGACGCCGCCGGGCTCTTCGTCACGGGCGTGGCGGACGACGGGTGAGCCGTCCCCTGAAGGTCATGCTGGTGGCCGTGGAGGCTTCCGCCGACACCCTCGGCGCGGGGCTGGCGCGGGCGCTGAAGGCGAGGCTCGGCGATGGGGTGACCTTCGTCGGCGTCGGCGGCGCCAAGATGGCGGCGGAGGGGATCGAGAGCCCCTTCGACATCGGCGGCCTTTCGCTGGTCGGCCTGTTCGAGATCGCCGGCGCCGTGCCGCTGGCGCTGCGGCGGCTGGAGGAGACGGTGCGGCTGGCCGAGGCCGCCCAGCCCGACATCGCGGTGCTGATCGACTCCTGGGAGTTCACCTGGCGGGTCGGCCGACGGCTGCGGCTGCGCGTGCCGAACGCCGCGCGGATCAAATACGTCGCGCCGCAGGTCTGGGCGACGCGGCCCGGCCGGGCGCGGGTGACGGCGCGGCTGTTCGACCGGCTGATGACCCTCTTCGATTTCGAGACCCGTTTCTTCGAGGCCGAGGGGCTCGCCACCACCTGCGTCGGCAATCCGGCGCTGCGCCGCGACATCTCCAAGGCCGATCCGGAGCGGCTGCGCGCCGAGATCGGCGCCGGGCCGGACGCACCGATCCTGCTGGTGCTGCCTGGCAGTCGGCCCGGCGAGATCAAGCGCGTCTTCCCGGCGCTGGAGGATGCGGCGATGCGCCTGGTGGACCAGCGGCCGGACCTGCATCTCGTCGTCGGCGCCGCCGACACGGTGGCGGCGCAGGTCAAGGCGCGCGTCGCCGGCTGGCGTCACCGCGCGCACGTGGTCGAGGGCGACCAGGCTAAGCTCGACGCCATGCGCGCCGCCACCCTGGCGCTCACCAAGAGCGGCACCGTCACCACCGAGCTCGCGATCGCCGGCTGCCCGATGCTGGTGGCCTACCGCGGCCACCCGGCGACGGCGGTGATCGCCCGCATGGTGCTGACCACCCGTTTCTTCACCCTCTTCAACATCGCCGCCGACCAGGCCGTGGCCGCCGAGTTCCTGCAGGAGCACTGCAACGGCCCCGAGATCGCCAAGGCCGCCGCCGCCCTGCTCGACGACCCGGCGCGACGCGAGGCGCAGGTGAGGGCCCAGACCGCCGCGCTGGCGAAGCTGGGGCTCGGCTACGGCGATCCGTTCGAGCGCGCCGCCGACGTGGTGCTGGACCTGGCCCGCGAGCGGGGGTTGATTGCGGCGTAGGGCGGTCGGCCCGCGACTGAGGAGGCGGCGCCATGACCGGGCAGATAGCATACCGGCCGCTCGCCGAGGCCGACCTGCCGCTCATGGCGGACTGGCTCAATCGACCTCACCTGCGCGCGTTCTATCAGCGCGAGCCGATCTCGCTCGCCGCCGTCGCCGCGAAGTACGGCCCCCGGATCAGGCGCGAGGTTCCGACGCACAGCTGGCTCGCGATCCTCGCCGGGGCGCCTTTCGGCTACCTGCAATGCTACCGCGTGGCGGATTGGGCCGACTGGCGGGGGACGATCGGCGTGGACCACGGCGTTTCGATCGACCTGTTCATCGGCGAGGCCGCCCTGATCGGTCACGGTGTCGGACGACGGATGTTGGCGGGATATGTCGACCAGGTCGCCTTCCCCCAGCATCCTGACGAGCGGCTCTGCTGGATCGGCCACGAGCTGGAGAACGCCGCGGCGCGAGGGTGTTCGGCGGCGGCCGGCTTCGTTCCCGTTCGCGAGTACGTCGAAGACGGCGCCCGATGCGTCCTGATGGTGCGTCAGCTTTTCAGCCGAACGGACGATTTGAAGAATGACCCGCTTCACGGCATTCTTCGACACTCTGGCTCGGCTGTGCGCGCCGCAAGGTGAAATGATCCATGCTCCGCTTGCGGCTTGTCGAGACGATCGCTCACCCGTGCAAGGAGGCGAACGAAGACCTGTTCGGCTGTAACGCGCAGGCCGCCTGGATTTTCGATGGCGCCACCGGGATCGGCCCGAACATCATCCCCGGCGCGCCGACCGATCCCTATTGGCTCGTCCACGCCATGAACGCCGCGATGACCCAGCACTGGGACGAGCATGCGCCGACGCGGGCGCTGTGCCGGTCGGCGGCCGGGCAGGTGATCGAGCAATTTTCGCAAGTGGCGCCCGAGCCCACGCCGCCGCTCATCGACCGGCCGACGGCCTGCTGGCTGATGGCGCGGCTGTGGGACGGCCAGCTTGAACTCTCTACCGTCGGAGACTGCCAACTCATCCACGCCGGGGCCGAAGGCGTGCTGGAATTCGGGGGGAAGATCGGCGACGTCGCGGCGCCGGTTCGAGACGAGCTGGCGCGGCTGAAAGCGGCCGGCGTCGACGCGAGGGACCTGGTCCGGCTGCTGCTGCCGTTCGAACGCGAGGTTCGGGCCAAGGCCAATGTCGACGGCGGCTACGCCATCGTCGACCTGACGCCGCGCTGGATCGATCGCATCGAGCGGCGGGCGGTGCGCGCCTCGGCGGGGGACCGCATCCTGTTGATGACGGACGGCTTCTATCGCCTCATCGACACGTTCGGGACCTACGACGCCGAGACGCTGATGGCGGCGGCGCTAAGCCGCGGTTTGCAGCCGCTCTATGAGGAGCTGCGCGCATTGGAGACGGCGGACGAGAACTGCGAAGCCTTTCCGCGCGAAAAGGTGAGGGATGACGTGGCGGCCGCCCTGCTGACGATCGACGGTTGAAGCTCGGCGCGTCGGCGGTGTCTCGAATGGCCGCGTCAGACATGCCCCGTGGTGGCCGAAGCCGTGGCGTGAGCGAACGGCGTCCGGCCAGTGGGTGATGTGCTCGAGACCAGGGCGGTCTTCGCGGCGTCGGATGGCGCGAAGGCCGCCGCGGTTTGGGCGAAGGCTGCCACCTTGGGGTCGATCAGCGTCCCGCCATGGCCATCGCTGAGCACCGGGTAGGCGTCGGCGATGCCGCCGGCGAGCTTGAAGCTGTAGGTCTTGCCGCCGTCGGTCAGGACTAGCGTCGATCCGACAACGGTGGCGGACGCACCCGCGACGAACGCGATGCTTCTGAGGTCGATGTCTTCGCCCGCCCCGCTGAAGTCGACAATCGTGTTGGCGAAGGTCCCACCCGCCGCCGGGGCGTCGGCCGCATCGATCTGCAGCACCGCCGAGCCGCTGGACGGCTCCACGAATTCGACGCTGCCGGTTCCGAGCGCGCCGGCGGTCGCCAGCTCGAGGGTCCCGCCGCTGATCGCCGCCTTGCCACTGAAGGCCGCGCCGGAGTCGCCGAGCACCAGGTCTCCGCCCCCGGTCTCGATCACCGCGCCGGATCCCTTGAGGGTTCCATCCAGCGTCCCGGCGCCGGCGATCCTCACCTCGCCGTCGAGGGTCAGCGCGCCGCCCGAGAGCAGGGTCAGGTCGCCCGCCGTCCCGCCGGCGTAGATCGTCTCGCCGCCGCCGCTGGACACCGTCCCGTGGTTGTCGAGCCCGCCCGAATAGACATCCTCCGAGCCGCCACTCGACACCGTGGTCCCGTCACCGACGCCGCCCGAGATCAGCTGACGGCCGCCGGCGCTCACCACCGTCCCGGCGGTGGTCCCGCCGGCTAGCACGTATTCGAGGCCGCCGTTCAGCACCGTTGTCCCGCTCGCGACTCCGCCCGACGAGATCAGCTCCTTGCCGCCGCTGGTCACCACCGTGCCCGTGGTCGTCCCGGCCGCCAGGACATAGGCGACGCCGCCGGCGGACACCTGCGCGCCAGCCGCGCGACCGCCCGCGGAGATGAGCTCCTTGCCGCCTCGCACCCTGGTCGCGCTCGCCAGGCCGCCCGCGTAGACGTATCCCACGCCGCCACTGAGCAGCGCGGTTCCGCTCGCAAGCCCGCCTGACGAGACGAGTTCCTTCCCCCCGGCGCTCACCACCGTCCTCACGGTCAGCCCCGAGACCAGCACGTAGTCCGCGCCGCCGCTGAACAGCACCGTGTCGGCGGCGCGGCCGCTGGCGGAGATCAGCGCCTTGCCCCCGCTCGAAACCGTGGTCCCGCTGGCGACGCCGCCCGAGTACACATACCCTACGCCGCCGCTTAGCAGGGTCGTGGCGCTAGCGAGCCCGCCGGACGAGACAAGCATCTTGCCGCCGTCGCTGACCACGGCGGCGGTGGCTGTCGCCTCGGCCAACACGTAGAGGATCCCGCCGCTCGACACTGTCGCACCGACGCCGCCGCCATGTGCGGAGATGAGTTCCTTACCGCCGTCCGAGATCACGGCCCCGCTGGTGACGCCGCCTGAGTAGACATACTCCAAGCCGCCGCTGAGCAGTTTGGTCCCGCTCGCGGTGGCGCCCGACGAGACGAACTCCCGACCGCCGCTGCTCAGCACCGTGCCCGTGGTCGTTCCCGACGACAGCACATATTCGGCCCCGCCGCTGGACACCGTCGCACCGACGGCCGAACCAGCGGAGGAGACCAACGCCGAGCCTGCGCGCAGCACCGTGCCGCTGGCGATGCCGAACGCAGAGACGTGCTGAACGCCGCCGCTCACCACCGTGCCCGTCGCAAGGCCGTCCTGGAGAACGATCTGTTCGCCGCCGCTCTGGACCGTGTCCCTGACAGCAACGCCATCAACGGAGACCGTTTCCGAACCGCCGCTGCCAACCAGCGTGCCGACCGCCGAGCCGAACACTTCCACGCCGGCGCTTTGCTGAACGATCGTGCCGGTGGCGCTTGCGCCACCATCAATCAGAAGCGAGACTCCGGAAGAATTGACGTCGCCAAAACCCGACACTCTCACGCCACTGGCGGTCCCGCCGGACTGGAGCTCAAGCAGGCTGGAAGACTCCACCGCCACACCGCTGACGAAACCGGCGACCCAGTTCATGCCCTCCAGTTCGCCCGGACCCAGAAGTTCCGCGCCTTTGGACACCATCAGTCCGCTCGCGATCGCACCTGCCGCCAGACTCAAAGTCGAACCGCTTAGCAAGGCCGCGCTGTCCAGCAGGATCACGCCGCCGCCCTCAACCTTTACGCCGTCGAACGTCGTGGCGCTGGCCAAAGGGCTGGCCTCGACAGTGAAGTCGCCCTTCAAATCTCCGTTGAAGAGGAGGGTCCCGCCGCTCTTGACCGTCTCGTCGGTGACGGTTGCGCCGTCCTCCAGGATGAGCGTGCCGCCGTTCTGGATGGTATCGCCCGACGCGCCGCCGCCGAAGATCTCCTCCGTGCCGCCGCTCTGGACGTCCGCGCCGGAGGCGGCGCCGCCAGATTGGACACCTAAAAGGCCGCCGCTTTCGACCAGCGTTAGGGCGGCCGACCCGCCGACATCGATGTCGGCCCCATCCAGGATCGTCGCGCTTGTGGCCTTCCCGCCCGACCCGATATCAAGCTGCGCGAGATCGGCGACTTGGACGCCCTCGGCGAGCCCGCCAGAGGAGACACCAGAAAAGCCGCCATCGAGCCCGACGCCGCTCACAATCGTCACGCCACTGATCGTGCCTGCAACCTCGACGTCGCCCAGGTCGCCCAGCCCCACCACGGTGGCGCCCGAGGCGACTGTGAGCAGGTCTGCGCTCGCCCCCGAAGCTATGCTCACCGTAACACCGCTTAACACCACGGCTTCGAATACGTTGAGACTGGCCCCACTTGAGAGCGTGACGCCGCTGATCGTTGTCGTGCTCGTCACCGTGCCGAGGACCACGTCTTCGGTCAGTTCGTCGCCGAGGTCGAGGGCCCCCCCACTCTGGACGTCGGCGTCGCGGGCGCTGCCGCCGTCCAGAGTGAGCGTCCCGCCGCTTTGAATACCGATGCCGGAGGCGACGCCTCCGAGCCCGATTAATTCCGCGCCCCCACTTTCGACCTGTGTTCCAGAGTCGACGCCAAAGACCTCGATACCAGCGCCGCTGAGAATGGTTGCGCTTGCGTCGTGGCCGCCGCTCTCGATCACAAGACTCGTGAAAAAGCCGGATACAGTCACGCTCGTGACCGAGCCATAGTCAAAGTTACCGCTGTAATCGCCAAGCGTTCCCGGTCCGCGCAGCTCACCGCCGCTGGAAATCGTCAAATCGATCCCAATCGCGCCGGCAGAGAGCGTCGCGGTCGCGCCGCTCAGAATAGTGCTGTACTCGACCTCGCCCCCGGAGAGCACGAGCAGCGGATCGCCGCTCGAAATGGTCAGTCCGCTGCTGGTGACGCCGGAGGCGACGGTGATGGTCATCGGTCTGGCATCCGCGGGGTTGGCGCTGGCGTTTGGGTGGTGCGTGGTCGGGTTGCGGGCTCGCCACGGCCCGCGCAAGGCACGGTAGCTGGGTTGTGAGTCCGGCTCAACCGGAACGGCGCGCCGCGACCTTATGCGCGCCTACGGCTCGGAGTAGGGCGTCCCGTCCTTGCGCCGCCACCGACCGTCGGCGTTGGCGCTCTTCAGGTCGATGTCGGAGCAGGTGGTGAGGTCCGCGGGGTGGCGGGAGCCGGCTTCGAGGTAGACGGCGGTCGCGGTCCCGCGGTTGATCATGTGGTGGCCGTCGCCGGTCCCCTTCGGGAAGGCGGCGCAGTCGCCGGCGCGCAGAAGGGTCTCGCCGTCGTCCTCGATCAGCGTCAGTTCGCCCTCCAGCACATAGACGAACTCGTCCTCGTGCGAGTGCCAGTGGCGCTGGCTCGACCAGTTTCCGGGCGGCAGACGCATCAGATTGACCCCGAAATCCTTCAATCCGCCGGCGTTCCCAAGCCGCTGGCGGATGCGCTCGGCACAAGGGGCATCGAAGGGCGGCGGATAGCCGACGCCCTGGATTTCGGGCACGGCGGCGATGTCGATCTTGGGCATGGCGTCGCGGGAAGGGTCTATCCCGCCCCTGGCAGGATGGTGTCGATCATGGCGTTGCAAAGGCCGTCCGCGCCGCGGTTGTCGGCCCAGAACACCAGCTGCTTGATGCCGGCGCCCTTCAGCTCGAAGTGGTGGGCCCGGACGTCGCGGCGGCTGCGGATCGCCTTCTCGCCCACCGAGCCCAGCGGGTGGCCGATGTCGTCGAACGCCATCGCGGTCCACTCCGGCTGCGCGACGCCCTTGCGATCCGCCTTCAGCCGCGAGCGGTTGAACGAGACCGAACCGATCGGATGGTCCCAGAGCAGGGAATATTGGCAGGGATGGCCGCC
>Ga0302311_10000827_pt1 | contig 37492 bp, 32 predicted proteins | sample III_Palsa_N1_3_FD_200449 | JGI IMG/M metagenome (GOLD analysis project Ga0302311, IMG submission 200449) | Peat permafrost microbial communities from Stordalen Mire near Abisko, Sweden - III_Palsa_N1_3 | ecosystem: Environmental > Terrestrial > Soil > Palsa > Peat permafrost | place: Sweden... | reverse complement strand
CTGGTCGGCAGCTTCTGTCCCGCGGTGCTGTTTCCGTATGCGCGCGAAGCGATCTCGGATCTGATCGTGAAGGGCGGCTTCCCGAATTTCCTGCTGCCGCTGGTCAATTTCGATGCGCTGTTCGCCCAGGCGTCGGAGACCGCGCAGCCCGCGCTGGTCAACTAGACATCGGGATGCCGAATCGCCAAGAACCGATGGCGGTCATCGGCGCAGGCTCCTGGGGAACGGCTCTCGCCATTCAGCTCGCGCGCGCCGGGCACCCGACCTACCTGTGGGGCCGCGACGGCGCGCAACTCGCGGCGATGATTCACGATCGGCGCAACGCGCGCTATCTGCCGGAGGCGCGTTTTCCCGACGCACTGCGGGTCGAGGCCGATCTGGCCACGGCCCTGAAGAACGCGCGCGACGCCCTGGTCGCCGTGCCCTCGCACGCGTTTCGCGCGATGCTGCAAAAGCTTGCGCCGCTGCTGCATGCGGACACCCGCATCGCCTGGGCCACCAAGGGATTCGAGTCGGGCACCGGCATGCTGCCGCACCAAGTGGCCCTCGACGTCCTGGGAAACAGGCCGGGCGCCGTGCTGTCAGGCCCCACCTTCGCCAGGGAAGTCGGCGCGGGCCTGCCGACCGCCATGACCGTGGCCTCGCGCGATGAGCCCTTTGCCCTGGAATTGGCGCTGCGTCTTTCGGGTCCCAGCTTTCGCGCCTATACACAGACCGACATCATGGGCGTGGAAGTTGGCGGCGCGGTGAAGAATGTGATCGCGATCGGCTCCGGCATCGCCGACGGCATGGGCTTCGGCGCCAATACCCGGGTGGCGCTGATCACGCGCGGCCTAGCCGAGATGATGCGCCTGGGGGTGAAGCTCGGCGCGGTGCGCGAGACCTTCATGGGATTAGCCGGGCTCGGGGACCTGGTGCTCACCTGCACCGACGATCAATCGCGCAACCGTCGCTTCGGTATGGCGCTGGGGCGCGGCGCAAGCTTGGACGAGGCGCAAAGCGGCATCGGCCAGGTGGTGGAGGGCGTGCCCGCCGCGCGCGCGGTGCATGCCGTCGCGCAACGCGTGGCGGTTGACATGCCGATTTGTCGCGAGATCTACGGCGTCATGCATGAGGGCAAAGCGGTGCGCGCGGCGGTGCAGGCGTTGATGCAGCGGGAGGTTCGGTCGGAGGCCGAGTAGCCGCGGCTCACAGGCATCGCAGCCGAAACCCGAGCTGGCGCCAGGCCTCGTAGGTCACCAGCGCCACGGCATTCGACAGATTGATGCTGCGGCTGTTGGGCTGCATCGGAATGAACAAGGTACTGTCGCGCCCGATGCGGCTCTGCACCGCGGCGGGCAGTCCGCGCGTCTCGGGGCCGAACACAAACGCATCGCCCTCGCGGTAGGCGACGTCGCTGTAGCAATGTTCTCCGCCAGTCTCCACGGCGAATACCCGTGACTCGGCCAGCTTTGCCAGACACTCGTCCAGGCCGGAGTGGACCTTAACGTCGGCCAGGTCGTGATAATCGAGGCCTGATCGCTGCAGGCTCCTGTCGTCCAGGCGGAAGCCCAAGGGTTTGATCAGGTGCAGCGTCGCTCCCGCGTTCGCGCACAGCCGAATGACATTGCCGGTATTCGGCGGGATCTCTGGCTCGAACAGCACTAGGTGGAACATCAGGCGCGGGCGCACTACCTGGCTGGCGGCCCCTGGTCGAGCAACACCCGTTGAGTTGTGTAGGCGAACTCCACGCCAACGCGCTTGAACTCCTCGATGATGCGATAATTAACCGACTGCTGCAGGTCGAACAGCGAATTCAGCTTCGGCTGCTGCACGAAGTACGACAGCTCGAATTGCGCGGCGGATTCCGCGATGGCGACCAGGTGGCAGCGTTCGAAGCGCGCATTCGCTTGCTCGCGAACGATGCTCTCCACGAGCTTCGGGATCGCACGCAGCTTATCGGCGGGAGTGTCGTAGTTCACGCGCAGGGTTGCGAGCGCGCGCTGCTCCGATGCCCGGCCGAAATTGCGCACCCGGCTCTTCAAGATGTCGGCATTCGACAGGATGATCTGCTCGCCGGTCACGCTGCGCAGGCGCGTGGTCTTGATGCCGATGCGCTCGACGTTGCCGTTGAAAGTGTCGATCACCAGGCTGTCGCCCACCGAGAACGGCTTGTCCAGGGCGATCGACAGCGAGGCGAACAAGTCGCCCAGCACATTTTGCAGCGCCAGAGCCACCGCCACGCCGCCGACCCCTAAGCCTGCAATGAGCGCAGTGATGTTGACGCCGAGATTCTCCAGGGCCACCAGGATCACCAATGACCAGATCAGGATTCCCGCGACGAAGCGGATGATGTCCAGCGAGCCCGCGAACGGCTGGCCGCCGCGCTCCAACTCCTTTCGATCCAGATAGAAGCGCACCGCGCGCCCGGCCCACAATCCGACCTGCAGCAGAATCAGCACCAACACCACATTGGCGAGAATCTGATGCAGCTTGTCCGGCAGCGTGAGGCTTTCGGAGGCTACGGACAGCGCAATGGCGAAAAAAAAGAATTGCTTGGTATTGCCGATCAGATAGGCGATCAGCCGGATCAAGGTGGGGTGCTCGGGGGTTGCGCGGCGCTCGTAGCGCGACGCGATCAGCCTGCGCAGGATCCATAACACCGACCAGACGGAGACGGCGATCGCCGCGGCGATCAGCCAGTCGGCGAGCGAATTGCTCAGCAGCAGGCGGCCCGCCGCGCCGAACCTATTGGCCAGGTAATCCGCGATCATTCGTGCGCGGCCTGCGAATGCAGCCAGTCGACGATCTTGCCGGGCACTTCGCGCAGGCCCGTGCCGCTCACATACATGCCGATGTGGCCGGTGTCGATGCCGACGGGGCTGTAGTCGGTGCTGCCGATGCAGCCGCCGAGCGCCGTGCTTGCGCTGGGCGGCACCAGATGATCGCGCAGCGCATACAGATTCAGCACCGGCTGGCTGATGCTTGCGAGGTCGACCTTGCGGCCGCCGATTTCCAGGGTGCCGCGGATCAGGCGGTTCTCCTGATAGAACCAGCGGATGAATTCACCGAATGCGGCGGCGGCCTGATCCGGGCTGTCGAAGATCCACTTCTCCATGCGCATGAAGTTCTCGACTTCCGGGGTGTTCTCGGCACTGCCCACCAGCCCGACATATTTTTGCTGGGTGAGGCGAAACGGCATCAAGGAAAGAAACGCCAGGTTGAGCAGCGCTCCCTGCACATTGCCCGACTGGATCATCAAATCGACGTCGATGCCCTGCACCCATTTCGACAACAGGTTTTCCGGCGTCTTGAAATCGACCGGCGCAACCATGGTTATCAGGTTCTTGACCTTGTCCGGATGCAGCGCGGCGTAGCAAAGACTGAAGGTTCCGCCCTGGCACACGCCGAGCAGGTTCAAGGCGTCGATGTCGTGTGCGTCGAGTATTTGCTGCACGCAGCCATCCAGATAAACATTGATATAGTCATCGAGACCGAGCAATCGATCGGCTCCGTCCGGATATCCCCAGTCGATCAGATACACATCCAGGCCCGCCTTGAGCAGCGCCCGTATCAGCGACCGGTCCTCCTGCAGGTCCATCATGTAGGGTCTGTTCACCAAGGCATAGCAGATGAGCACCGGGCGCAGGCCTGACGGGCGCGCCAGCGGCTCGAACCGATACAGGGTCAATTTGTCGCGCGAGAACACCGCGTGCTTGGCTGAGCAGCCCACCTGCGTGCCGGCTGCGCCATTGAGCGCGGGCAATGCCATTCCGAGCCGCCTGCCGAACTCCGCCAGCTCGCGCGCGACTGCGTCGGGTTCGGGAAGCTGAGTCATCGCTTGCGCGCAGGCTTGCGCGCCGCGCGCTTCGGCTTGGCCTTGGCCTTGGTCTCGGGCTTGGCCCTGGGCTTGGGTTCACGCAGCTCGTGCAGTTGCTGCTGCATGGCTTTGAGGCGGGAATGCACCGAATTGATTTCGGTGCGCGTCGGCAGATCGAATTGCTGCGCCCAGGATTCGATCAATTCGCGCTGCTTGGCCTTGATCTCATTCAAGGTGTTGGTGAGCCCGGCAAGCAGGCCGGCATATTTCTCTTGATGAGCGTGCGTCGAGTAGGCCTGCTCGGCGTTCTCTATCCAACGGTCGTACAGCGATTTCAAATCGCCAAAGCCCTTGCCCGATTTCGATGCAGCGGCGAGCTCAGCGCCGAATTTCTGCGCGGCTTCACGTCCCACAGCGGACCACTGCGCCGAGAGTTGTGTTTGCAGCTCTTGATAACGCTTGGTGAGCTCGAGCACGCGCTGCCACAAATCCTGTTGCTGGCGTGTCACGCCCAAGCTGGGCAACTCGAGTCCCTGAGTCCACGCGGTCTTGCCGGGAGCTGCACTTTTTTGAAACCACTCCTCGAGGCCGGCCGCGAATTTCTTCGCCATGGATTGAGCGTCCATGCCAGCGTTCTGCTGGTTTGGCAATTGCTCCATGAAGGCGCGCGTCAGGGTGAAGAAGTGATCGCAGGCGGCAAGATACAGGCCCGCGGCATCCGGCCCGGGGCTGGTCTTGGGTGCGCCGAACTTCGCCCACCACTCGGCGAACTGCGGCATGGGCTGGCCCGGCGCCTGCTCGGTATAAAATTTCAGAAAGGCCTGCTGCCCTTGGGCGAGGGCGTCGCGCCAGGCTTTAGTGGGATCAGGGGACTCGCTCATGGTGACCTCTTCATTTGCGTCGCATGAAATTTGCTGTGAGCCATCTCTTGTCTAGAGACGATGGCGTACCACCCGATTGCTAAGTATATGTAACTACAATAATTTATTTCGCCTTTACATAAGTATGTGCGGCTCCGCGCTTTCCCAGTTGGTATGATGCGGCGCATACTGTCGGTCTATCGGGCTCGGGGCGGAGTTTACCTCTATGGCTAATGAACGCGTCATCAAGAAATACGCGAACCGTCGCTTATATGACGCGACCGGCAGTCGTCACGTCACCCTGGATGACATACGGAAAATGATCGCCGGCGGCGAACGCGTCAAGATCGTCGATGACAAGTCCGGCGCCGACCTGACGCGCGCAGTGCTGCTGCAAGTGATCGCCGAGCAGGAGCAATTTGGCACGCCGGTGCTGAGCACCGAGCTCCTGGAAAGCATCATTCGCTTCTATGGCAACCCGGTGCAGCAGCTGCTGACGAGCTACATGGAGCAAAGCGTCGGCGGTTTGCTCAAGCAGCAGCAGGCGATGCAGGCCGAGATGACCAAGAGCCTGTCCTCGCCGGTGGCGCCAATTGCCGAACTCACGCGCAAGAACATGGAGCGCTGGGCCAATCTGCAGGCCTCGATGCTGTCGGGGTTTGTTGCGCCGGCCAAAGATGACGACAGGCCACCCAACGAGCCGCGCGGCAAGAAAAGGTAGCGCGGGCGGTTCACGCCTCCGCAAGGAATCAACATGCAAGTCCAATCCAAAACCATCGTTATCACCGGCGCGGGCCGCGGCATCGGCCGCGCGCTCGCGGACCGTTTCGCATCGCGCGGCGCGAATATCGCGCTGCTGGATTTGAATGCCGCCGATTTGGAGGTTTCACGCGCGCTGTGCGAATCGCGCGGGGTGCAGGCGCGCTGCTATCTCACCGACGTCTCGCAGGAGGATCAGGTCGAGGCGTCATTGGATCAAGTGGTGCAGGATTTCGGCCGGCTGGATGTGATCGTGAACAATGCCGGCATCGTCAAGGACGCGCTGCTGGTCAAGGTCCAGGACGGCAAGGTGGTCGGCAAGATGTCGCTCGAACAGTGGCAGGCCGTGATCAACGTCAACCTGACCGGTGTTTTCCTGTGCGCCAGGGAAGCGGCGCAACGCATGATCAAGCTCGGCAACGGCGGCGTGGTGATCAATATCTCGAGCATTTCCCGGCATGGCAACAAGGGTCAGACCAACTACACCGCCACCAAGGCCGGGGTGGCCGCGATGACCGTGGTGTGGGCCAAGGAGCTGGCGCGCTATGCCATCCGCGTCGGAGCCATCGCGCCCGGATTCACGCACACCGATATCCTCGCCAGCATGAAGCCGGAGGTCTTGGAAAAGGTGGTCGCGCCGGTGCCGCTCAAGCGCCTGGGCGAGCCCACTGAGATCGCGCATGCCGCGGAATTCATCGTCGAGAACGATTTTTTCACCGGACGCTGCATCGATTTGGACGGCGGACTGCGCCTGTAGAGCTCGATCGCCCGAATCAAGGTCCACGCAACGCGCCGCACGCGCAGCACCGAGGCGGACAGCAGATGGTTGGTGGCGGCGGCGGCGGCCTGGGTCTTGCGCCGGTGAAATACGAACAGCCAGTTCGCCACCAGCCGTTCAACCGCCTCGGCTTCGTATTCGCACAGGGTGCGCTGCACCCGCTGCCTGGGCGAGCGATGCGCCAGCACATGCGTCAATTCGTGCAGCAGGGCATTGAATTGCTGGCGCTGGGACAGGCCTCGGCGCAGCAGGATATGCCGGCGATGCGCGGCGCCGTGGACGAACTCGGCACATTCGCGCCGCCGCACCGGCGTCCCCAAGGCGGCGGCAAACGCCTCCAGGGAGTCCAAATATTGCTGTGGAATGCGCGTCGCGTGCATATCGGGCCTTATAGATCCCTTGGGCGGTAAGCATACGCTTAAGGCTGCCTGGTCACGAATCTCGGCTCGCCTTTCGCAGCGCAATAGAAAATTGCCTTTTAGGCTGTTTCCATACTTTGTAAGCTATTGAATTTGATATCTTATTACTTTCATTAGCCAAATCGATAAAAACCTTTTGCACTGCATACTTTTTTTGCTATACTGGCGCCTGACGAAAAACCGATCCAATTTCCGGAGACCGCCATGACCAATCAAAAGTTTGATATCGATGCCGCCCTCAACACCTTTCGCGAGACCCTCGGCCCCGTGCTCAAGGTTCAGCAGAAAGGCGTCCAGACCCTCGAGCGTCTGGCGCGTTACCAGTTCGCCGTCGCCGGCGACTACCTCGAGTGGAGCCTCGCGCAGGCCAATGTCGGCGTGACCGCAAGCTCGCTGACCGAGGGTGTTGCCCAGCACACCGAGCTCAACAGCCGTTTGAGCGAGCGCCTCCGCGCCCGTGCGCAGGAGTTCCACCAGATTGCCACCGAAACTCAAGGCAGCGTGAGCCAGTGGTTCAACCAGGCCAGCGCCGAAGTCGTCCGCAAGACGAAGAAGGCGGCCTAAGCCTTCAGTCGAGTCAATGTTGAGTGACAGGGGCGGTTTTCCGCCCCTGTTTTTATGCGCGCCGTTAGGTATCTTAAGAACCATGCAATCAAACAACGCCGCAACCGCAGCCGAAGCCAACGCAACCGAAGAGCTGCAGCGCGAGATTCGCGCATCGCTGGCGGCGGTCACCGGCGGCATCGCGCCGGATGACTACGTCAACGCCTGGTGGGATTGGTATCTGCATCTTGCCGCCGAGCCGCAGCAGCAGGCGAACATCAGCAAGAGCGCGGCCGACTCGGCGGTCGACATGTGGAATTTTGCGATCCGCGCCACGACCGGACAGAGCCTGGAACCCGCACCCGGCGACAAGCGCTTCAGCGGCGCGGCATGGAATCAGTGGCCCTACAACGTGTATGCGCACGCATACTCCAGCTGGTCCGATTGGTGGCAACAGGCCATCAGCTCCGTGCCCAGCGTCGCACCGAAGAACGCCGCATTGATGGAGTTCATGGGGCGTCAAATCATCGAGGCCGCCTCGCCGGCAAATAATCTGTCCACCAACCCCGAGCTGCTGGAATTGACCCGCGCCGAGTCCGGCGCAAATCTGGTGCGCGGCTTTCAAAACTGGCTTGAAGACGCGCAGCACGCGATCAAGGCGGACGGCGCGGAATCGAAATCGACGAAGTTCGTGGTGGGGCGCGATCTGGCGGTCACGCCGGGCAAGGTGATCCTGCGCAATGATCTGATCGAATTGATCCAGTATTCGCCTACCGCCAAGTCGGTTTATGCCGAGCCGATTCTGATTACTCCGGCGTGGATCATGAAATACTACATCCTGGACCTGTCCCCGGCGAATTCGCTGGTGCGGTTCCTGGTCGAGCGCGGCCACACGGTGTTCATGATCTCGTGGAAGAATCCCTCGCAGGCCGATCGCAACCTCGGGATGGATGATTACCTCAAGAGCGGCGTCATGGATGCCTTGGACGCGGTCAGCGCCATCGTTCCGCGCCGCAAGATCCACGCAGTCGGCTATTGCATCGGCGGCACCTTGCTGACGATTGCCGCCGCCGTGCTGGCCAAGCGCGGCGACAAGCGCCTGGCCTCGATGACCCTGCTGGCCGCGCAGGCGGATTTCAGCGAGCCCGGCGAATTGTCGCTGTTCATCAGCCCGAGCCAGCTGGCGATGCTCGAGGCGGTCATGAACAAGGCCGGCGTGTTGAGCAGCGAGCAAATGTCAGACTCCTTCGCGCTGCTGCGCTCGCGCGACCTGCTTTGGACTCCCGCCGTCAACAACTACGTCAAGGGCAAGCGCGACGATCCCAATGACCTGATGGCCTGGAATGCCGATGGGACCCGCATGCCCTGGCGCATGCACACGGAGTATCTGCAGAAGCTGTACTTGCAGAACGAATTGGCGCACGGCGAGTTCACGGTCCGCGGCAAGGGCGTTGACTTGAAGGACTTGCATGTGCCGATGTTTGTGGTCGGAACCGAGACCGACCACGTCGCCCCCTGGAAGTCCGTCTTCAAGCTCAGAGGCCTGACTGCTTCCGCCGACTACACCTTCCTGCTGACCAGCGGCGGCCACAATGCCGGCATCGTCAGCGGCCCCGTCAATCCGAAGCGCCGCCATCGCCTGCTGACCTGGTCGAATGCCACCTCGCAGTTGCAGCCGGATGAATGGCTGGAGAAAGCCCCGCTGCAGCCAGGATCCTGGTGGCCGGCGTGGGCCGATTGGCTGGAACAGCGCTCGAAGGCCAAGAAGGTGCCCCCGCCGCCCATGGGCAATGCGGCAAAGGGCTTTGCCACGCTCGGGGCCGCCCCCGGCAGCTACGTCCACCAGAAATAGCTAGTTCACGTCCTCCATGCCCAGCTCCTTCATCTTGCGGCTCAAGGTGTTGCGGCCCCAGCCGAGAAGCTTCGCGGCATCCTGCTTCAAGCCATCCGCCTTGCGCAGCGCCACGCGAATCAGAATACGCTCCACTTCCGGTACCGCCTGATCCAGCAGGCGCCGGGTGCCTGAGTCCAATTCGCGTTCCGCCCAGTGCGAGAGCTTGGCGATCCAATCGTGACTCGCCGCGTGGCCCGCTTGCACACCCCCCAGGTCCTGCGGAATGTCCTCGGCGCGAATCTCGCGACCCGGCGCGGTCACGGTCAGGCGCCGGCAGGCGTTGACCAACTGGCGCACATTGCCGGGCCAATCGAAAATGACCAGCGCGGATTCGGCCGGCGGCATCAGTACCTTCGGCTCCACGCCCAGCTCCTGCGCGGCAATGGCCATGTAATGACGCAGCAGCTCGGGAATGTCTTCGCGGCGCTCGCGCAGCGGGGGAATTTCTATGCGGATCACATTGAGCCGATGCAACAGATCTTCGCGGAAGTGTCCGGACATCACGCGCATCTCGAGATCCTGGTGCGTGGCGGCAATCACGCGCACATCGACCTTGACGGGGGTCTGGCCTCCCACCCGATAGAATTCGCCCTCGGCCAGTACGCGCAATAACCGTGTCTGCAGCGCCGTCGACATGTCGCCGATCTCGTCGAGAAACAAGGTGCCGTTGTCGGCCTGCTCGAATCGGCCGCGCCGCAGGGTGTCCGCCCCGGTAAAGGCGCCCTTCTCATGGCCGAACAATTCCGACTCCAATAGATCGGCGGTGAAGGCCGCGGTGTTGAGCGCGACGAAGGGCCGGTTCGAGCGCGGGCTGTGGCGATGCAGCGCGCGGGCCACCAGCTCCTTGCCGGTTCCCGATTCGCCGGTGATCAGCACCGTCATGCTGGAGCGCGAAAGCCTACCGATGGCCCTGAACACCTGCTGCATCGCCACGGCCTGGCCCAGCAATTCCGGGATGCTGCGCCGGGCGGCCTCGGCGTCGATGGACACGATGGCCTGTTGAGCGGCGCGGCGCACCAGGTCCACCGCCTTGTCGATGTCGAAGGGTTTGGGCAGGTACTCGAAGGCGCCGCCTTGATAAGCGGCCACGGCGGCATCGAGATCCGAGTGCGCGGTCATCACGATGACCGGCAAGCCGGGCCGGGTGAGTTGAATCTCCTTGAGCAGTTCCAGGCCGCTGCGGCCGGGCATTCGTATGTCGGTCATGAGCACGTCGGGCGCGTCGCCGCGCAGCGCCGTCAGTACGCTGTCTGCCTGATCGAACGACTTGGCGGCCATGCCGCCGCCCTTCAGCGCCTTTTCGAGCACCCATCGAATTGAGGCGTCATCATCGACCAGCCAAACTTGCAGGGGCTTTGCATTCATACACTGTCCATGGGCAAGGAAATCACGAAGATGGTTCTGCCGGGCGCACTGTCGAATTCGATCAGCCCGCCGTGACGGCTGACCAGATCTTGGGCTATCCCCAACCCCAAGCCGGTGCCGTCGGCGCGCCCGGAGACCAGCGGATAAAAAATGGTGTCGCGAATATCCGAGGGCACGCCTGGGCCGTTGTCTTCGAACTGAATGGAGGCGACCAGGCGATGGCGGCGCGTGCCGACGCTGACATTGCCCGCGGAGCGGGTGCGCAGCACCAGTCGCGGCGCATGCACGTCCGCGCCTGAAAGCGCTTGCAGGGCATTGCGCCCGAGATTGAGCATGGCCTGAATGATGTGATTGGGATCGACGGTGAGCGGCGGCAGGCTCGGATCGTAATCACGGTCGACGGTCACTCCCTCGGGCGCCTCGCTGCGCAGCAGGTGATACACGCGCTCGAGCAGTTCGTGCAGGTTGGTGAGCTGTTTCGCCGGCGGCCGGCCGGGGCCCAGCATGGAGTCGAGCAAATTGGTGAGACGGTCGGCCTCGCTGATGATGACGCGGGTGTACTCGCGCAGAGCGGGGTCGAGCAGCTCGCGCTCGAGCAGCTGCGCGGCGCCGCGCAAGCCGCCCAATGGATTTTTAATTTCGTGCGCCAGCTGGCGGACCATGAGCCGGCTGCCGCCGAGCTGCGCCAGCAGCGCGTTCTCGCGGGTCAAGCGGCGGTGCTGGGTGATGTCCTCAATTTCCAGCAGCAGGCGCGATTCCTGCCCGATGGTGATCTGGGTCACCGCGCAGTCGAAGATGCGGTCGACGTCGCCCGGCGCCGGCCACGCGAGCTCGCGTTGCACCACACCCTCGCCGCCGAAGCGCGCGCGGTCGAACAACGGCATCAGCGTCTCGGCGCCGCGCGTCAGCTCGGTGATGCGTTGCCCCAAGGCCTGGTTCGGGCTTAAGCCCAGCAAGGTCTGCGCCGCGGTATTCAGGTAGGTGACCTGCAGATCCTCATCGAGCAGGAATACGCCGGTCACCAGTGCATCGAGCAGCTCCGTGCCTTCGATGCGCTGCGAGGCGAGCAGGAATTCAGCGGCCATCCGCAAAACTCCGCCCAACAGAGAAATCTACGCTTTGGGCTACTTGTGCTGCGGCGAGAGCGCCGAGGGCTCGCGCACGTAGAAGTTGACCGAGTCGCTGGTCCTGGATTCGCCGGTTACCGCGTCGGAGACCGACGCTGAGATAGTGTACGCACCGCGCGCCAGTTGCTTCAGCGAGATGTTCACCGCGTCGATCGCCTGCTCGGTCAGCGGGGCGCCGTTCAGATACCAGGTAATCGAGTGGTTGGGCAGCAAACCCGGGTCCAGGGTCAGATGCGCACTCACCGGTTCGTCGCCGAAATACACCTGCTCCGGCGTCGGCGAGGAGATCTCGAACTGCGTGTAGTCCGCGGGCTTGCTTGGACTCGGCTTCGCGACCGTGCGGTTCGCTGTCGGAGGCGGCTTTTCTCCGAAGGTTCCGACGCGCGGCGCCGGGCCCACCTCGAGCCTCTCGGCGCCCGGCACCGGCTGATCGGAGTAATGCACCACGCCCTGGGCGTCGGTCCACTTGTAAATCACGGCCGCGTTTCCCGCAAACGCCGCAAGCATCCCGAAGGCCATCCAGAACCGCAGGTGTCGCATGACTCAAAAGCATAGACCTATCGCCTCCCGACCACAAAACGAGGTGCGGGCGACGTGACTTCCGTCACCCTCAGGCCTAAGCGGCACCTTTTGGGGATGATTCACAAGCTGTAGTACATCTCCACTTCAATCGGATGCGTGGTCATGCGCAGGCGCGTGACCTCCTTCATCTTCAACTCGATGTACGCGTCGATCAGATCGTCGCTGAACACACCACCCGCCTTCAGGAAGCCGCGGTCTCTGTCCAGGTAATCGAGCGCCATGTCGAGGGAGTGGCAGACCGTCGGAATCTTCTTGTCCTCTTCGGGCTCGAGGTCGTACAAATCCTTGTCCGCGGGGTCGCCGGGATGAATCTTGTTTTGCACGCCGTCGAGGCCCGCCAGCAGCATCGCCGCAAAGGCGAAATACGGATTCGCGGTGGCGTCCGGAAAGCGCACTTCGATGCGCCGGCCCTTCGGATTGGAGATCCAGGGAATGCGGATGGAGGCCGAACGATTGCGCGCGGAGTAGGCCAGCTTCACGGGTGCCTCGAAGCCGGGCACCAGGCGCTTGTAGCTGTTGGTGCTGGCGTTGGTGAAGGCGTTGATGGCGCGCGCGTGCTTGATGATGCCGCCGATGTAGAACAGCGCGATGTCGGACAGGCCGCCGTATTTGTCGCCCGCGAACAGCGCTTTACCGTCTTTTTGCAGCGATTGATGCACATGCATGCCGCTGCCGTTGTCGCCCACGATGGGTTTCGGCATGAAGGTCAGCGTCTTGCCGTAGCCGTGCGCCACGTTCTGCAATGCGTACTTGAGAATCTGCACCTCATCGGCCTTCTTGGTCAGCGTATTGGGAGCGACGTTGATTTCTCCCTGGCCGGCGGTGCCCACTTCGTGGTGATGCACCTCGAACTTCAGGCCCAGCTCCTCGCAGGCCATGGACATGGCGGTGCGGATATCCTGCTGCGAATCGACCGGCGGCACGGGGAAGTAGCCGCCCTTGACGCCGGGGCGGTGGCCCTTGTTGCCGTCCTCGTAGGTCTTGCCGGAATTCCAGGCGCCCTCGTAGGCATCGACTTCGTAGGCGCAGCCGTTCATGCCGGCGTGCACGGTGACGGTGTCGAAGATGAAGAACTCGTTTTCCGGCCCAAACAGCGCGGAGTCCGCGATGCCGGAGGCTTTCAGGTGCGCTTCCGCGCGCTTGGCGAGCGAGCGCGGATCGCGCTCGTAGCCCTGCATGGTCGTCGGCTCGATCACATCGCACCGAATATCGATGGTGGTCTCTTCGTAGAACGGATCGAGCACGGCGGTCGAGGGGTCCGGCATCAAAATCATGTCGGACTCGTTGATGCCCTTCCAGCCGGCGATCGATGAACCGTCAAACATCTTTCCATCCTTGAAAAAGCCCTCATCCACGAGACGCGTCGGCACGGTCACGTGCTGCTCCTTGCCAATCGTGTCAGTAAACCGAAGATCGGCGAACTTAGCGTCCTTTTCCTTGATCAATTTCAGAACATCTGCGGGAGTCATGTGCGTCCTCGCGGGGTGGAATAGTTGTTGTGCGCCGGCGTCGCGCCGGGAATCCAGACTCTTTGCAGCAAGCGTGCCAGGGCACGGGATCTACCGGATCAAGCACTTGCGATCAGAGCAGCCGTCGTCTTGCACCGATATGGGGAATTGGGCTAACCCTGTGTATCATAACAGTGCACCAATCGGCAAACTCTGCCATAAATTGCGCGCGGATCTGCTCGAGCTCGATTGGTGAGCCAAATGAGTGCGCGGCGAAAGCGGACAAGGTTCAGCGCCGCATCGCTATACTTCCGGGCTTTGCCCACCCCGCGAGCCCACGATGGCCAAAGCTTCGTCCCAGCCGCCCCAAACCTTCCAAGCCCTGATCTTTGCGCTGCAGGAGTACTGGTCGGGCCGCGGCTGCGTCATTTTGCAGCCCTACGACATGGAAATGGGCGCGGGCACCTTTCACCCGGCCACGTTCCTGCGGGCGGTCGGTCCGGAACCCTGGAGCGCCGCCTACGTGCAGCCCTCGCGTCGGCCCACCGACGGCCGCTACGGCAACAACCCGTTTCGGCTGCAGCACTACTATCAGTTCCAGGTGTGCATCAAGCCGTCGCCGGATGATTTCCAGGAGCTTTATCTGGGATCTCTGCGCTCGCTGGGCTTCGATCCCTTGACCCACGACATTCGATTCGTCGAGGACAATTGGGAATCGCCGACGCTCGGCGCCTGGGGCATGGGCTGGGAAGTGTGGCTGAACGGGATGGAAGTCTCGCAGTTCACCTACTTCCAGCAGGTCGGTGGCTTGGATTGTCGTCCGGTCATGGGCGAAATCACCTACGGTCTCGAGCGGCTGGCGATGTACATCCAGGGCAAGGAAAGCATATTCGATATCGTCTGGGCCGACGGACCCTCCGGCGCAATCACCTACGGCGACGTGTTTCATCAAAACGAGGTGGAGCAGTCCATCTACAACTTCGAGAAAGCCGACACCGCGCTGCTGTCCACTGAATTCGATGCTCGCGAGATCGCCTGCCGGCGCCTGCTCGACGACAAACTGGTATTGCCTGCGTACGAGCAAATGGCGAAGGCGTCGCACGCCTTTAACCTGCTCGACGCCCGGCACGCGGTATCCGTGACCGAGCGCCAGCGCTTCATCCTGCGCGTGCGCACGCTGGCGCGTGCCGTCGCCGAGGCCTATCTCGGCAGCCGCGAAGCGCTTGGGTTTCCGCTGCTCAAGAGCACGGTTCAGCGGGTCGCTTAGATTGAGCACGCGCGATCTATTGTTCGAGCTGGGTACGGAGGAGCTTCCGCCGCGCGCGCTTGGCGTTCTGTCGGCGGCGCTGACCGAGAATATCGTCAAGGGACTGGATGCCGCCGGCATTACCCACGGGCGCTTTCACAGCTTTGCGACTCCGCGGCGCCTGGCCGTGTGGGTCGAGAAGCTTGCGATGAGCCAGCCGGATCGCAGCGTCGAGAAGCGCGGGCCGCCGCTCGCAAATGCCTTCGATTCGCAGGGCGCACCGGCGCAGTCCGCCATCGCCTTCGCCAAGAATTGCGGCGTGCCGGTCGCTGCGCTCGAGCGCCTGACCACGGAGAAGGGCGCGTGGCTGGTGTTCCGCGGCATCGAAAAGGGCGCATCGACGCTCAACCTCCTCGGGGAGATCATTACCCAAGCCATTGCGGCTCTGCCCATGCCGAAGCGCATGCGCTGGGGCGCGCACACCGCCGAGTTCGTCCGCCCGGTTCACAGCGTGGTGTTGCTGTACGGCGATGAGGTGGTGCCGCTCGAGGTGCTGGGACTCCGCGCGGGCCGCGTGAGCTTCGGTCATCGCTTCCATTCGCCGCGGCCCATCGTTCTCAAGTCCGCCAAGGGTTATGAGAACCGCCTGCGCCGCGCCAAGGTGGTGGCGAGCTTCGAGAAGCGGCGCGAGCTGATCAGAGCCGGCGTGGCGGCCGCCGCGGAAGCCTCGGGCACGGCGCTGATCGAGGATTCCCTGCTGGACGAAGTCACCGCTTTGGTGGAATGGCCGGTGCCGATAGCCGGCCAATTCGAGCAGCGATTTCTCACACTGCCGCGAGAGGTCGTGATCGCCACGGTTCAGGACCATCAACGCTATTTTCCGGTGCAGGGCGCCGACGGCAAGCTGTCCGGCGGATTCATCACGGTCAGCAATATCCAAAGCCGCGATCCTTCGAAGATCCGCGAAGGCAACGAGCGCGTGGTGCGGCCGCGCTTAAGCGATGCCGTGTTCTTCTGGGAGCAGGATCAACGCGTGCCGCTCGAGCAGCATGCGGCGCGACTCGCCGAGGTGACCTTTCAGGCGAAACTCGGCAGTTATGCGGACAAGACCCTGCGCGTGAAACGGCTGGCCGAGGCGATCGGCGATCGCCTCGGAGCCGGACCCCTGGTAGGGCGGGCGGCTGAGCTTGCCAAGGCCGATCTGGTGACCGCTATGGTGGGGGAGTTCCCGGAATTACAGGGCACGATGGGCCGCTACTATGCGCTGGCGCAGGACGAGCCGGAGGAATTGGCGCTGGCGCTCGAGGAACATTACCGGCCAAGATTTGCGGGCGATTCTCTGCCGCGCACCAAGACCGGACAGACGCTCGCGCTGGCCGACAAGATCGATACTTTGGTCGGCATCTTTGCCATCGACCAGCGGCCGACCGGAACCAAGGACCCGTTTGGCCTGCGGCGCGCGGCGCTCGGGGTGCTGCGCATTTTGCTGGAGGGAAGGCTCGACCTGGATCTGCACAGGGTATTGGCCATCGCGGTAGCCGCGCAACCGGTGCAAAGACCCGGCGTCGCCGCCGAAGTCTACGATTTCATCGCCGAGCGCCTGCGCGGCCTGCTGCTGGAGCGAGCCGACGGCATCACGGCGGAAATGATCGAGGCCGTGCTGGCGGCGCGGCCGGAGTCGCCGCTCGACATCGAGGTTCGATTGCGCGCGCTCAAGGAATTCCTGCAGCATCCGGATGCCGCCGTGCTCACCGCGCTCAACAAGCGCATCGCGAACATACTCAAGAAGGCGCCGCCGGGCGGCAATGCAGGCGTCAATCCCGCGGCGCTCGCGGAAGCCGCCGAGCTCGCGCTGCATCGCGCGCTGACGGATTTGCGCGGCCCGGTGCAAGAGTCCATCGCGGCGCGCCGCTACGCGGAGAGCCTGCGGGCGCTGATCGGATTGCGCGAGCCGGTGGGCGAATTCTTCGAGCGGGTCATGGTGATGGACGAGAACATCGAGCGGCGCGACAACCGCCTGGCGCTGCTGCGCGATGTGCGAACGCTGTTGGGCGGCGTGGCCGACTTGTCGCGCCTGCCCGGTTGAGCGGGCCCGTGCAGTTATTGCGATCGCTGCTGTTCACGGCCTACATGATGCTGTCCGCGTGCCTGTTCGGCGGTTTCATGGTGTTGTTCTTCTGGATTCCCTACCGGTTTGAATTCGCGATCGCCCGTACCTGGGCACGCCTGCTGTTTCGGGCGCTCAAGCTGCTCTGCGGTCTGGACTTCGTGGTCGAGGGCCGCGAACGCATCCCGCAGGGAAGCCATATAGTGATGAGCAACCACACCTCGGCTTGGGAAACGGTGGCGCCGTTCGTGATTTTTCCGCCGCAGGTGTGGGTGCTGAAGCGTGAGCTTCTGTGGATACCCTTCGTCGGCTGGGGACTGAAGCTGCTGCGGCCGATCGCCATCAACCGGGGCGAGGGGCACCGCGCGGTCAACCAGGTGATCGAGCAGGGCGCGGCCCGCTTGAGCGCCGGCCTGTGGGTCATCATCTTTCCCGAAGGCACGCGCGTGGTCGCGGGCGAGACCCGAAAGTTCGGCGTCAGCGGCGCGCTGCTCGCGACGGCAACGGGCAAACTGGTGGTGCCGATGTCGCACAATGCGGGCATGTTCTGGCGGCGCCGTGGCATCGTGAAAAGGCCGGGAACCATCCATGTGATCATCGGCGAGCCGATCGAATCGGCGGGCAAGGATCCGCGGCAACTCAACGACGAAGTGCGCCAGTCGATCGAGTCGGGGTTGGCCAGAATAGCGGCTCTGCAGAATCCCTAGTCAGTAAGTCGCGAGGCTGGTGGTATCCGCAAGGTCGGCGACCTCGAAATCCTTAGGCACTGCGATCACCGGAACGCGCGTCTTGCCTTCGAGCCAGGCCTCCAGCTGATCGAGCGGCATGGGTCTTGCGTACAAGTAGCCTTGCGCGACATCGCACTTAAAATCCCGCAGCCGCTGCGCGCCGAGCTCGCTTTCGATGCCTTCAGCCACGACCTGCAACCCCAAGCTGTGACCCATGTCGATGGCCGAGCGCACCACGGTGGCGAATTCAGGATTCGATTCCAGCTCTTGGATGAAGCTGCGGTCGATTTTTACCTCCTGCACCGGCATGCGCGCCAGGTGGCTCAAGGACGAATAGCCGGTGCCGAAATCGTCGATGGAAAGCTTCACGCCCAGTGCGGCGATGGCATTCATCATTCCTAGGGCACGCTCGGGATCGTCGATGAAGCTGCTCTCGGTCAATTCCAGGGTGAGCAAACTCGGCGGTAGCTGATGCCGGGTCAGCAAGCGCGCAACGCGCGAATCGAAGCGCGCGTCGTCGAGGTCGTCGGCGCTGATGTTGACGGCCAGGGACAAGGGCTTCCCAGCCCGATGCCACGCGGCGCCCTGCGCGATCGCGCGATCCAGAGTCCAGCGCGTCATGCGGCGTATGAATCCGGTTTGCTCGGCGAACGGCACGAAGGCCGCCGGACCCAGCAATCCCCGCGTCGGATGCTGCCAGCGCAGCAGCACCTCGGCGCCGGCGACCCGGTTGGTCGCCATGTCGATCTTCGGCTGGAAGAACAGCCGCAGCTCTTCGCGCTCCAGCGCGAGCCTCAGCTCCCCGAGCAGCGAGAGTTGATCGCGAGCCTCAGGCTTCAAGGTCTTCTCGTAGATCGCTAAGGGGCGCTTCTCCCGCCGCGCGCATTCGAGCGCGAGTTCCGCGCAGCGCAACAGCTCATCGGTGGTCGCGGCATCGGTGGAGCGCGCCAGGCCGATGGTAGTGCTGATATCGATGGGTTGCGCTTCGACGAATACCGGATCCGCCAGGGCCACCACCAGCGAGGTTCCCCAGGACTGGACGGCCTGCTCATCCGGCAGCCGCGTAAATGCCGCAAACTGATCCGCAGCCAAGCGCGCGACGGCGGATTTTACCGACGGCACGGCCGCGAGGCGCGCCGCCATCTTAATGAGCACCGCATCGCCCACCGAATACCCCAGGTGTTCGTTGATGCGGCGAAAGCGGTTCAAGTTGATGACTGCCACCGCTTTCAGGGAGCCTGAATCCGCCAGCGCCTCGCTCAAGGCCGCGGAGAAGGCGGTGCGATTCATCAAACCGGTGAGGCTGTCCTCGTACGCCAGGCGGCGGATCGATTGGTCCCGGGATTGCACCGCGGTCTGCATCAATTGCAGACCTTCGGCGAGCACGCCGAGTTCGTCGCGGCGCTGCACGGTCAGCGGCGCGTCGTACACGCCGCTGCGGATCTGATCGACGGATTGGGTGAGATCGCGCAGCGGGCGGGTGATGTTGCGGGCGATCCAGAAGGCGACGCCTGCGAATCCAATCAGGCTGATGCCCGCAATGAGGAACAGCGTGTTGGTCAGGCGCGCGAACGGGGCAAGCGCGTCGGCCAATGAGCGCGACAGGGTGGCAACCACCTCGCCGTGACCGATGTTGGTCATCTCGATGCGCCGGGTCACGATGTCGGATCGCTGCGGCGTGCCGGCCGCAACCGTGCTCACCACGTCGACCCAGCGGCCGGCGGAATTCACCGACAGCGTCAGGTCCAGGCCAGTGATGTCGGCCAGCTCGCGCGCCGCCTTGTTGTCGAGTTCGAAGCCCATGGCGATCCACGCCACGGGGAGCGGGCTGCGTACCGCGACGGTGACCAGCTGATACACCCGTCCGTTGTCGACGATCACGTTGCTGGCGCTGTCGCCGACGCCGCTGTCCTTCTGCGCGGCGGAAATGGGAAACGAGGTGCCGGCCGCCAGGTGCGATCCGGAAGCGGCAATGACTTCGCCGTCGAGCGAGGTCAACACGACCATCGCGGCGCCGATGCGTGCGCCGCTGTTTTGCAGTGCCGAGGCCAGGGTGTCGGTGTCGTGGGTGGCCACTGCCTGGCGAAATCCGTAGTCGGCCGCCACGGCCTGCGCGCCCTGGGTCAGCTGGCGGCGGTTGCTTTCCAGCAGACGCGAAAACACCAGGGCGCCGACGTCCAGCTGGCGTTGTACTTCACGCTCGGCATTGCGGTGGTTCGCAGCCGACACCGCGCCTAGTGCCGCGGTCAGCACTGCCGCGAGCAGCAGCAGAAAGGTTAATGCAATGCGAGTGCGTAGGGTCAAATGCGCTTATCCGGATCAGACCGGATGGTAGGTTAGACAGGTCGGTGCCCGCCGACCGTGCGCTCCTACACATTACGCACCGATTTAGGCCGATTGGCCCTGCGTTAGGGGTATCCGGGATTCGCGGCGCCCGACACCCGAGGCACCCGCAAGGAAGGCTTCACGGCGAGCTGCCAATCCACCTTCGCGGCGTCGTCGGCGCCCACGGTGAGGCGCTTAACCAGTGACTGCTCCGCCTGCTCCATGCCGGGGTGCCAAACCCGCACCAGGTACTCCCCGGGGGGCAAGTCCTCCAGGGTCGCGGCACCGGCGGCATCGGTGGTCGCGAAGAACGGCGTCTCCGACACGTAGATATAGCCGACCATCCAGTCATGGATATTGCAACCCAGCACCACCACCCCAGGTTTGTCGAATAGCACCGGCGCCGCCTCGCTGCCTGCGTACAGCGGCAGCTCGAATTGCTTGGGCGGAGAAAATGAATAGACCTGGTGGCGGATATTGTCCTTGTTCGGAAAGCGCACCTTCGATCCGACGTAGACGGCCTTCACGTAAGGCAGGAATTGCTTGTCCACCTGATCAACGGCATCCGCGGGAGACCGGGCGTGCGCGGCGGCTTTCGGATCAACTGGCACCGCCAGCACCACCGCATCGGCGACCGGCTTGCCGCGCTGATCCTTGACCGCCGCATGCAATTGCGCGGCGTAGGCAGCCCCAGCGTCGAGAAGCAATGCGATGCCGATGGCCGCCAGGGTGAGCTTGTTCATCTAGAACGCATAGTCCGCGGTGATTTCGACTATCGACTTGGTGTAGTCGTTGCCGCCGTAGGCACGAGTGTCGAACCGGCGGAAATCGAAGCCGATCAGGCTATGCGCAGTGGTCGAATAATTGACGCCTGCCTTGAAGCCAATGGTTGTGCCGGTAAGCCGGTAGGCGTAATCCTCCTCGCCAAACGCCGGATCCTCCGCGATTGCACGGGCAGAATTGAGGATTTGGTAACTGCCTTCTTCCTGGGTGGACACGAAATCGCCGTGCCGGAATATCGCCGCCACGTTCAGATAGGTATTCGTGTACACCGAATACTCGACATGAAGGCTTAAGTTGTTGCTGCTCTCGCTGAACGCATCCCCCGAGATTCCGGGCACTTCCTCCGGTTGGCTCGCCGCGTTGCGGCGCTCGTAACTGTACTCCGCCCATAGATTCCAGCGCTCGTCGATGCGCCGGCCCGCCGCCAAGCTGCCCCGGTATATCGAGGCATTGCGATAATCGTCGTTGTAATCCGAATGGGCCACCGAAAATTCGGCGCGCGCCCACGGCGCGAATGCCCCCAGCCCCCATTTCTTTTTCAAGGCCACGGAGGCGCCGGCGGTGGCATTGCTCAAGCCGGTGAGGAGGTTGTAGTGCTCGCCGTTCAGATTGGCGCCCACGGTCAGGCTGTAACCTTCGCCGATCGGAAATAGTTGAAACACCGACAGCGTGGCGCCGACGATCGTGTCACTGACGATATCCGAGTAACTCTCGGCATTGCCGACGTTATTGTCGTGCATGACGCTGGCCTCCGCGCCGACATTCCAATCGCCGCGCGCGGCGTAGGGCACGCCCGCCGCAAGGATCGCATACACACATGTGATCAGCGTCGCGGTGGATAACGGGCCTCGGTAAGGCATGCTCTCCCTCGTGCAGGTGCGCGGAGTATAGCGTGGAAGATTGTGTGTCGGCGGAACCTTGGTCGAGTCGCGGAAGTCCATGAGGACGGTGAACGATCTGCCCCGCACTGCTCAACGCGTCTCGATCCTGGTATTCGTGGCGGTGCTGCACGCCGTGGCTTACTGGCTGCTATCGTGGAGAGTGCCTGCGCAGATATCCGGGCAGTTGCCGCCGCTGCAACTGCTGATGCTCGCGCACCGGTCTTCTGAACCCTCCGCTCCAGCCGCAACGGATCACAATCGGCGACAGCCTCTGAAGCAAAGTCGTGCGCCCGTCCCGGATGGCGCGCTGACGCTGGTGGCCCCACCCGCGCAGGACATACCCGCCAAGCCGATCGACTGGAACGCCGAATTGGAGCGGGCTGCCGAAAACGGCTTACTCGATGGTGCCTCTCACGCTCAGCGGGATTTCGGATTCCCGCATCCAGCGCCTTCCGCACCTGCGAAACCGGCGGAGTTTGGCTGGGATCGTGTTCATACCCATCGGATTGAGGCTGTGCCGGGTGGCGGATTGGCGATCCATCTAAACGACCACTGCGTCTTCTTACTATTCCCACTTCCCTTTCTGGGCTGCGGCATCGGCAGCAAGCCCGCCAATGGCGATCTGTTCGAGCATATGCGTGATGAACCGCGTTAGACGTCCAGGTTCGACACGTGCAACGCATTCTTTTCGATGAATTCGCGCCGCGGCTCGACCGCATCGCCCATCAGGGTGGTGAAGATGTCGTCCGCGGCGACCGCGTCCTCGATGCGCACCTGCATCAGCCTGCGCGTTTCGGGGTTGATGGTCGTGTCCCACAACTGGCTGGCGTTCATCTCGCCCAAGCCTTTGTAGCGTTGGATGCTCTGGCCTTTCTTCGCCTGCTCGAACAGCCAACTCATCGCGACCTTGAAGCTCGCCACCTCCTGGCGCTCGTCGCCGCGATTGATGTAGGCACCGGGCCCGACCAAGTCGTTCAGGGTTCGCGCCAGTTCCGCTATCCGCAGATACTCGGCTGAGTCGACGAATTCCCGCGGAATGTGCTTCTCCGACATCAAGCCATGCTCGAAGCGCTTCAGGTTGATGCGATGCCCGCCGGTGGCAAGGCTGTCCACGCTGACGCTGTAGCGGCGCGACACATCGTCGAGCGCATTGAGCTTCTGTTCGAGCGCGCGGCACCAATCCCTCAACACATCGATGCGATCGAAGGAGTCGGTGTTCAGCGCCGGCACGTATAGCAGTTGCTCCAAGAAGCGCTCGTCGTAACGGCGCGCCCAGCGGTGCACGATGCTTTGCACTTCGACATATTTGCGCGCGAGCGATTCGAGACCCAATCCCGACATCGCCGGAGCGTCGGCGTTGACGTGCAAGGCGGCGCCTTCGATGGCGGTGCTCAGGAGCAGCGCGTTCAACTCGATGTCGTCCTTGACGTAGGTTTCTTGCTTGCCCTTTTTCACCTTGTAAAGCGGCGGCTGCGCGATATAAATGTGTCCGCGTTCGATGAGAATCGGCATCTGCCGGTAGAAAAATGTCAGCAGCAAGGTGCGTATGTGACTTCCGTCAACATCAGCATCCGTCATAATTATGATGCGGTGGTAACGCAGCTTGTCCACGTTGAAGTCGTCGCGCCCGATACCGCAGCCCAACGCGGTGATCAGCGTGCCGACCTCGGCGGACTGCAGCATGCGGTCGAAGCGCGCCTTCTCGACATTCAGGATCTTGCCCTTGAGCGGCAGAATGGCCTGAGTGCGCCGATCGCGGCCCTGCTTGGCCGAACCACCGGCCGAATCGCCCTCGACCAGGAACATCTCCGACAGGGCGGGATCTTTCTCCTGGCAGTCGGCCAGCTTGCCGGGAAGACCTGCGATGTCCAAGGCGCCTTTGCGACGCGTCATCTCGCGCGCCTTGCGCGCGGCTTCACGTGCGTAGGCGGCCTCGAGAATTTTATTCACGATGGCGCGCGCTTCCTGCGGATGCTCGAGCAGGAATTCCTCCAAGCGCCCGGCGACCGCCGACTCGACCACGCCCTTGACCTCGGAGGACACCAACTTGTCCTTGGTCTGCGAGGAGAATTTCGGGTCCGGCAGCTTCACCGACAGGATCGCGGTCAGGCCCTCGCGCGAGTCGTCGCCGGTGGTGGCTACCTTTTCCTTCTTGGCGGCCAGCTCTTTCTCGATGTAGTTGTTGAGCGTGCGGGTGAGCGCGGCGCGGTAGCCGGCCAAGTGAGTGCCGCCGTCCTTTTGCGGAATGTTATTCGTGTAGCAGTACATGCTCTCCTGATAGGAGTCGTTCCACTGCATCGCGACTTCGACCTGGGTATTGCCCTCGCGGGTTTGAAACCACAACACGGTGCCGTGCACCGGAGTCTTGCTGCGGTTCAAATGCGTGACGAATGCCTTCAACCCGCCCTCGTGCTGAAACACTTCGGATTTTTCGTCGCGCTCGTCCACCAATTCGATGCGCACGCCCGAATTGAGAAATGACAGCTCGCGCAGGCGCTTCGCCAGCGTGTCGTAATTAAAGGAGATGTTGGTGAAAATTTGCGCGCTCGGCTTGAAGCGCAGCGTCGTGCCGCGCTCCTCGGTATCGCCGACCGCCGTCATCGGGGCCTGGGGTTCGCCCAAGCGATACTCCTGACGATGCACCTTGCCGTCGCGCCGGACGGTGAGTTCCAGAAAATCCGACAGCGCATTGACCACCGAGACGCCGACGCCGTGCAGGCCGCCGGACACCTTGTAGGAGGTGTCATCGAATTTACCGCCGGAGTGCAGCACGGTCATGATGACCTCGGCGGCGGATCGGCCTTCTTCGGTGTGAATGTCGACCGGAATGCCGCGGCCGTTGTCGGATACCGTTACTGATTCGTCCGCGTGGATGGTCACGACCACCCGATCGCAGTGACCGGCGAGAGCCTCGTCGATGGCGTTGTCCACCACCTCAAACACCATATGATGCAGGCCGCTTCCATCATCGGTGTCGCCGATGTACATTCCAGGCCGTTTCCGGACGGCATCCAGCCCCTTTAAGACTTTGATTTTGCTGGAATCGTAGACATCGTTATCGGCCATGGTGGATCCTATTTTGCGACCCAGCATTCTAGCAGTTTTCGGCCCCAATAACGAGTCCCAACGCGCCCGAAATATCTATTAAATCAAATGCTTGAAAAGCCCTCCGGGCAGCGCCCGGTGACCTTGAGCGGGTATCATCGCCCGATGCCAGCGCAACAGATGCGGATGCAGGACCTGGAAGCCATCGCGCACCGGGCCATGCTCGACAAAGGCCTGCTTCCGGACTTTGCGCCCGCGGCGCTCGAGCAGCTTGCCGCGATCACCCGGCCCGCCGCGTCCGGCCCCGGCATCCGCGATCTGCGCAGCCTCCTCTGGTCCTCGATCGACAATGACGATTCGCGCGATCTGGACCAGCTCGAGGTCGCACAGGCGCTGCCGGGCGATGCCTGCAGGATCCTGGTGGCCATCGCCGATGTGGACAGCAGCGTGCCGGTCGGATCGCCGCTCGATGACCATGCGCGCGCCAATACCACCTCGGTCTATACGGCGGCGAAAATCTTTCCCATGCTGCCGGAGAAATTGTCGACCGATCTCACCTCTCTGGGCGACAGCCAGGATCGTCTCGCCATCGTCATCGACTTCAGCGTCGCCGCGAACGGCGCCTTGAGTTCCTCCGATGTCTACCGCGCGCTGGTGCGCAATCGCGCCAAGCTGGCCTATGACGGAGTCGGCGCGTGGCTGAGCGGCACGGCGCCTGCCCCGGCGCCGGTGACCGCCGTGGCAGGCATGGATCAGCAGCTGCGCATGCAGGATCAAGCCGCCCAGCGCCTGCGCAGCGTGCGCCAGGCCCACGGCGCCCTGACCCTGCAGACCGTGGAGGCGCGGGCGGTGTTCGATGAGGGGATCCTGACCGATCTGCGGCCGGATGAGCCGAATCGCGCCAAGGAACTCATCGAGGACTTCATGATCGCCGCGAATGGGGTGGTTGCGCGTTTTTTCGCCGCCAAGGGCTTGCCGGCGCTGCGGCGCGTGCTGCGCTCGCCCGAGCACTGGGACCAGATCGTGGCGGTTGCGTCCGCGCTGGGCGGTGAGTTGCCGGCCGCGCCCGATGCGGCCGCGCTCAACCGGTTCCTCGCCGCGCGGCGGCAGGCGGCTCCCGCGGCATTCCCCGATCTGTCTCTCTCGGTAATCAAATTGCTCGGCAAGGGCGAATATCAGGTCGAACCTCCGGGAGCAACCACGCCCGGGCACTTCGGCCTCGCGGTCAGCGATTACACGCACTCGACCGCTCCGAACCGCCGCTTTCCCGATGTCATCACGCAACGCCTGCTGAAGGCGGCGCTGGCGGGAAGCGCGGCCGCGTATTCCTTGGCGGAGCTCGAGGGCCTGGCCGAGCACTGCACCGTGCAGGAGGACAATGCGAAAAAGGTCGAGCGGCTGGTGCAAAAATCCGCCGCCGGATTCCTGCTCGCAGCGCAAATCGGGCGTCAGTTCGACGCCGTGGTCACCGGAACCTCCGCCAAGGGGACCTGGGTGCGGATCTCGGACCCCATCGCCGAGGGCAAGCTGGTCAAGGGCGCCGAGGGCTTGAAGGTGGGAGATAAGGTGCGCGTGCTGCTCCTGGACACGGACCCGGCGCGCGGCTTCATTGATTTCGGGCGAACGAGGTGACGACGTGGCATTGAAAGTAACGGCGGGCGGACAGCTGGCGTATACCGATCCGGAATTTTTGGCGAGCGATGACGGGCGACCGGTGCGCATTCTGGCCGAATACCTAGGCCCGCTGCACGGCTTGCGGCGCGCGCGTGTGCACGACACCATCGTGTTCTTCGGCTCGGCGCGAGTGACGCCGACGGGCCCGATGGGGCAGTTCTACGATCAGGCCAGGGAACTGGCCCGCCTGCTAACAGCCTGGTCCAAGAGCCTTAGCTCGCCCGTGCACCGCTACGTCATCTGCTCGGGCGGCGGAGGCGGCATCATGGAAGCGGCCAATCGCGGCGCATCGGATGCGGGTGGGCGCACCGTCGGCTTGAACATCAGCTTGCCCCACGAGCAGCGCCCCAACCCGTATGTCACGCATGACCTGTCGTTCGAGTTTCACTACTTCTTCATGCGCAAGCTGTGGTTCGCGCACCTGGCGCGCGCATTGGTGGTGTTCCCCGGAGGCTTCGGCACGTTGGATGAGCTGACCGAGATTCTCACCCTCGCGCAAACTCGAAAGCTCGACAGCCCCATTCCGGTCATTCTCTACGGCTCGGCGTACTGGAAGGAAATCATCAATTTCGATGCGTTGGTTCGCTACGGCATGATCTCGCCGGAGGACCTGAAGTTATTCGAATTTGCGGATACGCCGCAAAGCGCGCTGGCGGTGCTCAAAGCTCGCCTGGTGCCCGATGGCGATGACGCGACTCCGCATATCGCGCATAGCGCATCGGCGGAGAGATGAACACGCCATGGCCCTGGAGGAGTGCATGCGCGCTCGGCCTGCTCGCACTGCTGGCGGCCGCCGCGCACGCCGCAGCCGGTGCTGCCGGCTTCACCCTCGAACAGGTGCTGAGCGCGCCGTTCCCCTCGGAATTGACCGCATCGCCCGACGGTTCAGGATTTGCGTGGATCAGTGACAACGCCGGACGGCGCAATGTGTGGCTGGCAACCGGCGCCGCGCGCGGCTCAGGGCTGGACTCGCGGCCGCTCACGAGCTACGGCGCGGACGACGGTGTGGAGATTGCCGACATTGCCTTCATCCCTCACCGTGGGGCGCTGCTGTTCGTGCGCGGCGGAGATCCGGAGGGGCCGGACAAACCCGCTCCCAATCCTGCGCATCTGAGCGATGGGGTGGAGCAAGACATTTTCCTGGTCGCATTCCAGGGCGGCGCTCCCCTCAAGCTCGCCGAGGGACACACGCCCATCGCCTCCCCGTCCGGGGATCGCGTACTGTTTCTGCGCAAGGGTGAGGTGTGGAGCGTTGCGCCGCAGGCCGATGCAAAGCCTGTGCAACTGTTCAAGGCGCGCGGCGCAATCGACTCATTGAGCTTTGCGCCCGACGGCGGCCGGCTGGCCTTCGTCAGTGAGCGCGGCGACCACAGTTTCATCGGGGTTTACACATTCTCGGATCACTCGCTGCGCTGGATCGATGCGGCCCTGGCCAATGACCTCGAGCCGCGCTGGTCACCGGACGGCAAGCGGCTTGCCTTCCTACGCCTGCCGCTGATGAGGGACGAGCTCGACATCGGTCCGCACCGCACGGGTGAGCCCTGGTCCATCCGGGTGGCCAGCATCGGCAGCGATGCGCCCGGGATCGAGGTGTATCGCGCGCCGCGTGGCGCGGGCAGCGTCTTCCACCCGCTGAGTTCGGATATGCAGCTGTTCTGGACCGCGGGCGATCGGCTGGTGTTTCCTTCGGAGGCCGATGGCTGGCAGCATTTGTATTCGGTAGCGGCCACGGGCGGCGCTGCGCGCCTGCTGACGCCGGGAAACTTCGAAATCGAATACGCCGCCGCTCTGCCGCAGGGGTCTGGCATTGTCTATGCCGGCAATGCCGGAGACATCGACCGGCGTCATCTGTGGCGATTGAGCCTTCCGGACGGAAGGCTCGAGCCGATAACCCAAGGCAGCGGAATTGAAACCAAGCCGGCGGCTGCGCAGGATGGAACCATCGGCTTTCTGCGCGCCGATGCGGCCCTTCCCATGCGCGTGGCGGTGCTCGACGCAGGCAAGCCGCGCGATTTGGTCAGGGATGGCATCCCCAAGGATTTTCCGACGGCGCTGGTGAAGCCTGAGTCGGTACTGTTACCGGAACGAGCCGGACTCGCGGCGCATGCCCTGTTGTTCCTGCCTGCGGCGGACGGCCGGCGCCATCCGGCGGTGGTGTTCCTGCACGGCGGCCCGATCCGCCAGATGCTCGCCGGCTGGCATTACCTGCGCTACTACAACAATGCCTATGGCATGAACCAATACCTGGCGAGCCGCGGCTACGTGGTGCTGGCCCTGAACTACCGCGCAGGCATCGGCTATGGGCTCAATTACCGCGAGGCCGAGCACTACGGTGTGGCGGGTGCCAGCGAGTACAACGATCTGCTGTCCGCAGCCGCCTACCTGCGAGCGAGGCCGGAGGTGGACTCCGCGCGCATCGGCCTTTGGGGCGGCAGCTACGGAGGCTACTTGACCGCGCTGGGGCTGGCGCGCAACTCGGATCTATTCGCCGCAGGGGTCGACTTCCACGGGGTGCACGACTGGCATCACTGGAACATCGAGCAACGCGGCGGACGCGGCTACTACGCGCTCGACGCGCCGGCGGACGTGCTCGCGACCGCGCTTGCGTCCTCGCCGATCAGCGACGTATCGACGTGGCGATCACCGGTTCTGCTCATCCACGGCGACGACGATCGCAACGTCGCTTTCTCGGAGAGCGTGCGGTTGGCCGAAGCCCTGGCCAAGCAGGGCGTGGAGTATTCCGAGCTGGTGTTTCCGGACGAGATCCACAACTTTCTGCGCCAAGAGTCCTGGCTCAAGGCTTATCACGCGACCTCCGACTTCCTCGATCGCAAGCTGATGAGCCACTGACACAATATTCGCGGGGATTGCGTTCGATGAGCAGGCCTTGAATATAACAAGATAATTATATAACATTTAGGTTATGCAGCAGCTGGACGGCGTATTCGCGGCCCTATCCGACCCGACGCGGCGCTCGATACTTGCGCGCCTTGCCAAGGGCGAGGCGACGGTGATGGAACTGGCCGAGCCGTTCGACATGACGCAGCCCGCGGTGTCGCGGCATCTGAAGGTGCTGGAAACCGCGGGACTCATTCTGCGCCGCGCCGAGGGCACGACGCGCCCGTGTCGATTGGCCGCAGGCGGCATCGACACCATCGAGCAATGGCTGGCCATGCTGCACAAGGCGCTGGCGAGAAACTACGAGCGGCTCGACGCCATTTTGGCGGCGGATAAATCAGCGAAGAGAAGGAGCAAGCGATGAGCATGACGCTGCACACTGAAGGCGACACGGTGGTGGTCGTGAACAGGCGCTTCGCGGCGCCTCCTAAGGCGGTGTACCGCGCGCATACCGAACCCGAATTGATTCAGCGCTGGCTGCTCGGTCCCGATGGCTGGACCATGCCGGTATGCATTTGCGAGGCCCGACCCAACGGGAGAATCCGCTACGAGTGGAGCAACGGCAAGGGTGGGGGCTTTTATTTGACCGGTGAATTTCTCGAGCTCGAGCCGTTTCGACGCATCGTTCACGTGGAACGTATGCATCTGCCCGACCCGACTCCCGACAACCGCATTGAAACCCTATTTGAGGCGGACGGCGCGGGCACGGCCATGACCATGCGCATGACCCTCCCCGATGGCGCCACGCGCGCGCGCATGCTGTCGAGCGGGATGGAGCGCGGAATGGAGGCCAGCTACCGGAGACTCGAGCAGCTGGACTAGGGCTGGGCCCGCTCGAAGCGCGCGACAGTTTCGACATGCTCCGTGAAGGGCAGCAGATTGAACGCGGTGAGTGCAGCCAGGCGCAGCTTGCCGCCGCAGGTCAGCCGCTCGACATCCCTGAGCAATGACTCCAGCCAGCAACTCACATACAACAAGCGCGTGGGCGGTTGCTCGCTTAAGACTGCGCTGAACTCAGGGTCCAGCCCCTTGCGTGGCGGGTCGACAATCACGAGTTGCGCGCCCGCTGCTAGCACTGCATTTGCGCCCGCCTCGCCCGGGATGATGGAGATTTTCGCCCTCTGTGATGAATCAAGGGCCGCAAGCCCGAGTTCGAGCCCCGCAAGCGAATGCGGGCTGACCTCGTTCATCTGCATCGCGGATGCCTGGCCCAATAGCGACAGGCCGATGGCGCCGACGCCGGCGTAGAACTCCAGCAGTTTCGCGCCGGCCGGAACTTGCTCGCGCAGGTGCTCGATGATGAGCTGAGCGATCTCCAGATTGCTCTGGCCAAAGGCGCCCGGCGGATAGTGGATGGCCGCTCCGCCGAAATGTTCGACCACGCTCGCCGGCCCGTAGCAGTGTTCGAATGAAGGCCCGAGGATGACGTTGGTGGGCTGCTGATTGGCGTTGAACCATAGGCTGTGAAGGTCTGCCCCCAAGCGCTCGCGGATCAGATCCAGGCATGCCGCCAGGGGCTCCGACGTTGCACAGTTGGCAACCAGCACCACCTGGGCGGTCTGAGAGCTGCGCTCGATGACCACTTGCAGATAGCGCGCCATCCCTAAGTGGGCACGGTCCGAATAGCAAGTCACCCGCGCTTCGACCAGTGCGCGACGCACGACGGAGGCGACGCGGTTGATGAGCGGATGCTGAACGCTACAGTTCGGGATATGGACCACACGATGCGTGCCCAATTCGAACAACCCCAGCTTAGGCGAGCCCAATCGGCCGCGCAGGGCAAGTCGCGCGCGCAAGCGAAAGGCCGCCGTTCTACCGGAAATCACTGCGGGCTCGGGTAGCCCGTGGGCGCGGCTCAGCTCGGCCAGTGCGCCGCGGGCCGACAGGCCTATGCCGGGCTCGCCAAACCGGGGGCAGCCGGGACACGGTGGCCGGTGCGGACAATGCGCCCTACTCTGTTCCACGTGGAACCTTCAGGCGCTTTGGACGCCGCCGGCGCCCACGACAAAGCGCCTACCGGGCGTACCGAGGGCGGCGAACTCGCCGTGCAGCGTCGTCACGATCAATTGCACCGACTGGCGCGATATCTCCCGGATCAGGCTGGCCAGCCGCTCAGAGTCGAGTTCCGCCGCCGGATCGTCCAACAATAGGCTGGGCTGCACCGGTGCGTCGGGAGGGAATAATTTCACCTGGGCCATCAGCAACGCCGCGGCCAGCAGCTTTTGCTGCCCGCGCGAAATTCGATCCTTCACCGGCATCCCCTCGAGGCGAATACTGAGTTCGGCGCGCTGCGGCCCAACCTGGGTCGCGCCCGCCTCCTGATCGTGCACCCAGCTTTGGCGGAGGGCTTCCGAGAGGCTCAGCCCTCGAGTCCAGCCCGACCGATAGCCGAGCGTCAACTCCATCCCGAGCAGATTCCTCGCCAAGTCGGCCGCATGAGCTGCCAACAGATCAACGTATCGCGAGCGAGCAGCCGAGAGGTGCTCACCGTAACGCACCAGATCTGCGTCCCAGACTGAGGTCACTTCCCGTGGCTGATGTGATTTAAGGGCGGCATTGCGCTGCTTCAGGGTCTGCTGGTATTGCTGCCATGACCTGACGAAGCTCGGTTCCACGTGGAACACTCCCCAGTCCAGGAAGCGCCGGCGGCGACTGGGGCCCTCCTCGATGAGTCGATGCACCTCCGGATCGATGATTTGCACGGGCAGTACGGTGGCGAGTTCCGCGAGCGACGCCACCGGCGCCCCGCCGAGTCGAGCACGCATGCCCGCCGCACTTCCCTCCACTCCGAGGGCGACCCGACGAGAAGGGATATCCACCTCGCCGAATACCACAAAGCTCGACCTCCCGGAGCGGATCAAATGCTCGAGGCGGCGGGTGCGGAAGGATCGTCCCCGGCCGAGCACGTAAATCGCCTCCAGCAGGCTGGTTTTACCCGATGCGTTGGGTCCGCTAACCAGGGTAAAGCGCGGATCGAGCTCCATATCCGCCGACTGCAAGCACCGGAAATCCGTGACTTGCAGCCGGTGCAGGGTCACTCACAGCCTCATGGGCATGACGACGTAGCGGGCGCTGGTATTGCCTGGGGAGCGGATCAAGCAGCTGCTATTGCTGTCGGTTAAGCCCAATTCGACGTCCTGACCGTCAATGGCCGCCAACGCATCCAGCAGATAATTGACGTTGAAACCCACCTCCAGGTCGGCGCCGCCGTAGGTGACTTCGATGTCCTCCTCGGCTTCTTCCTGCTCCGGATTGTGGGCCTGCACGGTGATGACATTCTTCTTCACGGTCAGCCGTATGCCGCGATATTTTTCGTTGGAGAGAATCGCGGTGCGCTGCAGCGCCTGTCGCAGAACATCGCGGTCGGCGCGAATCGCGGTCGCGGGAGCCGCCGGTATTACCCGCGAATATTCCGGGAAACGGCCATCAATTAGCTTCGAAGTGAAGCGAACGTCGCCTATCTGCGCACGAACGTGATTTGTGCCTATCGCCACGTCGGCGATCCCATCGTCGGTGAGAATGCGCTGCAGCTCCAGCACTCCCTTGCGCGGCACGATCACCTGTTGCGCCGTCTTGGCCTTGACCGAAAGCGCCGTTTCACACAGCGCAAGGCGATGCCCGTCGGTGGCGACCGCGCGCAACGCCTGGCCGTCGATCTCCAGCAGCATGCCGTTCAAGTAATAGCGAACGTCCTGCTGCGCCATGGAAAAATGCGTCTTTTCCAGCAAGCGGGACAATTCATTGCGCGGCAGGCGTACGGTTTGCTGGGCATTGATATCGTCGATCACGGGAAACTCGGCCGCCGGCAGAGTCGACAGGGAGAAGCGGCTGCGCCCTGCTTTAAGCAGCATTTTCTCGCCTTCCAGAACCAGCGACACCTCGAGCTTTTCGGGCAGGGCCCGCAAAATATCGAGGAATTTCCGCCCCGGCACCGTGATGTCCCCCGGCCGTTGCGTGCTGACCTCGGCGGCTGCGACCAGCTCGACCTCAAGATCGCTTGCGGTGATCGACAGTTGTCCGTCACGAACGCTCAACAGTACATTCGCCAATATGGGCATGGTCTGACGGCGCTCCACGACGCCGATTACCGCCTGCAGCGGCGCCAATAATTTTTCTCGTTCTGCCGTTAATTTCATGGACGCACCCATCTCAATCTTAAGTTCTTAGATTCTTAAACAAGGATTATGACTATGATTATGAGCGAACCTGCTTTCGGTGGATAACCGATAAATATGCTTAATAATCAAATTATTACAACCCTTGAAACCCCGCCTCACCTATGTCCACCGATGGCCTGAAAGCTGTCGGTGACTTGTGGATATCTTTATCCACAGCTTCATCCACAGCATATCCCTGGCTATCCCGCCAGGGTTCTCAACAGGTTCATGTAATCCTCCCCAATACGCCGCTCCGACTCGCGTAACTCCTTGACCCGCCTGCAGGCATGCAGCACGGTGGTGTGATCCCGACCGCCAAAAGCGTCGCCGATCTCCGGCAAGCTGTGGTTGGTCAATTCCTTGGCCAATGCCATCGCCACTTGCCGCGGCCGCGCGATCGAACGGCTGCGCCGCTTGGACAGCAAATCGGCGATGCGGATTTTGTAGTATTCCGCGACGGTCTTCTGGATATTTTCAACCGTCACCAATTTTTCCTGCAGCGCCAAGAGATCGCGCAGCGCTTCCTTGGCAAACTCCAGCGTGATCGGACGGCCGGTGAAATTCGAAGTGGCCGCCACTCGGCGCAGCGCGCCTTCCAGCTCGCGGACATTCGAGCGGATGCGTTTGGCGATGAAGAAGGCCACTTCCTCCGGCAGGTCGATCTTCGTCATCGATGCTTTGCTCATCAGGATCGCAACGCAGGTCTCCAGTTCCGGCGGCTCGATCGCGACGGTCAAGCCCCAGCCGAAGCGTGACTTCAAGCGTTCCTCGAGCCCATCCACTTCCTTTGGATAACGATCGCAGGTGAGAATCACCTGTTGCTGGCTTTCGAGCAGCGCGTTGAAGGTGTGGAAGAATTCCTCCTGCGAGCGCTCTTTTCCCGCAAAAAACTGGATATCGTCGATCATCAGCGCATCCAAGGATCGGTACGCGGTCTTGAATTCGTTGATGGTGTTGTGCTGCAAAGCCTTGACCATGTCGCCGACGAAGCGCTCGCTGTGAACGTAGGCGAGCCGGGCATCCGAGTTGCGCTCCTTCAATTTGTTGGCGACCGCATGCATGAGGTGAGTCTTGCCCAGTCCCACGCCGCCGTAGATGAACAGCGGGTTGTACGCCTTGCCGGGGTTGCCTGCCACCTGAATCGCCGCGGCCTTGGCGAGCTGGTTGCTCTTGCCTTCGACGAAACTGTCGAAGGTGAATTCCGCATTGATGCGGCTGCCGAGAACGATGGGCGGCGGCCGCCGCGGCGCAGGCGCGCTAGCGGCGCTGCCGCCATTCAGCGGCACCGCGGCTTGACTCGGCCGTGTGCCGACGTCCAGCACCACATCCGGCACCAAGCCGTCGGCGAACGCCAGCAGCAGTTCCTTGATTCGGGGCAGGGCATTTTGGCCCAACCATTCGATGACGTAGCGATTCGGCGCCAGCAGCCGCAATTCGCCGTCGCGCTCGATCGGTTGGAGAGGGCGCACCCATGTATTGAACTGCTGCTCAGGGAGTTCGCTCTCGAGCACTCGCAGACAGCGGTTCCATAGCGACTCCGGCAAGAGCGCTCTCCCTAAATATCAAGCAATGGGGCAATAATCGAAAGGGCAGGAAGTCTAGCTCCAACCGGCTAATGCGTCTATTGACACATCCATGCCCGCTCAGTACCCTTGCCGCCCCGCTATGAAACGTACATTTAATCCCAGCAACTTGCATCGTGCCCGAACTCACGGATTTCGTGCGCGCATGGCCACCAAGAGCGGCCGCCGATTGCTCGCCCGGCGCCGCGCCAAGGGCCGCAAGCGCCTCTGCCCCTGACGCCGCCTTCAAGGCGGGCCAGCGACTCCTTTGATCATCAGGCAGACGTTCGAGCCGCGCCTGCGCTTGCACCAACCGGCTGACTTTCGCGCGGTCCGGCTGCGCGGCAGAAAATTCAGCGATTCCTATTTCAGCTTGTCGGTCCTGGCCAATCATGAAAATCATCCGCGTTTGGGCTTGAGCATCGCCACTCGTACCTTCGGCACCGCCGTGGCGCGCAATCGCATCAAGCGCCTCGCGCGGGAGTCGTTTCGCCTGAACCGGCGCGCGCTTCCTGCCGTCGACATTACCGTTTCAGCGCGCGAAGGCGCGCGCGCCGCTGACCTAAGCGCGCTGCGCGCCAGTCTCGACAGCCATTGGAAGTCGATAGCAGAGCGATGTTGAAGCCACGGCAACTATTGATGTGGAGCATTCGCGCCTACCAGCTGGCGATCAGCCCCATGCTGGGTCCGCGCTGCCGCTTTTATCCAAGCTGCTCCTGCTATGCGCATACCGCCATCCAGCGCTACGGGGCGCTGCGCGGAAGCTTCATGGGCGTGCGCCGAATCCTGCGCTGTCATCCCTTCGCCGAAGGAGGATACGACCCCGTACCAGACAAGAGATTGATCAATGCCTAACATTCGCATGCTCCTGTGGGGCGCCTTCGCCTTCCTGCTGTACATGAACTATCAGGCCTGGGTACGCGACTACGAGGCGCCCACCAGCGTGGCGATCAAGAGCGCGGCCGGCACGAGCGGCACTGCCTCCGCCGTCCCGGATACGCTCGGCGACAGCGTGCCGCAGGCGAGCAGCGCCGCCGCAGGCGCGGCTGCAACCCCGGCCCCCGCAGCCGTGACTCCCGCGGCGCCGCCATCGGGGCTCGAGGGCAAAGCCGATTCCAAGGCTGATGCATCGCAGCTGCTCACCATCAGCACCGACGTCCTGAATGTCTCCATCAACTTGAAGGGCGGCGAGCTCGATCGGGTGGCGCTGCTGGAATATCCGCTGCGCAAGGAGACGCTGAATATTCCCGTGACGCTGTTCGATCACGGCGACGAAGCGTCGCTGTACGTATTGCAAACCGGGCTCACCGGCGGCGCGGGCGAATCCGCCCCGACGCACCTGGCGACCTGGACCTCGGCGCAAAAAAACTTCGTGCTCGAGAACGACGCCAACGAGTTGCGCGTGCCCCTGACGTGGACGGACGGGCAGGGACTCTCCGTGACCAAGACCTTCGTGTTCCGCCGCGGCTGGTATGCCATCGACTTGATCTACGACGTGAAGAACGACGGGCCCTCCGCGCGCAAGCTCGCCTCGTATGCGCAGTTTCTGCGCCATTGGGAGCATGCCTCGCGTTCCTATTTCGATGTGGAGACCTATTCCTTCAAGGGTCCGGCAATTTACGACGGTACCAAGTATCGCGACCTCAAAGTTGAGAACGAGGACGACAGCAAATTCTCCGAAACCGTCACCAATGGTTGGCTGGCCTCCTCGCAGCATCACTTCGTCGCCGCCATCGTGCCGACGCCGGACCAGCCCTTTAATTTTCAGCTGAAGGTTCGCGATCACCAGTACTTGCTCAGCGCGACCGGACCCAGCACCAACGTGGCTCCCGGCGCGACGGCCCAGTTTCGCGAGAAATTATTCGTCGGGCCCAAACTGCAGTACCAGTTGGTGGCGACCGGACCGCGCCTCGACTTGACGGTCGACTACGGTACCTATCTTTCGGTCCTGGCCAAACCGCTGTTCCTGCTGCTCAAATGGGTGCACGGGCTCATTGGCAATTGGGGCTGGTCGATCATCATCGTCACCGCCCTGATCAAGCTGTGCTTCTATCCGTTGAGCCAGGCGAGCGGCCGTTCGATGGCCAAGATGCGCGCGGTGGCGCCGCGCCTGAAGCAGATTCAGGAAACCTACAAGGATGATCGCGAAAAACTCGGCCGCGCGATGATGGAGCTGTACAAGCGCGAGAAAATCAATCCGCTGGCGGGCTGCCTGCCCATGCTGGTGCAGATTCCGTTCTTCATCTCGTTCTACTGGGTGTTGCTGGAAAGCGTGGAAATGCGCCAAGCGCCCTTCATGCTGTGGATCAACGATCTCTCCGCGCGAGACCCGTACTTCGTGCTGCCGCTGCTGATGGGCGGGGCCATGTTCGCGCAGTTCAAGCTCAATCCCGCGCCGCCCGATCCGATGCAGGCCAAGATCATGCAGTTCATGCCGCTGGTGATGACCGCCATGATGGCGTGGTTCCCCTCAGGATTGGTGCTCTACTGGCTGACCAACACCGTGCTGTCC
>Ga0302311_10000826_pt1 | contig 37514 bp, 30 predicted proteins | sample III_Palsa_N1_3_FD_200449 | JGI IMG/M metagenome (GOLD analysis project Ga0302311, IMG submission 200449) | Peat permafrost microbial communities from Stordalen Mire near Abisko, Sweden - III_Palsa_N1_3 | ecosystem: Environmental > Terrestrial > Soil > Palsa > Peat permafrost | place: Sweden... | reverse complement strand
CTTTGTCGGCAAGGTCGGCGGCGACGCCATGGCGAAGGCCTACCTCGAGCGCTTCAAGGCCACGGGCGTCGACACGGCGCGGTTCAAGCACGGCACCTCGTCCAACGCCCGTTGCCTGGCGCTCGTGACGCCCGACGCGCAGCGCACGATGCGCACCTGCCTCGGGGCCGCGATGACGCTCTCTCCCGACGAGATCTCCGTGGAGGATTTCCGCGGTGTGAGGCATGCCCACATCGAGGGCTACCTCGTGTTCAACCAGGCGCTGTGCGAGGCCGTGCTCAGCGCCGCCCGCTCGGCCGGCTGCACAATCAGCCTCGACCTCTCGTCCTTCGAGGTCGTGAACGCAACGCGGGACTGGATGTTCCGGCAGTTCGGCCACGGCATCGACATCGTCTTTGCCAATGAGGACGAGATCAAGGCCCTGTACCCGGGTGAGACGGCCGATTACGAGGCGCTGACGCGCAAGCTCGCGGCCCTCGGGGTGACCGCAGCCGTGAAGCTGGGGCGCGACGGCGCGTGGGTCGCCCGCGGCTCCGAGATCCACCGCATGCCGCCCGTCCTCCTCACGGACGTGCTCGACACGAATGGCGCAGGCGACGCGTGGGCCGCAGGTTTCCTCTATGGTTTCCTTAGGGACTTCCCCCTCAACAAATGCGGGGCGATCGCGGCGATCATGGGCTCGGAGACGGTGCGCCACCTGGGGCCGCTCATTCCCGACACGGTGTGGAAAGAGGTCAAAACCCGGGCGCTCGCCTGATTTTGCCATCCTTCCCGACGACCAGAAACCCCAATCTTTAGTGTTATCTCTTTTTTTGACATTAGCTTAGAACAGTAGCTAAAAATACCATCGACAGACTACTCTGAATTACAGAGTTCTCTGTTATGAATATTGCGGCTGAAGAAGCGACGAAGGCACTGGAAGCGATCGAAGCCTCCAAGATGGCGATGCGCCGCGCCATAATGAACAGCCGGGGCCCGGCGCAGCTCTGGATCTGGGGCCTCGCCTGGATGGCGATGGCGATCGTTCGCAAAATGAATTATCCCAAGTTCTGGGTGACGATCCTCTGGATCTCGACGGCGGGGATGGTGGCCAGCCTGGCGATCGGAATATTTCAGAGCGGAAGGTTTAGGGGGAAGCTCGACAAGCGCTTCATGGCCGTATGCGCCACCCTGCTGGTTTTCGGCTACGGCATCTGGCCGCGGTTCTTCGCCCTCTTCAAGACCTATGATTCGGCCTATGCCTACCAAGTCATCCTGTGGATGCAGATCTACATCGTCGGCGGGATATGGTTCGACACGTTCCTCCTCTGGGTGGGCCTCCTCATCACGGCGCTGATCCTCGTAGGCTACCTTTTTGTCCCTGGGTTTTTCTGGCTCTCAGCCTTCCTTAGCGGTGTGGTCCTCTTCTGCAGCGGCTTTTATATCAAGAGGTGCTGGCGCTAGCTCATGGACCAGCTCGATCCCATTATCCACCAGCCTTGCCGGCTTCAGATCATGTCCGCGCTGTGCCAGCTCAAGGAGGACACGCGCGTCGACTTCTCGTACTTGAAGGACCTCATCGGGCTCACCGATGGCAACCTCGGCGCCCACCTTGCGACGCTTGAGGGAAAGGGCTACATCGCGCTCACGAAGGAGTTCGTGATGCGCAAGCCAAAGACCTTTATTTCTGTAACACCTGCGGGCCGAGCGGCGTTTAACGGTCACGTGTCGGCCCTTAAGTCCCTCCTGCTTCCCAAATGACACTCGACCCCCCCCTCCTGTCCGCCAAGGGCGTCGTCAAGCGCTATGGATCGACCACCGCCCTCGACGGCGTGACCCTGGACATCGCCCCCGGCGAATTCTTCGGCCTGCTCGGGCCCAACGGCGCCGGCAAGTCGACCTTCATGGCGCTCGTGTCCGGCTTCCGCCCCCTGGACGGCGGCACGCTGACGGTCGGCGGGGCGAGCGTGGCGGGCTCGGCGGCGGCCCGGGCGGCGCTCGGCCTCGTCCCCCAGCACATCGCCCTCTACATGGACCTCACGGCCGAGGAGAACCTGAGGATCTTTGGCGAGCTCTACGGCCTCCATGGCGCGATCCTCATGGAGCGCATCGACCAGGCCCTCGCGGCGGTGCAGCTCGCCGACCGCAGGTTCGACACGGTCAAGGCGTTCTCGGGAGGCATGCAGCGGCGCCTCAACCTGGCCGCGGCCCTGCTCCACCGCCCGAAGCTCCTCCTGTGCGACGAGCCGACCGTCGGCGTGGATCCCCAGTCGAGGAACGCGATCTTCGACCTCCTCCAGGAATTGAACCGCGGCGGCCTGACCGTCATCTATTCCACGCACTACATGGAGGAGGCGACCCGACTCTGCTCGCGCATCGCCATCATCGACCACGGCAAGATCCTCGCCCTCGGCACCATCGACCAGCTGCTCGACCAGCTTCCCTTCGAGGAGGAAATCCGGTTCCCCTCGACCGCCGCCACGGGCGCGCTCCTGGCCGACCTGGCGCCCAACGGCGAGGTCACGACGGTTGACGGCATCCACCGTTTCAGGCCCCGCACGGGCTATCCGCTGAGCGCCTTCTACCTGCTGACGGAGCGCCTCTCCATCCCCCAGCGCCTCTTCACGACCCAGCGCCCCAGCCTCGAGGCGCTCTTCCTCCAGCTCACCGGCCGCGTGCTTCGCGAATAACATGAACTCCATCCTCGTCCTCCTCCGAAAGGATTTCGCCCTGCTGCGCAAGGATCGGGCCAGCATATCGCTCACGTTCCTCGTGCCCTTCGTCCTGATCTACCTCTTCGGGCAGATCTACCACGTGAACTCCAAGGACCCGGGCCCCTCTGGGATACCGGTCGCTGTCGTCAACCAGAGCGACAACCCCGGCGCCCAGAAGCTGGTCGAGGCCCTGCAGGCCGAGACGTCGTTCAAGGTCCTGACCCAGTTCGTGAACCCGGACAAGACGACGCGCCCCCTCACCGAGGAGGACCTGCGCCCGCTCATGCGCGCGGACGACTTCAGGTTCGCGCTGGTGATACCCAGGGACGTCGTGCGCTCCGACAGCATCGGCCTGCACCTGAAGACCTACACCAACCCGAGGAACGAGATCGAGTCCGAGACGTTCGAGGGACTCCTGCAGAAGACCATCTTCTCCCACGTACCCCAGCTTCTCGGCCAGTCCCTCCAGGCAAGGGCAAAGGCTTTCCTGGGCGACGAGCGCTTTGAGAAATTCAACTCGGAAATCGCCTCCACCGTGGCGGAGAACTACGGCGGCGACGCGTCTGCCATAAAGGCACGCATGGAAAGCGGGGACCTGTTGTTTCGTGTCGACGGCAGCGGGACTGGCACCGAGGGCACGACCGACGTGCTGGCCAGCATCGTCAAGATCGACAACGTCCAGGTGGCGGGCCTCGGCGTGAAGTCGCCCATGGCGACGGCCCTGGTCGGCGGGTGGGCGATGCAGTTCCTCCTCTTCGCCCTCACGGCCTCGGCAACGGCGCTCTTCAGGGAGCGGGACCAGGGCATCTTCCAGCGCGTGCTCTCCGCGCCGGTCTCACGCGGCGACATCCTCTGGAGCAAGTTCCTCTACGGCATCTGCCTCGGGCTCCTCCAGCTCGTCGTCCTGTTCTTCGCGGGCCACATCCTCTATGGCATCGAGATCGGGAGCCAGTTCGGCTTCCTCGTCCTCGTTTGCGTCTTCGCCGCCGCGGCGTGCACCTCGTTCGGCATGCTGATCGCCGCCATCTCGCCGACGCCCGAGGCGGCGCGGGGCCTTTCGACGTTTGCCATCCTCTTCATGTGCGCGATCGGCGGCGCCTGGTTCCCGGTGAGCTTCATGCCCGAATTCATCCAGCGCTTCAGCCGGCTGACCCTTGTCTATTGGGCGATGGAGGGCTTCAGCCAGGTCCTGTGGTCACACGACACGCTCGTCGAGCTGCTGCCGACGCTTGGGTACCTGACGCTGATGACCTCCGCCGTGATGGGCTTCTCCGTCTGGAGGTTCAACAAGGGCCGCATCTTCGACTGAGGCCCGGGCGCGCCCGCGCCACATTTTCTTTGCCGAGGGGGCCCCGCTGGCCGACAGTGCTCCCTCCCATGCCCGAGAACCTGGAAACATTGGTCACCGCCATCGCCGTGCGCGCCCGCGCGGCGTCGCTGGTGCTCGCCGTGTCCCCGGCCCAGGCCCGCAACGCCGCCCTGGCCGACCTCGCCGCGCGGATCGAGGCGTCGAACGAGGTCCTGGCGCAGGCCAACGCAAAGGACGTCGCCGCCGCGAAGGCCAACGGCCTCACCGCAGCTGAGATCGATCGCATCGCGTTGACTGGCGCAAGGCTGGCACATCTGGCCGAGTCCGTCCGCCAAGTCGCCTCGCTGCCGGACCCGCTCGGCGAGGTCCTCGAGGACACGCGCCGTCCGAACGGACTGCGCCTCCAGAAAGTCCGGGTCCCGATCGGGGTCATCGGCATCATTTTCGAGGCCCGCCCCAACGTCGCCGTGGACTGCGCCATCCTCTGCCTGAAGAGCGGCAACGCCGCGATCCTGCGCGGCGGACGCGAGATCTACGAGACCAACACGGCCATCGCCGGCCTGATCGCCGCATCGCTGGAGGCGGCCGGCCTGCCGCGCGACTGCGTCCAGTTCATCCCCACGACCGACCGGGCGGCCCTGGAGGTCCTCCTCAGGCTCGACACCCTCATCCACTGCATCATCCCGCGCGGGGGCGAGGGCCTCATCCGGTTCGTCGCCGAGCACAGCACCATCCCGGTGATCAAGCACTTCACGGGCGTCTGCTTCGTCTATCTCGACAAGGATGCGGACCCGGCGATGGCGGAGGCCATCGTCGTCAACGCGAAGACCCAGAGGCCGGGCGTCTGCAACGCCGCCGAGCAGCTGCTGCTCCACAAGGAGGCAGCCGAGGCGCTGCTGCCGCGCGTCGGGGCGGCCCTCGCCGCCAAGGGGGTCAAGCTCCTGGCCGACGACGAGTCCGGCGCCATCCTGAAGGCGGCCGGGGTCGCCTCAAGCCCCGCCGCGGCGGGCGACTACACGAGGGAATTCCTGGACCTCGTCTTGGCCGTGCGCGTGGTCCACTCGCTCGACGAGGCCGTCGCGACGATCAACCGGGACGGATCGGCGCACAGCGACGCCATCGTCACGGACGACAAGGCCGCGGCAGACCGTTTCCTGGCCTCGGTCGACAGCGCCGTCGTCCTCTGGAACGCGAGCACGCGGTTCAACGACGGGTTCGAGTTCGGGTTTGGCGCCGAGATCGGGATCAGCACCGAGCGGCTCCATGCGCGCGGGCCGATGGGCCTGCGCGAACTCTGCAGCTACAAGTGGCTCGTCACGGGCACCGGCCAGGTGCGCGGGTGAGGCGGTCCCAAGGGCGCCAAAGCGCCTATGTGCATTGCAAGGATTGGGTTGCGTGGAACACGCACCCGCATTACGTTTTCACATGAGAGAAATGTCGAACTGCGCCTCCAAGATCCTGCTCGCTTTCCTGGTGTCCGCGGCGTGGATGGGGGCCCAGGAGGCCCAGCCGGCGGCTCCCGCCGCCGCGCCCGCAGCCCCTGACGCGGCGAGCATCGTCCTCGCCCCCGCGCCCAAGGATTACACCGCCCCCGCCCACACGGACTCCGACGGGGTCACGCGCACGGTCTCGCCGGGCCTCGCGGCCGCCCTGGCGCAGGGGATGCCCAAATTCAGCCCGCCGACCCCCACTCCCGTCCCCACCGGCGATCCCGTGGACCTGCGGGACGTCGACAAACCGAAGAACGAGATCAAGCGCCTCCCGAAGTACGTTGTCGTCGAGAAAAGGCCGCCGGTGTTCCGCGACCGCGACCTCTACTCGGCCCAGGGCCTGGCCGCGCTGTCCTTCAAGAACCATGCCGGGCTCATCTTCGGCAACATCCTCGGCCTGAACGAGGGTGCCGCGTACAACATGTACCTTGAGGACGAGCGCAAGGACAACATGGACGACATGACCGACATGGCGCACGCGATGGCGCAGGGCGGCTCCTCGGCCGAGGGCAGCTACATCCTGCAGCAGAGCAGCGACACCTACATGCGCGAGGCAGGCGGCTGGGACTGGTCCGGAGGGGGCATCGTCGGAGGCACCAGTAAGTGACCGAGACGCTGATCCTGCGGGAACTTCTGGCGGCCGGTGAGGGTTGGGTCTCCGGCGGCGCGATGGCCTCCAAGCTGGGCGTGAGCCGCGTGTCCGTGTGGCACCAGATGGAGAAGCTGCGCTCACAGGGCTTCGAGTTCGAGGCGCAGACCGCGCGCGGCTACCGGCTATCGAGGATGCCCGGCATGCTGCACCCGGGTCTTGTCGAGGCCCAGCTCAAGGTGCGGCGCAAGGGGTTCACCTTCGAGGTCCTCGAGGCCGTCGACAGCACCAATGACGAGTGCGCCCGCCAGCTTGCCGCGGGCCGGCACGCCCCCTTCGCGGTCTTCGCGCAGAAGCAGACACGCGGGCGCGGGCGCTTCGGCCGCGTCTGGCACAGCGAGTCGAGCGGCAACCTGTACTCGAGCTTCGCGTTCCGCCCAAGGATCCCCCCCGGCCGGATGCAGACCTTCACGCTCTGGATGGGGGTCACCATCTGCGAGCTCGTCGCCAAGTTCGTGCCCGTCGTGCCCGGAGTGAAATGGCCCAACGACATTGTCTTCGACGGCAAGAAGGCCGGCGGGATGCTGACCGAGGCCCGCGTGGACGCCGACCAGATCCGCGACCTGGTGTTCGGCCTCGGGCTCAACGTGAACAGCCCGCAGTCCGCTTGGCCCTCCGACCTGAGCCGGCGCGCCGTCTCGCTGTCCGAGCTCGCGGGCGCGCCGGTCGACCTCAATCGCCTGACAGCGGCCCTGATCGGCCGCGTCCTTCTCGCCTATGAGCGCTTCATCGAGGGCGAGCACATCGACACCTTTGCCGAGCTCTGGAACAAGTACGACGTCCTGCGCGGCAGGGACGTCACGCTCTCGGAGGGCGGGCGCAAGCGGAAGGGCCGCGTGCTCGGCGTCGACGACAGCGGATCGCTTCTGCTCCGCGACGAGCGGGGCCGCACGCAAGGGTTCCGGGCGGGCGAGGTGACGGTGGAAAAGGGCGGCTGAGCGCCCCCGCAGCCCAGGCATGCCCGCGCTCCCCCCACAGCCCGCCATCGAGGTCACGAACCTCGTGAAGTCCTACGCGGGCGTGATCGCCGTGAACGGCATCAGCTTCACCGTGCCGAAGGGAGAGATCATCGGCTTTCTCGGCCCGAACGGGGCCGGCAAGTCGACGACGATGCGCATCTTGACGGGATACCTTCCCGCAACCTCGGGGAGCGTGTCGATCTGCGGGTTCCCCGTAGCGACTGACCCCGACGCCGTGAAGAAGCGCATCGGCTACATGCCGGAGAACAACCCGCTGCCCGACGAGATGCGCGTCAGCGAATACCTCTACTTCCGGGGGCGCCTGAAGGAGATCCGCCGCGGCAAGCTCGGCTCGCGCATCGACGAGGTGCTCGAGCTCTGCGACCTGAAGCGGGTGAGGCACAAGATCATCGGCAAGCTCTCCAAGGGATTCCGCCAGCGCGTAGGCATTGCCGAGTCGGTGCTCGCGGAGCCGCCCGTCATCATCATGGACGAGCCGACCATCGGCCTCGACCCGCACCAGATCCTCATCGTGCGCGACCTGATCGCGAGCCTGCGCGGCAGGATGACGGTCCTGATCTCAAGCCACATCCTGCCCGAGATCGAGATGACCTGCGACCGCGTGCTCATCATCAACCAGGGACGCATCGTCGCCCAGGGCACGCCGGCAGAGCTGCGCCGCGAGGTGCTGGGCCAGTCGGCCTACGAGATCGAGGCGGCGGGCCCGCTCGGCTCCCTTCCCTTCCTCCTCGGGACCATCGACCCCGGACTCTCGGTGGCATCCGAGGGCCCCCTCGACGAGCTCGGCTTCAGGACCATCAAGTTGAAGACGATCAACGCCGACGAGGTCGGCGAGGCGATCCTGCGCGCGTGCCTCTCCGAGGGCATGCGCGTCCGCGCGCTCAGCCGCGCCCACCCCACCCTCGAGGACGTGTTCCTCGCCGCCACGCGCCGGAGCTGGGACGCTGTCTCCCCCGGACCGAAGGCGAACGGGCATTCATGAAGCACTTCTTCACCATCCTGAGCCACGAGGTCCGGATGCTGCTCGTCAGCCCGAGCACGTACATCGCGGCCGTGGCCTTCCTGTCGCTGATGGGCTTCTTCTTCACGAGCATCCTCGAGGACTACAGCAAGGCGCCGCAGGACATGTCCCCGGCCGCGGTCTTCTTCCTCTACTACTGGTTCCCCGTGATGTTCACGGTCCCGCTCCTCACCATGAAGTGCCTGGCCGAGGAGCGCCGGCTGGGGACCATCGAGACGCTGCTGACGACGCCCGTGACGACGACCGAGGTCGTGCTCGGCAAGTACGCCGCGGCCTATCTCCTCTACATCATCTTCTGGGGCTCCACCGCCGGCTTCTTCTACATCCTGAAGCGGTTCGCGGGCGACGCCCACCTGATCGACCCGGGCCCGATCCTCGGCGGCTACCTGTTCATCTCCGTGTCGGGCCTGTTCTTCGTCGCGATCGGCGTGTTCGCGAGCTCGCTTTCGCGGAACCAGGCCGTCGCCGGCATGCTCTGCGTGGTCATGCTCGCCGCATTCATCTTCGGGGGACTGTACCTCGCGAACGCCTCCTGGCTCGATCGGGAGGCGCTGACGTCGATCAAGGAGGCGGTGGCCTACGCGGACATCTTCCAGCACTACGAGGACTTCACCCGCGGGATCGTCGACACGAGGGAGCTCCTGTTCTATGTCAGCGGCACCGTCATCGCGCTCATCTTCAGCATCCTGAGCGTCGAGGCGAAGCTGCTTCACAGCTGACGACCCACGGAGCGCGATGGACAGCTTCCGATTCACCCGCTGGGTCCGCACGATCAACCTGATCCTCCAGGCCGTCCTGTTCCTGATGTTCGTCGGGGGCCTGAACTACCTCTCGAGGAGCCACTCGTGGCGGTTCGACCTGACGCAGTACCGCCGCTTCTCGCTCTCGCCGGAGACGCTCGCCTACCTTCGGGAGCTCAACCTGCCGGTGCACATCGTCGTCACGTCCAACGGGCAGGACGACCCGGAGATCAAGGGCATCCTCAGGGAGTACGTCTACGCGACGGAGGCCAACCCTTCGGGCCAGGTCACCTACGAGTACGTCAACCTCTACGAGGACCGCAGGAAGACCGAGAAGTACGGCGTCGCGAACCCGGGCATGGTCCTGTTCCTGTGCGGCGACCGGCGCCGCGTGCTGACCCGCGACAGTTTCTACAGGGCCCAGGGCAAGGACTCCAAGGTCTTCATCGGCGAGCAGGCGGCGACGGCGGCGATCCTCGACGTGTCGAACCCCGACAGGAAGCGGATATACTTCCTCGTCGGGCGCGGCGAGCTGCGCCCGGACGACGTCAATCCCGCGCTGGGGCTCTCGGAGATCCGCGACCAGCTGCGGGAGCGCAACTACGACGTGCAGACGCTCGACCTCTCGGCGGCGCTCAAGATCCCCTCCGATGCCGCGCTGCTCGTCAGCGTCGCGCCACGCGACCCGTTCACGCCCTTTGAGCAGGAGCTCCTGCGCCAGTACCTCGGCGCGGGCGCCGGCAGCTTCATCCTCTTCGCGGCGCCTGACTCGCAGCCGGGCCTCAAGGACCTTCTCATCGACGACTGGGGCATCATCCTCGACGACGACATCATCCTCGATCCGGCGACGGACAGCATGACGGAGGAGGGCGACCTCATCATCCGCGCATACACGCCGCATCCCATCACCCAGACCCTGATCGACTACAAGGAGGGCCTCAGGATAGGCCGGGCGCGCAGCGTGCGCCCGCTTCCCGGCAGGCCCCTGTCCGCGGGGCTGACCGTGGTCACGCTGGCCGCGACGTCGACGTCCGCCTGGGGCGAGGTCGGCTTCCAGCAGCGCGGCATCCAGCCCTTCTTCACGGCGGGCCTCGACATCAAGGGCCTCCCCCAGATGGACCCGCCCAACCGCCTGGGTGTCGCGGTTTCCTCGGAACACGTGCCGGTGCGGGGCGGCCTTCCCTCCAGCGTCCCCGGGGGCAAGCTCGTCGTCATCGGCACCGGCGACATGATCTCCAACGCGCGGGTCACCGACCCGGGCGCCCTCGGGCTTTTCCTGGGCGCCGTGAACTGGACCGTGGGCCGCGACGTCTCGCTGAATGTCCCCGCGCGCCCGATCGAGCGGTTCTCCCTTTCCCTGAGCGCCGGCGACCTCGCGCGGCTGCGCTACACACTCATGCTCGCGCTGCCCGGCATTGCCGCACTCCTGGGGATCGGCGTATACTGGGCGCGGCGAAACTAGAATCCTTCCGGAACCCCCGCAATGCGCTCCAAAGTCACCCTTGTCCTGCTGTTCCTGAACGTCGCGCTGTTCTTCTTCATCTTCTACTTTGAGCGCGACTGGCGCATTGAGCGGGCCTCGCGCGAGGCGAGGCGCCGCGTCCTGGGCCCCGAGGCCTCGAACATCCAGACCCTCGAGGTGGACAGCGCGACCCCGGGCACGAGCTTCAGCGTGGAGCGGCGCGGCGACGCGTGGTTCCTGACCAAGCCCGTCGAGTGGCCGGCCAATCCGAACGCGGTCAGCCGCATCCTCAACGAGCTGCAGTTCCTCGAGCACGAGACGAGCTTCCCCACGAAGGACCTCGACAAGAACGGCCTGAAGCTCGCGGACTACGGCCTCGAGCAGCCGAGGATGACGCTCACCTTCGAATCCGGCGACCCAGGCACGACCGGCGCCCCGCCCGCCCAGACGACGGTGCTGCGCCTCGGGGACACGGTAAAGGTCGGCGACCGCCTTTACCTGCTCTCGTCGGACGGCGAGACGATCCACGTGGTCGGCCGGTCGCTCGCGGACAGCCTCTCCGTGCCGTTCGACCAGCTGCGCCTCGACACGATCTTCACCATCCCCGTCTTCGAGGCCCAGTCGCTCAGCCTGCAGACGGCCGCGCCGGCGAGCGTCCGGATCCGCCTCGACCGGGACCGGGAGAGCGGGCGATGGATGTTCAGGACGCCGGTCAACGCGCGGGCGGGCAAGAACGCCACGGAGCTCACGATCAATGCGCTCGACGCCCTGCGCGTGAGGACGTTCGTCCTGCAGAACCCACCGGCGTCGACGCCCGCCTCGGCGCCCGTGCTGCGCATAACGATCGAGGGCAACAACCGGCATGAGACCCTCTTTGTCGGGTCGCCCTCGGATGCCAGCAACGACTACTTCGCCCAGCTCGAGGACCGCGGTGCGATCTTCACGGTCCAAATCCCTCCGGACCTGATGGACACGCTCCGGAACGCCTCCGACGACCTTCGGGACCGGCAGATCCTGGACTTCGACCCGGGCTCCGTCACGTCGATCGGGCTCTCGGCCCTGAACCAGCCGGAGCTCGACCTGCAGCGCCTCGAGTCGCCCGCCGCCGGGCACGACGCCGGCTGGCAGATCGCGCTTCGCGGCGGCACCGACGGGGCTCAGACGCTTCCCGCCGACGCGGGAGCCGTGCAGCACCTGCTCGAGGAGCTGGAGACGCTGAGCGCGCTCAAGTTCCAGAGCGACTCGCCCACGAACGCCGACATCGAGGGCTGGGGCTTCAACAGGCCCGAGCGCGAGATCAAGCTGACGCTAAGGGGCACGCCGTCCACGGAGGTGACGCTCCAGATCGGCCTCCCGACCAAGCGCGAGAACGTCGCCTACGCGCGGATCGCGGGGCTGCCGTCGGTCTACGCGGTCGAGCCCGACATCCTCAGGGACACGAGCGCGAAGCCCATAGCATGGCGCGAGAGACTGCTGAGTTCGCTCCCGGCATCCGCCCGCATCACGTCGCTCAGCCTCACGAATACCGCGGACAACACCGTCGTCTACGCGCACACGCTCGCCGGCAGCGAGACATGGGACGCCGCCCTCGCGAAGGAGACCGGCCAGCGCCGCGAGGCCGTGACGAACCTCCTCGCCCAGCTGCGGACGCTGCGCGCAGCCCGCTTTGAGCAGGACGGCTTCCCCGACAAGGTCTTCGCCGGCGGCGAGGTGCGTTCCTGGAAATACCGCCTCGACGCCACGATCTCCCTGCCCGGGGGCACGGGACCCGGACAGGTCAACATGATGACGCTCTGGTTCGCCGAGAGGACCGGGGGCACCGAGCAGCTCGCCGGCTCCAAGGAGTTCGGGGCCGTCTTTGCGATCGAACAGCCGCTGCTGGACGCCCTCTTCACGCTGACGCAGCCGTGACCGGATGCCCGCTGGAATCCTAAGGCCATGCCTGGCGGGCGCGCGCCTCTGCGCCGCCTTCCTCCTGACGGTCCTTCTCTGGACGTCGTGGCTGCTGCTTGCCGTGCTCCTGATCTTCCAGGTGTACATAGCGTCGGTAAAGGAGATGCCGGTCCCGAGGTTCCTGCTCCACGCCATCGAGGACCACCTCGCGGCCTCCGGCGTCACGGTGAATTTCGGCAAGGCCACCTTCGACCCCTCGGGGCGCGTCCTGCTCCAGAAGGCCCAGTTCAAGCTGGGGTCCTTCGCCGAGCCGGTGGTGACGGCGGACGCGATCTACCTGCGCCTCGATCCCTGGGCGCTGCTCGCGCGCAGGTTCGAGGCAAGGGAGATCCGCGCGACCGGCGCCAATTTGTTTGTCCCGGCGATGCTCTCGGCCTCGGGGCGCCCCGAGAAGATCGTCGAGGACCTCGACGCGGGGTTCTCCATCGCCCCCCGCGGCGACGAGTTCGTCGTCGACTACATGAACTGCCGCCTGGGCACGGTGTACGTCTCGGCGCGCGGGGCCATCAACGCGGGCACGATCTCAAAGGAGGGCGCGGCGGCGACGGCCCTGCCCCTGGCGGAGTTCGTCTCGCGCAACTATGTCGGCCTGAGCCGCGAGTTCTCGAGCCTGGAGCAGCAGACGGAGGGCTTCGACCACCCGGTGGTCACCGCGATCCTGACGCCCTCCGACACGCGCGGGGCGATCGTCAACGCCGAGCTCAATGCCGAGGGACTGAGGACCCAGGGTCCCGTCGTGGTGGAGGCGGAGGATGTCCGGGCGTCGAGCCGGTTCCCCCTGCTCGGCGGGGCCGCGCTCATGACGTCGGCCATGGCGACCGCCGAGAACGTCAGGGTCGGCGGGCGGTTCCAGGCGACGGGGGCGCGCGCCACCCTGCGCGGCGAGCTCAAAGTCGACACCCTAAAGTTTGTGCCCCGAGAGCTGAACCTCACCGCGGGCACGTTCACGACGGACGGGACCACGCTGTGGGAACCCATCGTGAGGATACGCCCCTGGAACGGGCACACCCTGACCGCCGAGGCCTCCGCCGACGTCTACGGCCGGCCCGTCTGGGCACGGGCCGACATCGACCTGGCCGCGCAGGCGGCCGACATCGCCTTCGACGGCTCGCTCTCGCCGGGACTCCTTGACCCGATCTCGCGGAAGACGGGTTTCGACCTGCGCCACTTCGTCGAGCTGTCCGACCCGATAGAGGCGAAGGGCATCGCACGCTTCGCCCCGGGGTGGAGATTCACGGAGGTCGCGGCGCATTTCGACACGCGCCACTTCGTCGCCTACAAGGTGCCGTTTGATGAGGCGCGCGGAAACGTCCGGTTCGACGGGACGCACCTGAAGGTGACGGACGCCTTCGGCCTGGCGGGGGACGACTTCGTGCGCGGCTCCTACGAGCAGGACTTCACGACGCAGGATTTCAGGTACCTGCTGACCGGCAGGCTCCGGCCGCTCAACATCTCGGCGTGGTTCGGGGGCGACTGGTGGAATGGGATCTTCGGCAACTTCGCCTTCCCCGTGAAGCCGCCCGACGCCAATCTCGAGGTCAAGGGCCGCTACTCGAAGGTGCGCCACTTCACGGTGTACGGCTATGCCGAGGTGCCCGGGCCGATCCTCAAGGGGGTGTCCTTCGACACGCTGAGGACGCTCATCTACGTCAACGAATTCGCGGCGGACGGCCTTGAGGTCGCGGTGACAAACGGCGGCGGCAAGGCCCAGGGCTCGTTCAAGCTGTCGACCGAGAAGGCCTCGGGGACCTGGACCGGCCTCGACCTGGACGGCGAGTCCGCGATCGACCCCAGCCCCCTCGGCAGGCTGCTGCCCGACGAGGGAGCCGCCGCGATCGCCGCGTTCTCGTTCATCAAGCCCCCGTCGGCCACGGTCCATGGGCACTTCGACGGACCCGCGGCCCCGGCGCCGCAGCACAAGGACCTCCACATCGTCGTCCGCTCCGACTCGCCGCTGCAGATCCACGGCGTTCCCTTCGACGACGCGGCCTTCACGATCGCCATCGCCGACGACACCATCGACGTGAGCAACATCCAGGCGGGATTTGCCGGCGGCACCGTCGTCGCAACGGCGAAGGTCAACGGCGAGGGGGCCGACCGGGAGCTCAACTTCAAGGCGTCCCTGACCGGGGCAAGCCTCGGCCTGGCGGCCCAGGCCGCCGCGGGCTACGTCGTGTCGGGCCCCGCGTCGGGATCGACGGCGATGGACACGTTCGCCAAGGACAAGTCCGGGGTGCGCCTCGACCTCAACCTCACGGCCGGAGGCAAGCTCGGCCAGCTCCAGACATTTGTCGGCGAGGGCAATCTCCAGATCCAGGGGGCGAAGCTCGGGGAGATCTCGCTCCTTGGCGGCCTGTCCAAGGTGCTCAAGTTCCCGGAACTGCGGTTCACCCAGGCCCGGGCGGCCTTCAAGGTCGAGAACGCCTCCCTGGACTTCACGGACCTGAGCGTCCTCGGCGCCAATTCCCAGATCAAGGCCAAGGGCACCTACGCCATCGACCGGCGCACCCTGGACTTCTCGGCGAACATCTACCCCTTCATGGAGAGCAAGTCCCCCCTGCTGCTCTTCAACGCCCTCTCGGCGCCGCTCTCGGCCCTGTTCCGCGTGAGGCTCGATGGAAGCATCGACAAGCCCGCGTGGAGGCTCGCCTACAGCCCCCTGAATCTTTTCCGGGTCGACGAGAAGCCGGCGGCGCCGGACAAGTCGCCGTCGCCCACCATTCTGGACAGCACCACACCCTGATCCAAAAACAGGGGTCCGGCAACGGAAGGCGCATCCGTATAAGTGCGTAAATGCCGCAGGCCGAAACACATTGCCCCGGCCCGCGGCGCAGGTTTAATTCATCCGGGCCGAATGGACCATGTAAACACACTGCCCCGCCGCACCTGGGCCGAGCGGGTATCGCTGGCGCTCGCCGTGATCCTGGTGGCCGTCGGCATTGCCAGCCCCATGGGCTGGTTTTTCCACGTCGACAGGCTGGTCCAGCCGATCGAGCACCTCTCCCCGATCATGTTCAACGAGGGGCTCTGCTTCCTCGCCGTCGGGGTGGCCCTTTTTGGCCGTGAGTTCGGCATCAGGAACGCCGGATGGGCCGGCCTGGTGGCGGGCGTCATCGGCGCCCTGACCGTCGTGGAGGGTGTCAGCGGTTTCGACGTCCACATCGACGAGTTCTTCTCCCGGGACACGCTGCTCATCGACACGGGCCAGCCGGGCCGGGGTTCGATCATGGGGGCCTGCTGCATCGCCGTCGCCGGCTTCACGCTCTTCTGGAGGATCTCGAACAAGCGGGCGCGCGAGCGCCTCTTCGCCGAGGCGGTGTTCGGCTCCGTCCTGGCCTCGGTCGGGTTCGCCACCCTGTTGGGTTACGCCTTTGCCCTGCCCGCGGTCTACGACTGGGGCACCAACACCGCGCTGTCGGTGGTCACCGCCGCCGCCCTGCTTGTCACTGGCTCGGCCCTGCTCGTCCTCGCCTGGCGCGAAAGCCTGAAGGATGAGGGCGGCCCTCCCGCATGGCTGCCGATGCCGGCCGTGATCTGCTGCCTCACCCTGACCCTCATCTTCTGGATCGGCCTGAAGGAGCGCGAGACGACGTACATGGAGCAGACGACGGCGTCCGCCGCGGACCAGATCGCCACCTACATCAAGTCCGACATCGACCAGCAGACCAACCTCGTGGACCGGCTCGCGCGCAACGGCGCGGAGAACCCGGACACGAACATCGGCGCCTGGCAGCTCGATGCCGCCGCCCTGTTCGACGAGGCCAAGGAGGCCGGCTGCACCTCGATCGCCCTCGTGGATGTCGCGAGAACCCGGTTCGTCAACCGGTGGGTGTACCCGGCCGACGCCGTCGGGCTGGTCGGCTTCGACCACGCCCAGGATCCGCGCCGGCGAGAGGCCTTAGACAACGCCCGGTCCAAGAACGGACCCGAGGTCACGACGGCGCCGGAGGCCGCCGGCAAGAAGAACCTCGGCTTCGTCATCTACGTCCCGATCGGAAAGGCCGGCAACCCGAGCCACTTCGTGGCCGCCGAGTACCTCTACGCGCGCTTCTTCGCCAACGTCTTCCGGCAGGCCAAGCCGAGCTACACGCTCATCGTCACCGTCGGCCGCAATCCGGTCTACTCCTCCGTTCTCGATGACAAGGGCGGCAGGCTCTACGAGTACGAGAAGATCTACCAGGACCTGTTCGACCAGAGGGTGCGCCTCTCGGTCACGCCCAGCAGCGACCTCCTGCGCAAGGACAAGAGCTACCTGCCGGAGATGGCTCTGGCGGGCGGCCTCCTCATCACGCTCCTCGTCGGGTTCGTGCTGCACCTCGCCCGCCGCGCGAGCTCGGGCCAGTACCTTTCCGACCTGTCGAACAAGCGCCTGGTCGCCGAGAACGAGGAGCGGCGCCGGATCGAGGCGAGGCTGAAGGTATCGGACGAGCGCCTCAGGCTCGCCCTCGACTCGACGCAGATCGGCATCTTCGAATGGAACGTGCCGAAGGGCCACGTCTACTACAGCCCGGGCCTGTGGGGCCTCCTCGGCTACGAGCACGCCCGGATGCCCTCGACCCTCGAGGTGTGGCAGTCGCTGATCAACGCGGACGACCTGCCGATGTACCGCAAGCGCACCGAGTCCCAGCTGAACGGCATCGCCTCCTTCATCGACCCCGAGTACCGCGTGCGCGCCCGGAGCGGCGACTGGCGCTGGGTGTACGTCCGCTCGAAGTCCGTGCTCGCCGGGCCGAACGGCCGGCCGACCCGGATCATCGGCACCGTCCAGGACATCACGATCCGCCGCGAGTCCGAGCAGGCGCTGCGCGAGAGCCAGGCCGAGGCCCGCAAGCTCTCGCTCGTGGCGTCCAAGACGGACAACATCGTCATCATCGGCTCGGCCGACGGGAAGATCGAGTGGGTCAACAGCGCCTTCTGCCGCGTGATGGAGTACACGCTTGAGGAGGTCGTAGGGAAGGATCCCGGCACGGTCCTCGGCGGCCCCGACACCGACGCCGCGCAGGCCGACCTCATCCGCGACGAGATATCCAAGGGAAACGGCACCAACACGGAGATCGTCCACTATTCCAAGTCGGGCCGGAAGTACTACCTCCACCTCGAGGTCCAGGTCGTCCGCAACCAGGCCGGCGAGGTCGAGAACTTCATCGCGATCGAGAACGACATCACCTCGCGGGTCGAGACCGAGAACCAGCTGCGTCGCGCCAAGGCGGAGGCCGACTTCGCGTCGCGCGCGAAGAGCGAGTTCCTGGCCTCGATGTCGCACGAGATCCGCACGCCCATGAACGGCGTCATCGGCATGACGAGCATCCTCATGGAGACGACGCTCACGGCCGAGCAGCGCGACTTCGTGAACACGATCCGCAGCTCGGGCGAGGCGCTCCTGACCATCATCAACGACATCCTGGACTTCTCGAAGATCGAGTCGGGCAAGATGGAGCTGGAGAAGGCGCCCTTCGAGCTGGCGCTCTGCGTCGAGGAGGCGCTCGACCTGTTCGCGCCGACCGCCGCCGCCAAGCGCCTCGAGATCGGCTACCACGTCGAGCAGGACGTGCCGCCTTGGATCGTCGGCGACGTCACCCGCCTGCGCCAGATCATCGTCAACCTCGTCAACAACGCCATCAAGTTCACTCCCGCGGGCAGCATCGCCATCCAGGTCCGCAGGATCCCGCTGGACGCAAGCGTGCGGGTGACGCCGGCGGGGCGCATGAGGCTCGAGATCACGGTGCAGGACACCGGCATCGGCATCCCCCCCGACCGCGTTGACCGCCTCTTCAAGGCGTTCAGCCAGGTCGACTCCTCGACGACGCGCAAGTACGGCGGCACCGGCCTCGGCCTCGCGATCTGCCAGCGCCTCTGCCAGCTGATGAGCGGCGACATCCGGGTCGAGAGCGTCCCCGGCAAGGGCTCGACGTTCACGATCGCCATCATGACCGACGCGGCGCAGCGCCCGGCGGAGGTGATGGCCCAGACCTATGTCGGCATGGAGCTGAGTGGCGCGGTCGCCCTCTGCATCGAGGACAACCCCATCACGCGCGCGCGCGTGCGGACGCTCTTTGACACGCTGGGCGCGACGACCGTGTTCGCGAACGACCCGGCCTCCGCCGTGGAGGTCGCTGCCACCCTCCCGAACCCGCCCGCCGTCGTCATCTTGGACCTGCCCGAATTCGACAGCCAGAGGGCGCTCGAGCTCACGTTGGAGATCAAGTGCCCGAGGCTCGTGCTTTTCCGCCTGGGCCAGACGCCCCCGCCGGCCCCGGGCGACGGCTACCCGTACGCCGCGGTGTCAAAGCCCATCAAGACGGCCTCCTTCCTCCAGGCGCTCTCGCTCCTGGGCAACCGCAGCGGCAGCGGCGGGATCGTCGTCCAGGCCCGCCACGAGGACCGGCCCATCGCCGAGGAGATCCCCCTCACCGTCCTGCTTGCCGAGGACAACGCCGTCAACCAGAAGGTCGCGCTGCGCTTCCTGGAGCGGATGGGCTACAACGCCGACGCGGTCGGCAACGGCCTCGAGGCCGTGAACGCCTTCCAGAACCGCAGCTACGATCTCGTGCTCATGGACCTCCAGATGCCGGAGATGGACGGCCTCGAGGCCAGCCGCAGGATCCGCCGCACGGTGGCCGCGGACCGCCAGCCCAAGATCATCGCGCTGACGGCCAACGCGATGCAGGGCGACCGCGAGATCTGCCTCGATGCGGGCATGGACGACTACATCTCCAAGCCCGTGAAGATGCACGAGATCGTCGCCGCGATCCGGCGCCAGTTCTCCAAGGAGAAGGTTCCGGCAAAGACGGCTACGGGCTGACGAGCCCCTGCAGCCTGCGGACCTCCGCGGCCCTCGAGGGATCGTGGACTAGGTTGTCCAGCTCAAGGGGACTGTTCTCCAGGTCGAAGCAGAGCCAGGGAGCGCCGCCGGGCTGGAGCACGAGCTTGCGCGTCGCGGAACGGATCCCCTTCCACTCCCGGTCGCACTGGTCGGCCAGTGCCACCACAGACGGCATTGATATCCGGGCATAGACCCTTTCCCGCAGCCCGGCAGCCAGGAGAGCCCCGGCCCCGCCGTCAGCCCACGCGGTTGTGATTCCGGCCAGGTCGGCCAGCGTCAGGGCGCTTGAATCCCTGCGCGCGGGCCCGCCCGCGCGCACGATCAGGGGCACGCGCACGCTCTCCTCGTGCGGCCAGCCCTTGCGGAAGAGGCCGTGGGAGCCGTGCATGTCCCCGTGAGCCGACGTGAAGACCACGATCGTCTCCCGGGGAAGCCCGCCCACCAGGCCCGCGATCGACCGGTCCGTCGCCTCGGTGTGGGCGTAATATCCCGAAAGCTCCGCGCGCGCCCTGTCGGCCGCGGCGCCGAGCGGGGGGACGTTGGGGCGCATCACGATCGAGGCCGGGTCCCTGGGAGGGACACCCGCGGACGGCGCGGCATAGGGCGGGTGCGGCGCCTCCAGGCTCACCACGGCGAACCACGGCGCGCCGAGGCCGCGGACGAAGTCCAGCGCACGCATGCAGACGACGTCGCTCTGGTACCCGTGGAAGCGGACGGGCTCCGGCAGCCGCGTCCCGTGGAGCCAGGGATTGTTGAGGAGAAAGCCGCTTTCGAATCCCTCCCAGAAGTCGAACCCGCCGCGCTGGCCACTGGGGACGACCTCCATTGCGTGGGCCTCCCCCACCAGTCCCGCGGCGCGGTCCCTCGCCGCGAGGTGCCACTTCCCGAAGAACGCCGTTGCGTAGGAGCGCTCGCGCATCCGGTGCGCGATCGTGCGCGCACCGGCGGGCAGCGGGTCGTAGTAGTCCCTGATCCCGTTCGCGGGCGACTCGATCCCCGTCAGCAGCGCGGCGCGCGCAAAGGGGCCGAACGGGTGCGGGGTCACCGCCTGCTCGTACACCACGCCCTCCGCGGCCAGCGAGTCGAGGAAGGGCGTGCGGGCGTTGGGATCCCCCGCGCACCCCAGCGCCTGGGCGCGCCACTGGGTGGTGACGATCCAGAGGATATTGGGTGCCATGGGGCGTTTTCTCGGGGTGGTATTGTGAACCGCTTCCAAGTACACAAGCTGTCGGCGCCCCGTGCAATCCGCCGTCTCAGAAAAACCCCCGTGGTGGCTGTGGCCCACGATCCTGTCGCTGGACGCGCCCGCGGTGGCCCTCCTCTGGCAGGCGCTCCTGGCGGGTGCCGTCCCGGCCGTGATCGGCGCCCCCGAGCGCTTCGTCCTCGGCTGCTCCGTGTGGCTCGCCTACGCCGCGGATCGCTGGATCGAGGGATGGAGGCTCGCGCCGGACCGGATCCGGACGTGGAGGCACGCCTTCCACGTGCGATGGCGCTGGGAGATCTTCATCGTGTGGGCCGGCGTGCTGGCGCTCGACGTCGCGGTCGCGTGGCGGGGCCTCACCCGGGTCGAGTTCCGCAACGGCCTGCTGCTCCTCCTCGCCGTCGCCGCCTACCTCCTGTCCCACCAGCTCGTCCACCGGTCCAGCCGCTGGCGCGCGCCCAAGGAGGCCTGCGTGGCGGCGCTCATCGCCGCAGGCTCGGCCCTGTTCCTGCTCGGCCTTCCCGGCGCGGCGAACCTGGCGCTTCCCCTCGGGCTCTTCACCCTGCTCTGTTTCGCCAACTGCGTGCTGATCTCGGTCTGGGAGTTCGAGGTCGACCGCAGCCACGGCCAGACGTCCCTCGCCCTGCGGTTCAGGCAGGCGACGACGGTGAGCCGCGCGCTCCTCTGGCTGATCGGCGCCGGCTCGGCGGCCCTGTTCCTCGCCGGCAGCACGGGACTGCGGCCCGCCGCCGCGTGCGCGGGCGCAAGCGCGCTGCTCCTTGGCCTGGTCGACCTAGCCGAGCGGCGCGCGGGCCGCGTCCTTGCGCGCGTCCTCGCCGACGTCGCGCTCATGACCCCCGCGGTCCCGCTCCTATGCTGGAGGCTCCTGTGACGGCGAGGCCCCGGGGGTTCGACCGGATGGCGCGCTGGTACCGCCTCCTTGAGTTCCTCGCCTTCGGCGCCGACCTGGAGGCCGCGCGGTTCGAATACCTGGGCCGCCTGTCCGGCTGCAGGGACATCGTCCTGCTCGGCGAGGGCGACGGGCGCTGCGCGGCGCGCGTGGCCGCGGCCGCGCCGCAGGCGAGGATCCTCTGCGTCGACTCGAGCCCCGGGATGATCGGGCGCGCCCAGCGGAGGATCGCCGATCTCGGCGCCTCGGACCGCGTGCGCTTCGCGTGCGCCGACGCGCGCACATTCGACCTCGGGCAGGGGGTGTTCGACGGCGCGGCCACGCTCTTCTTCCTGGACTGCTTCAGCGAGGCCGACGCGGCTTCGCTCGTCGGCCGCGTGACGGCGTCGCTCCGGCCCGGGGCCCCGTGGCTTTTCTCGGACTTCGTCCTGCCGGCCGGGGGCCTGCGGCGCCTCAGGGCGGGGGCTTGGCTGCGCGTCCTCTATGCGTGCTTCCGCTGGGAGACCGGGATCGGGGCCCGCGCGCTGCCTCCTTCCGAGGAACTCCTCGCCGCCTCCGGCTGGGTTCCCGCGGCCTCTCGCGAACGCCAGCTCGGGCTTCTGCGCAGCTCCGTCTACGTCCGGGCGCCGGCGCCTACTGGAGCTCGGGGGGCATCGCCATGACGCGTGCCGAGAGCGAGTCGAGGACGCTGCCCGTGTGCTGCGAGGACGTGTCGTCCCCCGCGGTGATCGTCGCCGCGGGCGTGAAGTTGCCGAGCAGGACGCAGTAGTCGCCGTTCACCATGATCCCCAGGAGCTCGCCGAGCTTGCTGAACACGAGGTCGCCGCGCGAGGTCGCGAAGTCGCCGAAGAGGCGCTTGACCAGGCGGTTGTCGACCCGGAAATAGCCCCGGTGGGCGTCGTCCAGCTTGAACCCGAGCTCGCCGTAGCCCTTGCCCCCGCCGCTGATCAGCAGGGCCTCGGGGAACTTGAGCGGGTCCGCCGCGAGCGGGTACACCTTGGCGCCCAGCGCCGCGACCTGCTCGGCGTCGACGGGCACGACCACCACCCTCGGGTCGACCTCGAGGAACTCGATGGCCGAGCCTGTCGACTTGTAGTCGGGCGGCCTGTCAAAGCGCACGGATATCTTCTGCCAGTCCGCGCCGATCTCCGCGAGCGAGAACGGCGTGTCCTCGACCTCGAGGAGCGCGTAGACCTGCTTTCCGTCGGTGGTGAAGACCGTCCGGGTGTCCTTGTCGCGCGTGCTGCTGCCAAAGAGCCCCTTCTTCGTCGCGGAGAACGTGGTCTCGACGCGGTTTGCCAGGAAGTCGTTGAAGAGGACGTTGGCCGAGATCGGCCGGTTGTCGCGGATCTCCTTGGTCAGCTCGCCCGAGTTCTGCGCGAGGGCGCCGACGCCCTGGGCCAGCTGCGTCGTCTCCTGCTCGACCTTCGCCCTTTCCGCGCGCTCCTCCTGGACCTCCCCCTGCAGCTGCGTGGCCTGCGCCGAGAGCTGCTGCTTCTCGTGCTCGCCGACGGCCACGGCGACCGTCAGGCCCTCGATCTGCTTGCGGGCGGCCTCCTGCTGCGACTCGAGCGCGGTGAGCGCCTGCTTCTGGCGCTCGGCCTCGGCCTTCTTGTCCTCAAGCTCGCGCTGGAGCTGGGCCAGCTCGCTGCGCGTGAGCGAGTTCTCCTGGGACTCGGCCTGGTACTTCACGCTCAGGTCCTCCTGGGACTTCTGCGTGTCGACGAGCTGGGCCGTGAGCTTCTGGCTGTCCGTCTGGAGATCGCCCAGGCTTTTCTCGCGCGACGCGAGGGTCGAGTCCGCCGACGCCAGCTTCTGCTGGAGGGCCTCCTTGGAAAGTTGCTCCTCCTCGAGCGACTGCCGCATGGCCTCGACGAGGTCCTGGTCCTTGGAGACCGTGTTCGCGGAGATCTCGTTGACCGGCGGCGCGTGCGGGCGCGCCGGCTCCGACTTCTCCCAGCGCGTGAGCGCGATCAGGTTGAGGAAAAGGAAGTCTACGATGAAAAGCAGGAGCGTCCTGTTCATACGGCTGCTGTGGCGGCGACTGGCCTCTGCCCCTCGAGGATGAGGCGGCGCTTGAAGCCGCGCACGTGCCGGATCTTGACGATGGCGACGCAGATGATGCCGAAGAGGTTCGACGAGTACGCGGCCAGCAGGTTCGGCTCGATGACGCCGATGACCTGGAGGACGAGCGCGGCGGCCGTGCCCATCATGCCGACGTAGAGGCCGCTATCGAAGAGGTTCTCCTCGTTCTCCATGAGGCGCAGCTTGAGGAGCGGCGAGGCGTCCTGGACCTCTATCTCGCGGATCTTGCGGAGGCAGGCGAGGTACATGCCGACCTGAAGGGCGGCGAACACGCCGATTGATACGAGTGTGGATGTTTCCATGGTGACGGGTTTTTGATTCTGGGGAGGTTCAGTTTGAGTGGCTGTGGCGGCGAGCATCGGGATGGCCAGGCTCACCCGGTACTCCGACGTGGGCGCCGCCTTCAGGAGGTAGGGCTCCGTCGCGACGATGAGGAGGGCGGACATCACGATCGCCAGAATTCCGGCCCGCATGTGCTGGTTCGGGGCCGATTCGGCCCCGCCCGCGGGCGAGACGATCCAGAGGTCGAGCCCGCGCAGCAGGAGGAAGAGCCCGAGGATGTAGCCCGCGTACTTGACGGCGAGCATCAGGCGCGGGTGCTCGAGGACGAGGGCGGACGCCGCGCCCATCGTCGGGCCGGGCGACCGGTTGACCGGCACGCCGCGCTGGAGCAGCAGGTTGACGGCGCCCTGGCCGTCGGACAGCGCCAGGTGCAGGTCCTCGGAGCCGGACTTTCCGAATTGGATGAGGTAGGAGGCGACGCTGTCGGCCGAGTTGGCGAGCAGGGCCGCCGTGTAGATATAGGGAAGCTGGTCCGGGGCCACCCGCGCCAGGTGCGCGTATTCCCCGACGGTGCGCACGTTCTGGGTGCGCTTGACCAGCTCGCAGAGCTGCGTCCAGTCGAGGCGCCTGCCGAGGGCCAGCAGGTCCATGTAGAACCCCTCGAGGTCGCCGAGCTGGTTCCGGGAGACGGCAGACTCGGCGAGGGAGCGCACCTCCCTCTGCAGCGTCGGGGACAGGTGCTCGCCCTGGTAGAGCAGGCCCGTCAGCAGGATCAGCGCGTCAAGGGGCTGGCCGCCCGCGCGGCCGGCGGGGACGAACCTGCCCGTCGAGGACACATCGCGGGTCTTGAGGATGGCTTGGACGCCGAGCGAGCCCGAGCTCGAGAGGTACGCCCTGACGGTCTCGCGCGCGTGCTCCGGGATGAGGAAGGTCATCACCGGCGTGCTCGCGACGTTGTCCGTCTTCTGGCGCAGGTTGAACAGGGGGTCGAGCGCCGGGTCCCACCCGCCCCAGGCGGAGAGCGAGGGCTGGCGCGTGACGGCGTCCGTGATCGCGCGGTCGAGCGCGTCGGCGCGCGGGTCGCCCACGCCCTTGGCCACGGTGAGGAAGAACCGCGCGGGCCCGATCTTCTCCGAGTCGACGAGGTCGCGCCCATAGGCGGCGACCGAAGGCGTGCCCGACCCCGCGGAGTTGAGGAGCGCCCTGCTGACAGACTTCAGGCTCACCGGAAGGAGCCATGCGATGGCGGCGATCACGACGCCTGCGAAAACAAGGGACGGAGCCGCTGCCGGTGACCTGTGGGCCTCGTGGGTAGGGCTCATTTGCGGGTCCAAAGTATTGATTTGCGGGGCCGACATTGCGCGGCCACGCTTCATGTCCTTATCTCGACCGATGTCTCTGGGAATTGTTCACTATAACGATCCAGTTTTGCGCAAGAAAGGCGAGAAAATCGCGGTTTTCGACAAGGAGCTCGCCCTGTTCGCGGACTTGATGATCAATGCGATGCACGAGGCGCACGGGATCGGCCTCGCCGCGCAGCAGGTGGGCCGGGCGATTCAGATGTGCGTGGTCGACCTGCGCGAGGCCGAGGCCGAATTCGAGTGGATTCTCGACGGCAAAAAGCTGCCGCTCGGGGTGTTCATGCCGATGGTGCTCGTCAATCCGAAGCTCACGGTCGCAAAGAGGACACCGACCCATTCGACGGAGGAGGGTTGCCTGTCCTTCCCAGAGATCCGCGGGGACGTGGAGCGCGCGACGGCGGTCACGGCCAAGTTCCAGGACACGTCCGGCCTTCCGCACGTCCTCGAGTGCACGGGGCTCTTTGCGCGGTGCCTCCTCCATGAGGTCGACCATCTGAACGGGGTCCTCTTCATCGACCGGATGGAGAAGGCCGTCCGGGCGTCCATCGAGGAGTCGATCAAGGAGCTGGCCAAGCGCACCAAGGCGGGCAAGGCCGCGGCCCAGCCGTGAGCATCGCGACGCGTACGGGCGACGCCGGGAAGACGGGCCTGCTCCACGGCCAGCGCGTCGCGAAGGACCATCCGCAGATCGAGGCCGTCGGCGCCTTCGACGAGCTCAACGTCGAGGTCGGCGCCGCGAGGCTCGCGGCCCGCGATGCGGGGACAAGGGAATTCCTGCTCCGCGTCCAGGGGTGCCTCGTCGCGCTCATGGGCGAGATTGCGTGCGCCGAGGAGGATGCCGGGGGCCATGCGACGTCAAAGTTCGCGCGGCTTGCCGATGGCGACCTCGCCGCGCTGGACGCGCAGGTCGCCTCGCTGGAGGCGAAGGGGCTCGCGTTGGAAGGATGGGCGACGCCCGGCGCCAACGCCACCGCCCTGGCCTTTGACCGCGCGCGCGTCGCCGCGCGCCGCGCCGAGCGTCGCCTGGCGGCGCTCCCCGCGTCCGGCAGGGTCGTCAGGGACCTGGTCCTCAAGTGGACCAACAGGCTGTCGGACGTCCTCTGGCTCCTTGCGCGCGAGGCCGAGTCTTGAGGCGCCTTGCCTGCGCTTGAAATTCGCCCGGGGAAGCGCCAGCGTGTCCCCATGCCCCTTGCAATCGTCGTCCTCGTTCTCGCCGCGGCCTGGCGCGTGTTCATCCTCTACGTTCCTGGTTTGAGCAATTTCTCGCCCGTGATGGCGCTGGCGTTCTGCGCGGGCGTGTACACGCGCGACCGGTGGCTGCGCCTCGCTCCCTTCCTGGCACTGGTGGTGTCCGACCTCTACATCGACCAGTATTACGCGTCCGTCTATCATTACCAGTGGAGCTTCGGCGGCGCGGTGCTGAGGGTGCTCTGCTTCGCCGCGGCATTGGGAATAGGAGCGGCGATCTCCGGGCGCCGGAACTGGGTGAACCTCGCCGGCGGCGTGCTCGCAAGCTCGATGCTCTTCTACCTCGTGACGAACACGGCAGCCTGGGCAGGCGACATGGCCTACAGCCACACCGTGGCAGGCTGGTGGCAGGCGCTGACCGTGGGCCACCCGCAGTACGAGCCCACGATCTTCTTCTTTCGCAACTCGCTGGTGAGCGACCTGGCCTTCACGGCCTGCTTCGCCCTCGCGATGGAATATGCGTCGCTGCGCCGGGGCGCCCCGAGCCTCCTCGGGCTAAAGCAGGTCCGCCGCTAGCTCCGCGAGCTTCGAGCGCTCGCCCTTGGTCAGGGTGACGTGCGCCGCGACCGCCTGGCCCTTCATGCGGTTGTGGCAGTACACGAGGCCGTTGCTGCGCGAGTCCACGTAGGGGTTGTCGATCTGGGCCGGGTCGCCGATGAGGATGATCTTGGAGCCCTCGGAGATGCGCGTGATCACGGTCTTCACCTCGTGGGGCGTCAGCTGCTGCGCCTCGTCCAGGATGAAGAACCTGCGGGCGATGGAGCGCCCGCGGATGAAGCAGAGGGCCTCGATCTCGACAAGGCCGGACTTGAGCAGGCGCTCATAGGGCTTCACGGGCCCGACGGGCGCATGGCCGTGGCTGCCGTTCGACGACGGGGAGGTCATCGTCTCGTCGCGCTTCCAGTGCTTCTTCTTCGAGACCTTCTTGGAGGCGAACTGCGGCTCCTTCGGCGGCTTCGAGGGGATCAGCACCTCGAGCGCGTCATAGTAGGGCTGGAGCCAGGGCTTCATCTTCTCGTCGAGCGTGCCGGGCAGGAAGCCGATGTCCTTGCCGAGGGCGATGACGGGCCGTGAGATCGAGACGCCGTCGTAGCGGGAGTTCTCGTCCAGGGTCTGGTGCAGCGCGCACGCCGTCGTGAGCAGCGTCTTGCCCGTGCCCGCCTTTCCGAAGCAGGTCAGCATGTGGATGCTGTCGTCCATGAGCGCGTCCATCAGGAACTGCTGCTCGAGGTTGCGCGCGCGTATGGGAATGCCGCCCGGCGCCTTCACGTACTCCGGGGCCTTCAGCCGCTGCACGATGCCGTCGCCATGGTAGCGGGCGGGCATCGTCTTGCCCTCGTCGGAGCGCAGGAGCACGTACTCATTCAGGTAAAGCGCCTTGGCCGCCTTGGCATCGATCTCGAAGCGCCCCTCGGAGCAGAAGCGCTGGAGCTCGTAGATGGAGAGCGGGATCTCTCGGTAGCTCGCCTCCTCGACCTCCTCCGGGACCTTGTCATTGAGGTAGTCCTGGGACTCCAGGCCCACGGCCCTGGCCTTGAGCTGCACATTGACGTCCTTGGTCACCAGCACCGTTGGCGGCGGGTACTGTTCCTGGACATAGAGGGCCGAGGCGATGATCCGGTTGTCCTTCTTCGTCTGGTCCGGAAGGACCGCCCTCAGCCGGTCCATCGACGGCGAGCGGCGGTTCGGGTCCGCCATGTAAGGGTTGATGATGACGGAAAGCGTGCCGCCGTTCGGGAGCTCGACGCCCTCGAGCATCGACCTCGAGTCGGGAAGGAGCTCCTGGAGGATCCGGTGCACCCGGCGGGCGTTCCGGCCCCGCTCGGTGGACTGCTCCGTCTTTATCGCGTCGAGCTCCTCAAGGACCTCAACGGGAATGGCCAGGTTGTTTTCCTGGAATTTGTAAATCGATTGCGGATCGTGGATGAGGACGTTCGTGTCTAAAACGAACGTCTTGACCTTGGCCGACACCCTGATCCGCGAATTGGAGGCCGTGGCCCCGCGCAGGTTTTCCATCGAGTTTTGGGAATATCCTGTGAGTAAGTGAGCATCTTCCCTGCCATCTGTCCAACCTAGAATGAGGGGTTTGTGTTACAAACCCGGTCAGGCACGCCGTTTAGCGACCTTTTGACCCCCCTTAAATAAGCTCAATCCGGCTCCCACCCTCGGCAGCCGATTTGTAAATAGCCTCGATAATCACCATGTGCTCGCGCCCCAGGCCCCCTCCTAGAGGGGGAGTCCGGCCGGTCAGGATGCAGGATGTAAAGTCGTCCATCTGGAGCGCCTGCTGCGGCGCCTCGGGATAGCCCAGGGGACCCCGGGACGTGTGGGCCACGATCCCCCGGTAGGCATAGGCCGGGGCCATCCGGATCCATCCCATGGCGCCCTGGGCGTTGAAGAAGGCGAAGTCGCGGTTGTAGCTCGACGCGCAGGCGCAGGCGGCGCCGCCGGGAAATTCCATCGTCCATTCGATGGTCTCCTCGACCTGGTCGAAGAACTCGGGCCGCTGCTTCGGGAGCTCCCGCGCGGTGACGGCGACAGGCTGGGCCATGGCCACGCGGCACGCCGCCTGGATGACGTAGATGCCGACGTCCATCAGCGGCCCCCCGCCCGAGAGCGCCTTCTCGATCCGCCATGCGCGGTTCCTGAACGTCCAGCTGTGCTCGCCCGACATCCTGTCCAGCGTCCCGAAATCCCCCTCGCGCGCGAGGCGGTCGAGCTCGATGTGGTACGGGTCGTAGTGGAGCCTGTAGCCGATCGAGAGGCGCACGTTCGCCTTGGCGCACGCGGCGCTCATCGCGTCGCATTCGGCGACGGTGCTCGCCATCGGCTTCTCGCAGATCACGTGCTTGCCCGCCAGCGCCGCCTTGATGGTGTGCTCCTCGTGCAGGCCGTTCGGCGTGACGACATAGACGATGTCGACGTCCGGGTTCCCGGCGATCTCGTGGATCGCGCCGTAATTCCAGACGTTCTTCTCGGGAAACCCGTAATCGCGGCTCCAGGCCTCGCCCTTCCGGCGGTCGCCCGTGATGACGCCGGCAAGGCGGCACAGCCTTGTCTTTCGCAGGGCGGGCCCGAGTTCGCCGCGCGAATACAGGCCGAGGCCCATCAGCACGACGCCGGGCTTCCGCTCGCCGCCCTTCGTCGCCTCGTCGAGCTCGGCCGCGGGGGCGCCGGCGCCGGATCCCCGGAGTGCCTCCCCGTGTGTCATGGTGCGCACGGACGCGCGGCGGGATGGCGCGCCCTCATGGGGAAATCCAGGTGCGTCCGCGATGGGGGTAGGGATGGGGCATTGGTCCCCGGCTCCCGGGCAGGCACCAAGAAGAAAACGTCCCGCCTATGGGCGCAAGCGCGGAGCCCGTCCAACATCATCGGCCGGCGGGACCGGGCCGATTCGTCCCAGTGCCGCGGCGATATGCGCGGCAAGCCTGGGGCTGGCCGGCATCATCGAGTGCAGGAGCGAGGGGACGACCACCTCCGTCGCCCCCGCGATCCTCGTGGTCGAGGGCGGCATCACCATCAGGTCGAAGGGCGTCCGGTAGGTGATGACGGGCATCGCCGCGAGGCGGTCGGAGGGCTGGCCCAGCGCCCCGAGGAAGGCGCTGCCGGGGCGCATGTCGCGGGTGCCGCCCCCCGGGTAGAAATAGGCCGTCGGCGTCCCGGCATGGGGTCCGGCAATGGAGAAGAAGGCGCACACGCGGCGCTCCCCGGCGAGCGCTTGTATGTAGTGGCGGCACACGAGCGCGCCCATGCTGAAGCCGATGAGCGCGAGCGGCGCCCCGGCGCCGACGTATCCATCGATAAATGACGCCAGTTTCCTGGAAAGGTCGGGTATTCCCAGGCGGCCGTCGCGCGGCTCGAGCGTCGGCGCGCGGCAGGCGTGGCCCGCGGCGCCAAGGCGCGCCGAGAGGTCGTCGAACAGCCTTCCCGTGTCGAGAAACCCATGGACGAGGACGACCTCCATGCTACCGGCCCGCCTTCGGCATGATGAGGTCCCACAGGTTCCCGTAGAGGTCCTCAAACACGGCCACCGTGCCGTAGGCCTCCTGCCTCGGATCCTCCCTGAACGTCACGCCGTGCGCCTTCATCTGCGCGAAGTCCCCGTCAAAGTCGTCGGTGTTGAGGAAGAGGAAAACGCGCCCACCGGCCTGGCAGCCGACCGACGCACGTTCCCTGTCGTTCTTCGCCCGGGCGAGGAGCAGCCGCGGTCCCGCCGAGCCGGGAGGCGCAAGGGTCACCCAGCGCCTCCCCTCCCCCTGCTCCGTGTCCTCGGCCACGCTGAAGCGAAGCGCTCGCGTGTAAAAGGCGATGGCCTCGTCGTAGTCGCGGACAAGGACCGAGACGCAGCCGATGGACTGGTTCATGCCTGAGGTTGTCCCCGGCCGGGCCTGCGCTCAAGCGCGGCGAGGGCGCTTGCGCGAAGCGATGGCCCGCAGTGGCTTGCGTCGGCCGAGGGCGTCCCAAAAACGGACAGCCCGAGGGGCGCGGCTATGACACGAATCTCCCGACCTGTGCTTGTCAAAATGGGGCCAATAATGCAGGTTAACCCCTCGACCTTGATGAAACCAGCTTCCGCGAAGGCCAAAGCGACCGATGTATGCCGTGTGCGTGCCTGCTGCAGCCCCACTTAGTTGATGCCTACTGCGGACATTCTGAACCCCGCGGTTGACCCGGCCGCGGCGGACCGGGCGCTATCCGATGCCTCGGCCACCCAAAGGGTCGCGTGGGCCCTGGCGCAATTTGGCGGCTCCGTGGTGCTGAGCACGAGCTTTGGCGCCCAGTCGGCCGTGATGCTCCACCTGGCGACCCGGATCGCGCCGGACATCCCGGTCATCTTCGTCGACACCGGCTACCTCTTCCCGGAGACCTACCGCTTCGCGGACGACCTGACCAAGCGCCTGCGGATCAACCTGAAGGTCTACCGCTCGGCCGAGTCGGCGGCATGGATCGAGGCCCGCCACGGCAAGCTCTGGGAGAAGGGCGCCGAGGGCCTCGCGAGCTACAACCAGATCGTCAAGGTCGAGCCGATGCAGCGCGCCCTCACCGAGCTGGGAGCCCGCGCGTGGATGGCGGGGCTTCGCCGCACGCAGTCCAGCACCCGCGAGAACCTCTCCGTGTTCAGTACCCAGGAGGGGCGCACCAAGATCCTCCCCATCGTGGAGTGGACCGACCGCGACGTGCACCGGTACCTGACCGAGAACGACCTTCCCTACCACCCGCTCTGGGAGCAGGGCTACGTCTCGATCGGCGACGTCCACACGACGCGCCCCCTCTCCGCGGACATGTCGCCTGAGGAGACGCGGTTCTTCGGCATCAAGCGCGAGTGCGGCCTGCACGACCCGGCCGCGAACATCTGACCCTTTTGAAATGAGCCACCTCGACGATCTCGAATCCCAGAGCATTTACCTTATGCGCGAGGCCTTCCACGGCTTCGAGAGGCCCGCGATGCTCTGGTCCATGGGCAAGGACTCGAACGTCCTGCTCTGGCTGGCGAAGAAGGCCTTCTGCGGGCACATCCCCTTCCCCGTCGTCCACATCGACACCACCTACGAGTTCCCGGAGATGCTCGCGTTCCGCGAGTGGGCGAAGGGGCACTATGGCTTCGACCTGAAGGTCTGGACGAACTTCGAGGCGCGCGGCCGCGGGATCGGCTACGAGACCTCTGACCCGGTCACGGTCACCCATGAGCTGAAGACGGTCGCCCTGCAGCAGTGCCTCGCCGCGTTCGACTTCGACGCCCTCATCACCGGCATCCGCAGGGACGAGGACTCGACGCGGGCCAAGGAGCGCTACTTCTCGCCGCGCAACGCCGAGTTCGAGTGGGACTACAAGGACCAGCCCCCCGAGTTCTGGAACCACTTCACGACGGAGTCGGGGCCGGGGGAGCACGTGCGCGTCCAGCCGCTGCTGGACTGGACCGAGATCGACATCTGGCGCTACTGCGACCGCGAGAAGGTGCCGCTCCCGGGGATGTATTTCTCGAGGAACGGCGAGCGCTTCCGCTCGCTCGGCTGCATGCCGATCTCCAAGCCCGTCAAGAGCGAGGCCAAGACCATCGACGACATCATCGAGGAGCTGAAGGTGACGCGCGTCTCCGAGCGCGCGGGCCGCGCCCAGGACCACCACGAGCGCAATGCGATGCAGAAGCTCCGCGCCAAGGGGTTCATGTGATTTGAAGATGAGCACCCTTTCGGACACCACCCTTCCCTCCCCCTCCACCAGGGCCCCCGCCCAGGCGGCCGAGCCGGCGCAGCCCGCGGCGTCGGACCACCTGCAGCTCGTCGTCGTTGGCCACGTCGACCACGGCAAGTCGACCCTCATCGGCCGCCTGCTCTTTGACACCCACTCGGTGCCGGACGGCAAGGCCGAGCGCATCGAGGCGGCCTGCAAGGCCGAGGGGATGGAGTTCGAGTACGCCTTCCTGCTGGACGCGCTCCTTGAGGAGCAGGCCCAGAACATCACGATGGACACGACGCGCGTGCCCTTCCGCACGGACAAGCGCTCGTTCACGATCATCGACGCCCCCGGCCACAAGGAATTCCTGAAGAACATGATCACGGGAGCCGCGAGCGCCGACGCCGCCGTGCTCCTCGTGGACGCCCAGGAGGGTCTGCGCGAGCAGACCCGCCGCCACTGTTTCCTGCTCTCGCTCCTCGGCCTGCGCCAGATCGTCGTCGCCGTGAATAAGATGGACCTCGTGGGCTACAAGCCCGGGGTCTTCGACGCCATCCAGACGGAGCTCGGCGCGTTCCTCGCGAAGCTCGGGGTCGAGCCCTCGTATTTTGTCCCGATCTCGGCGAAGCACGGCGAGGGCCTCCTCAAGAACAGCGCGCACATGCCCTGGTACAAGGGCCCGACCCTGGTCGCCGCCCTCGAGAAGTTCCGCGGCTCGGTCACCTCGTCGGGCGGCCCGCTCAGGCTCTCCGTCCAGGATGTCTACCGCTTTGACGCGCGCCGCATCGTCGCGGGGCACATCGAGTCGGGCACCGTGTCGGTCGGCGACCCCATCGAGTTTGTCCCCGGCGGCAAGCGCAGCCGCATCAAGACGATCGAGACGTGGCCCCAGCCCGACTCGCCGCTCACCGGGCCCATCGAGGCCGGCAGCGAGGTCGCCGTCACCCTCGAGGACGAGCTCTTTGTCGAGCGCGGCCAGGTCGGCGCGGCGCTGAACGACAAGCCCTACGAGGCGAGGACCTTCACGGCGCGCGTCTTCTGGATCCACCAGACTCCCCTGCGTTCGGGCGAGCTGATCCCCATTAAGCTCGGCACGCAGCAGGCCGAGGCGCGCGTGCTCGGCATCCAGCGCACGCTGGACGCCGTCACGCTTGAGACCGGCACCGGCACCACGGGCGAGGTCAAGGTGCACGAGGTGGCGGAGATCCGCCTGCGCGTGCGCAAGCCCATCGCCTTCGATGTCGCCGGCAAGATCCCCGCCCTCGGGCGGTTCGTCCTCATGCGCGGGCGCCGCATCGGCGGCGGCGGCGTCATCGACTCCGTCATCGAGGAGCCCGTCGAGAGCCGCAGCTCCGGCCCGATCAACCGCTCGGCCATCCTCGGCCACCGCGGGTGCATCGTCTGGATGACGGGCCTTTCGGGCTCCGGCAAGTCGACGCTGGCCCAGGCCCTCGAGCAGAGGCTGCTCAATTCCGGCATCCTCTCCGCGATCCTGGACGGCGACGTGCTGCGCACCGGCCTGAGCCGCAACCTCGGCTTCACCCCCGATGACCGCAGCGAGAACCTCAGGCGGGCCACCGAGCTCGCCATCCACCTGGCCGACGCCGGCGTCGTCGTCATCGCGGCCCTTATCTCCCCCTTCCGCGCCGACCGCGCGATGGCCGCCGAGCGCGCCAAGGAGCGCGGCGTGCCGTTCGCCGAGGTCTTCGTCAACGCATCCCTCGCGGAATGCGAGAAGCGCGACCCGAAGCAGCTCTACCAGAAGGCGCGTGCCGGGCAGATCCCGCATTTCACCGGGATCGACTCCCCGTACGAGGCCCCCCTTGCCCCCGACCTCGAGTTGAGGACCGACAAGCAGTCCGTCTCCGACTCGATCGAGAGGCTCACGCAGCTGACCCTCGGCCTTGCGAGGCCGTCCGAGCAGGCGGGCGCGGGCGCCGACATATGACCTGCGGTCGGGTCTACCTCGTCGGCGCGGGGCCGGGCGACCCGGAGCTCATCACCCTCAAGGCCCACAGGCTCCTGGGGGAGGCCGACGTCGTCGTCTATGACCACCTCGTCGACGCCGCTCTCCTGAAGCTGACGCGTCCCGGGTGCGTGCACCTGTTTGCGGGCAAGAAGGGCGGGCAGCCGTGCCGCCCCCAGAGCGAGATCGACGAGACGCTGGTCCGGCTCGCCCTCGAGGGAAAGACCGTCGTCCGCCTGAAGGGCGGCGATCCCTTCGTGTTCGGGCGCGGCGGCGAGGAGGCCACGGCGCTCGCCGAGGCCGGCGTGCCCTTCGAGATCGTGCCGGGCGTGACCTCGGCGCTGGCCGCGGCCGCGTACTCCGGGATTCCGCTGACCCACCGCCTCCACAGCTCCGCCATCGTGCTCCTGACGGGGCACGAGGACCCCGCAAAGCCGGACTCCACGGTCCGCTGGGAGGACTACGCGAGGCTCGGCGCCACCCTGTGCGTCTACATGGGAGTGAAGAACCTCGCGACCATCGCGGCGCGGCTCGAGGCGGGCGGCATGGACCGCTCGACCCCCGCCGCGATCATCCAGTCGGCCACGACGAGGGACCACCGGCGGATGCTGGGAACCCTCGGGACAATCGCGGACATCGCGGAGCGGGAGTGCGTCGAGGCGCCGGCCATGCTGATCATCGGCGAGGTCGCCGCGTTCTCGGAGAGGCTTTCATGGTTTGAGCCGGCGCTGGGCGCGGAGGCCGCGCGATGAGGATCGCGCTGGTCGACAACGGCTCCCTCGAGCCCGCGGCGCACGAGTCCCTGCGCGCCGCGGCGCTGGCGATCGGCGAGCGGGCGCACGCGCCCGTCGAGGCCGTGTCCTGGAAACACAGCGGGCGCATTCCCGCGGCCAGGCTCCACGCCGGCGCCGCGCAGACACTGGCCCCGTGGATCCGCGCCCACGTCGCGGCGGGCGAGCGCGATTTCGTCGTCGTGCCCTTCTTCGTCAGCCCCGAGGGCTCAATCGGCTCCGCCCTGGCGGGCGACATCGAGGCGCTCCGGGCCGAGATCGGGCCCTTCACCGTCGCGTTCTCCGAGGGCCTCTCGCCGGACAGCACGCTGCCGGCGATCATGGCCGAGCGCATACGCGAGGCGGCCGCCTCCCTCCGGCTCCGGCACCCGAGCGTCGTCGTCGTGGACCATGGCGGTCCCTCGATGAACTCGGCGCTCATCCGAAACCGGGTGGCCGACGGCGTCCGCGACAGCCTCGGCGGCTTCATCGGGCCCCTCGTCGCCTCGTCCATGGAATCCCCGGACGGCCCCGGCTTTGACTTCAACCGGCCCCTGTTCGCCGAGGCATTGGCGATGAAGGGTTTCAATTCCGGTTCGGTCCTCGTGGCCCCCCTCTTCCTTTCGCCCGGGCGCCACGCCGGCCCCGCGGGGGACCTGCGGAAAATCGCGCGCGGGGCCGAGGCCGCGGCCCCGGGGCTACGGTGCCATTTCACCCAGCTGATCGGGACGCACCCCAAGGCGATCGACGCGCTTGCCGGCGCGCTCGCGAGGGTCCTCCGGGTCGGATCCCACTCATGAGCGACACAGCAGAGTCCGCTGCCAAGCCCCTCCACAAGAACGAGGCTCTCAAGGCCGGGAGCAACTACCTGAGGGGCCACATCCTGCGCGACCTCGAGGATGCCTCCACGGGCACGATCACCGAGGACAGCGCCCAGCTCACGAAATTCCACGGCATCTACCCGCAGGACGACCGCGACCTGCGCGCGCAGCGGCGCAAGGAGGGCAGGGAGAAGGCCTACATCTTCATGGCGCGCATCCGCGTGCCCGGCGGCGTGTGCACCCCGGCGCAGTGGCTGGCGATGGACGCCATCGCCGACTCGCGCGGCAACGGCACGCTGAAGATCACCAACCGCCAGGCGTTCCAGCTCCACGGCGTCCTGAAGGGCAACCTTCGCCCCGCGATCCGCGAGATCAACAAGGCCCTGCTCGACACGCTCGCCGCGTGCGGCGACGTGAACCGCAACGTCATGTGCAATCCGAACCCGCACATTTCGCGGCTGCACAAGGAGACGCTCGACGTCGCGAAGGCCGTGGCGACCCACCTGCTCCCCAAGACGGGCGCCTACCACGAGCTGTGGGTCGACGAGAAGCTGGTCGCGGGAGGCGAGCCCGAGGAAGAGGAGCCGATGTACGGCAAGACGTACCTGCCGCGCAAGTTCAAGACGGTGTTCGCCATCCCGCCGAGCAACGACGTCGACGTCTTCGCCCATGATCTCGGCTTCATCGCGATCGCCGACGAGTCCGGCCGACTCGCGGGCTTCGACATCACGGTCGGAGGCGGCATGGGCATGGCGCACAACCAGATCGAGACCTTCCCGCGCCTCGCCGAGGTGCTCGGCTTCTGCACGCCCGAGCAGGCGGTGCAGGTGGCCGAGAAGATCGTCACCGTCCAGCGCGACTTCGGCGACCGCACCGACCGCAAGCACGCCCGGTTCAAGTACACGGTCGCGGACCGCGGCCTCGTCTGGATCCGCAACGAGGTCGAGCGCCGCCTCGGCTGGGAGCTCGGCTCGCCCCGGCGGTTCGAGTTCACCGACACGGGCGACCGATACGGCTGGACGGACGGCCCCAACGGCGACTCGCACTTCACCCTCTTCATCGAGAACGGCCGCGTGAAGGACGCGACCAAGACCGCCCTCAGGGAGATCGCCAAGGTCCACAAGGGGGACTTCCGGCTGACGCCAAACCAGCACCTCATGATCGCGAGCGTGTCGGCCGCGGAGCGGCCGAGGATCGAGGCGCTGCTCAGGGAGCATGTCCTCGACACGGCCCATCGCGCGACCGGCCTGCGCCTGAACGCGATGGCCTGCGTCGCCCTGCCGACCTGCGGCCTGGCCCTCGCCGAGAGCGAGCGCTACCTGCCGGACCTTGTCACCCAGCTCGACGCCGAGGTGGAGGCGGCGGGCCTGCGCGATGACGCCATCGTGATCCGCATGACCGGCTGCCCCAACGGGTGCGGCCGGCCCTTCCTGGCCGAGATCGGCTTCGTGGGGCGCGCGCCCGGCAAGTACAACATGTACCTCGGGGCCGCGTTCAACGGGTCGCGCCTGAACTCCCTCTACAAGGTGTCCGTCGCGGATTCCGAGATCGTGTCCCTGGTCAGGCCGCTCCTGCG
>Ga0302311_10000824_pt1 | contig 37530 bp, 31 predicted proteins | sample III_Palsa_N1_3_FD_200449 | JGI IMG/M metagenome (GOLD analysis project Ga0302311, IMG submission 200449) | Peat permafrost microbial communities from Stordalen Mire near Abisko, Sweden - III_Palsa_N1_3 | ecosystem: Environmental > Terrestrial > Soil > Palsa > Peat permafrost | place: Sweden... | reverse complement strand
GCGGACCGTCGAGGCGACCTGGCGGCGCATCGGCGCCCTCCTCGACCACTTCTCGGCCGAGGAATGCGCCAACTACCTCGTCAACTCAGGCTACGCTCCATGCTGAAGCGGTCACGCTCTAGGGCGCCGGGGCGTCCGGTGGGGCGTCCGGTGGGGCGTCGGCCACGCTGCGGTATTCTTGGCGGGGCGAGGCGTAGTCGATGTACTGTGGTGCCGCGTTGCCGACCAGCAACAGGGGCCGGTGAAGCAGGCCCCTCAGCAGCTTCATGACCCGGATCGCCGCAAGCTCCTGTCCCTCGGGAATTGGCGTCCCATAAGCGGCCCTATGCCGTCACCGCCAGCCTGCCCGACAGCGGACTCTCCCAACTTCGGCTTTGAGTCATCTCCAGTCCATCGCTCGCCAATGCCATCAGGGTCCGGGAGGCGATCCCTGAATCCGGCTGACCATCGCCTTCACCACCGCTTCCTGCTCGACATAGAGCGTGAGCAACCGGTCCACCCGCGCCGGCTCCCAGGCCATGACCTGGGCGATCTCGTCGCGCGCCATGCCGGCCACGCGCAGGCGCGTGGCGAAGGTTCCGCGCGCGTCGTGAAGGTGTTTGTCGATGCCGCACGCGGCTTTAGCCTTTATGATCTGGGTCTCCAGGCCGTCACCGGTCCACGCCTTGCCGCGGCTGTTGGTCAGTACCGCATCGGTCGCGGGCAGAGGCGGCTTTCCCTTGCGCTTCCGCTCCTCTTCCAGGCCCGCCCGGGAGGCCCTGATCTCGCCCAGCAGGGCGCGCGTCTCGTCGAGGAGCGGGATGAAGGTCGTCTTGGCGTGGCGGCTCTTGGCCGTGGGCTTGGCGATCGTAAGGTCGCCGATGTGGCGCCACTCGAGCTTCACCAGGTCGCCTCGGCGAAGGCCGGTAAGGGAGGCGAGGCGCAGCGCGTGCCCCACCTGCATCGACGCCGCCTTGCAGAAGCGCTCGATCTCGTCGGCGGTCCAGATCTGGTCCGCGCGGTCCGAGCGATAGAGCTGCTCGACGCCGGCGATGGCGTTGATGGTGATCAGGCCGCGATCCAGGCCCCAGGCTAGCACGCGCGAGAGCACCTGGATGGCGTAGTCGGCGCTCCGGGGTCGATCGGCCCACTGGTCGCGCCATTCGAGCAGGTCGGCGCGCACGCGCCGGTCGTCGAGCGCGCGAAAGGTCAGGCCGCCGATGTCCTTGCTGGTCGCGTCGGCGCCGATCCGGTCGAGCCAGCATGCCCATTCGGCCTTGGTGCTGTCGGTCAGCCGGCCGAACTCCGGCGAGGCCTTGTAGCGGACAACGAGGCTCGCCAGCGTGTCCTTGGAGGGCGCCTTGCGCTGGGCGGCGGCGTCCATGAAGGCGGCGACAAATTCGGGATCACCCGGCTTGCCGGGCAGGCGCGGCCCACCTTTCCAAGCATACCAGTAGGTGACGACGCGGCGGTCCGCGAGGCGGACGGTGACCTTGTTAAGTCCCTTCAGCCGAACGCTGGGCACGGCGAGCCCTCCACGCATCCAACTCGGCGCCGGCGCCGGACGGACCGAGGCTTTCGGCGGCTGGCACGATCAGGACGCCGCCATCCGGCAGCATCTCGATCTGGCGGACGGACTGGCCGGTGTCCAGCAGCGCCTTGAGCACGCGGTCCAGGTCCGACTTCCGAACGGCGTGGCCTCGACTCATGTTCCGCGACGACCTCGCTGCGCGCAATCCAGACCGCGCGATCAGGCGACCCCAGGCGAGGGGCCGTCAATGAGAGCCGGCGAGCGCGTTGGCGGTCGTTGGGCAGGCGCGTCGCGTTCCCGCGCTGTTCCGAGTGGCGGAGAGTAGCGAGCGTTCGCATGAATGGGTCCAAGACGAGGGCCGGCCGGTTAACCGAACACCGGCCGACCTTCGGTTATGTTGATCAGTTGCGGCATGGCGTAGATCGCCGGCGTGCGTCCGGCGCCCTCCCTTAGGCGGTGGATCAGGCCTTCGCCTTCGAGCTGCCGAAGCATGTTGTTGGCGGTCACGCGGGTGTTGAAGCCGGCAGCCTGGTGGAAATCCGTCGCGGCGATGATGGGCTTGGAAAAGAAAGCGTCCACCGCCGCCATGGCGAATTGCGAGTGGGTGATCTCGACGAACCGCCGGCGCATTTCCTCGTAGAGGTCGCGAACCTGGCGGACCTTGCCGAAGTTGGCTTCCGCCTGGGAGGTCAGGGCGTCGATGAAAAAGGTCAGCCAGCCCTGCCAGTCGCCATCCTCGGTGATGGCGAGGAGCCGGTCGTAATAGATGTCGCGGTGCTCTTCGAGATACTCGGAGAGGTAGAACATCGGCCGTGACAGGGCGCGTCGCTGGTAGAGCAACAGGGGGATCAGCATCCGACCGATGCGTCCGTTGCCATCCTTGAAGGGGTGAAGAATCTCGAACTGGGCGTGGGCCACGGCGGTTTGCAGGATGGGATCTTCCGCGTCGCTGTCGAGATAGGCCGCCCAGGCCTCCAGGGCTTGCGGGAGGACCAGCGGATTGGGGGGAACGAAGCGCGCCTTGTCGATCGGGTCGCCGTGGCGGCCGATCCAATTCTGGTCTGTCCGGAACGCGCCGGGAGTCTTGTCGCGGCCGCGCACGCCTTGCATGAGACGCTGGTGGACGCCCTTGATCAGCGAGAGGGAGATGGGCCGCTCCGCGAGCGCCTCTTCGGCGATCATCAGGGCGGCGCGGTAGTTTGAGACTTCTTCGATGTCGCCGCGACGCGCCTCGTTGGCGAGCATCCCGGCGTCGAATTCGAACACCTCGTCGAGGGTCGCCTGCGTCCCCTCGATGCGGGAGGACAGCACGGCTTCGTTGACCGTGATCGGCGAGAGCAGCCCCCCCGGATTGGGGAGGGTCTGGAGCATGCCGTCGTAGCGAGCGAGCGCGGCGTTCGCGCGTCCGACAATTGGCACGAGCGTCCGCCAGTCGAGCTCGGTGAGCGGGAGACGATCTGGCGTACAGGGCTGTTTGGGCATGAGCCGAACTTCAGGACGGATCGGAGCCTAACGCGAGCCCAGCATTTGTGAAAGGCAAAATCACCATTCGCTTTTCGCTACGGGTTTTGTGAAACGCGAAGTTTCCCCTAGCGAAACTGTGAGAGCCAAAAACACCGCTCGTTTTCCACAAGGCCACCTGTGGAACGAGGAGTTTACACAAAGGTGTTTGTGAAACGTGATTCGCCTAATCGGTTTCTGCAAACGAGTGTCCGTCGGGCGACGCCTGTGCATCTCGCCCGACCCGAATCCCCGTCCAATTGAAAGTCAAACGTCGTCCATCTGAAAGTCCGCGGCCGTCCATTTGAAAGTCTGGCGGGCGCGAGAGGTGTCGAGCAGAGCCCCGATCCAGGACGGCAAGATAAAAGGCCCGCCTCCGGTCGGGCGCATGTGGTTGAAGGAATTGAAGAATTCGGTGACCCGCCCGAAAGGGGCTGCTGTCGCATTTGCCGAATACGCCAATGAAATCAATGTTCCGACCGACGTCGCCAAGACTGAGCCGGCGCTTTAGGCTTTGAAAATCTTGAACATTCCCGTTCAGGCGACAGCAAGCTCTGCTGAGGTTGCACCAAAATTCCTCCTCCCGACCAATGCGATAGGCCAACGCGACAGCCGGCCTTTTATCTTGCCGTCAATAGATCCGATCCGACAGCGTGACTGTGGCCGATGTCGGTCGAACCGAGATCCAGCTACCTAATCCGAGGTAGCCGATCACTATCCTGCAACTCGGCGTTTGCCTGGCGAAGATAGCCCACGGGAACCATTCTCTGGCCGGTCCAAGAGCTGGGCATCTTTGCCAAAGCCACCCGTTCGGGACCATTGAAGATGACTTTTCCCACCCGGCGGTCAAAGTCGAAGTGAAAGAACAGGAGGTAATCAGCGCCTGTCTCCAGCTTCCTGAATGCAGGGCCGCGAAACGTGCCGCTCGCCTTTACCTGCACGGACTTCCGCTCTGGCCCCGGCGCAAATCCGTCGATTGCCTGCCCGCATCGATGCGTAAGCATGATGTCAAAAAGCTCAGCCGCCACCGCTTCGCCTATGTCGCCCACCAAATTTCCATCTAGGGTGAAACGAAGCCCGGAAGAGGCATACCTCCCCCGAAGTTTGTCTCTCGCAGCCAAAAGCGGCTGTATTTCCCGCGGCAGCTCAAACTCATCCATCAAGGTCAAGCTACCACGCTTGTTTCCCCTTTCCATGGCGGACCTCCCAGGCGTCCGCGGGCGCGCGCTCTCAACTCGGATCCGTGTCCATTCGTCGTGAACAGCGCAGTTTTGCCGCCTCGCGCGTTTGGGAATTTTCGCCTATCCCATTGTATCCATTACGTGCGATTTGAGCGGATTTGGGACCTAACACGTTGAATCAACTCGATTCATGTCAGCTTCCCAAGCTGAATGTCGGGGGTTCGATTCCCCCCGCCTGCTCAAGCGCTCAGGCCGCGATCTGGGCCGGGTCGTAGAAGAACTGTTCCTCGGCGATGAAGTCGCCTTCCCAGCGCTGCCAGGCGATTTCCTCGAGCACCCGCTCGGGGCCTTCGGCGGGGGCGAAGCGGAAGCGCCAAAGCACCGCCACGTGATCGCCGGCCACCGCGGGCGGGGCGACCAGCTCGGCCTCGATGGACTTGAATGCGCCCATGACCCCGCGCTCCCAGGCCACGAGACCGTCCCGGCCGACGCGCGGCGGCGCCATGTTCTCGCGCATCGAAGCGCCCGGCGTGTAGAAGCGCTCGATGGCGCCGACGAAGTCGCCCGACGTCACCGTTTCGACGAACGACTGGATGCGGTGGTTGCTCGGCATGGCTTGGGTCTCCAGGCGTCTGAAGCGGGGCGATACAAAAACCGACCCGAAGTCGGTTATTACCGACTGAGAGTCGATAAATCAATGAGGAAAGCATGCGCCAGGCCGAACGGAGCGAACTTACGCGCAAAGCGATCCTGGAGGCCGCGCGCCAGCTGTTCGCTGACCAAGGGTTCGGAGGCGCCACCATGGACGAGGTTGCGCGCGCGGCAGGCGTCGCGAAGGGGGCCGTCTACCATCACTTTTCCACCAAGGAGGCGCTGTTCGAGGCCGTGTTCGAACAGATCTCGGCCGGGCTGGTGACCGAGGTGGTGCGCAGCGGCGCCGGCGCCAAGGACGCGCTCGACGCCATGGTGGTCGGCACGCGCGCCTATTTCGAGATCTGCTCGGGTCCACCCTACCGGCAGATCATGCTGACCGACGGCCCGGCGGTGCTCGGCTGGCAGCGCTGGCGCGAGATCGATGCGGCTCACTTCGGTCGCATGATCCCGGCGGCCCTCACCGCAGCAATCGACCAGGGCCTGTTGCCGCAACAGCCGGTCGAGCCCCTGGCCAGGCTGCTGCTGGGCGCGGCGAGCGAGGCGGCGGCGGCCTGCGCTGCGAGCACGGATCCGCGCGCCGTCGGCCTTGACCACGCGGCGGCGTTTCAAGCTTTGCTTGATGGACTAAGACGAAGGCCGTCCTGAGCTTTGCAGGGGTGGGGAGACTGACATGGCTGAGGCGCCGGGGCGGCGAGCGCGATCCTTCATGTCACGGCGACGGCTGGCAATGGCCAGCCTGATGCTTCTTGCCGCCTGCGATCCGATGAAGCGCCATGTCACCTACATCGTGACCAGCCCCGCCAACGCGGTCGACATCACCTCGACCAACGCCTACGGCGAGACCGAACAGCGCCTGGTCAGGCCGCCGTGGATCTCCCCCTTCGTGGCTGTCTCCCACTCGCTGTTGTCGATCTCGGCCCAGGCGATGGGCCCGCAAGGCGGCGTCGCCTGTGAGATCGTCGTCGACGGGGTCAAGCTGCAGAGCGCCAAGTCCACGGGCGAAGGATCGGTCGCCACGTGCAGCGCCGAAGCGCCCTGAGGCTTCTCGGCGAAGGAAGGCAGCTTCCTATTTGACGCGGGCGATCGCCAGGCCGTCGTGCCCTTTCACGCCCACCTGCTGCAGGACGATTGCCTCCAGACGATCGTCAGCGGCAATCATGGCGTTGAACCGCCGCGCCGCGGCGGCGGAAGGGTCGTCGGCTGGCGGCGACAGGACAGTTCCCTTGCGGATGATGTTGTCGGCGAGGATGAGAGAGCCGCTGCGCAGGCCACGCATGATGTGTGGCAGATAGTTGGGATAGTTCACCTTGTCGGCGTCCAGGAACACGAGGTCGAACGGCGCATCGGCCCGATCGACGACACCTGGCAGGGTTTCGAGGGCGGCGCCGACGACGATCTCGACCTTGTCCAAAAGCCCCGCGCGCGTGAGGTTTGCGGCGGCGACCGTCGCATGCCGCGGATCATACTCGAGCGTCGTGAGCCGCCCGTCGTCAGGTAGCGCACTGGCGAGCCAGATCGTCGAATAGCCGGCCAGCGTCCCCAGTTCGAGAATGCGGCGCGCACCGACCAGCTTGACCAGCAGGTACAGCAGCTTGCCTTGGCCGGCCGAGACCTGGATCGGTGGCAGGCCGGCCTCCTGGGCGCCGGCGATCGCCGCTTTCAGCGCGTCGTCCTCGGCCGCGAAAAGGCTGTCGATGTAGCGATCGACGGCGGTGAAAATGTCCGTGGAAACCATCAGCCGTCGTGTCTTCCTACGAGCGGGCCAGTCCCGGTCAGGATCCCCTACGGCGAGATGGGATCGCTGGCCGGGAAGGTCTCCTCGAGGGCCTCGTCGAGGCGCGCGTCCTCGGCGCCGGGCGCGGCTTCCAGGCGGGTGAGGATGTCGAAGCCGGACTTGAGCGCCAGGGTCACGGGCGTGCGCTCGACGATGTCGCGCAGGCGGGTGAGAGCCGCCTCATCCGGGGCCCCGGTCACCGCCACCTGGCGCGCGATCGCGCGGCGATCACCCTTGTGCAGCTCCAAGGTCACGCTGACCTGCACGCCGTCCCAGCCCTTGTGTTCGGCGTACATGCGCAGCGTTGTCGCCGTGCAGGCCGCCAGGCCCGCCAGCACCAGGGCGAAGGGCTCTGGACCGGCGTCGGCCCCGCCGAGCGAGGCCGGCTCGTCGGCGATTAGCGCGTGGCCGGCGGCGTCGATGTCGGTCCGCCAGCGGGCCTCGATGGTCACTCCGGTCACGCGCAGGCTCATGGGCGTCTCCTTTGGAGCTCATGTTAGGCCCGCGGCCGGGTCTGGCTAGCCCTTAGGCAAATCGCCGGTCGTCCAGCCCCCGCCAAGAGCCTCGATCAGAGCCACGGCCGTGGCCAGCCGGCTGGACTGCAACTGGACCAAAGTGTTCTGGTTCTGCAGGGCGGTCGCCTGGGCGGTGACGACGGTGGTGAAGTCCACAGTGCCGGCGCGATATTCGTTGATGGTGATCGTGACGTTGGTGTTGGCGTCATCGGATGCAGCTTTCGCCAGCGGCTCTTCGGTTCCGTAGACGCGCTGGGCGGCGAGGTTGTCCTCGACCTGGCCGAAGGCCGTGAGCACGGTCTGGCGATAGTTGGCGATCGCCTCGTCGAAGGCCGCGCGCGCGCCGCGCACCTTGGCCGTGCGGGCGCCGGCGTCGAAAATCGTCTCGCTCAAGCTCGCCCCCAGCGACCAGAAGCTGTTGGAAGCACTGAACAAATTAGACAAGGTGTTGGAGGCGAAACCGCCCTCGGCCGACAGGCTGAGCGTGGGGTAGTAGGCGGCCACGGCGACGCCGATCAACTCGTTGGCGGCTGCGGCGCTGCGCTCTTCGTTGGCGACATCGGGCCGGCGCTGCAGCAGGGTCGAGGGCACCACGGTGGGAATCTCGGGCAGCTTCAGGGTCCATGGCGCCGGAGCCAGGGTGAGGGCCGCCGGCGGCTGGCCGATCAGGATGGCGATGGCGTGCTCCATCAAGGCGCGCTGGCGGCCGAGATCGGCGTCGGTGACCTTGGCGCTCTCCAGCTGGGCCTGCGCGGTCAGGACGTCACTCCTGGCGGCATTGCCGGCGGCGTACTTGTTCCTGGTGATCTCGACGGTGCGGGCGTAGGCGGCGACAGTAGCGTCATAGAGGCGCTTTTCTTCGTCCAGCGCGCGCAGGCTGATGTAGTCGTCGGCCAGCTCGGTCTCGGCGGAGAGGCGGGCGTTGGCGACCAGGGCCGCGCTAGCCTGGGCGGAGGCCTTGGCGTTGTTGATCTGGCGGCGGACGGCGCCCCACAGGTCCGGCGCCCAGCTTGCGCCCAGGGTCGGCTCGTAGACGGTGTGCGTGTGGGAACCCCCGGCGGTCTGGCCCGCGCTTGTCTGCTGCGAGCTGGAGCCGCCGCCGCCGCCGGACTGGGTGACGCTGGCGCCGAGGCTGACCGTGGGGAACAGGGCCGCGCGGTCCTGAGCCACCAGCGCGTGGGCCTGGCGGTAGGCCGCCTCGGCCGCGGCGAGGGTCTGGTTGGAGATTTCGACCTTGGCCTCGAGGTCGTTCAGGGTCGGATCGTTGAATGCTGTCCACCAGTCCTTGCGATCGGCGGCGTCGGAGGGCTGGGCCGGCGCCCAGCCGTCCGCCTCCTTGAACGCCGGCGGCGTGGGCGTCGCCGGGCGCTTGTAGTTAGGGCCGACCATACACCCGCCGGCGCCGGCGAGAAGGACAGCGGAAAGGGCGAGGGAGCGGGCTCTGGTCATCGGATGGCTCGTCATCAATACGCGGGGGCCGGGGCGCCGGCGAGGCGGCGCCTCGGCCGGCGACGGAGGGAGAGACGGTCGAGGTAGAGATAGACCACGGGTGTCGTCAGCAGGGTGATCAGCTGGCTGACCAGCAGGCCGCCGATAATTGTGACGCCCAGGGGCTGGCGCAGCTCCGAGCCCTCGCCCCAGCCGACGGCCAGCGGTGCGGCGCCGAGGATGGCGGCGAAGGTGGTCATCATGATCGGCCGAAAGCGGGTGATCGCCGCCTGGCGGATGGCGTCGCGCGGCTCGAGGCCGTGCTCGCGCTCGGCGACGATGGCGAAGTCGATCATCATGATCGCGTTCTTCTTGACGATGCCAATCAAGAGGATGATCCCGATCAGCGAGATGATCGTCAGTTCCTGGTGGAAAACGATCGAGGCGACGAGGGCGCCCACGCCGGCCGAAGGCAAGGTCGAGAGCACGGTCAGGGGGTGGATATAGCTCTCGTAGAGGATGCCGAGGACGAGGTAGATCGCCACCAGAGCGGCGAGGATCAGGATCGGCTCGCTGGCGGTCGACTGCTGGAAGACCTTGGCCGTGCCCTGGAAACTGCCGTGCACGGTGGTGGGCATGTGGATCTGGGCTTCGGCTTGAGCGATCACCTTAGTCACGTCGCTGAGCGACTTGCCGGGCGCCAGGTTGAACGAGATGGTCGTCGCCGGAGAGGTGTCCTGGTGGTTGACCGAGTTGGGCGTGGCCCCGTCCGCCCAGCTGGCGAACGCCGACAGCGGGACAATCGTCTCAGGCGTCGCGCTCACCGCCACGCCCTGCGAGGCGGCCCTGCCGGAGGGGGCGGTAGGACCGGTGACGGCGGTCTTGCCGACGGCGATCGCCGCGCCCGCCCCGCCGCCGGCCGCGACCGCGCCGGGCTGCCCGGCGGTGTTGGCTGAGCCGGGGGCGTTGGGGTTGCCGGTCGAAGCCAGCACGGCCGTGCTCGTCGTCGTGGCCGCGGCCTGGTTGGCCTGCAAAAGCGTCAGGGAGGTGGAAAAAGACGACGGCGCGGCGTTCTCCGCCCAGGTGGACCGCACCGCCGAGTAGGCGAGGGTGGAGGTCGACTGGCGCGCCGGCGTGGCGGTGATCGGCGTGTAGGCGTTGGCGGCGTTCACTGAGGTCGTGGCCAGGGCCGTGGTGGCCAGCCCGACGGCGCTCGTGGGCGCCGCCGCGGTGCTGACGCCGCTCGCCGCCGTGCCGTTGCTGACATAGAGGTCTTTCAGGATCGTGGGGTCCTGCGTGTAGGCGGGGTCGGCCTCCATCACGATGCGGTACTGGTTGGTGTCCTTGTAGATCACCGACACCTGCCGCTGACCGAAGGCGTCGTAGAGCGAGTTATCGACCTGGGTGTCGGTGAGGCCGAGCCGCGCGGCCTTGTCGCGATCGATGGTGACATAGCTCTGGAGGGCGTGATCCTCCTGGTCGGTGTTCACATCCGTCAGGATGGGCTGCAGTTTCAAAGCCTCGGCAAGCTTTGAGGCCCATTGGCGCAGCTCGGTGAGATTCTCGGCCTGGAGCGTGTACTGGTAGGTGGCGCTACTCTGGCGACCGCCGACGGCCAGGTCCTGCACGGGGTTGAGGAACAGGGCGGCGCCGACGACGCGGGCGAGCTTGGGTCTGAGCCGCGCCACCACGGCGGCCACCCCGCCTTTTCGCTCGTTGCGGGGCTTGAGCACGGCAAACAGAAAGCCGCCGTTGGCGTTGCTGCCCTGGAAGGCGACCACGTTCTCCATCGACGGGTCGTGGCCGACGATGCCGACCAACTGACGCAGCCGCTGGCTGGTGATGGCGAAGGAACTCGACTGGTCGGACTGCAGGCCGCCGAACATCTGGCCGGTGTCCTGCTGCGGGAAGAAGCCCTTGGGCGCAACGCCGAACAGATAGACACTGAGCACGATGCACATGACCAGCACGACGAGCATCACCGGGCCGGCGTCGAGCGCCCAATCCAGCCCCTTCTCGTAGACGCGCTGCATCCAGTCGAACGACCGCTCCGAGAACCTGGCCAGGCGCCCCGGCTTCTTGGTCGGGTCCGGCCTGTCGATGAGGAAGGCGCACATCATCGGCGTCGTGGTGAGCGAGATCACCAGCGAAACCAGCACCGCCGCGGAGAGCGTCAGGGCGAATTCGCGGAACAGGCGACCGACGATTCCGCCCATCAACAGGATCGGGATGAACACGGCCACCAGCGAGATACTGATCGAGAAGACTGTGAAGCCGACTTCCTTGGCGCCCAGCAGCGCCGCCTCGAAGCGGCCCATGCCCGCCTCCACGTGGCGGGTGATGTTCTCCATGACCACGATGGCGTCATCGACCACGAAGCCGGTGGAAACGGTCAACGCCATCAGCGAGAGGTTGTCGAGCGAGAAGCCGGCCAGGTACATCACGCCGAGCGCGCCGAGCAGCGAGGTGGTCACGGCCACGCTCGGGATCAGTACGCCGCGGCCGTTGCGTAGGAAGAAGGCCGTCACAGCCACCACCAGCACGATGGCGATGATCACCGTGCGCTCCACGTCGGCCAGCGAGGCGCGGATGGTAATGGTGCGGTCGGCGGCGACCTGCATGTTGATGTCGGGCGGCAGGGCCTGGCGCAGCACTGGCAGCAGCGCTTTCACGCTGTCGACGGTGGTGATGATGTTGGCCCCGGGGGTGCGCCTGACCAGGGCCACCACGGCCGGCTTGCCGTTGACCAGGCCGAAGTTGTGCACGTCGGTAACGCTGTCGATCACGCTGGCGACATCGGACAGGCGTACGGCTGCGCCGTTGCGCCAGGCCACCACCACCGGCTTGTAGTCGGCGGCCGAGAGCCCCGAGTCGTTGGTGTAGATCTGCAGCTTGGTGTTGGCGTCCTGGACGATGCCCTTGGGCTGATTGGAGTTGGCCGAGGCGATGGCGGCCCGCACGTCCTCGAGGCCGATGCCGTATCTGGCGAGCGCTAGCGGATTGAGCTCCACGCGCACCGCTGGCAGCGACGAGCCGCCGATGTCGACCTCGCCGACGCCCTTCACCTGGCTGATCTGCTGCTCGATGATGTTGGATGCGGCGTCGTAAATCTGGCCTGGCGTGCGCGTCCGAGAGGTCAGCGCGACGATCATGATCGGCTGGTCGGCCGGGTTCTGCTTACGATAAGTGGGGTTGGCGTGCAGCGTCGCCGGCAGGTCGACTCGAGCGGCGTTGATCGCCGCCTCGACGTCTCTGGCCGCACCGTCGATGTTGCGGTCGAGGCCGAACTGCAGAGTGATATTGGTCTGACTGGTCCGGCTGGACGAGGTCATCTCGCTGACGTCCGAGATCACCCCAAGATGCTTCTCCAGCGGCGAGGCGACATTGGTCGCCATGGTCTCCGGGCTTGCGCCGGGCAGGCTGGCGCTGACCGAAATGGTCGGCAGGTCAACCTGCGGCAGGGGTGAGACCGGCAGCAGGAAGAAGGCCGCCACGCCGGCCAGAGCCAAACCACAGGTCAGAAGGACAGTGGCGATCGGTCGGCGGATGAATAGGGCCGAGACGTTCATGACGTCGGCGCCGATTCGGGCCGCCGGCGGTCGAAACGGCGGGCCAGGCGGTCGAACTGCAGATAGATCACCGGCGTGGTGAACAGAGTCAGAGCCTGGCTGACGATCAGGCCGCCGACGATGCTGACCCCCAGCGGATGCCGCAGCTCCGAGCCGACGCCCCAGCCGAGCATCAGCGGCAGGGCCGCGAACAGGGCCGCGAGCGTGGTCATGATGATCGGACGGAAACGCAACAGGGCGGCCTGGTGGATGGCCTCGCGCGGAGCCTTGCCCTCGTTGCGTTCGGCATCGAGCGCGAAGTCGATCATCATGATCGCATTCTTCTTCACGATGCCGATCAGCAGGATGATGCCGATGATGCCGATCACCCCGAGCGACTGGCCGGCGAGCATCAGTGCGACGAGGGCTCCCACCCCCGCCGAGGGCAGGGTCGAGAGGATAGTGATCGGGTGGATGTAGCTCTCATAGAGCACGCCCAGAACGATATAGACGGTGACGATGGCCGCCAGGATCAACCACAGCTCATTGCTCAGCGAGGCCTTGTAGGCGTTGGCGGCGCCGAGGAAGGCGGTGGTGATGCTGGTCGGCACGCCGACCTGGGCCTCGTCGCGTTGGATCGCCGAAACGGCGTCGCCAAGGGCGACGCCGCGAGCGGTGTCGAAGGAGATATTGGCGGCCGGGAACTGGGCAACGTGATTGACCTGTAGTGGGGCCAGTTTCTCGGTCACCGTCGCGACGGCCGACAGCGGAGTGGGCGCACCGTTGCTGGCGGTCAGATAGAGATTTCGCAGGTCGTTGGGTGAGGCGACTGTCTTGGGGTCGGCCTGAAGGATCACCCGCTCCTGGCTGGCTTGGGTGAAGATCGTCGAAATGATCGCCTGGCCGAAGGCGTAATAGAGCGTGTTGTCGATCGTCGAGGGCGTGATGCCGAGCCGTGCGGCGGTGTCACGGTCGATGTTCACGTAGGCCGAGAGGCCCTGGTTCTGCAGGTCAGAGGTGACGTTGCGGATCTTGGGTTCGGTCTTCAGGCGTTCGACGAGCTTGTTCGACCAATCGGTCACCGTCTGGGTGTCGGCGCCCTGCAGGGCGAATTGGTACTGAGTCTTGCCGGACGACGAGTCGATCGTGAGGTCCTGCACCGGCTGAACATAGAGGCCTGCGCCCGGCACTTCCGCCGCCTCCTGTCGCAGCCGGTCGAGGATCTGGTCCTGCGAGGCCGTGCGATGGCCGAACGGCGCCAGGTTGATCAGCATCCGGCCGTTGTTGAGCGTGGTGTTGACGCCGTCGACGCCGATAAAGCTGGTCAGGCTGGCGACGTCCGGGTCTTTGAGGAGGCGGGCGCCGATCTTCTGCTGCAACGTCGCCATGCCCGGGTAGGAGATCGACTGGCTGCCCTCGGTCACCCCCTGAACGATGCCGGTGTCCTGGGTCGGAAACAGGCCCTTGGGAATGATCATGAATAGCACGACGGTGAGCGCCAGGGTGCCCACCGCGACGAGCAACGTCGCCGCCTGGCGGTCGAGAACCCAGGTCAGCGCCGTGTCGTAATAGGCGATGACGCGGTCGACGGTCTGCTTGGAGCGGCGTCCGAACTCGCTGGTCTCCACCTTGTCGTCGGTGCGAAGCCAGCGCGCCGAGAGCGTGGGCGTCAGGGTCAGGGAGACGACGGCGGAGATGACGATGGTCACCGCCAGAGTGATGGCGAATTCCCGGAACAGGCGGCCGACCACGTCGCCCATGAACAGCAGCGGGATCAACACCGCGATCAACGAGACGGTCAGCGAGACGATCGTGAAACCGATCTGCTCGGCGCCCTTCAGCGCCGCCTGCATGGCGTCATCGCCAGCCTCGATGTATCGCGCGATGTTCTCGATCATGACGATGGCGTCGTCGACCACGAAGCCGGTGGCGATGGTCAGCGCCATCAGGGTCAGGTTGTTGAGCGAGAATCCTAAGGCGTACATCACCGCGAAGGTGCCAACGAGCGATAGCGGCACGGCGACGGCGGCGATGAAGGTGGCCGGCAGGCTGCGCAGGAACAGGAAGATCACCGCGACAACGAGGAAGATCGAGAGCATCAGCTCGAACTCGACGTCGGTGACCGAGGCGCGGATGCCGGTGGTGCGGTCGGTGACCACCTTGACGTTGACGCCGGCCGGCAGGGAGGCCGTGAGGTCCGGCAGGGATTTCTTGATCTGATCGACGGTGCTGATGACGTTGGCGCCCGGCTGACGCTGAACGTTGAGCAGCACGGCCGGGGTCTTGTCGTACCAGGCCCCGAGCTCGGTGTTTTCAGACCCGGCGATGACGGTGGCCACGTCGCGCACCCGCACCGGCGCATTGCCCGAATAGGCGATGATCTGGTTGGCGTAGTCGTCGGCAGTGAGCAGCTGGTCGTTGCCGTTGATGGTGTAGGACCGGGTCGGCCCGTCGAAGCTGCCCTTGGCGCCGTTGGAGTTAGCCGAGGCGATGGCGCTGGAGAGCTGGGCCAGCGAGAGGCTGTAGGCCGCCAGCTGGGTGTTGTTGGCCTGGACCCGCACCGCCGGCTTCTGGCCGCCACTGACCGAAACCAGACCCACGCCGGGCAGCTGGGCGATCTTCTGGCCGAGCTGCTGCTCGCCGTAGGCCTCCACCTGAGTGAGCGGCACGGTGTCGGAGGTAAGCGCCAGGGTCAGCACCGGCGCGTCGGCCGGATTGACCTTGGCGTAGAGCGGCGGCGCCGGCAGGGTGGTCGGCAGCAGGCTCTGGGCCGCGTTGATCGCCGCCTGCACTTCCTGCTCGGCGACGTCGAGGCTGAGGCTGAGATCGAATTGCAAGGTGATGACCGAGGATCCGCTCGAGCTGATCGAGCTCATCCGGTTCAGCTGCGACATCTCGCCAAACTGCACTTCCAGCGGAGCGGTCACGGTGGTCGCCATCACCTCCGGGCTCGCACCCGGATAGGAAGTGGTGACCTGGATGGTCGGGTAGTCGACCTCCGGCAGGGCCGAGAGGGGCAGGAAGCGGAACGCCACTATGCCGGCGAGCAGGATCGCCACCATCAGCAGCGACGTCGCCACCGGCCGCTCGATGAACGGGCGGGATGGATTCACGATCGCGCCCCGCCTGGCGTGCGCGTTGGGGGAAACGGGTTCATCCGGGTGCTAGCCCCCGCCGCCCTGGCCGCCGCTCCCGCCTCCGCCCTGACCTCCGCCGCCCTGACCTCCGCCGCCCTGACCTCCGCCGCCCTGACCTGAGCCACCCTGATCGCCGCCGTGGTGGTGATGGTGGCCGCCGCCCTGACCGCCGGCCCAGTGGCCATGGCCGCCGCCCGTTGTTGGGTTCTGGCCCGGCAGGACGACGGTGGCCCCTTCCTTGAGCCGGTCGCCGCCATCGGTGATCACCGTCTCGCCGAGATTGAGACCTGAGGCGATCGAGACGGTTTCAGGCGTCGCCGGCCCAACTTTCACCTGACGCGCGGTCACGGTCTGGCCCGGCTGCAGGAGCCAGACATAGTCACCGTTCGGTCCATGGCGGACCGCCGTGGTCGGCACGGTCACCTGGTTCTTCAACGTGTCGACCAGCAGGGTGACGTTGACGAACTGGTTGGGGAACAGCTTGCCGCCGCCATTCGCGAACGTGGCCCGGGCCTTCACTGTGCCGGTGGTGGTGTCGATGAGGTTGTCCAGGGTCGCGAGCTGGCCGGTCGCGAGAACCTCGCCGCCGGCGCGGTCGTAGGCGGTCGTCGGCAGGCCGGTGACGCCGTGTTGGGCGATGGGGCCGATCTCGTCCTCGGGCACCGAGAAGATCACGGTGATCGGGTCTATCTGGGTGACGACCGCGAACGGCGTCGACTGGTTGGCGGTGATCTGGTTGCCGGCGTCGATCTGCCGCAGGCCGATGCGACCGGAGACCGGCGCGGTCACCCGCGTGAAATCGAGATTGAGGCGCGCCGATTCCACCGTCGCCCTGTCTGCGGCGACCTGGGCCTCGTCCTGCTTCACCGTGGCGATCTGGTCTTCGTAGGTCTGGCGGGCGATCGAGTCCTGGGCGTTCAGGGTCTTGTAACGGTCAAGGTCGCGCTGGGCGCCGGCGAGGTTGGCCTGGTCGTGAAGCAGCGTGGCTTTGTCCTGGTCGAGGACCGCCTGGAACGGCCGGGGATCGATCTGGGCGATGAGCTGGCCCCTGCTCACCATCTGACCCTCGCGGAAGCGGACGCTTTCGAGCTGGCCGTTGACGCGGGCGTTGACGCTGATCGTCGCCACCGGCGTGACCGTGCCGAGCGCCGTCACCGTGATCGGGATGTCGCCGGCGGCGGCCTTGGCGACACCGACGGTGATCGCCGGCCGGCCGCCCGGCCCGCCGCCGAATCCACCACGACCGCCACGGCCGCCGCCGGGCGTTCCGGTCTGCTTGGCGCAGAAAGTCAGCACGGCGGCGATGAGAATCGCGGCGAGGATGACCATCGCCATGGCGGTCCAGGTGCGCAGCGGGCCCCGCCGTGGCGCGCGCCGGGCGCCGGGCGAATAGGGAGGACTATCGCTCATTCACCTTCCAAGCTCTGGGGGCGGGCGCGCCGGATGTCACAGGGTTGCGGCATTTGAATTGCGGCGCGGACATTTTTCCACAAATTTCACCATCCTGACCGCCCGCTCACATTCTGCGGGACGATCTGCTAGGTCACCGCCATGACTCGACGTGGCATCATCCTTGCGGGCGGCGCCGGCACTCGCCTCTACCCGCTTACCGTGGCTGTGAGCAAACAGCTCATGCCGGTGTTCGACAAACCGATGATCTATTACCCCCTCTCCGTGCTGATGCTGGCCGGCGTGCGCGAGGTGTTGGTCATCACCACCCCGCACGAGCAGGAAGCATTCCGCCGCCTGCTCGGCGATGGCGCTCAGTGGGGGCTATCCATCGACTATGCGGCCCAGCCGCGCCCCGAGGGCCTGGCCCAGGCTTTCGTCATCGGCGCCGACTTCGTGGCCGGGCGTCCCTCGGCCCTGATCCTGGGCGACAACCTCTTTTACGGCGCCACCCTGGCGGAAATCCTGCAGCGCGCGAGCGCCCGAGAGCGTGGCGCGACGGTCTTCGCCTACCGGGTCAAGAACCCCTCGCAATACGGCGTCGTCTCCTTTGGCCCGGACGGCCGGGCGATCGACATCGAAGAGAAGCCGGCGGCGCCCAAGTCCAGCCATGCGGTGACAGGGCTCTATTTCTATGACGCACGCGTGACCGACTTCGCGGCCGGTCTGCAGCCCTCACCGCGCGGCGAGCTGGAGATCACCGATCTCAACCGGCGCTACCTCGAAGCCGGCGATCTCACGGTCGAGGTGCTGGGCCGTGGCCATGCCTGGCTCGACACGGGCGCCCACGCCGCGCTGCTGGATGCTGCACAGTTCGTCCGCATCATCGAGGAACGCGAGGGCCTCAAGATCTGCTGTCCCGAGGAGATCGCCTGGCGTCAGGGTTGGATTACGGACTCCCAACTGGAGGCCCTGGCCAGTCCCCTGCGCTCGAGCGGCTACGGCGAATATCTCCTCGCCCTGTTGGGTGAAGCCCGGTGAAATTTCTCGAAACCTCGATCGCCGGCGTGACCGTGATCGAGCCGCAGGTGTTTGGCGACGCCCGCGGCTTCTTCATGGAGACGTGGCAGCGCGAGACCTTCGCCGCGGCGGGGATCGACGTTTCCTGGGACCAGGACAACCACAGTCGCTCGGCCCGCGGCGTGCTGCGCGGCCTCCACTACCAGTCGCCAAATCCGCAGGGAAAGCTTGCCCGCGTCGTCGCCGGCGCGGTGTTCGACGTGGTGGCGGACATCAGGCGTAGCTCGCCGACTTTCGGTCGCTGGTTCGGCGTTGAGCTCTCGGCGGAGAACCACCGTATGCTCTGGGCCCCTCCCGGAGTCGCCCACGGCTTTCTGGTGCTCTCCGAGAGCGCCGACTTCCTCTACAAATGCAGCGGCCTGTGGTCGCCCGCCGACGAGAAGGCGGTGCGCTGGGACGACCCGCAGCTGGCCATCGAATGGCCGCTGGAGCCCGGCCAGCAGCCGGCCCAGTCGGCCAAGGACGCGGCCGCGCCCTTCCTCGCCAAGGCCGTGCTGTTCCCATGAAGGCCCTCGTCACCGGCGCCGGCGGGCAGCTCGGCGTCGCCCTGCTCGCCTCCGCGCCTGCCGGCTGGGCGGCGGTCGGCCTCACTCGCGCCGAGCTCGACATCGGCGATTTGGCCGCCGCGCGCGCGACGCTCCGGGCCCACGCCCCCGACCTCGTGCTCAACGCCGCAGCCTACACAGCGGTCGACCGCGCGGAGAATGAATCGGAGGCTGCGCACCGGATCAACCGCGACGGCGCGCGCTTCGTCGCCGAGGCGGCGAAGGAGGTGGGAGCCAGGCTGGTCCACGTCTCCACAGACTTCGTGTTCGACGGCCGCGCGGGGAGACCCTGGCGGCCGGACGATCCGACCGGTCCGCTCAACGTCTACGGCGCTTCCAAGCTGGCGGGGGAGGCGGCCGTCGCCATGGCTGCGCCGGAAGCGCTCATCGTGCGCACGGGCTGGGTCTACGGGCCCCTCGGCGCCAACTTCCTCGCCACCATGCTGCGGCTGATGAACTCGCGCCCGGAGCTGCGGGTGATCGCCGACCAGATCGGCACGCCCACCTCGACGCTGGATCTGGCGACCGCGCTGTGGAGTCTCGGCCGAACCCAGGCGAGCGGAATCCTCCACTACGCCAATGCGGGCGCCGCCTCCTGGTATGACTTCGCCGTCGCCATCGCCGAGGAGGCGGTCGCCGCCGGCCTGCTGGAGCAGGCGCCGCCGATCATCCCCATCGCGACCAGCGACTATCCGACCCCGGCCGCGCGCCCGACCTTCAGTGTGCTGGACAAGACCGCCGCCTACGCGCTTCTGGGCGGTCCCGCGCCGCACTGGCGCGCCGCCCTTCGAGCTGTCCTGACAAAGATGAAAACATGACCTCGCTCCTGATCACCGGCGGGGCCGGTTTCATCGGAACCAACTATGTCCGCCGTCGCCGCGCCCGCCGTCCGACCGACGTCATAGTCGTGCTTGACGCCCTGACCTACGCCGGCGATCGCGCCAACCTGGAGGGCGTGCCGGACATCGTCTTCGTCGAGGGCGACATCCGCGACCAAGCGCTCGTCGAGCAGCTATTGACCGACTACACGGTGAACACCGTCATCCACTTCGCGGCCGAGAGTCACGTCGATCGCTCGATCCACGGTCCCGACGCCTTCGTCGGCGCCAATGTCGTCGGCACCCACGCGCTGCTTAAGGCGGCCCGCAACGTGTGGCTCGAGGCGGGGAGCGGCCGGCCGCACCGCTTCCATCACATTTCCACCGACGAGGTGTTCGGCAGCCTGGAACTGGCCGACCCGGCGTTCAGCGAGACCACGCCGTACGCGCCCAATTCGCCCTACTCGGCCACCAAGGCGGCCTCCGATCATCTGGTGCGGGCCTATCACCGCACCTTCGGCCTGGAGACGACGATCTCCAACTGCTCCAATAATTTCGGGCCCTACCAACACCCGGAAAAGCTGATCCCGTTGTTCCTGATCAACGCCCTGCATGGCCGGCCACTGCCGATCTACGGCGACGGCGGCAATGTGCGCGACTGGCTGGACGTGGCCGACCACTGCGCGGCGATCGACCTCATCCTCGAGCGCGGGCGGCCGGGCGAGACCTATAATGTCGGCGGCGGCTCGGAGCTGACCAACCTCGAATTGGTGGCGCAGCTCTGCACGGCGGTCGATGGCGCTTTCGCGGCCGATCCAGCGCTCGCCGGCCGTTTCCCGGAGGCGCCGGCGGCCAAGGGAGGCGCATCCGCCGCGCTGGTGACTCACGTGCCTGACCGGCCAGGTCACGACCGGCGCTATGCGATCAACGACGCCAAGCTGCGAGGCGAACTCGGCTATGCCCCGGCCGGCGATTTCGCCACGAGCCTGGCCGTCATGCTCACCTGGTACCTGCAGAACGAGCCGTGGTGGCGCAAGATCACCTCGGGCGCCTACAAGGAATGGATCGCCACCAACTATCGCCGGAACTAGAGCCCGGCGTTGGAAAAGGCGTCATCGAGGCGGGCCGAAATCTCCTGACCGGGCAGGGCCTGCTGCCCCTCCATCATCGCCGAATAGATGAAGTCGCCCTTGGCGCTCTGCACGCGGCCCTCGGCCCAGCCGACCGTGCGCGAACCGTCGGGTACGGAGTTGCAGCTGGCCTTGCGGCCGTCGGGAAGGGCCGCGAAGGTCAGGGCCTGACGGGCGCTGAGGAACCCCGGCCGGTCGCAGGCTGGCAGGCCGCGGACGCAGTTGAAGCCATTGTTGTAGCTGTAGACGGTCTTGCCGGTCTTCCGGTCGACGATCAGGACGCAGGTGTCCGGGTCGCCGATCGCCTGGGCGATCGCCTGGTCCAGCGCGTCACTGGGCAGCTTCGGCTCGCGAGGGCCGCAAGCCGCAAGGGCCACGAGCAGGAAAACGGCGGCGGCCGTCTTCACCGCTTCCGCTCCCGTTCCCGGAACCATTTGGGGAGCAGGGCGCCGAGAGCCTCGCGCGTCAGATAGCCCTGGTGTTTGGCGTCGAGCAGATCGAACCGGCGGTCGGCCATGGTCAGCCACTCGATGAGCCTGATGTGGGCGTTCAGCTGAAGGTCGGCGCTCGAAACCGGCTCAGGGTCGGAAAGGAGCGAGATGGTATTCTCAGAGCTTCCGCGCGCGAACCCCTGTCCTGCGATGTCGAGGTCCGCGGCCACCGACTTTTCGTAGGCGGCGATCTCGAAACCATCGATGACGCCATCACCGTTGGCGTCGACCTTATGGAAGAACTGCTCGGCGTCGGCGCGAAACTCGGCTCGGTCGATCCGGCCCTCGCGGCGGGCGTCGAGCCGGTCGAACCAGGCCTCGAAAGCGTCGGGCGCGGCGGCCGTGGGATGAATCGGCTCTCCGGAAGGCGAGATGAACACAGGGTCAGGCCGTGGCGCGGGCGCGGCCAGACCAGCCGACGCCGGCAGGACCAGCAACAGGGCGAAAACAGCCGTCTTCATCCGCTCAAGGTAAGGGCGCGCCGTCAGCTCGTCCAACGCAGCGTCCTTCCCTCGACCGGGTTGGCGAAGGCCCGACCGGCGGCGCGGCTGGCGACCCACTCGCGTTTCAGAGCCTGGTACCATTTGGCCTGCTGGTCGGCGTCGTCGATCCACATCAGCGCCGGGGCGTATTTGAGTCCCTGATTCTGCAGGTCGACCATGTCGCCATCCTGGCGCAGGAAGCGGCGCGCGCCGGCCTTCACGAACGGGCCGGCGAGGGCGAACACCGGGTGATCCGACCAGACGACTTGGGTGATGCGAGTCATGGCCTCATCGATAGGCGTGAGGCAGGTGAGCGAGAGCACCTGCCAGCGGCCAGCCTGGATATGTTCCCAGCGCAGGCCCGGCAGGCGGAAGGTGATTTCGGTCATCGGCGCACCGCCCAGCAGCGCGTAGGCCCGAGAGTTCTTCGAAGGCGGGTGTCGGACCATGACGAAGCCCTCGGGCGCGGGCTCGAAGCGTTTGGCTTTCTCATGCATCGAAGCGTGCGAACGCCACCACCATTGGCGATGCACGAACGGGCCGTGGGCGGGGTCCATGAGTCCCACCACCGCGTGATCGATGTGGGCGGCGAACTCCATGCGATCGATCAGCTTTGGCCGGCCGCCGACCACGCCGGGGAACAGGGGCGGGGGAAGGGGCTCCGACGGGCGCCGGGCGTCCTCCGCCATCCACACGAACACCAGGCCCTGGGTTTCGACCGCCGGGTAGCGGCGCACGCCGATGCGCGAGACGTCGAGGCTGTCGGCGGCGGTGAGTGAGGGCACCGCCGTGCAGGCGCCTGAGGCGGCGAAGCGCCAGCCATGGTAAGGGCACTCGACGCTTTGCGAGCCGTCCTGTTCCTGCACGAAGCGACCCGCTGACAACGGCGCTGCCCGGTGAGGGCAGATGTCCCGCAGGGCCACGATCTCGCCGCCTGGCGCGCGGCCCAGCATCACCGGTTCGCCGAGGATTTCGTAGCGGCTCAGGCGACCGGGCGCGAGGTCGCTCGCCAGGGCGGCAAAGTACCAGATATCCTTAAGGAACCCGCGCCCGAAGACGGCCGGGGGTGAGGGCTTGCTCTCGCCGTCGGGCATGGCGGTATTTTGCGGCGGCGGCTCCGGTGACGCAAGCCATCGGCGATTGATCGGCAAATCATCGGCTCGACGTCCTGTCGCAGCGCGCTGATCGAGCGCTCTCTCCCCCTCGCAATCGCCGCCAATCGAGGGATACGAGCTATGTTCAAGGTTTACCTGTCCGCAGCCGCCGGCTTCCTGGCTATGTGCGCCAGCGCCGCCGCCTACGCCGTGCACATATGAACGCCGAACGCTACGTGACCGCCATGTCCAGCCGCAGCGTCCTCAACTTGATAACCGTTCTGGCCGCGCTCGGATTTCTGGTCCTGGGCGTGGCCATGACCGCCCCCGCCTCCCCGATGGGGGCGCAAAATCCGGCGCCCAGCCTGGATGGGGCGTGATCTGGGCTGAATTCCGGCGCAAACGCGACCGTGCGGCGGCGTCGCCCTTGATGCGACGCCGGTTGCCCCCTACCAGAGACTGAACGACCGGCGGCATGGGTTTTCACCCGTCAGCTTCGCCGGCATACTGGCGGGCGAACGGGTGTATGACGCCAATTGTCGGCGGGATTGACGACGGCGACGCCGCCGTTCCTGGCGGAACGCGCGACGCCACGTCATTGGCCTACATCGATCTGGCGCGCGAGCGCGTCTTCCGACTGAGCCCCCTGGAGATCAACCCCGCACAGCGTCGGGTGGTCCACGATGACAACCGCGAGGAGTTGCTCGAGCCGCGCGTGATGCAGGTTCTGGTCGCCCTGGCGAAGGCGGGTGGCCGCATCATCTCGCGGGACGAGCTGATGGAATGCTGCTGGCGCGGCGTGGTTGTCGGGGATGATGCGCTCAACCGTGTTATCGGTCGGGTGCGGCGCCTCAGCGAAGGCTTGGGAGCGGGGGTCTTCGAGGTCGAGACCATCACCAAGGTCGGCTATCGGCTGTTGGCCGCCACCGAGGACCAGACGCGGTTGGGGGCCATCGCTGCGGCCGGCGGCGCGCGGCCGGCCCTTGTCCTTCCCGCCAAGCCGTCGATTGCGGTGCTGCCATTCAAGAACCTCTCCGGCGCCGCCGATCAGGAGTATCTGGCCGACGCGGTCAGTGAGGACATCGTCACCGCGCTCTCCCGTTGGCGGTGGTTTTTCGTGATCGCGCGCCATTCCAGCTTCACCTTCAAGAACAGCGACCAGGACCCGATCCGCATCGGCCAGGAACTCGGTGTCCGCTACCTGCTGTTCGGCGGCGTGCGGGTGGCGGGCCAGCGCATTCGGGTGACGGCTCAACTCGTCGACGCCCTGACGGGCTCCAATCTGTGGGCCGAGAAGTTCGACCACCAACTCTCGGATGTGTTCGTGCTCCAGGACGAGGTCAGCGAACAGGTGGCCGCGGCCATCGCTCCGGCGATGCTGCATGAGGAGGCCCACAGGTCCGATCACAAGCCCGCGACAGAATTCAGCGCCCTGGATCGCTTCTATCGGGGCATGTGGTGTCTCAATAAGTTCACAGCCGACTCCGTTGAGGAGGGGATGGTCCACTTCCGCGAAGCGGTCCGCCTCGACCCCGGCCTGGCCCTGGCGCATGCGGGTATCGGGCGCTTGCTCTACGGCCGGGTCATCTATGGCGTCTCGGAGAACGCGAAGGACGATTTGACGGCCGCGCTGGCGTCGGCGCGCACGGCGACCCGCCTCGATCCACGCGAGGCGACCGCGCATTTTGCCGCCTCGGGCGCCGAACTCTATCTCGGGGATCACGCCTCCTCGCTCGAAAGCGCCCGCCTGTCGCTGACCCTCAACCCCAACTTCGCGCTCGCGCACTACCGGCTGGGCCAGGTCTTGATCTTTTCCGGTCAGCCCAAACAGGCCATCGCGCCGCTCGAGCGAGCCTTCAGTCTCAGCCCGTGCGATCCGCAGCTGGGACCGATGTTCGAGACCCTCGCCCTGGCCCATTTTCAGGCGGGTAACTACGAACAGGCGGTCGAATTCGGCCGGGCCACGACGCGCCATACAGATGGCGTCTCGACGGTCCTGGTCGCTTCCCTGGCCAAACTCGGGCGATTCGAGGAGGCGGTTCAGGCGCTGGGCCGGACCGATCCGGTGGGAAGGTCGATCCGGCGGCCGATGCCGGCGCCATACGCCTCCTCGAGCGACCTCGACCATGTGCGCGACGCGTTCCGGCTGGCGCGCGAGGCGCGAGAGCGGGGCGTGTGAGACCGTTACTTGAGCGGGTGGGCGTCGTCCGGGTACCGGCTCTTGAACAGGATGGTGATGCCACCCTTGGTGTGGTCGGTGTCCGGAGCCTGCCAGATATCGATTTCGTAGTCGTAGGCGGGCGCCCAGGCGAAGGTCACCAGCGTGTGCGTGCTCAGGGCGTAGTGGATCGTCGCGCGCAGCGCCTCGGCGATGCCGCCCGGCGTGTTCGCAAGGTGGGCTTTCAGAGCCGCCTTGAGTGGGGCGGGCGCCTCGGTCGCCTCGGCCAACGCATCAGCGACGTCGGTCCCCGGGGCGAAACTGTCGCGACTGGACGCCGCGAACGCTCGGATATTGCTGTGCGCCGTCTTCGCATTGAGCGCATTCAGCGTAGTCTGCATCATCGGCATCGTCGGGTCCCCTCGGCGCCGCGCGACCTCCCCACCGGACCGCCGCACGCAAGCGCGACCAGAGGATAGGTGTGGCCGGGCGATTCAAGTCAAGCGAAGGCGCGGGGCCGGCCGGATGATCGGCAAAATATCGGCTCAAGGATGGTTAACGAGCCTCGCCTTGTGCCGCGAATAGGTGTCTAATCGTCCTCGTTCGGTGCTTCGCGGCGCCGGCGCGAGTGAGGATCCACGATGTTTTCCAAGTCCTCGGCCAGGGGGCGCACTGTCCTTGGCCACCCGGCGGACCCGAAGGCAGCGGCCGTTGCTACGGCCATGCTTTCTCGACTCGAAGCTTTGCGGGTCGACGTCGGCGACCTCGACAGCCCGGCCGACGCCCTCGAGGCGCTGCGCCAGTTGGCCGCCGAGGCTCCGGTGATGCACGGCGAGACGTTCCGCCGCATCGCCTGAGAAACCTCGCCGATCCGTATCGGCGAAGCATCGGCAGTTCATCGGTTCGCCCCTCGCGTGGCGACTCGATTGTAAGCGTTCCTGTGCAGCGTACCGGCGTGAGGCCGGAGTCAAAGCCCCAGAGGTTCGCGCATGCCGTTTCCGAGAGCTTTTTACCGCGCTGTGGCCAATCTTTCGCGCCCCCGAGTTCAGGGCGAGGACAGCGAGGCGCCTAGTGTAGAGATCGATGTCGCCGATCTGGACTTCGACCGACCTGAGGAGGCGCTCGAGGCCCTGCGTCGAGTGGTCGCCGAGGCTGGAAAGGGCGAGCAGTTGGTGCTGCTTAGGAAGGCGCCTGTCATGGAGGACGCATTCCGTCGAATCCCCGCGACCGAGGCGGCGGATCCAAAACAGTCTTAGGCAATATCGCGCCCGGGCCGTCAGGCTTCGACCGTCATTGACGCGTTCATCGGCGAAACATCGGCAAATCATCGGCTTGCCACCCATGCGGCGAGTCTCATTTGGTGTTCCATTGCGGTGTCCCGGCGCGTCGCCGGAGCCATCGCCCCAGGGGTTTCTAGAATGCCGTATCCGAGAGCTTTCTACCGCACCGTGACCACGCTTTCGCGGCCCCAGGGCTTTGACAGCGCCGCGCGTCGGATCGAGGTCGACCTTGCCGATCTGGACTTCGGCCGGCCCGAGGAAGCGCTCGAGGCGCTGCGCCGGGTGGTCGCCCAGGCGCGTAACGGGGAGCGGTTATCGCCGGCTCCCAAGGCGCCGCCCCACCGCCGGCACCTCGAAGCCGGCGTCGAGCAAGCGTTGGCGGTATACTCGCGCCACTGACACCGGCTTGACCGGTCCCCCAGCCCGGCCTAAGGCGCCTCGAAATCAAACGAATGTTTGAGGGAGGCGTTCTTGGAGCTCTTCGATCTCGCCGGCAAAGTCGCCGTGGTCACCGGTTCAACCAAGGGTATCGGCAAGGCGATCGCCGAGCGGCTGGCCGAACACGGCGCCAAGGTGGTCATCTCCTCGCGCAAAGGGGCCGCTTGCGAGACGGTGGCGAGCGAAATCAACGCCAAGCATCCCGGAGCGGCCATCGCCGTCGCCGCCAATATCTCCTCCAAGGATGATCTGCAGCGTCTGGTCGATGAGGCCCGCGCCGCTTTCGGCAAGATCGACATCCTGGTCTGCAACGCCGCCTCCAACCCATACTACGGGCCGATGAGCGGCATCTCCGACGAAGCCTTCCAGAAAATTCTGGGCAACAACATCGTCTCCAACCACTGGCTGGCGCAGCTGGTCGCGCCGGGGATGATGGAGCGGCGCGATGGCGCGATCGTCATCGTCTCGTCGATCGGGGGCCTGCGCGGCAGCGGCGTTCTCGGCGCCTATTGCATCTCCAAGGCGGCTGACATGCAGCTGGCGCGAAACCTCGCCCAGGAGCTCTCGCCCCACAACATCCGCGTGAACTGCATCGCGCCCGGCCTGGTTAAGACCGACTTCGCCCGCGCGCTCTGGGACACGCCGGAGGCCGAGGTCCGCTCCAGCTCTGGCACGCCGTTGCGCCGTCTGGGCGAACCGGACGACATCGCCGGCGCGGCGGTCTTCCTGGCCTCGCGAGCCGGGGCCTGGATGACCGGCCAGACCATCGTCGTCGACGGCGGCTCGACCAGCTAGCTTTTCAGGCTCAGCTCCCGCGCCTGGGCGAGGCGCCGGGCGCCTTCCTCCAGGGTCTGGCCGCGCTTGGCGAAGCACAGACGCGCAGTGGTGCGCACCGGATCCTCTTCATAAAACGCCGAAACCGGGATGGCCGCCACGCCAGCCTCCTTCACCGCTCTGAGGCAGAAGCTCATATCGTCCTCGGCGACGCCCGAGGCGGCCAAGTCGACATTGAGGAAATAGGTGCCCTGGCAGGGCAGCGTCGCGAAACCCTCGCGCCGGAGCGCGCCGGCCAGGAAGTCACGCGAGTCGGCGAGTTCGCCTGGCATGGCCTCGAACCAGGCTTCGCTGTTGTCGAGGCCCCAGGCGACCGCGGCCTGCAGGTTGGGCGGCGTCGTGAAGGTCAGGAACTGGTGCGCCTTGGCCAGAACCGCGCTGAGCGCCGGTGCGGCGATCAGGAACCCGACCTTCCAGCCGGTGAGGGCGAACATCTTGCCGGCGGAGCCGATCTTGACCGTGCGCTCGCGCATGCCTGGGAAGGTCATCAGAGGCTGGTGGCGCGCGCCGTCGAATACGACCTGCTCCCACACCTCGTCGCAGATCGCGGTAACATCGAAGCGCACGCAGAACTCGGCCAGCAGGGCGAGGTCCGCTTCGGGACAGATCGTGGCCGTCGGGTTGAGCGGATTGTTGAGCACCACCAGCCGGGTGCGGTCGCCGAACGCGGCCTCCAGCGCGGCGCGGTCGAACCGCCAGTCCGGCGGCGCCAGGCGCACGATCCTGGGGATCCCGCCGGCCCGGCGGACCATTGGCGCATAGGCGTCGTAGACCGGCGCGAATAGGATCACTTCATCGCCCGGCTCGATCAGGGCCAGGAAGGCGCAGGCCAGCGCCTCGGTCGCGCCGGAGGTGACGGTCACCTCCTGCCGCCAATCGAGATCCAATCCCTGGAAGCGGGCATAGTGCCGCGCGACCGCCTCGCGAAGGGACGGCAGGCCCTGCGTCGGCGGATATTGGTTGTCGCCATTCAGCACCGCCTCGGCGGCGGCGCGGCGGACGGCTTCGGGCCCGGGCTCGTCGGGAAAGCCCTGGCCGAGGTTGATGGCGCCGTGCTCGCGCGCCAGGCCGGACATGACCGCAAAGATCGTCGTCGGCAGGGCGGCGTAGACGGCGTTGGCCATTAGAGCGCGCTCCGCAAAGGTGGGCGCCCGTTTTGCGCGCGCTCCAACTTTCGAATCAAGAGCCCGATTCAACGATCAGGCGATGTCGCCTGATCTGCTCTAGGCGTCCTCTTTGACCCGCCGCTTGCGGAAGGTGGGGTTGAGCACGCCCTTGCGCAGCCGGATGGCCTTGGGCGTCACTTCCACCAGCTCGTCGTCCTCGATGTAGGCGATCGCCTGTTCGAGCGTGAGGCGGCGCGGCGGGGTGAGGCGCACGGCCTCGTCCTTGCCGGAGGCCCGCACGTTGGTGAGCTGCTTGGATTTCATCGGGTTGACGTCGAGGTCGTCGCTCCGCGAGTTCTCGCCGACAATCATGCCCTGATAGGTCTTCTCGCCGGCCCCGACGAACATCACGCCGCGGTCCTCGAGGTTCCACAGGGCGAAGGCGCTGGTGTCGCCGTCGGAATTGGAGACCAGCACGCCGTTGCGCCGGCCTTCGATCGCCCCCTTGTAGGACTCGTAGTGGCTGAAGACGCGGTTGAGCACGCCAGAACCGCGGGTGTCGGTGAGGAACTCGCCCTGGTAGCCGATCAGGGCGCGCGACGGAGCCAGCAGGGTGATGCGGGTCTTGCCGGCGCCGGAGGGACCCATGTCCTTGAGCTCGGCTTTGCGCGAGGAAAGCTTCTCAATGACGATGCCGGAGAAGTCGTCGTCGACGTCGATGACCACTTCCTCGATCGGTTCGAGCCGGGCGCCGGTCTCCGGGTCAGCCTTGAACACCACGCGCGGGCGGCTGATCGAAACCTCGAAGCCCTCTCGGCGCATGGTCTCGATGAGCACGCCCAGCTGTAATTCGCCGCGGCCGGCGATTTCGAAGGCGTCCTTCTCGCTGGTCTCGGAAACCCGGATGGCGACGTTGGCTTCGGCTTCGCGCAGCAGGCGCTCGCGGATCACGCGGCTTTGCACCTTGTCGCCGTCGCGGCCGGCCAGCGGGCTGTCGTTGACCGAGACGGTGATGGCGATGGTCGGCGGATCGATCGGTTGAGCGGGCAGGGCGCCTTCGGCGTCGAGCGCGCCCAACGTATCCGCGACGGTGGCTTTGGAGAGGCCGGCCACGGCGACGATGTCGCCGGCCAGAGCCTCCTCGATCGGCGCGCGCTTCAAGCCGCGGAAGGCCAGCAGCTTACTCACCCGCCCGCGTTCGATCTCCACGCCTTCCCGTGAAAGGGCCCGCAGGGCCATGCCGGGGGTGAAGCGCCCGGATTCGACGCGGCCAGTCAGCAGGCGGCCGAGGAATGGATCGGCCTCGACCAACACCGCCAACAGCCGGGCCGGCTCGTCGATACGGGCTTCGGCGGCGGGCGCGCGGAAATGCTCCACGATCTTGTCGAACAGCGGCGCGAGATCCTTGCGTTCGTCCTCCAGCTGCACTGCGGCCCACCCCTGTTTGCCGCTGGCGTAGAGGTGGGGAAAGTCGAGCTGTTCATCGCTGGCGCCCAGCGCCGCGAACAGATCGAAAGCGTCATTCAGCACCCGGTCCGGGTCGGCGTGCGGCCGATCGACCTTGTTCAGCACGACGATGGGACGCAGGCCGAGCTTCAGCGCCTTGCCGAGCACGAACTTTGTCTGAGGCATGACCCCTTCTTCGGCGTCGACCAGCAGCAGAGCGCCGTCGACCATGCCCAGGATTCGCTCAACCTCGCCGCCGAAGTCGGCATGGCCGGGCGTGTCGATGATGTTGATGCGCGTTTCGCCGGCCGCGCCATGCCACAGCACGGAGGTCGCCTTGGCGAGGATGGTGATGCCGCGCTCGCGTTCCTGGTCGTTGGAATCCATGGCCCGCTCGACGTGGGCTTCGTTGGCGCGGAACACGCCCGACTGGCCGAGCATCTGGTCCACGAGCGTGGTCTTACCGTGGTCGACGTGGGCGATGATGGCGATGTTGCGGAGCGACATGAGAATTTCGGCAAGGGATGGGAGCGCGGGCATATAGGCGAGAATTGGCTGCGAAGCCACACAGGCCGACGCCGTCGTGGTGCGCCGCAACAATTCTCGCCGCGACGCAGCGCTGGAATTGATAACCTATAAAACTCTAACGCATTGAAACAGAAAAACTAAGCCGGATTTGAGCGATTTTGTCCGCCTGCAGCGATTTTTCTGCTTGCCGCATTGTGCGTTGCACCGTAAAGTTTGGTTTATGAGGCGTCGCTGACGACTCTGCCCTTCCTGGGCGTTTCCTCCCTAATGAACTGGCCGCGCATTCGTGCGCGGCCATTTTTTTGTCTGACGCGGCCTTCCAGACCGCAGGCGGGCAGGATGCCCGCGCTCCTATCAGGCGCAGGCCCAGTCGGTCGCCGCCAGAGTTTGGAACAGCCGCTCCAGATCCGCCTTCAGGCGGGCGAAGCCGGCGGTGGGCGCCAGGGTCGCCTCGTCGACATACAGCGCCCGATTGACCTCGATCTGCAGGGCGTGAACGCCGCGAGCCGGGCGGCCGTAGTGTTCGGTGGTGTAACCGCCGGCGTAGGGCGCATTGCGGGTCACCGCGTAGCCGAGACTATTGAGGCCCCGCTCCACCGCCCGCGCCACCCCCGGTCCGCAGGCGCCGCCGAAGCGGTCGCCGAGCACCACGTCACAAGAACCACCAGCCGCCAGCCTCGCCGCCGCCGACGGCATGGAATGCCAGTCGAGCAGCACCGCGATCCCGTGCGCCTGCAGCGCCTGGTCGACGAGTTCGCGCAAGGCGGCATGGTAGGGAGCGTGGACGGCCTCCACCCTCTGCCGCGCCTCGGCGAAAGTGAGCTTGCGTGCGTAGACTTCCTCGCCCTCGGAGACGATGCGGGCGATGGCCCCCAGGCCGGCGGCGACGCGCGCCGTGCGTCCGCGCGCCCAGGCCGGCAGCTCGTCGGAAAACATCGTCGGGTCGAGCTCCCAGGGCTCGCGATTCACATCCAGGTAGACGCGCGCGAAGCGGGCGGCGATCAGGCCTATGCCCACGTCAGGCGCCCGCTCGATCAACTGATCCACCCACACGTCCTCGGACCGGCGAATGGCCTCGCTGTCCAGGCGCGAGGCGGACATCATGCCGGTGGGATAGATGCGGCCCGAATGCGGCGAGGCGAACACCAGCGGCGTCGCGGCCACGGCGGGCCGGGTGATCTCGAACGAGGCGTCGGCCTCGACAGGGGAGTCGGGGTCGCTGTCGGGGGTTCGCGCCAGAGCCTCCCAGGCATTCATGCCGCCATATTCGCCAACCGGGCGGCTTGGTCAAACCTCGGCTGGAGCCCGCCGCGATCCGGCGCATCGCTGGATCGCGAAAGCGGGCTCCATGTCAAAAGTCGTAGCGCGGTCTGATCGCAAAACCGGCATCCACTTTTGCGGACCGCGCTCTGGCGCGCTTGCCAGCCTGGGAGCGCGCCGATATATCCGCGCCTTCCCGAATGCCCCATCGTGGGCGCCGGAGCGGACGCGTAGCTCAGCGGGAGAGCACTACGTTGACATCGTAGGGGTCGCTGGTTCAATCCCAGCCGCGTCCACCATCCGGTCTTGCGCTAAATCCCCCCCCCATTCGGCGCAGTGCGGATTTCGCCTGAAATAACCGACACTTCCGCGCACCGCTCGGCCGGTTTCGCCCTGGACGCTCGTCGCGTCGCCGACTAGCGTCGCCGGTGAGACTCCCATGCTGAGTGGGACGAGGCGGCGCACAAGACAGGGGCCATATGACCGACACCACCGTTGGACCGGGCGTGACCAGCACCGGCCTCACGCTATCGCTCGCCGATGAGCTGTTCGTCGACTCCGGCGGCACAGCTTCCGGAACGGTGAACAGCGGTGGCCAGATATTCGTCTCGTCCGGCGGGCGCGCCGTAGGAACGATGCTCTACGGCTACAATTCCGAATCCTATTCCCCCGAAACCATTGAGCTGGGCGGCGTCGCCAGCAACACAACCGTCGGCAGTGGCGGCGAAGAAGATGTCTATGGCGTCGACATAGACTTGATCGTCGACAGCGGCGGCGGCGGCGGCGTCGCGAGCGGCGGCGTGGCCAGCGGCGTCACCGTGAACAATGGAGGCGAATTCGGCGTTGGCCCTGGCGGCTCGGCGATTCACGTCACCGTGCCGAGCGGTGGCCAGATCTATGGCTCGGGAACGTGGGAAGACATCAGTCTGCAGGCCGGCGCCGTCATCGACCTGCAAACCGAACTGGCCAATTTGCTCACCCTGAGCGGCGGCGACCAGCTTGTCGTGACCTACAACGGCATCGTTGAAGAAACGATCGGCCTATCGGGAAGCGTCGCCGGACTGGTCTTCAGCCTCGATTCTGAGGAGATCGTCGCCGGGTCCGCTCTCGTAGTTAGCAGCGGCGTCACCAGCAGCGGCCTCACGCTGGAAATTGGGGATGTCTTGACCGTGTCCAGCGGCGGCAAAGCCGTGGCGACCACGGTCACGAACCTCGGCTCCGATACCGTCCTTTCCGGCGGTGTGGCCAGTGGGACGAAGGTCGAGAGCGGTGGCGCCGAAGTCGTCCTGTCAGGCGGTTACACCTCGGGCGCGACCGTCGAAACGAGCGGTTTGGAGTCGATCTCGGCCGGGGCAAGCGCGGCGAGTCTCGTGCTCAGCGGTGGCTTTGTAAGCATGGGCGGCGGGGTCGCCACTGGGGCGGTGATCTCCAGCGGCGGCGAGATCCTCGCGAACCCAGGTGCGCAGGCCACCGGTACAGTGGTCGACAGCGGCGGCATTCTTATAGCCGGTGACGGCACTATTTTAGACAGTGATGGAGGGCTTATCGAGAGCGGTGGCGGCACAACGACGGGAACGACTGTCAATTCCGGCGGCGAGGAACAAATCGATATAGGCGCCGCCAGTGGCACGATCGTCAACAGCGGCGGCGTGCAGTTCGTCACCTACGGCTCCGCCAACGGCACGATCGTCCACAGCGGCGGTCAGATCGTTGATGGGACCGGCCAACTGACCGGGGTGCAGGTCACGTCCGGCGCGCTCATCTTTGTCCTCGGCGACTACTTCGGACAGGCCTTCCTGAGCGGCGGCGATACTCTGGTCGTCACCAGTAGTGGCGGGACCTACACGACCATCGGACTGGGTGGCAATGTGAGCAACCTGGGATTCGCCACCGAATTCTTCAACAGCTCGTACGTGCCTGAAGAATATGGGATGGCTGTCGTCATCGGCTCGAAATATGTCGCAGGCGCGGGGGTCACGAGCAGCGGCCGGGTGTTGGGGGGCGGCGACAACCTGGTGGTCCAGAGCGGCGGCTCGGCGACCAACACCACCATCGACACGGCAGGCGTTCTGATCGTCTCCAGCGGCGGGAGCACAATCGGCGTGACGATCGGCAGCGGCGGCGTGGCGGCCGTCGACGCGGGTGGCACAGTCGTTGGCGCTTCGGTTGGCGTAAGCGGCCTCATCCTGGTGACGGGCGTTGAGAGCGCCGGACTGGTCGGCTCCGGCGGCTCGGCCGTCATCTCTTCGGGCGGGGTCGCCATCGGCGACACTATCGCCAGCGGCGCAACCGAAACGGTGTGGTCCGGCGGCCTGGCGAGCGGGACGATCGTGCAGAGCGGTGGCACGCTGTTGTTGAACGGCGGCACCGTGGAAGTGGGCGGCAATGCGGTAACCGTGGGCGGCGGCGCGGCCTCGGGCGTGATCCTGCAAAGCGGCGCCACGCTTATCGATGAGGGAACCGCGGTAACCGGCCTGGTGGTTTCCTCCGGCGCCACGATCGACGCCCCCGGTGAGTTCGGGACGCTCGTCGGTCAGAGCTTCGTGAGCGTCGACAGCGCCTGCAATCTGAACCTGTACCAAGAGGGACAGCTCGCCGGCGTTTTGAATCTCGCCGCCCAAAACAGTGGCGTCGGCTTTGCCGTCGATCCGGGGCCAAATAGCCCCTATTTCAACGGCGTCATCGATGTCGGATCCGGCTATGAGGTCCTTTCGGGCGTTGTCAGCGCCGGCGCCACCCTTTCCAAAGGCGAAAATCTGACTGTCCAATCCGGCGGCCTCGCGACCGGCGCGACGGTCGGGTTGGCGACGACGTTTTCGGTGTCCAGCGGCGGCCACGAGAGCACCGGCGTCATTGGCGAAGCCGGCGTCGAGATCGTCTACGCCGGCGGCTTTGCGAGCGGCGACATCGTGAGCAGCGCCGGCCTGGAGGTGGCGTTCGGCGTCGTGAACGCCGTGACCGTGGCCAGCGGGGGTTACCTTGAGGCGCTCAGCGGCGGCGTGGCGTCGGGCGCCGTCATCCAGTCCGGGGCCACCGAGACCGTCTACACGGGCGGTCTGGCCAGCGCCGGATCCGTGGCCAGCGGCGGGTACGAGAATGTAAGTTCTGGCGGCGAGTCCGAGGACGATCGCCTCGTCGGCGGCGTCCTTCAGGTTTGGTCTGGCGGCGCCACTCTGGGCGCGACCGTCAGCAGCGGCGACGAGAATGTCTATGGTGAAGTCACCGGCACGAATGTCCTGAGCGGGGGTTTCCTGACGCTCAACTCCGGGGGCGCGGCGCTGGATGCGGTCATCGAGTCGGGCGGCGATGCGGATGTCGGTTCCGGCGCCGAAGCAGAGGGCATCGTCATCACGGGTGGCTCGGCCACGGTGGAGGATGGCGGGGTCGTTTCCGCGGCGACGATCGGCTCGGGTGGGACCTTGACTGTCTCTGACGGCGGCGGCGTCAGTGGCCCGTTGAGCGTGCTGTCCGGAGGCGAACTGCTCGGCGACCTCGCGTACTGGACGACTCTGACTGGAACGGTGACGATATCGTCCGGCGGCGTCGAGTCCGGTTTCGTTCAGTTCGGCGACGACGACATCCTGTTCGCGGGCGGAACCCTTTCCACGGTTATCATTGAAGGCGGGAGCGTCCTCACCTTGGCCGGCGGGACGATCGCCAGCGGCGTCACCTCTGCGGGGCAGGTGATCGCGACCTCCGCAACGATCAGCGGCGCGACCTTGTCTTCCGGCGCAATTCTGGATTTCCTGGACGAGGCAGTGCTGAGCGGCGGCAGCCTGGCGATCTCCAGCGGCGCGACCGCGACTAGCACGACCGTATCGCGCGGCGGGATCGAAACGGTTTCGTCCGGCGGGACGAGCGTCGATGACCTTTTGCTCGGAGAGGAGATCGTCTGGGCGGGCGGCTCGGCGACGAGCGCGACGGTCGGCGGCCGCGGCGGTATCGACGACTTCGGCGCCACCTTGGACACGCTGATCCTGAGTGACGGCTACGAAACGATCTGGGGCGGGGGCGTCAACCGCGGCGCCACCGTTCGGTCTGGCGGCTACCTCTACGTGCAGGCAGGCGGCGTGAACGCCGCGGCCACAGTCGATGCCGGCGGCCTCGAGACGATTTCGTCGGGTGGGAGCAGCGTCGACGACGTTGTGCTCGGGGAAGAGATCGTCTGGGCCGGCGGCTCGGCGACGAGCGCGACGGTCGGCGGCGGCGTCGACGACTTCGGCGGCGCTTCGGGCACGACCATCCAACGCGGCGGCTACGAGACCATCTGGGGCGGCGGCATCAACCGCGGCGGCGCCGTCCAGTCCGGCGGCTACCTCTACGTCCAGGCGGGCGGCGTGAACTCGGCGACCACGATCGATGTCGGCGGGATCGAAACGGTCTCGTCCGGCGGGACAAGCCTCGATGACGTTTTGCTCGGGCAAGAGATTGTCTCGTCGGGCGGCTCGGCGACGAGCGCGACAGTCGTCGGCGGCGGCACGGCCACCGTGCAAAGCGGCGGCGTTGTCTCAGGGGCGACGATCAGCTCGGGCGGCACCTTGGCGATCTCCAGCGGGGGCAAGGCCGTCGGCCAACTGACCGTACTGTCGGGCGGCTCGCTGATCGGCGGCGCGGGGGCAATCCTGGCTGGGACGCCAACTGTGTCGTCCGGCGGGGTCGAGTCCGGCTTCACCGTCTCCAGCGGCGGTGACGAGATCCTTTATGTCGGCGGCTCCCTGACCGCCGTAACCGTCCTCGCCGGCGGCGCGCTCACCCTGGCCGGGGCACTCATTTCCAGCGGCGTCACCTCAACCGCGCGCGTGATCACGACACCGACGGCGATCAGCGGCGCCACCCTGTCGTCCGGCGCGATCGTCGATTTCCTGAACGAAACGGTGCTGAGCGGCGGCAGCCTGACGATCTCCAGCGGTGCGACCGCGACTGGCGCTGCGGTGTCGCACGGCGGGATCGAGACGGTTTCGTCCGGCGGGAAGAGTGTCGATGACGTTCTGCTCGGGGAGGAGATTGTCTCGGCTGGTGGTTCAGCGACGAGTGCGACGGTCGGCGGCAGCGGCGGCATCGACAATCTCGGCGCCACCTCGGGCACGATCATTCTACGCGGCGGTTACGAAACCACCTGGGGCGGCGGGATCAACCGCAGCGGCGCCGTTCAGTCCGGTGGCTACCTCTACGTACAAGCCGGCGGTGTGAACTCGGCGACCACGATCGATGCCGGCGGGATCGAAACGGTTTCATCCGGCGGGAGGAGCCTCGACGACGTTCTGCTCGGGGAGGAGATCGTCTCGGCCGGTGGTTCAGCGACGAGCGCGACGGTTGGCGGCAGCGGCGGCGTCGACAACTTCGGCTTCACTTCAGGCACGATCGTCCAGCGTGGCGGCTACGAGACCATCTGGGGCGGCGGGATCAACCGCAGCGGCGTCGTTCAATCCGGCGGCTACCTCTACGTCCAGGCGGGCGGCGTGAATTCTGCGGCCGCGGTCGATGCCGGCGCGATCGAAACAGTTTCGTCGGGTGGGAGCAGCGTCGACGAGGATGTGTTCGGGGAGGAGATCGTCTGCGCCCGCGGTTCGGCGACGAGCGCGACGGTCGGCGGCAGCGGCGGCATCGACGACTTCGGCGCCACCTCAGGCACGATCGTCCAGCGTGGCGGCTACGAAACCGTCTGGGGTGGCGGGATCAACCGTAGCGGCGCGGTTCAATCCGGCGGCTACCTCTACGTGCAGGCGGGCGGCGTGAACTCCGCCACCACGGTCGATGCCGGCGCGGTCGAAACGGTATCCTCCGGCGGCACAAGCCTCGACGACGTTGTGCTCGGGCAAGAGATCGTCTCTGCGGGGGGCGCGGCCAGCGGGGCGATGGTCCTCAGCGGCGGAACCCTGACGGTGTCGTCAGGCGGAAGCCTCGGCGGGACCACCACTCTGGCGGGGGGGACAGCCACGATCTCCGGCGCCGTGGCCAGCGGCGCCATCGTCACCTTCTCCGGCTCCGGCGGGGTCCTGGCCCTGGCCGACCCGTCGGCGTTCGCAGCCGAGATCTCCGGGATGAGCCAACCGAGCCAGAAGCTCGACCTGACCGGGTTCGCCTACGGTTCCGGCGAGACCGTCTCCTGGAGCGAGGCGGCCAGCAACACCAGCGGAACCCTGACCGTCACCGACGGCGGCCAGGTCGCCCACCTGACCCTGCTGGGGGCCTATGTGACCAGCA